>JACXTT010012050.1_pt1 | contig 11497 bp, 9 predicted proteins | sample 9270951 | NCBI WGS metagenome assembly JACXTT01 (sample SAMN15532306, study PRJNA645909) | rock metagenome | isolation source: weathered quartz diorite | place: Puerto Rico | collected 2017-06-21 | reverse complement strand
GTCATCAGCGCCACCGTCATCGCCGTCGCGTTTCTCGGTCTCGCGGCGGGACTGCCGAGCGATTCGCAGGCATCACACAGCGTCTTTCAGGTGGCGGTGACCATCATCCTGGTCGTCGCGTGGCTCCTCTGCATCGCCGAGCCGATGCTCCGATTCGCTCTGCTGTCAATGCGCAGGCCTGCCGTCGAAGGGGCGAGGCTTCGAGCCCTGAGCCTCGGCTATGCCGGACTGGTGCTGGTGGTTCTCGTTGGCACCGCAGGCGGCGCTGTTCTCCGCAACTCAGTCGTCGCCGTTGCATCCGACATCGTCGTGCTCGCAGCCGTGCCTCTGCTGTATGCGAGCTTCGCTCCGCCCGTCTGGCTGCGCCGTATATGGAGCCGGCCCGAAGAGGAGCAGGTACGCGCGGCGATGCACGACCTCTTGCTGTACAACCCCAACCGCGAGACGCTGGCGCGCCGCGCAATCGAGTGGGCAACTCGATTGGTCGGTGCGCAGAGCGCGTTCATCGTCGATTCGGACGGGGCGGTGCTGGCGGTCCACGGTCTAAGCGAGGCCGACGCCAGGCGGGAGGCCGCTCATCCGATGGCTGGAACCTTCGTCATCCCGCTCGACCTCGAGTCAGGCAAGGGTGCGATGACGATCGTGGCGGGAACGGTCGCGCCTGTTTTCGGTGAATGGGAGCTGTCGCGTTTACGGGCTTACGCGGTGAGCGTCACGGCCGGCCTTGACCGCGTGTCGCTGACGAGCCGCGTGGCAGCGCTCGAGAAGGCCAAGACCGAGTTTCTCAACATCGCATCCCACGAGCTGCGGGGACCGATGACTGTGATCAAGGGCTACCTGACGATGATCGCTGCCGGTTCACTCGGCGACATCCCATCCAGTACGCAGGCCGTGCTGCCTTTGCTGATTGCCAAGGCTGACGAGGTGAACTCTCTGCTCGAGCAGATGATCGAAGCGTCTCGCCTCGAGGACGGGCGAATGGCATTGAAGAAGGAGCGGTGTGACATCGCTGAACTTACTGACGCGGCCATCGAAAATCTTGAACCGCTCCTGAGCGATCACGACCTCAAGGTCGAGACCCGAACGCGACCCGTCTGGGCGGAGGTCGACCCCGATCGCTTCCAGATCGTCGTGCGCAATCTCGTGAGCAACGCGGTCAAGTACTCGCCGTCTGGCACGCGCGTGCTGGTGAACGTGCATCCCAACGGGCACAACGCGATCCTCGCGGTGAGCGACGAAGGGATCGGCATTGCTGACGACGACCAGCCGAGGCTCTTCACCAGGTTCGGACGGGTCGAGAACAGGGCCACGGCCGGCACCCCCGGAACCGGTCTCGGCCTGTGGCTGTCACGCGAGATCGCGCGCATGCATGATGGAGACCTGACCGTTGAGTCCGAGCCCGGAAAAGGAAGCACTTTCACCCTCGAGATCCCGCTGGACCGCGGCTGAGCCGCCACAAGTCAGCGTTCGGTTCACTCCGGGCAGGCCGCTCGACCTCGCGCGAACGCTCGTCTTGCTGGGCACCGGCCTGTCGCTGCGCCTGCATGGCCACGAGGCATGGCGCGCGACGAATACACCGGAGGGTCCGGCGACCGTCCACATAGTCCACGCCCCAGACGATGTGCTGGTGGAGGCTTGGGGACCGGGTGCCAAATGGGCCGCGGCGCACGCCGCGGAGCTCTGCGGCGAAAACGACGACGACTCCGGCTTCCAGCCCGCGCACCCCGTGGTCGCTGCGGCGAAGCGCCGGCATCCCGGCATCCGCATGCCGCGATCACGGGCGGTCTTCGAAGCGCTCGTGCCGACCGTCATCGGGCAGAAGGTGGCAACCGACGCGGCCCACGAGTCGTACCGCGCGATGGTGATGGCGCTCGGCACGGCCGCGCCTGGTGGTGTGCCGATGTGGGTTCCGCCGCCGGCCGAGATCCTGTTCCGCACGCCGTACTGGACGTTCCACCGCTTCGGCATCGAGCGCCGCCGCGCCGATGTGATCATCCGCGCCGCAATGAGCGCTCGACGGTTGGAGGAGACGGTCGGGATGGACCTGGTGTCGGCGCGGCAGCGGCTGGAGGCCTTTCCCGGCGTAGGGCCGTGGACTTCCGCCAAAGTCGCGTCGGTCGCACTGGGCGATCCGGACGCGGTCCCGGTGGGCGACTACCACCTGCCCCACATGGTCGGTTACGCGTTCGACGGCACGCCGCGCTCAACCGACGAGCGAATGCTCGAGCTGCTCGAGCCCTACCGCCCGCACCGGGCACGCCTGATCCGCCTGCTGCTGCTCGAAGGCGCATCGGCGCCGCGATTCGGACCGCGCGTGGCCTTGAGGGACATCACGCGCTCTTGAGCTTTCAGCTCTGGAGCCGGGCCAGCTCCTCTTCAACCGAACCAACCAGTTCGCGCATGCCTGCAGGGTCGAAGATCAGGCGCGCGCCGGCGGCCGCGTAGAGCTCAGGCAGCCGCTTGGTTGCGCCCAACGCCAGCGCCGACCGGTAGCGGCGCACCGCATCCTTCTCGTCGCGCAGGCTGTTGCGCCAAACCTGGAGCGCGCCCAGCTGTGCGATGCCGTACTCGATGTAGTAGAAGGGGTTGGCGAAGAAGTGTGGCTGCTGGTACCAGCGAGCGATGCGCTCGCGGTCCAGGCCGCTCCAGTCGACGGCCGTGCCCTCGAATCTCCGGCGCAGCTCGAGCCACTTCTGGTCGCGCTCGTCTGCATCACGACCCTGCGGAGTGGTGTACATCCACTGCTGCAGCGCGTCCACCGATGCGCAGTGCGGAAAGAACAAGATGATGCCCTCGAGGAGCTCTGTGCGCGAGCGCCGCGCCTCCTCCTCGCTGTAGAAACCGCCGTCCCTCGCGCCGATGAACGGAGCCGCGAGCAGTTCCATGCTCATCGAGGCGACCTCGCTCATCTCGGCACCGGGGTGCCGCTGGGCCACGAACGGAAGATGCGAGGTCTCGAACGTGTGGAAGGCGTGGCCGGCCTCGTGCAGCATCGTGCGCACGTCGTCGTCGATGCCCACAGCGTTCAAAAAGATGAGCGGCATCCGTCTGAAGTTGAGGCTCGACGAATAAGCGCCTGGAGCTTTGGCTTTGCGGTTGTCGAGGTCCAGCAGAGCGGCGTCAGCCATGGCGTTCACATAGCCGCGGAAATCTCGGTCGACGTGCCCGAGCACTGCCGCGCTGCGGCTGACGAGCTCATCCACGGTGGCGAATGGCTTCAGCGCGGGCCGGCCTTTCGGGTCGACACCCAGGTCCCAGGGCCGCAGGCTGTCCAGGTCCATGTCCCGGCGGCGTCGCCGCAGGATGCGGTCGGCGGCGGGCAGCACCGACTCTTCAACCGCGGTATGGAACCGGACACAGTCATCGGGTGTGTAGTCGAACCGATTCTTCTCGCGGTGCACGTAGTCCCGGTAGTTCTCGAAGCCGGCGTTTACCGCTACCTGCCGGCGCAGGTCATACATGCGGTCGAACAGGCTGACGAGCACATCGCGCTTGGCCATGAATGCTTTGGCCCGGAGCTTGAACGCGCGCTCGCGGACAAGCCGGTCACCGGACTCGAGGTAAGGCAGGACTTGAGCCGGCGTCTTCTCCTCGCCATCCCAGTCGACGGTCAGTGCGCCGATGACCTTGGACCACTCGGTTACCAGCTTCGACAGCTCGGCGAAGAGCGGCACGTTCGCCTCCCGAAACAGCTCGACCTGATTGGTGAACCGTTGCAGGGTCGTCTCCAGTCCAGGCCGCACGTAACCGCGCTCAACCAACCGTCGCTGGAGCAGCGCACGCTGCTCGTATACCTTGGGACCGATCTCACTGCCGAATCGCAACTGCGCTTCCTCGCGCTCGGGGTCGGAGGTGTCGCATGAGTAGGCGAAGTACGCCAGCGCCGAAGCCTCAGACAGCATCGAGTCGAGGAGCGACCAGTCCGCGAGCCACTCCTCGACGTTGTCGTCGTCGACCTCACGCTCCACGAGCTCTTCGTAGTGGGGACGGATATCGTCCCACGTGGCTTCGCTGAATGCGTCAGGTGATTCAGGTAAGCGAGCAGCCATCAACCACACCCCTTCGACCAAAGTCGCCAGGCCTGCGCGACCGGCGCCAATGCTACTGGATCATTTAGTCCGGTGAAGGACGAGCCGACCGGTTTGCGGATGCCCGACGACGTGCGCGCTGCGGCGCGTGAGGCGCTCGGCGGGGAGGACCTGCGCCACGAGTTTGCGTGGATGAGCTGGGCCGGCACCGTGTGGCGGCTCGAGGGCGAGCACCGCATTGTCTATGTCAAGCGCGCAGCGCACCTCGCCGACGAGCGTGACCGCCTGGCGTGGCTGCGGGGTCGCTGGCCGGTGCCGGAGCTGATCGGCCTGTATCACGGATTCGGTGATGATTGGCTGCTGACGCACGCAGTGCGCGGGGTGCCGATCAGTGACAGGTCGATCGACTGGCCGGCCGAGCGTGTGTCAGTGCGAATGGGGGAGATACTCCGCGGCCTCCATTCGACCGACGCGAACGATTGCCCTTTTGGCGAGCAGGGGCAAGGTCATGTCCTGATCCACGGCGACTACTGCCTGCCGAACGTCCTGGTGGAGAACGGCGAGCTGTCAGCACTGGTCGATGTCGGCGGCGCCGGCCTGGGCGATCCGCAGGTCGACCTGGCGGCGGGCGTCTGGACGCTGCAATACAACTACGGCCCGGGTCACGCGCGCGAGTTCCTTGACGCTTACGGCTGGAAGCCGCTCAGCGACGCCAAGATCGAGAAACTCAGGCGTCGTTACGCGCGCTAGGTGGCTCCCCTAGCTCCCCTTGACCGGCAGCACCGTGTCCACAGCACGCCAGCAGTAAAGCGCCGCGATGGTCCTGTAAGGCTTGAACCTGTCGCCCTCGCCCTGGAGCGCCTTCGGCATTGGCGGCTCCTTCAGGCGGTGCGCCAGCGCCCAGCCCTTGCGCACTCCGTAGTCGTCGATTGGCCACACGTCGAGGCGGCGGAGCTGGAAGATGAGGAACATCTCGGCCGTCCAGCGCCCGATGCCGCGGACCTGGACCAGCCGGGCGACCAGCTCGTCGTCCGTGAGCGATTCGGCGTCGGCCAGCGGCACCGTGCCGTCGGCGACCTTGCTCGCGAGGTCGCTGATCGCCGCCTGCTTGGGGCCGCTCACGCCGACCGATCGCATCTGTCCGTCCTGCAGCTTCAGCACCGCTTTGGGCGTGAGGCCCCTCGGAAACAGACCGAGGAACCGGTTGAGGATCGCCGTCGCCGCTGCGCCGGCGAGCTGCTGGTACATGATCGAAGACACCAGCGCCGCGAAGTGGTCGGCATCCGGTTCTTCCAGCTCGAGCTTGCCGACCGATTTGATGAGCCGGGCCATCGCCGGGTCGCGGCGGGCGACCAGCCGGGTGCCGCGCACGAGGTCCGCCGGGGTGGCGGCTCTCGGCCCTTGAACGGCGATTCGGCTCAGGCGAACTCCGACATGAACTGACCGAACTCTTCTCGCGTCAGCCGAAGCTCCTGCTCGCCGAGGTCTTTCAGCGGCGCTGCCGGAATCCTCTCCGTGGTGGCGAAGTCGTTCGAGTCGGGGTCGACGTAGAGGAGGCCCGTCACCAGGTGACCTGCGGCGCGGCCCTCCTCGATGACCTTGACCGCGTGCCTGCGGTCCTGCGGGTCGTGGTCCTCACCAAGCTTCTTGAGCAGGATGTGCGAGCCGTCGTGCAGCTGCACGTCGTGCACGGTGCCTGGCTCGTAATCCACGTGAACCTCCTCGAAGAAGGGGATGAACGAGACGTCCGCGATCGACTCCTCGTGGTCTTTCACCCAGCTGTAGCTCTTCGTCGAGCCGTCGTGGTCGTTGAAGGTCACGCAGGGCGAGATGATGTCCAGCACCGCGGTGCCGCGGTGTGCGATCGCGGCCTTGATCAGGGGCACGACCTGCTTGCCGTCGCCGCTGAACGAGCGCGCGACGAACGAGCATCCAAGCGCGAGAGCGACGGCGCAGGGGTCGATGGGCTGGAAAGTGTTGACCGCACCTTTCTTCTGCACCGAGCCCAGGTCGGCGGTCGCCGAGAACTGGCCCTTGGTGAGGCCGTACGTTCCGTTGTCTTCGATGATGTACGTGCAATCGATGTTGCGCCGGATCATGTGCATGAACTGACCCAGCCCGATCGACGCCGTGTCACCATCGCCCGAAACACCAAGCATGATCAGCTGGCGGTTCGCCAGCTGCGCGCCGGTCGTCAGCGAGGGCATGCGACCGTGGACGCCGTTGAAGCCGTGCGCTGTCTCGACGAAGTACGCGGGCGTCTTCGATGAGCAGCCGATGCCCGACATCTTCGCGAGCAGGTGCGGCTCGACCCCGAGCTCATAAAGCGCCTTGATCATGTGGTTGGTGATCGAGTTGTGGCCGCAGCCCGCACACAGCGTGGTGGCGGCGCCCTTGTAGGAGTCCCGCGGCAGGCCGACGCGGTTCAGCGTTGTGCTCATGCTGGGACGGCCTCCGTTTGGAGCAATGGTTCGGTGATGGCCTCCGCCGGGATTGGCTGGCCGTCGTAGTGGCGGATGGCGCGCAGCCGGCCGGCGAGGTCCGCCGGCAGCGCGAGCTTGATCAGGTCGTGCATCTGCCCGTCGCGGTTCTGCTCGACGACATAGACGTGCTCGTGGCGGCCGACGAAGGCCGCGACTTCGTCCGACAGGGGCAGCGCGCGGATGCGCATGTAATCGACGGCGCGACCGGCCTCAGCCAGGGTTTGCCGGGCTTCGATCACCGCCGCATGCGTCGAGCCGAAGGCGATCAGGCCGGTCCTGGACTTCGCGGTCTCGTCGACCAGCGGCGCTGGCATGGCCTTGCGCGCGGTCTCGAATTTCCTGTTGAGGCGGTCCATGTTGCGCTCGTAAGCGTCAGCGCGCTCGGTGTACCGGGCGTGCTCGTCATGGCCGGAGCCGCGCGTGAAATAGCCGGCAGCTGGGTGGTCGGTGCCTGGCAGCGTGCGGAAGGTGACGCCGTCGCCGTCCACGTCGCCGTAGCGGGTCCATTCGCCTGACAGCCGGTCGAGGTCGTCCTTCGTCAGCACCTTGCCGCGGTCGAAGGGCTTTTCGGGGTACTTGAACTCCGGCGTCATCCAGAGGTTCATCCCGAGGTCGAGGTCCGAGAGCACGAAGACGGCGGTCTGGAAACGGTCGGCGATGTCGAACGCGTCGCGCCCGAACTCGTAGCACTCCTCGACCGTCCCCGGGAGCAGGACGAGGTGCTTCGTGTCGCCGTGCGAGATCGTGTAGACGAAGCCAACGTCACCTTGCGATGTGCGCGTGGGCAGGCCGGTCGATGGACCGATGCGCTGGATGTCGAAGATCACGACCGGGACCTCGGCGTAGTAGGAGAGCCCGACGAACTCGGCCATCAGGGAGATGCCGGGGCCGGAGGTCGACGTCATTGCGCGGGCGCCTGCCCACGAGGCGCCGATGGCCATGCCTACGGCCGCGAGCTCGTCCTCGGCCTGGACCACTGCGATCCGCTTCTCGCCCGTCTTGGGGTCGACCCGGAAGCGGTCCGAGTACGCGATCAAGTACTCACATAGAGAGGATGAAGGCGTGATCGGGTACCACGCCGCGACCGTCACGCCACCCATCAGGGCCCCCAGCGCGGCAGCCTGGTTGCCCTCGACGAGCACTTTGCCTTCGACCGCGCCGGTCATCGGCTCGAGGCGATAGTGGTCCTGCTTCGAGAAGTTGTCCTGCCAGTAGTCGAGGCCGACCTTGACCGCGTCGAGGTTGACCTGCACGGCTTTCGGCTTGGATAGGAACTGGCGCTTCACCCCGTGCTCCACCGCTTCCCACGGGATGCCGAGCACGCCTGCGACCACTCCGACGTAAATCATGTTGGCGAGCTGCTTGCGCAGGGTCTCGTTCGGGATCTTCGACTTCGCGAGCTTCGAAAACGGGACCGCGTAGTAGACGACGTCGGTCCGCGCATCGGCGGTGGAGTACGACTCCTCATGGATCACAACGCCGCCGGGCCGCACGGTTTTCAAGTCGTCGCGCCAGGTCGCCGCGTTGAAGGCGATCATGATGTCGACCCGGTCTGATCGCGCCATGTGGCCCTCGGGCGTCACGCGCAGCTGGTACCAGGTCGGAAGGCCCTCGATGTTGGAGGGAAAGACGTTCTTCGGAGCGACCGGGATGCCCATCTTGAAGATGGCGCGGGTGAGTACAAGGTTGGCGGTCTGGCTACCTGATCCGTTGACGGTGGCGGCCTGGATTGTGAGGTCGTTGACGATGGGTTCGGGCATTGATGGTATGGCGGATCAAGAAGTTTACGCGCGTCGGTTATCGCGAATGATGGTTTTGGCGTTCGGTTACATTCCTCCCACGTGAGGGTTGCGACTCCCAAGGAGACTGCGGCGGACGAACGCCGCGTGGCCCTGGTTCCTGACACCGCCACCAAGCTGATCGCGGCCGGCCTCCAGGTCAGCGTGGAAGCGGGCGCGGGGGCAGGTGCCTACCTGCCAGACGACGCCTACGCGTCGGCGGGCGTGACCGTCGTCGACGGCGCCGGCGAGACGTTGCGTGACGCCGATGCGGTGCTGAAGGTGCAAGCGCCATCCACCGCGGAAGTGCAGCTGCTCCCGTCGGCCTCCGTGCTGATCAGCTTCCTGCAGCCGGCGACTCAAGCTGACGTGGTGCGGGCTCTGGCCAAGCAAGGAGTGACCGCATTCAGCCTCGAACTGGTGCCACGCATATCACGCGCGCAATCGATGGACGCGCTGTCGTCGCAAGCATCGGCCGCCGGCTACAAGGCGGTGCTGTTGGCGGCCGAGCGGCTCGGCAAGTTCTTCCCGATGATGATGACCGCCGCCGGCACCGTCGCCCCGGCCCGCGTGCTCGTGATGGGCGCAGGCGTGGCAGGCCTGCAGGCGATCGCCACCGCGCGCCGGCTGGGCGCGGTCGTGTCTGCGTACGACGTGCGCCCTGTGGTCAAGGAAGAGGTGCAGTCACTCGGCGCGTCCTTCATTGAGCTCGCCCTCGAATCACAGGAAGGCCAGGGTGGCTACGCGCGCGAGCAGTCGGAGGAGTTCCTGCGCAAGCAGCGCGAGCTGATCGGTGAGCACGTGGCCAGGTCCGACGTGGTGATCACCACCGCTGCCATCCCGGGGCGACGTGCGCCGCTCCTCGTCACCGCCGGCATGGTGAAGGGCATGCGGCCGGGCTCGGTGGTGGTCGACCTGGCCGCTGAGTCGGGCGGCAACGTGGAGCTTACCGAGGTGGGACGTGACGTCGACGTCAACGGCGTGACGATCATCGGCCAGCGCAATGTGCCTTCGACCATGCCGCTGCACGCAAGCATGCTCTACGCCCGCAACGTCGCCAACCTGCTCTTGCATCTCGTCAAGGACGGCGCGCTCAACCTCGACTTCGAGGACGAGATCACCAAGGGCGCGTGCGTCACGCATGCCGGCGAGATCGTGAGCGAGCGCGCGAAGCAACTGCTGCCGGCTGCCTCATGACCAGCGAGCTGCTGAATGAGTTCACGTTCTTCGTGCTGGCGATCTTCGTCGGCATAGAGGTGATCTCGAAGGTCCCGACCATCCTGCATACGCCCTTGATGTCGGGCACCAATGCGATCCACGGCATCATCCTGGTGGGCGCGATCTTCATAGCGGCGGGTGCCAGCTCGCCGCAGACGATCGCCTTGGGCCTCGTGGCGGTGATTCTCGCGACCACGAACGTGGTCGGCGGATTCGTGGTCACGGACCGGATGCTCGAGATGTTCAAGGGTCGCGGCGCCGCATCCAGGGCTGCCGAAAACAAATGAGGACCCTCATAGCGGTCGCCTACCTGGTGGCGGCGGTGCTGTTCATCCTCGGCTTGAAACAGCTGAGCTCGCCAAAGGGCGCCCGCAACGGCAACTTCACCGCCGCGGCCGGAATGGTACTTGCCATCGCCGCGACGCTGCCGCTCCTGCACTTCACGACCGCCGGCGTGGCCATCATCGTGGTGGGCGTCGTCATCGGGACGCTGGTCGGGACTTTTGGCGCGCGGATGGTGAGGATGACCGCGATCCCGCAGATGGTCGCGCTGTTCAACGGCGTGGGGGGCGGGGCGGCGGCGCTGGTGGCGGTGGCGGAGCTGCTGACGTTCGGTCAGCGGCCGCCGTTCGCGGAGGCGTTCCCGAGCGTCTTTTCGATCGTCATCGGCTCGATCTCGTTCGCGGGCAGCATGGTGGCGTTCGCGAAGCTGCAGGAGTTGATGACGGGCACGCCGATCACGTATCCGGGCCAGCAGCTGGTGAACGGATTGCTGGCGGCCCTGATCCTCGGTTTTGTGATCGCCGTGCTGTTCGTCGCATCGATCCCTTTGTCGTTCATCTCGCTGATGGTGCTGGCCTTGGTTCTGGGCGTGGCATTTGTTTTGCCAATTGGCGGCGCGGATATGCCTGTGGTCATCTCCCTGTTGAATGCGTTCACTGGACTCGCGGTCGCGGCGAGCGGGTTCACCCTGAACAATTTCGCGCTGATCGTGGCTGGGACGCTGGTCGGTGCGTCGGGCTCTTTGCTGACCAAGCTGATGAGCGACGCGATGGGACGCTCGCTGGGCAATGTGCTGTTCGGCGCGTTCGGCCAGGTCAAAACCGGCGCCGCGACGGCGGGCGGAAAGGAGTCACGGTCGGTGAGGGCTGGATCCGCCGAGGACCTCGCCACGTTGCTGGCCTACTCGCGCCGCGTGATCATCGTGCCGGGATACGGGCTCGCGGTGGCGCAGGCACAGCACGCTGTGCGCGAGTTGGCGGACCTGCTCGAGAAGCGCGGGGTGGAGGTCAACTACGCGATTCACCCAGTCGCTGGGCGCATGCCGGGGCACATGAACGTGCTCCTGGCCGAGGCCAATGTTCCGTATGAGCAGCTGAAGGAGATGGACGAGATCAACGACCAGTTCAAGGATGCCGACGTGGTGTTGGTGGTCGGGGCGAACGACGTTGTGAATCCTGCCGCGCGGTCGTCGCCCGGGAGCCCGATCTACGGGATGCCGATCCTGAACGCGGACAAGGCGAAGAACATCGTCTTCATGAAACGGTCGATGCGGCCTGGATTCGCGGGCATCGACAACGAGCTGATGTTCGACCCGAAGACGATCATGTTCTTCGGCGACGCCAAGGACTCGCTGACCAAGCTTGTGACGGCGGTCAAGGCTGCCTGAACCGGGTCGCGAATCGCGCGGTTGTGCACAAATGGGGGTCTGAAAAAGAGAGCGAGCCCCCGCCCATTTCGGATGGAGGCTCGCGCCGCGAAGAGGGTGTGGTGGCGCACATCCTAGGTGCGGCGCGTCGGGTGCGTTAGTGGCCGACCTACAAAACGGCCCCGCCCGCCTTGTGCCCTCCGATGGCCCGCCTCCGGCCCTCCCACCGGGGCGGCTGGCCCCTCCCCCTCCAGCCGTCGCTCCTGGAAGCGAACTTACGTGCTTGCGGGCGGTGGTGCAACGCTGCCTGTTAAGAGCTAGGCTCCGGCCGCTTTCAGCACC
>JACXTT010012049.1_pt1 | contig 11499 bp, 9 predicted proteins | sample 9270951 | NCBI WGS metagenome assembly JACXTT01 (sample SAMN15532306, study PRJNA645909) | rock metagenome | isolation source: weathered quartz diorite | place: Puerto Rico | collected 2017-06-21 | reverse complement strand
GGCGAGAGCACGACCATGACGATGCTGATGGAGCGCGTGGGTTTGCTCGGACCGCTGCATGAGGCGATCGAGCAAGGCCTGCCGGTGCTCGCCACCTGCGCAGGCATGATCGTGCTGGCGCGCGACATCACCGACGCGATGGAAGGCCAGCGCGGCATGGGCCTCCTCGACATCGCCCTCCGCCGCAACGGCTACGGCCGGCAGGTGGACAGCTTCGAGGCGGCGCTCCACATCACCGGCATCGGTGAGAAACCGTTTCCCGGCGTCTTCATCCGCGCCCCACTCGTAGAGTCGGTCGGTGATGTCGAGGTGACGGCGGTCTATGACGGCCACCCCGTGGCGGTGAAGCACGGCCATATCACGGCTTTCTGTTTCCACCCAGAGCTTTCTGGCGACCGACGCCTGCACCGTGAGTTTGTGCGCACTGCCGCGAATGGATCTTGGCGATGAAGATCCGAGCTGCCGGCCTGCTCGACCTGTCGCGAATCGAGGAGCTCTATCGCTCGGCCGACTCGCAGCCTCGCGAGGCGGCGCCGCCGGCCGCACGCCTCTGGACTCTGCTGAGCTCGACGTTGTCGGCGCTGCTGCCGCTCTCGCAGGACACGCTGCTCTACGTCGCCGAGGACAAGGGTAAGGTGGTCGGCTTCATCCAGGCCTCGGGCAAGGGGACGGCGCTCGACCTGACCAGGGCGAAGGTGCTGCAGGTCCTGAACTTGCAGGTCGTCGACACCGCACAGTCCGAGAACATCGCCTCGGCGCTTGTCGACCACCTGAGCAATCAGGCCCTGCAGCGCGGCGTGCACCGCCTGTTCGTGCGCCTGCCCGACCGCGATCCCGTCCTGCCGGTGTTCAGAATGCGCGGCTTTCGCCAGTTCGCGACCGAGCAGATCCTCTACGCCGAGCACGCGCGCCGAGGCATCACGCCGGAGCCCGAAGGTGCCAGGTCCGTCAAGCGCGGCGACGGCCGTCGCCTGTATCACCTCTATCGCAAGGTCACCCCAGAGCACGTGTCGCGGCTGGAAGCTCCGACCTACCGCGAGTGGCGCGCGCTGCACGGGGAGTGGACGGGCCGGCTGTCCGCGCGCGGCTCCAGCAAGGAGGAAGTCGTCATCGACCGCGGCGAGCTCGTAGGCTGGGTGACCGCGGAACGGAGCTCGAGCGCGCAGCCGCAGACCTTGAACTTTCTCGCGCTGCCGGAGCCGCCTCTGCCGGACGAGCTGGCCGACCTGGGGCTTGGCCTCCTCGGCGACCTCCGTACGCCGGTCTGGTCGAGCCTCCGACACTATGATTCGCAAATGATCGACGCCCTACGAGGGCGTGGGTTCAGCGTTCTCCTGACGCAGATGCTCCTGGTCAAAGAGCTGGCGGTCAGGGTGCCCGTTGCGGAGAAAGGCCTTGTGCCTTCGTTAGGATGAGAGTCGAGAGCCAGCAGCCTGAACGGAGCCCGGCGTGGGACGAAGAGGTCGAGCTTTTGGCCCGGGCCCTGCCCGCGGACCTCGCCCGAGCACTGCACGAACGCACGGACCCGCGCGAGCTGCTGGAGATCGTGCTCGACCTGGGCCGTGAGCCCGAGGCCCGCGTGCCCGGCCGCGAGGTGTTGCTCGCGGATCGCCCGGTGTCGGCGTCAGACCTCGAGCACGTGGCCAACAACGTCGGCCAGTTCGGCGATGACAACCGCGCCGGCATCGAGCGCACGCTGCACCGCGTCTCTGCGATCCGCAACCGATCGGGCCGCATCACGGGCTTGACGATGCGGGTGGGCCGCGCGGTCACCGGGACCGGCGAGATCATCCGCGACATCGTCGTCAGCGGGCAGAGCATCCTGCTGCTGGGCCGGCCGGGCATCGGAAAGACCACGATGCTGCGAGAATGCGCCCGCCTGCTGGCAGATGAGCTGCGCAAGCGCGTGGTTATCGTCGATACCTCGAACGAGATCGGCGGAGACGGGGACATCCCCCACCCGGGCATCGGTCGCGCGCGTCGCATGCAGGTGAAGACGCCGCTGTTGCAGCACTCGGTGATGATCGAAGCCGTCGAGAACCACATGCCGGAGGTCATCGTCATCGACGAGATCGGCACGGAGCTCGAGGCGGCCGCAGCGCGCACAATCGCCGAGCGCGGCGTGCAGCTCATCGCCACCGCGCACGGCCAGACGCTGGAGAACCTGCTCGTCAACCCGACGCTCAACGACCTGCTCGGCGGCATTCAGAGCGTGACCCTGTCAGACGAAGAGGCGCGCCGGCGTGGCACGCAGAAGTCTGTGCTCGAGCGCAAGGCACCACCGACGTTCGATGTTCTCGTCGAGATCCAGGACCGCGACCGCGTCGCGATCCACATGCCGCTCGACGATGTGGTCGACACCGCGCTGCGTGGCCCGATGCAGACGCCAAAGATCCGCGTGCGCACGCGCGAAGGTCGCGTCATCTCGAACGTCGAGGTGCCAACGATCGTGGTAGCCCCGGAGCAGCCTGCGCCGGCACCGACCCCCGCCAAGCCGCTCGGCATCTTTCCCTATGGAGTGAGCCGCCATCACGTCGAGCAGTCGATCCGCGACCTCGAGCTCCCGGTTCGCGTGCTGGGCAACCTGGACGGGGCGGGCGCGGTGCTCACGCTCAAAAACCATTACCGCCGCCGGCCAGACAGCCTGCGCCAGGCGGAAAGCCGTGGACTGCCGATCCACATCCTGAAGAGCAACTCGGTGACGCAGGTCCGCGACGCGCTGTCGCGGATCTACGGTGCTGAGAAAAAGGACGAGGCAACGACGCTCGCCCTTGCGGAAGCCGCGGCCGCAATCAAGACGGTGAAGACGACGCTGCGGCCGGTGGAGATCTCGCCTCAGAACGCCTACTTGCGCCGGCTGCAGCACCAGCTCGTGGCCGAGAACGAGCTGTCGGCGCGGAGCACTGGAAAGGAGCCGCAGCGCCGGCTGCGCATCACGCCCGCGCCCGAAACCCCGTCCCCGTGAACCGCGGGCTCTTCATCACCTTCGAGGGGACCGAAGGGTCAGGCAAGACCACCCAGATAGAGCTGCTCCGCCAGGCGCTGGCCGCTCGGGAGCCGGTGATTGTGCGCGAGCCCGGCGGCACAGAGCTTGGCGAGCGCATGCGTGACGTCCTGCTGTTTGGTGGGATGAACATTGACCCCGAGGCTGAGATGTATCTATTCATGGCTGCCCGCGCTCAGCTGATCCATGAGGTGATCGAGCCTTCGCTGGCGGCCGGCAAGATCGTGATCGCCGACCGCTACCATGACTCGACCCTCGCGTACCAAGGGGGCGGTCGAGGCCTGCCCGTGCACTGGCCGTCGTCATTCCCAAAACCGGACATCACATTTTTCGTGTCGGTGCCGGTTGAGGTCGGGCACACGCGCCAGCTGGTGCATGGGAAGCGGCCCGACCGTGTCGAGCGCGAATCGCTCGAGTTCCACCAGCGCGTGTCCGACGAGTATCAGCGGCTTGCCGCCGCGGAGCCGAACCGCATTTGCGTGATCGATGGCACCGAACCTCCAACTCGAGTGCACGCGGCGGTGATGTCCCGGGTCGAGCGGATGCTCGCGGGCTCATTGCGGAAGTGAAGCTCGTGATCGCGGTCGTGCAGGGCGAGGACGCGCAGCGCACGTCAGAGGCGCTGACGGCCGCCGGACTTGGCTCGACCCGTATCACCTCAAGCGGCGGATTCCTCCAGCAGGGCAACGTGACGTTTCTCATCGGCGTCGAGGATGCGCGCGTGGCTGAGGCCGTGCAGGTGATTCGCGACCACTGTCGCGAGCGGAGCCGCTACCTGACGCCGATGCCGCCGGTGCCTGAGCCGGGCGAGTTTTTCATGCCCTATCCGGTAGAGGTGCAGGTCGGCGGAGCCACTGTGTTTGTCGTGCCTGTCGATTCCTTCGAAAAGATCTGAGCCGGGCGGCTTCGCCGGGTCTGCTCTCCTTCCGGTAAGAGGAAGGCCTAGTCTCTCTCAACCCGGCCGAACTTCGGAGTCTGCTGACTACCATCGAGCCATGATCCGGGTGGCCGGGCTGCACAAGAGCTTCGGCGACGTGGTCGCCGTCGACGGCGTCGACCTGCACGTCGAGCAAGGCGAGCTCCTGGTGGTGCTCGGCCAGAACGGCGCAGGCAAGTCGACCACCCTGCGCTGCCTGGGCGGGATCCTGCGTCCCGACTCGGGAACGATCGACATGGACGGACTGCACCTGCCAGGGGACCTCGACGAGATGCGGCGGCGCCTCGGGGTCGTCCCGGACCAGGCACGCCTCTACGGCCGCAACACGGCGTCGGAGTACCTCGACCACTTCGGATTCCTCTACGGCGTACCCGAGGCGAAGCGCCGCGCCCGCATCAACCAGCTGCTCGAGCGATTCGAGCTGGCGGATCGCAGCGATACCGTGCTCGCCGCGTACTCGCGTGGCATGGCGCAGAAGGTCGCGCTCATCCGCGCCACGCTGCACGACCCGGACTGGATCTTCTGCGACGAGCCGACAGCGGGACTCGACCCGGTGGCTGCGGCGGACATGCGGCATTACCTGGGTGAGCAGCGAGCTCGCGGCGCGGCGCTCATCGTGACCACACATGTGCTGAGCGAGGCAGAGCTCATGGCCGACCGCATCGCGATCATGCGGCGGGGTCGAGTGGTCACCACCGGCGCGTTGGCCGACCTGCGCGAGGCCGCGGGTGTGGGGCGGCGGTTCATCGCCAGCCTCGCGCGCCTACCGGAATCGCCGGAGTCACTGGACCCATGGCTGCGCGAGCACACGCTCGAGCATCACTTCGAGGGCGACAGGCTGGCGTACAGCCTGCCGTGGAACGCCACTGATTCCGACCGTGGGGCGTTCGCGGCCGAGTTGCAGAGGCGTCTCGCCGATCAGGGCGCGCCGTACCACGAGCTCGAGGAGGAGCAGACCAGCCTCGAGACCGTCTACCTGAAAGCCATGAGTGATTCCGCGGCGGCGCCCGCAAGCTTGCCCGTGCCTCAGAGACCGCCGTCAATCTCTGGAATTTCGGCCGGCAGGATGTTCGGCTCCGTCCGCGAACAGGGCCGGCTGATGCGGCAGTCGCTGCCGTTCTACGTCAGCTCGTGGTGGCGGCGAGGCGACCTCAGCTGGGTCATGTATCTCAACGCCTTCGTGCTGCTGCTCGTGGGCGGCACGTCATTGTTCGGTCAGCTGCCTTTCGGCGCGAGCCAGGTGGCGCAGCGATTTGCAGGCGGCCAGGCGTTGCAGGCCGGCTTGCTGCTGCCCCTCTTCTTCATGTCATTTGCGCTGCTCGAGTCGATCAAGAGCTCGATCGGCATCTGGTGGGAGAAGGCCCAGCAATCGCTCGAGGTGCTGCTGTACACGCCGCTGGATGACCCCTCGCTCATCTGGCTTGAGGTCCTCCCGGGCGCGGTCGTGAGCACCGTGTGGGTGACGCTGTGGATGGGCGCCGGCATGGCTTTGCTGTCGGTTTTCGGCGAAACCGCGCCGTGGGACCTGCTGCCGGTGTTCGCATTTGTCGCCGCCGTCACGTCGTACTGGGCGGCGATGGGCCGAATGCTCGGCTTCATGCTGTTTCCACGCGAGGGCGCGGCTGGTGGCGCGTGGTCGTTTCTCCTGTCACCCGTTTCCGCGGCCGTGGCGGACCTGCCACTTGCGCTTTTCGTCTTTCGGTCGCCGTTCGCGCCGATCTCGCTGCTGCTGCCCATCACCGCGTGTTTTGCGCTGACCATCCTGTGCGGCGTCACCTTCGATCGCGAGCGTTTGATGGAGACCGGCCTGACGCGCACCCGCAAGCACCGCGTCTGGCTGGCCCTCGGCGTGGTGCGGCGCAACGCGGTGGCGATCGCCGCGGGCGTGCTGCTGGCCGCCATCCCGGCCGGCGTGGCCGCCGCGGTCACGTCGGCCGAGGGCTGGCATTCGTGGCAGCAGGTGGCGACCCAGACCGGCCACCCGCCAACCTATCCGGCGCGGGCAGACCTCGAGCCGGCCGCCGACCCACCCACGGTGAGCGGGGTGACGATCGCAGCGGCGGGGTTGGCCGGCGTGGTGGCCACGCTCGGTTTGATGCTGCTCCTCATGGTGGTGAGCTTTGCCGCCTTCTTTCTGCTCGGCGTGCCGGCGCTTCTGGTGCTTGTCGCGGCCGGCGCGTCGTGGGGTACGCAGTTGGGATTCGGCGGCGGCGCACCCCTGCAGGCCTGGCTTGTCGGAGCGAGCGGGGTCGCGCTGTTGGCCCTGGCTTTCAACACGGGCGCCGCTCTGCCGATCTACTGGTCGCTGGCGTTCGGATCAGGGCGGAGGCTCGACCGCCTTCGCGATGCATGGACCGCCTACTGGTCGCTGTACCGGACCCTGGTCATCCCCGCATGCGCGCTTTTCGGGCTGGTGGTGTTCAGGCTGCTGGCTGCGGGCTGAAACGATTCCGGTGCGTGAGCGTTTGAGCGGCATGCGACGATTCGGCCTGACACTCTTGCTCCTGGTGACCGCGTGCGGGTCCACCACACCTGTCGCATCGCATTCGTCGCCGTCGGCGCAGGCGACGCCCGCGTCGCCTTCCGCCGCCGCGAGCCCATCTCCATCCGCGAAGCCGACCGGCCCGATCCTCTTCGCGGCCCTGGAAGCCAAGGGCACGAATGCCTGGAACACGATCGTGATTGCCGGCCTGGACGGATATGCGAAGGCGAAGGCTAGCTTTCAGCCCATCCCCGCTCCATACGTGGGCTGCGCGGGAGCCGCACCTCCTGTGAGCGCTCACGTCGCTGCTGGAGCCGTCTACTTCGTGGACGGTGGTGGAACAATCTGGAGGCTGAGTCCGAGCGGGGGAAGCACCGTGGTGACGCGTGTTCCCTTTACGGGCCACCAGCAGATGATCTCCTTCGCGGTCAGCCCTGACGGGACACAGCTGCTCGCGGCCGTGTTCACTCTGGCCCCGAAACCAGCCAGTGCAGACCCCTGCAGTGGAGCCGCGCCGTTCGCCCCTGGCGACTTCACCCTGGACGTCTACGCCGCTGCTGCAGGCGGGGCGAGTCGCTTGCTCTCACATGACGTACTGCCGACCAGCAGCTCGCAGCCGGCGCCGAACGTGATGGCGTTTGTGGGCTGGGACAGGCTTGGTCCTGTCGCGACCTTCCCAACACAGTGGGCGTCGCAGGGGGGCGGGCCGCATCCGTCGGGGACCCTGGCTCGGGCCGATGCCGGCACTGGCCGGATCGTACGCTCGGTGAGCGACCCGAACTCGTGCCTGGTCTGGGACGTCGCTGCCAGCGGCGACTTCGTCTGCACCAGCAGCGCCGGTGACTTGAGCGTCCGTCGTGCCGACGGCGGTGAGATCTGGAACGTCAAGGCTCCAAGCGATGGCCCGTACTGGGATCTGCATCTTTCGCCATCAGAGGGGAAGGTCCTGGCCGGTGCCGGTAGCGGAACGTCGGTGCTGACCTCGGGAGGGAACCAGGTCACTCTCGACATGTATCCGCGTGGCTGGCTCGATGAAACGACCGTGATCGGCGGAGGCTTCGGCCAGACGTTCACGTACGTGAAGCTGAACGCACCGACGAAGGTCATCGACATCGGCTTCACCGGGATGTTTATCGGGTCGTTGGCGTTCTAAAGATCCAGCGCCTGCGCCACCAGCTCCCGGTGAAATGTCGCATCCCCGAGCGTCACCTCTGACGACTTGGCGCGCTTGAAGTACAGGTGCATGTCGTGCTCCCAGGTGAAGCCGATGCCGCCGTGCACCTGGATCCCGTCGCCGGCGATCTTGCGATACGCATCGGAGACGTAAGCCTTCGCCATCGATGACGCCAGCGATCGGTCCGGCGCATCGGCGTCGACCGCCCAGGCGGCGTAGTAGGTCGCGGAGCGGCCGCTTTCAGACAGCACGAGCATGTCGGCGATGCGGTGTGACACGGCCTGGTAGATGCCGATCGGCTTGCCGAACTGCTGGCGCGTCTTGGCGTATTCGGTCGCAGTCTCGAGCACCTTCTGCGCGCCACCGACCATCTCCGCGCACAGCGCCGCCGCGCCCCACTCGAGGGCGCGCTTGAGCGGGGCCCACCCGGTGTTCGCGGCACCACCCATCAGCGCATCCGCGTCGAGAGCGACGCCGTCGAAGCGCACTTCGTACCACCGCCGCGTCTGGTCCATGCCGTCGAGCGCTTGCACCGTCATGCCCTCGGGGCGGCCCTTGACGAGGAAAAGGCTGACGCCGGCATCGCCCTCGCCGCGTGTGCGCGCCGCCACCACCACGTAGTCGGCGCGACCAGCGTCCGGCACGAAGCTCTTCACCCCGTCGAGGCGCCAACCGCCTCCGGACTGCTTGGCCTTGAGCCGAATGCTTTCCGCATCCCACCTCCCTCCTGCTTCAGTCAGAGCGAGCGTGGCCCGCGCGTCGCCCGAGGCGATGGCGCCAAGCAAGTCCTTCTTCTGCGACTCCGTGCCCGCCTCGATCAGGGCCGGCACCGCGAGTCCCATCGTGGCGAAGAAAGGTCCGGGCAGGAGCGCCCGGCCCGCCTCCTCCAGCACCACGGCCAGGTCGAGGAAGGTCCCGACCCCGCCATACGCCTCCGGGATGCCGAGCGCGGTCCAGCCGAGCTTGGCGATCTTCCGCCACAGTTCGGCGTCGTAGCCGTCTTCAGTCCCCATCAGTCGCCGCACGACCTTGGGCGTGCATTCCTTGGCCAGGAAGTCGCGCGCCGAGCGGCGCAGCATGTCCTGCTCCTCAGAGAAGGCAAAGTCCACTGTCCCGCCGAGTGTATCGACCTAGTCGGTCGGAGCCTGGACCTCTGCGCGGCGGCGGCCGGCGGTGACGTGCGCGGTCGTGCGCAGCGGGACTTCGCGGATGAACAACGTGGCCATCAGCGCGAGAGCGATTATCGGGATGCCCGCAAGGAAGACCGGATGCAGCCCATCAGCGAGCGCGTGACGGATGGCGATGGCGATGGCCGGCGGCAGATGGGACAGCTGCGCCGGATCGAACACCGCCCCGGCGCTGGCCGCGCCGGTCGACTGCAGCTTGGCCATCGCCGCCGCGGGCAAGTACTTCGGCAGGGCCGACGACAGACCCTGCGTGAGGATCGTGCCCAGGATCGCGAGGCCGATCGCCGCGCCAATCGAACGCGACAGCTGCGTGGTCGACGTGGCCACGGCCATGTCCTGCCGGCTGACCGAGTTCTGCACCACCAGGGTGTACGTCTGCATCGCGGTGCCGAGGCCGAGCCCGATCAGGACCATGGCCACGATGACCTGCTCATTGGTCGTGTTGACGTCCATCGTGCCGAGGATCAAGTAGCCCGCGGCCATGAGCAACGCCCCCATGACCAGGGGCAGCTTGTAGCGCCCGGTACGCGAGATGATCTGGCCGCTGCCGATGCTCGTGACGATCATCGCGACCAGCATCGGCACCAGGATCGCGCCCGAGTTGGTGGCGCTGTTGCCGATCACGCCCTGCACGAAGACAGGCAGGAAGAAGATCGCGCCGAACATCGTCATCGCGACGCCGATGCTCGCGATGTTCGAAAACGTGAAGATGCTGCTCTTGAAGAGGTACAGCGGGAGCACCGGCTCCTCAGCCCGCGTCTCGTACCAAACAAACGCCGCCAGCAGGACGGCCGCGGCCGCGTACAGGCCGATGATCTGCCACGAGTCCCACGCGTAGCGCGTGCCGCCCCACACGGTCGCCAGCAGCGCGGCCGTCACGCCGGCAGACAGCGTGATGCTTCCGCCCACGTCGATCGCATGCTTGCGCCGCTCATTGGGGACGTGCATGTACAGCGCGACCACGAGCAGGGTCAGCATCGCAAACGGGACGTTGACGAAAAAGAGCCAGCGCCACGAGTAGTGGTCGGTGATGAATCCGCCGGCCGCGGGGCCGACGATCGACGCCAGGCCGAACGAAGCGCCCATCACGCCCTGGTATTTGCCGCGCTCGCGCGGCGAGATGATGTCGCCGATGATGGCCTGCGACAGCGGCATCAGGAAGCCCATGCCCGCGCCCTGCACGAAGCGTGCGAAGACGAGGAACCAGAAGTTGGGCGCGAGGCCCGATAGCAGCGACCCCACCGCAAACACGATCACGCCGGTCATGTAGAGCGGCTTGCGGCCGTAGATGTCGGACAGCTTGCCCGCGAGCGGGACGACGATGGTCGACGCGAGCATCGCGGAGATCGGAATCCACGTGTAGTCAGCGATTCCACCGAGCTCAGCCACGATCGTCGGCAGGGCCGGTGCCACCAGGGTCATGTTCAGCGACGCGATCAGCGAGCCGAGCATCAGGCCGGCGAAGACCGCCAGCACATTGCGGTCGATACCCCCGCGCTCCTGCTCGCGCTCGGCGGTCTTGGCGGCGACCGCCGCGGTCATACGCTCACCTTCTCTCTGACCACGCCGGTCGCCACCTCCGCGAGCGCTTGCCAGCCCCGGGCGAGCGCCTCCTGGTCGGCGGGCGTGAGCGCGGCCATCCAGCGGCGCAGGTGGGTCTGGCTCCCCTCGCGCAGGTCGGCGACCACGCGATTCCCGGTCCGGGTGAGCGTCAGCAGGGCGCGGCGGCGGTCGGACGGATCTTCCCTGCGGAGGGCATAGCCGCTCCTGACGAGCCGGTCGGCCAGCACGCTCGCCGCGGGCATGCCGACACCGAACAGCTCGGCCAGCCGGCCGATGGAAGCCTCCTCCTCGTCGCTCAAGAAGTACATCGCCTTCAACTGCTGGAGCGACAGGTCGAGGTCGCGCCAGCGCTCGGCGTTCTTGGCCAGGAGCACCCGGCGCACTCGAGAGTAGCCGGACATGGCTTCATCGATGGCGCGGGACATTACTTCGAAGAATACTAACTATTCGAGCGTGCGAAAGCTTCCCTCAGCGGCTTCTCGGCAGTCCCAGGACACGCTCCGCCAGGATGTTTCGCAGAACCTCCGACGTACCGGCCTCGATCGTGTTCGCTCGGGAGCGGAGGAACTGGTATGTCCACCCGTCGCCATCGCCCACCTGGCCGGCCGGGCCTGCGATGTCGACAGCGGTCTCGGCCATGCGCTGGTTGAGCTCCGACCACATGAGCTTGAGGATCGACCCCTCGGGCCCCGGGATGCCGTTGCGCTTCACCGCGGTGACGGCGCGGTAGCCGTTGAGCTGGAGCGCGCGGGCCTCGATGGTGTACTGCGCGATCTTCTGCCGCACCAGAGGGTCGGATCCTCGGCCCAGCTTGCGCGCATGCTCCGCCAGCTCGGCGGCGGTGATCTGCGCGCGCGTGGCCAGGGCCATGCCGAGAGTGCCGCGCTCGTGCAGGAGCGTCGTGATCGCGACCGCCCAGCCGTTGCCGGCCTCGCCAAGGATCTGCGACTTGGGGACTACGACGTCCTTGAAGAAGATCTCGTTGAACTCGGCGTCGCCCGTGATCTGCACCAGCGGACGGACCTCCACGCCAGGGCTCTCCATGTCGACCAGCAGGTAGGTCAGCCCGTCGCGCGGATTGGCCTCCTTGCGCTCGCGCGTGACCAACATGCACCACCTGGCGACCTGCGCCAGCGTCGTCCACACCTTCTG
>JACXTT010012048.1_pt1 | contig 11500 bp, 13 predicted proteins | sample 9270951 | NCBI WGS metagenome assembly JACXTT01 (sample SAMN15532306, study PRJNA645909) | rock metagenome | isolation source: weathered quartz diorite | place: Puerto Rico | collected 2017-06-21 | reverse complement strand
CCACCGGGGCGGCTGGCCCCTCCCCCTCCAGCCGTCGCTCCTGGAAGCGAACTTACGTGCTTGCGGGCGGTGGTGCAACGCTGCCTGTTAAGAGCTAGGCTCCGGCCGCTTTCAGCACCTTCTCCAGCTGCTTGGTGTCGAACGGCTTCGCCAGCCGCAGGACGAAGTGCTGCAGCCCCGCTTCGAGCCACTCGTCGATTTCCCGCTCCGACCGGAGCGTGACGTTGGCGGTTCGCTCGATCTCCTTCGGGTCACGCCCGATGTCCCGGCAGTACCCGTCCAGGATGGCGGACTTCCGGGCGTACTCGTCCGCGGAGCCCAATCCGTTCCACATCTGAGCGTGTTCAGCCACGAGCCGCAGCGTCACCTTCTCGCCGCCCCCGCCGATCAGGATCGGCATCGGCCCAGCCGGCCCAGGCCGCAACTTCGCGATCCGCTCCTTGATGCGCGGCAGCGCCGCCTTCAAGGTCCGCAGCCGGTCCCGCGCCTCGCCGAACTCGTAACCGAACTCTTCGTAGTCACGCTCGAACCACCCTGCGCCGAGGCCGAGCACCAGCCGCCCTCCGGACAGCTGGTCGATAGTCCCCGCCATGTATGCGATCAGGTCGGGGTTGCGGTACCCAATCGCCGAAACCATCGGGCCGATCTGCGGCGCATGCGTCTCAGAAGCTGCCGCCGCGAGCACCGTCCAGCACTCGAAGTGATTGCCGTTGTGGTCGCCGTAAAGAGGAAAGAAGTGGTCCCAAAACCAGATGCTGTCGACGCCAAGCGAGTCAACGTGACGCCAGGCGTTGCGCAGCTCCGTGATCGTGCACTGCTGCGGATGAATGGTGACGCCGACCTTGAACCGGCGACCGCCTGCGGTTGTGGGACGATTTCTTTCACTCATGGCTCGTGACCTCGTACCTGTGCAGGTCGATCCGAATTCCACCGGCCAGGATTTCTGGCGACGCTATCACGCGTTCCGCCGCACGCGCCACGAAGACGTGCACCCCGATGATCCTTTGATTCCGGACGACGTCGCTGAAAAGCGGCTGCGCCGCCCCCACGCATTCCACACCGTGTACCTGTTCGAGATCGCTCACGACGGCGAGATGGTCAGCTGGTTTCAGGGTGAAACGGCCAGTCCCGAATCACCGGAATACGCCACGAATCACCAGTTCTTCGACGCCTATTGGGCAGTGCGCCGCGACTGGCGTCGCCAAGGCATAGGCCGCAGCTGGTTGCCGCTTGTTCTCGAACTGATGGACCGGCACGGTTGCACCGTCCTGACCCTCGGGTCGCACGAAGAATCCGGTCACGAGTTCTTGCGCTGGCTCGGCGCCGAACCCAAGGCCTCCGGCGCGGAGAACCGGCTGAAGATCGACGACGTCGATTGGCCGATGGTTCATCGCTGGATCGAGGAAGGGCGGTCTCGCAATCCGGACACGAAGGTCGAGATCTACGACGGCCATCTCCCGGAGTCGATGCTCGATGAATACGCCGAACAGCGGACGCTGCTCATGAACACTATGCCGTGGGACGACCTTGACCACGGCGAGATCGTCGTGACGACTGATCGAATCCACGAGTGGTGGGCGCAAATGGACCTGGTCGGCGAGGTCGACCACACGATCCTCACCCGCGAACCCGATGGCACGCTCTCAGCCATGACCGACATGACCTACGCGCCCTACCTGCCGACCTTCATCGAGCAGCAGCTCACCGCCGTGCATCCAACGCTCGTGGTCGCGGGCTCGGCAAGTGGATCAAGGCGGCGATGCTCGACCACGTCCACCGCCTCTATCCGGACGTGCAGTGGGTGGTGACCGGCAACGCGGACTCCAACGCGCCGATGCTCGCGATCAACACGCGCCTCGGCTTCCGCCAGTACCGCGGTGGCTCTGACTATCAGATCAGCCGCGACCAGCTGGGCGAGCGGATCAGGAAGCTGGCGGTCCGCCTGTAGCGGCCGGCGTGGCGGCGCGCTGGCGGCGAATGCTCCGCACCAGCAGCGTCACCCCGATGATGATCAGCAGCGCCGGTAGGGCAGCCCGTCCGACCACCCCGTAGTCGATGCCGCTCACGTTCAGGATCGATTCGAAAAAGACGAAACCGATGATGAATATGAGCACCGACCAGAAGATGAGAATCCGACCCTGGTGGATCTGCCTGGCATCGCGCTCGCGCAGGCCGGCAAGAAAGATGCCGAGGCCCACACCGCCGGGCATCACCAGCGCCCAGGCGTAAGACCAGCTGGCCCAGTCGCCGGTCGCGTTCTGATACGCGAGCACGAGTCCGGTGACGGTGACGATGCCGCCGGGGATGATCGCGCCGCTGCCGAGGCTCACGAAACCGACGACGAGCAGCGTGACGCCGGGGATGATCACGTAAAGCGGCCACCCGTAGACGCTGAGGTCGACGTTGAAAACCCTCATCACCAGGAAGAACACACCGACCACCACGAGCACGATTCCCAGGGCGAGGCTCGTGCTGGAACGCATCGCAGGAGCGGCGGCTGTGGTTGCGGGCGCAGTCACAGGCGGCGGGACCCACGCCGCCGGCGGTGCGGTGGGGGCCGCTACGGCAGTCTCTGGGACGGCTTCTGCTTTTGATTCGGCATCAGGCGCAGGTGCTTCGACATGGGCCGCCAGCTCAGGCGGCTCTTCTGGTGCCGGGAGCTCAGGCGGCTCCTCCAGGGCGGATGCCGGTGGCGTCGCCAGCGCGGCTCGAATGGCGTCGAGTTGAGACGGCCGGCTTTCAACGGCATCGGAATCGTCTGCCGACTCGGAGCTGGGCGGATTATCAGACGCGGGAGCGGACGAATCCTCCGGGTCCTGGCCCTGTCGAGGCTTCCTGGCTCTAGGCATGACCCGTAGAGCTTAAACGCGGTCGGACGGGGGTGTGTGCGTCACCCCCGGCGGTCCAGATCCAGGCTGAACACGGGGTTTACCGGCCCATGACCGTGCCCCAGTTCCAGCGAGAACTCGATCGCGTCCGTGATGAATCGTTTCGCCGCCTGGACCGCCGCCAGTGGCTCGAGTCCGCGCGCCAGCCCAGCTGCGATGGCGGCAGAGAATGCGCATCCGCTCCCATGCGTATTCGCCGTCTCCACCCGCGTTGCCGACAGCTCCACGAGCTCGGACCCGTCCCAGTAGATGTCCACGGCGTCGCCCTCGGCGTGGCCGCCCTTGACCACGACCGCGCGGGCCCCCATCGAGACCAGCTCGAGCGCCGCGGCGCGCCGCTCATCAAGGCTCGCGATCGGTCGGCCCAGCAGCACCTCGGCCTCGGGGATGTTTGGCGTCAACACGGCTGCGAGTGGCACGAGCTTGCGCCGCATCGCGTCGATCGCGTCCTCGCGCAGCAGCCGTGCGCCGCTCTTGGCGACCATCACCGGGTCGACCACCAGCTTGCCGATCGAGAGCTCCAGCACCGCGGTTGCGACCGCGTCGATGATCGGCGCCGAGGACAGCATCCCGGTCTTGGCCGCGTCCACGCCGATGTCGGAGACCACGGCGTCGATCTGCGCACGCACGAGCTCTGGGGGCAGCTCCAGGACCTCGATCACATCGACGGTGTTCTGGGCCGTGATCGCGGTGAGTGCCGAGGTCCCGTGCACCCCGAGCGCCGCGAACGTCTTGAGGTCTGCCTGGATGCCGGCTCCCCCGCCGGAGTCCGACCCCGCGATCGTGAGCGCAACGGGCAACTTCATTCGCGCGCCAGGCGGCGGAGCCCGACGTAGGCGGCTGCGGCCACCACAACGCTGACGATCCCGCTCAGGTCCGCGCCATGGAGTCCCGCGATGAGGCCGTGATTGAAGAACGAGGGTGTTGCGACCACGTTCCCGAAGAGATTGTCGTAGTTCACGAACATCAGACTGGCGATGGAGCCCGCCATCCACGCTGCGATCGCGATTCGAGCTCGCACCTGGCGTTGGAAGACGAAAAAGCTCAGCAGCACGACCGCCGCCCAGGCGGGCGCCCACAGGTACGTCAGGATGAGGAAGTCCTCATACGCGAGGTGGAAGTCGCTCACCAGCACTGCATACGCCGCCAACGTGCTGCCGAGGATGCCGCAACCGAGCGCGCTCTGCCAGCGCTTGATCTTCAGGTCCATCGCCAGCAGCACCAGGCCGGCGGTGTAGACGTCCAGGTAGTTGGCCCAGATCTCGCCCACGACCACAAAGAGAAAGAAGGGGGCAGCCACCCAAATGGGCGCGTGCGCGCTGACCACCGCGAGCACGCCTTGGGCGGAAGCGAGGCTTGAATCGATGGTGGGCAGCAGCAGGCCGAAGGCGCCGAGCAGGACCATCGGCAACGTCACGCCGACCGCGGGCCAGAAGGTCACTGACCGCGTGCTGCTGGTACGCGGCAGATACCGCGAGTAATCGCTGGCGAACGGAAACCAGGACGCCACCAGCGCAAAGCAGGTCATCGCTCCGAGCACGAACGCGCCGGGGTAGTCGTGACCCGCGACCGCCGGACCCTGGCCCCAATGAAACTGCGGCGCGAGAAAGATGAACAGCGCCGCGGAAAGCACCGCGAAGATCACAGCCCCGTACGTCTCGAGCACCTTGATCGTCTGATGGCCGTAAACCGCGACGCCGACGCTGATGGCGGCGATCACGACCACCAGCGCAAACGTCAGCGCGCGATTGCCGCCGCCGAAAAGCTGCGCGCCGGCCTGAGCCGCGATCACGCAGTCGACCGCAAACCATCCGACCGCGAGAAACAACGTGAGGGCAGCGCCCAGGTATGAGCCGCGCCGGCCGAAGATCGAGCGGGTGAAGATGATCTGGGGCAGACCGGTGCGCACGCCTGTGTTGCTGAGCAACCCGAGGATGACCGCAGCGGCGACCGTGCCGATCGCCGTGGCGGCCAGCCCGTCCCACACGCCAAGCCCGTAGTAGGTCGTCAGCAGGCTCGCGGTGAAGAGACTGGCGTAGTTGACGAAGGCCCCGGCCCACAGAAAACCCAGGTCGCGCGGGCGTCCGTGCCGCTCCGCCTCCGGTATCGCCTCGGCGCCGCGGCGTTCGATCTTGCCGAACGTGTCGGTCGCGCCCTGGACGGCGACGTCGCCCATGATCCATCCCTCCGCTGGCATTACCCAGTTCAGGTTCATGCGGTCGGCGCCACGGCGCCCTCTCAGCCCGGGGTCACACCTCGAGCTCCCGCGTTCGCCCCGATCTTACGAAATCGCTAGCGGGCCCTCCATGGCGCGGCGAGGAGATGGCCGAGGATCCGGTACACCTCGGGGTTCAAGGCCAGGCCGACATGGCTGCCCTTCACCTCGATGGCGTTGATGTCCGGCCGCAGGCATGCTTTCCAGTTGACCACCCCGTCCGAGCGGGAGTAGATCGAGGTCGTCGGCACCTTCGGTGGCGCCGCGAGGTCACGCATGAAGCGCATCTCGACCGAAGCCGGATGGCCGAAGCGGAAGACGTTGTACACGTGTGCCGCACGAACCCCGGCCATGGTCAGTGGGTGCACATCGAACGGGTCGGTCAGCGGAGAGCCGAGCGTGATGACCTGCTCGACCAGCTCGGGCTTGCGGTGCGCGAGCACCTTCGCGAGCACGCCACCGCGACTGTGGCCGACCAGTGATACGCGCGCCCCCGTGCGGCGATTGAGCGCCACGAGCGCGTCGATCAGCGGACGTAGCATCACCTCGGAGTACATGACGTTGAAGGTGACGCCCGCCATCTTCGGCCGGTAGCCGATGCGGCGCAGCCACTGGTACGGCGTGCGTAGTGTCCAGTCGCCCGCGAGGAAGCCGGGAATCAGAATCACTGGCCTTCCGAGCCCGGGCGGCAGGTCGGCGCCGCGATACACCGGATCGCGGATTAGACGGACCCATTCGAGGTACATGCGACCCTCGAGCCACATCGGCGGCAGCGGGTCCCATCGGCCGAGGTGGCGGAGGTCGGGCAGGACCGACGACGCGACCTCTTCCCAGCGACTTCGTCGTCTTTGGTGTGGGTCGGAAGCTGTGTCCATGGTGTGGAGTTGTCGCTCCGTCAGGAAGATGCTGCGGTCTCGGCGGCGATTCTATATGGCAGCCAGCGGTTCAAAACGCGAAGGAAGAGCTCGGGTGTTTCCATCATGGGAACGTGCCCGACTCCCTCGAGCACCGCCAGCTTCCACGCTGGGATTCGACGTACCAGCTCGCGGGCCGCGGCCAGTGGTATGACGTGGTCCTGGCCACCGTGAACGACCAGGGTCGGCGCTCTGCCCTGTCGCGCGTGGGCCCAGAAACGGGGGTCGGCCATGCGGAGCCCAATCGACCGCGTGGCCTGTAGGAAAGCGCGGTTGTTCTGACCTGCGAGGTTCGCTCGCTCGGTGGTCAGCCGAACATGCGCCGCGACGACATCCGGGCGCACACGGCTGGGGTCGGCGCACACGCGCGCGAGCGTCTCCATCACGAGCCGCTCGGGCCCCAGCATGCGCGCACGGTGGTCGAGGATGGTCTCAGCCAGACCGGGAACCGACAGCGCCGCCATCACGCCGAGCATCGCGGGCTCCGGCCTGCGCACGTGGACGCCGGGCACGGCCGGATCCACGAGCACCAAGCGCGCGACCTGGTCCGGGTGGTCCGCGGCGACGAGGATCGAGATGTGTCCGCCCATCGAGTTGCCCATCAACGTCACCGGCTCGTCGAAGAACTGATCGATGAAGTGGTGCACCAGGTCGGCGTTGGCTCCGACAGCGGCGGAGCGGTGGAAGAGTGGAGTCTGGCCGAAGCCTGCGAGGTCGAGCGCTACGGCGTGGTGGGTGTTCGCCAGCTCGGGCCCGACTGCCATCCAGTTGAGGGCGCTGCCGCCAAGGCCGTGGACCATGAGGAGGGGACTACCGTCGCCACCGAAGTCGAGGTAGTGGACCGGACCGTCAATGTCGACGACCTTATGCCGCACTGCGTCAAATCCTACGCCGGCGTGGTCAGAATGGCGTTTGCGAGTCGGTACAGTATCTCGACCACTGCCGGCACGGAGCGCCGGCCCTCAGCGTGGAGCTGATCGAACGCGGCAAATGACGTCACCAGCCCAATGACGTCTTCCGCCTCCTTGAGCGAGCAGCCTGGTCGCAGCTGATCGGCGCCGGCGAGGGCGAGGGCGAGCCGGCGCACTGCGTCTCGGTCGCCAGGCTCGGCGGCCGCGGGCATACGGCGGAAGAGAAGCGGGTTCGGCGCCCACCGCGCGCACGAGGTCTCGATGCGGCGGCGGAGCTGAGCGGCGGGCGGGCCGGCAGCCGCGACCTCCTCGGATCGGGAGGGCCAGGCCTCGGCCGCGATCGCCTGCTCCAGGCCGGCCTTGGAGCCAAAGTGGTGGTAGACGCTCAACCGGGAGACCCCGGCATGGGCGGCGACCGCGCCAACACTGGGTAAGGGACTCCCGGGGGCGCCAGCCGTGACCAAGGCGCGGCCCGAGGCCAGGATCGCCGCCCGCGTCCGGGATCGCGGCATCAGGTCAATTTAACATACAGTCTGTATGGGCATAGAAGTCACGCGGACGGGAGCATCTACGCTCCCTGATGCCCTCACAGACCAAGAGTGAGCCGAGCCAGCCGGTCGCGGACCTCGGTCGGGAGGAGCTTCGAGTAGATGTCGATCGCCCTGGCGTCGTAGCCGATCAGGTAGCGGGGCTTTGGGTTCCTGGCCGTCATCACGCTGGCGATGACGCGGGCAACGTCGATCGGATCGCCCATCAACCGCTGGCTGGCCTTGATCCCCTCCTCCATGCGGCGATAGGCGGCGAAGTAGTCGGAGTCGATCCGGCGTTGGAGATCGTTGCCGGCGCTTTCCCAGATGTTGGACCGGAACGCGCCCGGCTCGATCAGCACGACGTAGATCTCATCCGAAGCGACCTCGACGCGCAGGGCGTCGGACAGAGCCTCGAGCGCGTGTTTCGCGGCCTGGTACCAGCCCGTGAGCGGCGTGGTCATGAGACCGTAGATCGAGGAGATGTTCACGATGCGCCCGCCGCCCTGCTCACGCATGTGCGGGATGGCCAATCGTGCGAGGCGTACGGGCGCCAGCACCATCGTCTCCAAAGCGAGCCGCGCGTCTTGGTCTGAGACATCCTCGATGGCGCCGCTGGCCGAGACGCCTGCGTTGTTGACCAGCCCGTAGGGCTTGAGCTCGGCGATCACCGCCTCGCACTGCACCGCATCGGTCACGTCGAGCGTTGTCGTTTTCACTTTGACCCCGGCTTTGCGGGCAGCTCTCATGACGGCGCGGGCCTTGGCCGGCGAACGCACGCCGCCGACCGCATTGAACCCGCGACGGGCCAGCTCGACCATCGCCGCGAGCCCGATGCTGCCGCCGGCGCCGGTGACCAGGACGGTTCGGTCCATGGTGGCCACAACCTACCATCCGAGCCAGTGAAGCTCTGGGACCCGCTCGCGCTCCGTGAGATGTCGGCATTGCTCCGGGATCCCGTGCTGCGCGGTCGCGGCGTCCCGCGAGGCGACGGTCGACCCGTTCTGCTGGTGCCTGGCTTCCTGTCCGGCGACTGGTCGCTGCGGGTCCTCCACAACTGGCTGCAAAGGATCGGTTACCGCTCCTACCTGTCCGGGATCCAGTTGAACGTGCAGCACTCGGAAGCACTGGTCGCTGCGCTCCGCGGGCGCCTGAAGACAGTCCGGCTGGACGCGGGTTCGCGCGTGACGCTCGTCGGGCACAGCCGTGGGGGCGTGCTCTCCAAAGTGCTTTCGTCGAGGGCAGCCGACTCGGTCGAGCAGGTGATCGGCCTTGGTTCTCCGTTTGCCGACCAGTTCGACGTGGCTGCCCTTACGAACGTCGCTGTGGGCGTCGTGCGTACCGCCAACGAACTGCGTTTTGGCCGGCGCTTCCATTCCGAGGGCCGCTTCGCGCATGAGCTCCGGCAGCCGCCCGTGGTGCCGACGACTTCGATCTACACGAAGTCAGACGACGTCGTGAACTTTCGCAGTTGCCTCCGACCCGACATCGCCGCCATCCCCGTTTGGGGCAGCCACAACGGGCTGGTCGTGAACCCCGAGGTCTATCGCGTGCTCGGCCGGCTGCTGGCGCGGCCGCGCCGAGCGCCCTGATTTCCTAGGTCGTTGCTTCGCCACGGCGGCGTCGCGGTAGTCGTGCACCGAGCGCTCGAGGTGCCGAGCGAAATCCGCAAGGTCGGGTACCAGGTCACGGTCGGCGAGCAGTCCGAAGAAGACGCTGCCGTTGTACGAGACGATCGCGATGTTCAGACCGAGCGAGTGATAGATCGAGACGAACGGCCACACCTCGACGAGCTCGGCCCCGCCCGTGTAGAACGGGAACTGCGGACCCGGGATGTTGGTGGCCACGATGTTCACGACCGACTGCGCCGACCACCGCAGCTGCGATGTCATCGCCCGACCGGCAAGGCTTTGAATGGTGGCAGGAGCCCACGTCGCGAGCTGCGTGAGTGCGCGTGCTGCGATCGCTGCCCGCGTTCGTTTCAGGTCACCCGTGGTGGCGGTAACCATGTGCATCCGGTCCCGGGGCAGCATCGGCGCGAGCGGAACCTCCACGACCATCCCGCTGACGAGATTTCCCAGCTGGTAGCGCTGGCTGTCGTCGCGCACGCTCACTGGCGCGAAGACACGCAGGGCTTCGGGCACCTGGTCACCTCGCTCGTCGAGCCATCGCGACATCGCCTCGCCGATCACCGCGAGCACGGCGTCGTTGACCGTTCCGCCAAATGCGGTCTTCACGTCCTTCAGCGCTTGCAGCGGGACCTTGACCGAGTGGACGCGGCGGTGCGGGCCGATGGGCCGGTTGAAGAACAGCGGCGGGCCGGGTCTCAGCCATGAGAGGGCCAGCTGCAGCCCGCCCGTCCAGGGCGAATGCATCAACGCGTCGATCACCTGCTGCGGGCGCAGTTTCATCAGGTTCTGCAGCAGCTGGCTTGGTGAGATGCGATCGACAGCTTCGCGCAGGAGGTCGTTGCGGGTCGGCGCGGGCCGCGGCTTCCAGCGTTTGGGCCGGCCGTGCTGGGCCGGCGCTGGCTCGGGATCGAGCAGCAGCGTCGCCAGGTCGACCGTCGAGATGCCGTCGACCATCGCATGGTGCACCTTGCTCACCACTGCGACCCTGCCGTAGGTCAGACCTTCAACGACGGTGATCTCCCAGAGCGGCTTGTTGAGGTCCAGCGGTCGGGCGAACACCCGCGCGACGTACTCGCGCAGCGTCTGGTCGTCCCCCGGTCTCGGCAGTGCGGCGCGCCGCACGTGGAACGAAAGGTCGAAATCGGGATCGTCGACCCACACGGGTGGGCCGGCATTTGCCGGCAGCCACATGAGCTTTTGCCGGTATCGAGGCACGAGATGGAGTCGCTCCTCGATGGTGCGTGCGAGCCCGAGCGCACCGCGGCCGCCCCTGATGCTCGGCGCGCCTTCGAAGATGTACGTCGCGCCGATATGCAATGGCGCCTCGTGTCTTTCGCCGTAGAGGAACCACGAATCGAGTCCCGACAGCGGCTCGAAATGCGCTTCTGGCATGGCCCTTACCGATCCGATTCTCGCACCGGACGCTAGCTAGAGTTCGATCGTGGTTCTCGTCGCGATCCTGCTGGCGCTGGTCGCGGCGGCCATGCACGGAACATGGAATGTCCTCATCAAGACCAGCGCCGATCCGCTGATCACGTTCTACCGCTCGACCCTGATGGCGGCCGCGATAATGACGGTGCCCGCGGTCGTTGCGTACCTCGTGATCCGTCCTGGGTTCAGCCTCGCGGCGCTTGGCGTGGTCGCCGTCTCGTCAGTGCTCGAGGTCGGCTATATGTGGTTGCTTTCATTGGCGTACGAACGCGGCGAGATCTCAGTCGTGTATCCGATCGCTCGCGGTTCGGCGCCACTGCTCGCGGTTGCCATCGGCCTCGGCGTGCTGGGCGAGCGGCTCACCGGCTTTCAACTCGTGGGGATCGGGCTCTTGCTCGCAGGCATCCTGGCGGTCACGCTGCCTCAGACCAGCGGCAAAGCTACGATTCCGGCCCTGCTCACGGGGCTGGTGATCGCGATCTACACGTCCGTGGATCGAGTCGGCGTGAGGCTTACGGCTCCATGGCTCTACGGATGGGTGCTGATCGTGCTGATGGCCGCCGGCATGGCGATCTCCCTGCGCGTCGCGGCCAGGTTGCGGCATCGAACAGAAACCGCCCCCGTGGCCTGGGGAAGGAGTGCTGCGATCGGTGTGATCTCGTGGGGCGCCTACCTGCTGGTCCTGGTGGCCCTGTCCCTGGCCCCGCTGGCCGTCGTGGCGCCGGTTCGGGAGATGGCCATCGTAGGCGTGGCGATCTGGGGGGTCTGGAGGCTGCACGAGCGCCAGGCGGCCCACCTCAAGATCGCCGGAGCGGCCGCGACGCTGGTCGGTGTTTCCCTGCTGGCAGTTTGATCGGAGCCCGTGGCAGGCCGTGGTAGGCTACAAGGGTCGCCCGCGGGGGCGATCTGGCGCTGCGGTCGTCGATTCTTCTCGAAAGGGCCGTGCGTTCGTGGAAGTCTTTCGAGAAGAACGGAGTGGCAGA
>JACXTT010012047.1_pt1 | contig 11502 bp, 4 predicted proteins | sample 9270951 | NCBI WGS metagenome assembly JACXTT01 (sample SAMN15532306, study PRJNA645909) | rock metagenome | isolation source: weathered quartz diorite | place: Puerto Rico | collected 2017-06-21 | reverse complement strand
ACAGGGCACGCAGGCGCTTCATGAACTCTTTAGGCGCGACGTAGAAACCGCCTTCGCCCTGGACCGGCTCGATGATGATTGCGGCGATATCACGTGGCTCGGCGTCGTTCTTGAAGATGCGCTCGATGCTGGCGATCGAGTCGTCGATGCTCACGCCGTGCAGTTCGTTCGGGTACAGCGCGCGGAAGATGCCGCCAGGCATCAGGCCCATGCCGGCCGAGTAAGGCACGACTTTACCGGTCAGGCCCAGGGTCATCATGGTGCGACCGTGGTAGGCGCCAGTGAAGGCGATCACGCCGGCGCGGCCAGTGGCGGCACGGGCGATTTTCACGGCGTTTTCCACGGCTTCGGAACCGGTGGTGACCAGCAGGGTTTTCTTGGCGAAATCACCCGGGACCTTGGCGTTGATTTTTTCGCACAGCTCTACGTAGGGTTCGTAGGCCAGGACCTGGAAGCAGGTGTGAGTCAGCTTGTTCAGTTGCTCGGTCACGGCGGCGATGATTTTCGGGTGCACGTGGCCGGTGTTCAGCACGGCGATACCGCCGGCGAAGTCGATGAACTCGCGACCTTCGACGTCGGTCACGGTGGCGTTCTTCGCCGACTCAGCGAAGATCGGGTGGATCTGGCCAACACCGCGGGGTACGGCGGCTTCGCGGCGTTTCATCAGGGATGCGTTGGTCTTGCTCATGGTGTCCTCATTCACCGCTCATCGGGCGGCGTGGTTCAAGGATGACGCGGCAGGGAGCGCACTGCACCAGCATACGATGATCGACTGGTACAGCGTTCCGGCCACACTTAAAGTGTCGTTTGAAACGCGAAAGGAGCAGCGCTCTCGTGCCCCTTTCGCCGAACCACCTGCCGGGTTAAACGCCCAGGCAGAGATATTTGATTTCCAGGTAGTCTTCGATGCCGTACTTGGAGCCTTCGCGACCCAGGCCCGAGGCCTTGATGCCGCCGAACGGCGCGACTTCGTTGGAAATCAGCCCGGTGTTGACACCGACCATGCCGTATTCCAGGGCCTCGGCCACGCGGAACACACGGCCCAGGTCACGGGCGTAGAAGTACGAGGCCAGGCCGAACTCGGTGTCGTTGGACATCGCGATCACTTCGGCTTCGTCCTTGAAACGGAACAGCGGGGCCAATGGACCGAAGGTTTCTTCCTTGGCCACGGCGGCGTCCTTGGAGACGTTGACCAGGATGGTCGGCTCGAAGAAGTTGCCTTCGATGGACTTGCCGCCGGCCAGCAGGGTCGCGCCCTTGCCCAGGGCATCGGCGATGTGTTCCTGGACCTTGGCCACGGCTTTCTCGTCGATCAAGGGACCTGTGGTGGTGCCTTCTTCCAGGCCGTTGCCGATCTTGAGCTTGGCCACCGCCACTTTCAGTTTCTCGGCGAAGGCGTCGTAGACCCCATCCTGGATGTACAGGCGGTTGGCGCAGACGCAGGTCTGGCCGTTGTTGCGGTACTTGGAAATGATCGCGCCTTCGACGGCCTTGTCCAGGTCCGCGTCGTCGAACACGATGAAGGGCGCGTTGCCGCCCAGTTCCAGGGAAACCTTCTTGATGTCCTTGGCGCATTCGGCCATCAACTGGCGACCGATCTCGGTCGAGCCGGTGAAGGACAGCTTGCGCACGATCGGGTTGCTGGTCAGCTCGCTGCCGATGTCGCCGGCACTGCCGGAGACCACGCTGAACACGCCTTTCGGAATGCCGGCACGCTGGGCCAGTTCGGCCAGGGCGAAGGCCGAGAACGGGGTTTGCGAAGCGGGCTTGAGCACCATGGTGCAACCGGCGGCCAGGGCCGGGCCGGCTTTACGGGTGATCATCGCGGCCGGGAAGTTCCACGGGGTGATGGCGGCGGTGACACCGATCGGCTGCTTGATCACGATCAGGCGCTTGTCCGGCTGGTGGCCCGGAATCACGTCACCGTAGATCCGCTTGGCTTCTTCGGCGAACCATTCGATGAAGGAGGCGGCGTAGACGATTTCGCCCTTGGCTTCGGCCAATGGCTTGCCTTGTTCGAGGGTCATCAGGCGGGCCAGGTCGTCCTGGTTCTCGATGATCAGTTCGAACCAGCGACGCAGCTTGTTCGCACGCTCTTTGGCGGTCAGGGCACGCCAGGCCGGCAGGGCCTTGTCGGCGGCTTCGATGGCGCGGCGGGTTTCGGCGGCGCCCATTTTCGGTACGGTCCCGAGGATTTCGCCGGTGGCCGGGTTGTTGACCTTGATCGTCTGACCGTTGTCCGCATCGACCCAAGCCCCATCGATGAAGGCTTGCTGGCGGAACAACTGGGTGTCTTTGAGCTGCATGTAGGCTTTCCTTAACAGCACCGCGCTTGCGCGCAGCGAATTATTGATTGTAGAAAGGCGCCTTGGGGGCTGCCGTCAGGAAATTCATTCACCGGGCCGAAGCACATAAATAGCGCACATGAGATCAACGTGCGGTTCAGCACCCAGACAAGAGCGTTTGAAATCTCAAACGAATCCTAGGGCCGGCTAGGGTAAAGGACAATAGTCTGTTCGAAAAAAAGAACGAAAAAGACGCTTTTGTGGGGGTTTTCTGATCAACGTGAACCCCGGGCCTTTGCGAGGCCCTTGGAAATCGCGAAGGCGAGGCTTGCGGGCCGGGGTGTTCGCCGATGAAAATCCACGGAGAGAATTTCCTGACAAAACCTGAATGGACGCCCCGAGCCGACATGGGTATGATGTCGCCCGCATAAGCACCAGTAGCTCAGCTGGATAGAGTACTGCCCTCCGAAGGCAGGGGTCGTGGGTTCGAATCCCGCCTGGTGCACCATCTGCAGATAAAAAGCCCCGGATCGTTGATCCGGGGCTTTTTTGTTTTCGGGCAACCCATCGGCCGGTTACCGATTCAGTTACTCGGATTTATGCAATGCGTACTGCACAAACGAAGCCCTGAACAAAACGCCAAGGCTTGTTTGCAGGCTACTCATCAATCCGCTGTCTCACCACCTCCAGCAAATCCGCCTCGGGTAACAGCCATCGCCACCGTACACTGCCCCCTATTGCACCCTGACAAAAAACACCACGACCCGATCGGTGCCCGGCACACGCTGCAAGCCCGCGACCATTTTCACCAGGCGTCCCTGTTCCAGTGCGTCCCTGACCGGCTGCAACAGCCGGTACCGGCTCCTCGAGCGCAAGTCGACGATTCTGCGCAGCCACGCATCCGTCAGTTGTTGCGGTGCGCCTCTGGAGCTGGGCAATTCCACCGAGCGCCGCTTGGTCCATTTGAGCATGACGAAGAACAACCGATCCGAGCGCGGATGCGAGCAGAACAGGTTGACCGAGTTGAAGGACCGCGACTTCGGCGTTTCGGTCACCACAAAGCCGTGGCGACGCAGGATGGTCATCACCGCCCGCTCGGTATTGAGTGCCAGATCGGTCATCCGCGACAGCCCCCTGACGTTGAAGATCCGGTGGTCGATGGCATGGGGCGGATGAAAGTCCAACCGGGAAAGATCCGCGATCCCCTCCGACTCGCCAATAAAGTAGTTACGCCACTGGATAGGCCGCCCATCGAGCTCGCGGAACAGCACAGGCATGTCCACCCCCCGGGTAACCCAGGCTTCCTGCAGGCGCCTGAGCGCAATCATGCGGGTAGCGGTGACCGACGTCCCCTGCATATCGGAGCGCTCGATCAACCGGTTCAGCGTCCGACGCTGGCTGGCTTGTGTCATACCCTCCAGGGGCCGCGCCAGGGACTGCTCCGAAGGCACGCTGAACAAGGGCGTACGCGGCGTCCAGGTCTGGGTCCGGTGATCAAAGGTGGCGGGAATCGGCTGCTCGTCCAAATGGCTCCACCAGTGGTTGAAGTCAGTTAGAGCCCGCGCAGCCAGAGGACCGGGACGTTTCAGGAAAACGATGTCGGGGTGAATCCCGGGACCGTCGGGAAGCAGTTCGAAATAGCGATCGCCGAGCTTCAGTAGACGAGACTTGTGTATTTTCCCCTGCCGCTGATAGAGACCTCGGGGCGCCGACAACTCAAGGACCTGTTCGCTATCCAATGACAGGCCCCAGGCCCGCCAGTCCGAGGACAACAAGGCCGGTCGACGACTCATCCACTCCCATTGCAGCACCGGTCCCCTCGCGGCCGGCGGCGGCATGGGTTGCTCCCAGGGGCGGTGCCAGATGGCCCGGCTGGGACCAGGCACCGGCTCAGGTGCATCGGCACGCAACAGGTAATCACCCGGCTCGTGAATATGCAGCACCAGTTCATTGTCCTGCACGGAGGTTTTCTTCAGGCGCAGGGCATTCTCACCCTTGGGCCGGTAGACCTCATAGTGGGTACTGCCGTCGGTGATGAACTGCACACCGTTTTTCACGTAGCTGCCGGCATTGGTCGGTCCATGCAGGGCGACGGCGTCGTCCGCGATCATCTTCACTTCATAGCCTGGGAGCACGGGTCTTGGCTTCACGGCGGTTTCGACTTTTTTCAGAGCCGTTGCCCCCGTGTGCAAAAGTGCCTGTCGACGACCGATGCGCTTCAGCAACGCCCACGGCCAGAGCCCACGAGCGACCCAGGTCGGCCGGCCGGAGGGAGAGAGGGTCAGCACGACGTCGACCAGTGCCATATGCGCCGCCTTGAAGAGTTCGAAGGCATCACGTGGATCGCCGCTACGGTGAAAGCGGCGCAAGGCCACGGCCGTGTCATGGACATTGACCACGACACTGACCACCGGCACCACCGACAATACCCGGAGCCAGTAGGCCGAACGTTGTTCGCGCTCACGCAACTCGCGGGTCTGCGACAGTTGCCGGCTGGAGTTCGAGAGCAGCCGGGCACGTTGCTGCGCCCGCAGGACAAAGGCGTGCGCCAGGATCAGCGACAGGTCGCTGCGTTGGGTTTTCTTGAGTCGCAGCCAGTGCTCGGGATTTTCCGCGACCTCACGCTTGACCTCTTTTTCCAGCGCCACGGAATCCGCCACCGGTTGTTCCGGCTCGCTGGTCCACCAGCTCTTGACCGCCTTGAACAGCGACGTGGGATTGAGCGTAGCAACAGAATCGACTCCCAAGGGCTTCAGAACCCGGAGAGCCCGGTCATCGCGCAACGGTGCCAGGCGCGTTGAGCGCGCGGCCCCCGGGTCTTGCTCGGCCGGGTAACCCTCTATGACTTCCGCCTCCCAGCCCGCAGCCAGTCTTTGCGCAATGTCCGCCAACCGTTGTGGTGCCTGCTCGATCTTCACCAGTGCGCGTTGTGCCGCCGCCAGATCGGCGTGTTCGGTCAGCACCTGTTCATGCGGGGCGCCCGGCAGGTAGACCAGCGCTCTGGCACAAAGCTTGTCGTGGATGACCACGGCATTACCCACATGCCGGGCCCGGGCAAACGCCCGGCCGGCGAAGGTGACGAAGTACAATTCGAGCTCAACGCGCTCGTTGCGCAGGTCGACGGCGAACTCCGCGCCCAAGGCCCTCTCGAAGACCTCGGCAGCCCAGTCGCTGAGCCCCTGTTGCCGGGCGCTGCACAATTCCAGGCGGGCGCGCTGCCTGACCAGCCGGTACAACAGCGTCTGGTCGAACGCCCGCAGCGGTTCGAGCCGGGGATTATCCACGCCGTAAAAAGCCCGCTGGATCAGGCTGTCGTAGTGCCCGCCAAGGTCCAGTGCCGAAATCATACCGATCAGATAATCGGGGCTCAGGCGCTGCCGCCACGCAGGGTCCAGGACCCGTCCGTGCTGCAACCGACGTTTGCTCCCCGATGATTGCGGGTCGAGGTTTTCCAGGGCCAGACGCAACAAACTGTAGGTGCGGCGCCCCTCGCTGACCACGCTCTTCGGGCCCGCCTCGCCCACCGCGCGCTCAGGATGCCCGACCCACACTCGCTCGACACTGTCGGGCAAATCGAACAACGGCTTGTCGATATCCAGTCCCGGATAAAAGCCGTCCTGCTTGAGTCGCGCGATGATTTTCCCACGGGCGAAGTCATCCAGGTCCGGCAACTGGCGTTCCAGCTTGAGCTCCAGGGCCTGCGCACTCTTCTGGTAGTGGGCCAGCAGCCGCGCGTATTGCTGGCGATCCGCGCGCGATGCCGCGGCCAACCAGCCAGGAAGGCCCTGCGCCTGCGCGGCACCGAGTTGCAGGACGGCCACATTGTCCAGCGCGCGCTCGCGGGCATCGTGACCCGGGACGCCCAGGTTCTCCTCCAACTCATGGGCCAGCATTTGCAGGGAACTGCTGGCGTCACTGATTTCAGAGAACGGCCGCAAGCCGCCCTCGATCAGTTGGCAGACCCGAAGGTGATCCTGGATCTGTTGCTGGAGCCCCTGTTGCAAGGCGTCCGTTTCAATCGACCGATAGTGAATGGGGATCCGTTCGCCGACAGGCAGCCTACGCACCCAGCGACGCGCCTCACCCCGCTGGTCCCGTGCGATCAACGGCCAGAGGCCTTCGCACTCCGGGCTGAGCAAGCTGATGCCCAACTGTTGCGAGAGACTGTCGAGGGTCATGAAGCGCTGCAACCCACCCAGCCGACCCGGCACAAACAGCAGCGCCGACACGCTCAAGCGCGGATCGGCCAACGCCGGGCGGGTGCTGATGATGCAGGCCCCGGTCAGCGACCAAGGTGAGTTCGTCGGCCCCAGGCTGATCGCGGCGACCCGCGTCTCACTGGGCGTACGCACCTGCGCCAAAGTCTGCGGCAGCACATCAAGCACACGCTCCAGTTCCTTCCGATTGATCAGCCCGAGCTGATGCTGCAGCTGCGCCTCGAGCAAAAGTCCCTGGCCGCGCCCCTTGAGCAGCTTGCCGGGAAGATCGTGGCCGTCCTTGTCCTGGGTACTCCAGAATGCCGACTGGGCGTGCCCTTCCCGGTTCTGCAGCAGGCCCTGGACATCAGCCGCCTGCTGCCGCCAACGTTCATGCCGCGCCAGCAGCTCGCTGTAGGCCGGAGTATCGCGCCCCAGGTCTTGCTCATCGAGCAGCTTGAGAAGGCCCCGCTCCTGCTGTCGCAGCTTGCCCTGGCGCAAGCGCACGGGAAGGTCGGCGGCCAGGCTGCCGAAGGTAATCTCCAGCATTCTGCGGCGCTCGTCACGTCGCAGCAGTTGCGCGAGCGCCGTCCCGAGAGGAGGCAAGCTCGTCAGGGCCGTGCGCGACTCCTGCATGGCTTCAACCGCCTGCAGCGGCGTCAAGCGCCCGGCATCGACCAAACCCTCGGGCAACATGTACGGCGTGTTGAGCAACAACGCAGCGGCCCATTCGCTGGCCAACTGAGTATCCAGCCGACTCAGGGCGCTGTGGGCCAGGGCATCGTCGGCGAGCGCCGCACCGGGCTGGAAGCGGTAGGCCAGGGCCGGTCGATCCGGTTGGGGAAACAGCTGATGACGCTCTTGCAGCGCCAGCAACTGCCAAAGCCGATAATTGCCCGGTGCGTTGAACCGCTCCGGGAGCCTGCGTTGCATCTCGGCGTGGCCGGCAAACTCGAAGAACTCCGCGGCCATGCCGGGCACGAAGACCACCTGCCTGCCTCGCTCGGCGCTGCCGGTGCCCTGAAGATGCAAGCTTCCGCTCAACGCCACCGTCGCCTGCTCCGTTCCAGGCCAGAGCAGTTCCGACACCGTCAGACGGGCCCAGCGGCCACCGGCGAGCGTGCGCGCTTCGGGGGTCGGTGCATCCAGCAAGCCCATCAGCATGTTGAACCCGGCAACGGACAACTCGTCGACGCCATGGGCCAGCAGGGCCTTGTCGTGAAACAGCAGCTTGTGCAGCTCGATCAGCCGGTTCCGTCGCGAGACGTCGCTGTCGTCGGCCGGTTGATGCCAATAGCCGCGCAAGGCGCTGTCGATCCTGGAAGACAGCCCCAGGGCCTTCAGGCGCGCCAGAACCTGCTCCGGATCCAGCCGCGGGACGCTGTCCGGTTCATCGGCCAGGCTCAGTCGCACCGCATGGCCCGGTACCAGGGACAGAAATGGATTGCGCAACAGCGACATGGCCACCTGCACCAGGGTCCGCGCCATTTGCCCGTCGCCGCAACGCAACGACGGGGTGAACAGGAGCCGGTGCGGATCGTGCCCGAAAGCCTCGGTCAGTATCTGCTCGAGCACGGCGCCGATCTGCGGCGCCCGCTCGAAGAGCCTCTTGAGCCGGTGCTGGCTATCGAGCCCACGCACCAGCGCCGCCTGGAGTCGGTTGAGCAACAGGCTGGGTCGTTCCGAGGCCGCGAGACGCTCCGAGAGTTTCTCGGCCAAGCGCTCCAGGGCGGCGTCAGGGTCGGGTAAAACCGCCGTTGCAGCCTCGTTGGCCGACTCGGCGGCCTCGCTGCGAGGATCCTCTACGCGGGTGCTCATACGGTTCCCCTTGTTCCATGGAAAAAGGGAAAAGCGTAGAGCGCAGCCTATCGTGCTCGTGCATTAGATAGTTAAGGAGCGCGTTCGAGTTCAATGCGCGGTGCCCATGGCACTCGGGTCAAGCCTGGAAAAATCTCAGGAGCGGTCGCCGTCATTCTCCGACGACAGCCGGATGACGTGCGGATGCGCCGGCGGCGCCAGCGGCCGCGGCTGCTCCTGTGGCTCAACGCGGTACAGGTGCGCAATCACCTCACGTACCCCGCCGTGCTCATCATTGTGCACGACCATCCTCGCCGACTGACGCATCCGGGCAAAGTTGTCCTCGCTGAGCTTGAAGCTGCGGCTCAAGCCCTCATCCCCGACCATCGGCGCGGGCAGACGGCGCTGGGAGTAGCTACGGCTCTTGCGCTGCTGATAACGCGCCCAGGCAATCAACACCGCCGCATTCAACAGGCCGACCAACAGATAAACCTGCAAGGTATTGAGGGCGTCGAAGATCGAGATATTGATCCGTGGCCCCGTATGCCCGTCGAGCAACGGCCACAATCCCTTGAGCAGCAGAGACAACAGGCCGATCCAGGCCAGCAGGGTCAGGACCACGTCGATTACCAACATGAACGGCCGCTGGCGGGTTCTGATGATTTTCATGAGCGCACCTTCTACTTGTCATCAGCAATGGGCTTGATTCCCCGATCCGGACTGACCCAGCGGGCCCGCTTCCCGCCTTGACCGAACAACACCCGGGGAAAGCTGACCAGGGTGGTGAGGAAGCTGACGAACCAGAACACCAGCGGGTACCAGACCACCCAGAACATGACTCTCCAGAGGTCTCTTTCGTAGCGACGATCGATCAGCACGCTGACCGCGAACTGCCCCAGGCAGACCACCGCCAGCAGCAGCCCGGTAAAGGCCGGCGGCACAATGCTATGCACGACTATCGAGGCCGGCATCTCGATAAACAGGCCCAGGCAATAGAAGATGATCGACAACAGCCAGGTAAACGCCCAGCCGGTCGACAGGCAATACTCGAACAACAGCGGCCACAGGTAACGATGGCGCCACTGCCAGATACCGCGGATGTTCTTGAACAACACCTGCGCACCGCCCCGAGCCCAGCGCAGCCGCTGCTTCCACAACCCGCGCAGGGTCTCCGGCATGAGGATCCAGCACAGGGCTCGCGGCTCGTAGAAAATGCTCCAGTGGTCCAGTTGCAGCTTCCAACTGATATCGATGTCTTCGGTGATCATGTCCGGGCTCCAGTAGCCCACCCGGTCCAGCGCCGTGCGGCGGAAGGCGCAGATCACCCCGGAGATCGTGAAGATCCGCCCGAAGACCCGCTGCGTGCGCTTGATCAAGCCAATGATCGAGGAAAATTCGCCGACCTGAAGCCGTCCGACCAGGGTCGAGCGGGTGCGGATCCGCGGGTTGCCGGTGACCGCGCCCAGGCGCGAGTTCTGCAGCAACGGCCCCACCAGGTAGGCCGCGGTGTGCGGCGCCAGCAAGGCATCGCCATCGATGCACACCAGGTACTCGCTGCGGGCCGCCACGGCGCCCATGCGCAGGGCCACCGCCTTGCCCTGGTTCTGCGCCAGGTGGATCACCCGCAAGCGCGGGTCCAGCAACGCCAGTTCATCCAGCAGATGGCCAGTGTTGTCCTTGGAACCGTCATTGATGGCGATCACTTCGATGTTCGGGTAATGCTGGGCCAGTGCGGCCTCGATGGTCTCGGCGACGTTGTCCCCTTCGTTGAAGCAAGGGATCAGGATCGAGATCAGCGGTTCACCCGGCAGCGGCGGTGGCAAGGTATCGGCCTCCCAGGGCCAGTGGCGCTCCCAGTGCAGCCAGAAGTACAAGCCGCCGGTCATCCACAACCCCGACATGAACAGCGGGTAGAAGAACACGAAGTCCATCAGGAATTGTCCCGTGACCAGGAAAATCACTCCCATGGGCACCCCCAGGACGAGCGCCAGGACGATCAGTGCCAGGATTCGATCCATCATGATCTAAGGACTCCACTTGTTGGAAAGTGCGGGGCGCACGGCCTGCACGGCCGGGCGGTTGTCCAGGAAGTTGTCCGGGTAATAACCGAAGTGGGTGGCGCCCTGGCGCTTGAGCCGTCCCATCCAGTCCGCCAGTTGTTCGCCCTCGAGGTCCGTCGCGGGCTTGCGCCGCCAGTCCCGGGCCTGTAGTTCGAACACCGTGCGATCAAGGGCGCCGGGGTGTTGCTTGACCTTGCCGACCAGGGCCTCCAGCCAGTCTCCCGAGTGTTTATCGCTCTGTCCTTCCATCAACGGCATGGCCATGGGCGCGGTCCAGTCGTAGCTGGCCAGGAAGTCATCGAGGTTCTGGGCAAACCAGGCTTCGCTTTGCGGATCGATCACCGGCTCGACGAACAGATTGCGCGCAGTCTGTACCTGCGGCCCGCGAATGGCACGGACCTTGGCGGTCAACTCGCGGGTGAAATCGATCAGGTAGCGGCTCTTGAACCGCGTCCAGCGTTGCAGCGTCGCCGGGTCGCCGCGCAGTGCGCCGAGTGTGCCCGGCAGGCCGTTGGCCATGTAGGTGCGCAGCGCCTGTGGGCTGGCATCCTCGAAGTCGGACAGCACGGCATCGTCGTGATAAAGGATGCCGTCGACCGCGGTCAGTCGGGCAAGGTCCTCGTAGATCTCACCGATGATCCGCCGCACGTTCGGGTCGAACGGCGACAGGCGCTTATATTGTTTCGGGTCAACCGAGGTTTGCCCGGTGGCCGGGTCCCAGCGCGTCACCCGGGGCAGTTTTTCGTCCAGGGCAAAACTGAGCACCGGCATCCAGGCGAAGACCTTGACGTGGGCCCGGGTGCGCAGTTGCCAGGCAACCCGGTCGAACAGGTCGGCCCGCATCGGCAGATGGCGGTTGGGGAAGTACAGCGAGTGCACCAGCCCATCGCCCGCAGGATCGGCGAACGCTTGCAGGAACACGGTATTGGCGCCCAGGTCCGCCATGCGCTGGACCAGCTTGCCGAGGTTGGCTTCCTGCTGGACCGGGTTCGGGTCGTAGACGTTATCCAGGTCGACATGCACCACCCGCATCGGCAAGCGGTTCTGCACGGCGACGAGACTGCTGGCGTAGTGACCGCCATCCGGGTCCGCCGCCACCAGCAGGCGCGGACTGTTCATCAGTCGATCGAGGCTGTCGATGCCATCATCCAGGGTCAGCGCAAT
>JACXTT010012046.1_pt1 | contig 11503 bp, 8 predicted proteins | sample 9270951 | NCBI WGS metagenome assembly JACXTT01 (sample SAMN15532306, study PRJNA645909) | rock metagenome | isolation source: weathered quartz diorite | place: Puerto Rico | collected 2017-06-21 | reverse complement strand
AGGGAGCAAGGCGGGCCCGAGGATCCGGTCCAGCGAGAGCTCGAACAGGCCGGGATCGGTGTACACCGCGCGATGGAGGCGGTCGGCCTGGACGAGATCCTGGATGGCCTGGACGTTCACGGGAGTGTATTGTAGGCGACCGCACCCCCCAAGGAGAGAGCCCCATGAAGATCACGCACGTGACCACTCGGGCACTGCGCACGCCGGCCGACAACCCGCTGGTGGTAGGTCTGCCGGCCCCCACGGACACGCGCGAGTTCGTCACCCTGGAGCTCGGCACCGATCAGGGGGCCGTCGGCCTCGGTCTGACGTTCTTCGGCGGCGCGCTCACGCCCGCGCTCAAGACCGCGGTCGACGAGCTCGCGCGGCTCACGATCGGTGAGGACCCGACCCAGGTCGAGGCGATCACCGCCAAGCTGCGGCGCGCGGCCGGCAGCTCGGGGCCGGGCGGCATCTTCACCTTGGCGCTCTCCGCGGTCGACATCGCGTGCTGGGACCTCAAGGGCAAGGCGATGGGCCAGTCCGTCTGCGCGCTGCTCGGCGGCTTGCGCGACCGAGTGGCGACGTACGCCAGCGGCGCCCTGATGCGCCCGCATCCGATCGACTATCTCGCCAAGGCCGGACCAAGGCTTCGCGACATGGGCTTTCGCCAGATGAAGATGCAGTGCGGGAGCGAGCCCACCGTCGCCGCGTCGGTCGAGCGCGTGCGGGTCATGCGTGAGTCGATCGGGCCGGACATCGACCTGATGTGCGACATCAACCAGCTCTGGAGCGTGAATCAGGCGATCGAGGTCGGGCGCCGCATCGAGCCCTATCACCTCTTCTGGCTCGAGGACCCGACCACCCACGACGACTATCCGGGCATGGCGCGCATCGCGGATGCGCTCACGACACCGATCGCCGCGGGCGAGTACCACTACGGCATCGTGCCCTTCCGCCATCTGCTCGAGCACCGCTCGATCGACATCGTGATGATCGACCTCTTGCGCGCGGGCGGCATCACGCAGTGGATGAAGATCGCGGGCATGGCCGAGGCGTTCAACCTCCCGGTCGTGAGCCATCTGGTGCCGGAGATCCACGTGCATCTCGTCGCGGCGATTCCCAACGGCCTCACCGTCGAGTACATGCCGTGGACGCTCGCGCTCTACGAGGAGACGCCGCCGATCGAGCGCGGCCAGCTCGTGGTGCCGAAGAAGCCGGGGCTGGGCCTCGCGTTCGACCAGGCGGCGATGAAACGCTTCCAGGTCGGCTGAGCGCGTGCCCGGCTCACCGCCCGCGAGCCGCTTCGCGCCGGCGTCGCGCTAGCGGCCGAGCGCCTTGAGCACGAACCCGTCGTCGTAGACGCTCTCGGGCTCGAGCTTCATGCCCGCCGGCACGGCGTCGAAGTGCGCATGGTCTCGATCACGCGGGCCACGCCCTCGCGGCTCACGAACCGTGTTCGCTCACGAGAGGATACTAGCCGATCGTTGCTTCGATCTATCCGGAAGTGTGAGCGGATTTGTTTCACGAGGACGTGAAACTTGGTAGGGTTGTGGCCGTGAGCCGAACCCGGATCGTCTATGAAGCGCCCCGAGTCGCCAGCAAGCCCGGCGAGTCCGTCGTGACCAGTACCTGCGGCCATAACTGCGGGGGCCGGTGCGTCGTCAACGCCCACGTGCGCGATGGGCAGATCGTCAAGATCAGCACCGACCCGCGGCGCTGGACCCCGGAGATGCCGCCGCTGCATGCCTGCGTGCGCGGCTTCGGGCAGGCCGAGCGCGTGAATCATCCCGATCGGCTGAAGCACCCCCTGCGCCGCACCGGACCGCGCGGCTCGGGCGAGTTCGAGCGGATTGCGTGGGACGAGGCGCTCGACGAGGTCGCGAGCCAGATGCGGCGCGTGCGCGATACCTACGGACCGGCCGCGATCCTCGACTGCTCGCGCACCGGCAGCCTCTCGACCCTGCACGGGCGCGGCGTGAGCCAGCGCTTCCTGCACATGTTCGGCGGCTGCACCGAGCTCTGGAGCAACCTCTCATCCGAGGCGGAGATCTTCGCCGTCAAGCAGACCTATGGCGCCAAGGCCGACTACAAGAGCGCCGGCCGCGAGCCGATCGATTACGTGAACTCGCGGCTCATCGTCATGTGGGGCTGGAGCCCCGGCGACGGGACGTTCGGCACCGGCACCATGCAGTACCTCAAGCGCGCCAAGGATCATGGCGTGCGCATCGTGTGCGTCGACCCGCGCCGGACACGCTCGAGCCACCAGCTGGCCGACGAGCACATCTTCATTCGCCCCTCGACCGACGCCGCAGCGCTGATCGCGATGGCCTACGTCATCGCGAGCCAGGGCTTGCACGACCAGGGCTACCTGGACCGCTATGTGCTCGGCTTCGACGATGCGCACCTGCCGCCGGGCGCGCCGCCAGGCGCCTCGTATCGCGCATACCTGATGGGCGAGGCCGACGGCGTGCGCAAGACGCCGGCGTGGGCCGAGCAGATTACCGGGATGCCGGCGGCCACGCTCGAGCGCCTCGCCGTCCAGTTCGCCACGCAGAAGCCGGCGGCGCTCCACTGCGGCTACGCTCCGGGGCGCACGATCCACGGCGAGCAGTTCCATCGAGCCGCATATGCGCTCGCCGCGATGACGGGCAACGTCGGCATCCCCGGCGGCAACTCCGGCACGAGCAACGGCGCGACCGGGCGCTGCGGTATTCGCCTGCTGCCGGCGGGAACGAATCCTACCGGTGCGCGGGTCGCCACCTCGCTGCTCGCCGATCTGCTCGATCGCGGCCGGGCCGGCGGCTATCCGGCCGACATCAAGATGATCTATTCGGTCGCCGGCGACCTTTTCAACCAGGTCCCCAACGTCTCGCGGATCATGGCCGCGGCGCAGCGCCTGGAATTCATGGTGGCCCACGACCACTTCCTCACACCCACGGCGCGCTTCGCCGACATCGTGCTGCCGGCGACGACGTTCTGGGAGCGCAACGACGTGCACACGCCTTGGGCCGGCGCCGGCCACTACGCGATCTTCATGAAGCAGGCGATCGCGCCGATGGGCGAATGCAAGAATGACTTCGACATCTGCGCCGAGCTGGCCCGTCGCCTCGGGATCGCCGGCTACAACGACAAGACCGAAGAGGAATGGCTGCGCGAGCTGACCAGCGGCGTGATCGACGACTTCGACGCGTTTCGCGAGCGCGGCCTGGCGCGCCTGCCGGCACCCGACGACGCCGTTGCCTTCGCGCGGGAGATCCGCGACCCGGAGCGTCATCCGTTCACGACGCCGTCCGGCAAGATCGAGATCTACTCGATGACCCTGGCCGCCAAGCCCGATCCTTACGGGCTCGGCGTGATCCCGCCGATCCCGACGTGGATCGACGACGGTGTGGACACACGATATCCGCTGCGCATGGTCACGCCGAAGTCGCGCGCGCGCACGCATTCGATCCACGGCAACCAGCCGATCCTCGCGCGTGCCGACGTCGACGACGTCTGGATCAACACCGCCGACGCCGCTGCGCGCGGGATCGTCCAGGGCCAGACCGTGCGCATCTTCAACGCGCGCGGTGAGACGCGCCTGCCCGCCCGGGTGACTGACCGCATGGCGCCGGGCGTGGTCTCGATCAAGGAAGGCGCCTGGTTCACCCCGGACGCCGCCGGGGCCGACACGCGCGGCTGCGCCAACGTGCTGACCGTCGACCGCGCCTCTCCGGCCGGCGCGGCGCCGTTCAATTCCGCGTTCGTGGACGTCGCGCCGATCCCCTGAACGCGCGACTCAGCTCCATGACGCCGCGGGTCCGCCGGCGGCTCGGGCGGAACGTCCTCATCTATCTCGGGCTCGCCCCGTTCGTGGTGGCTGCGGTATTCCCGGTCTACTGGATGGCGGTCACCGCGTTCAAGGAGGAATCCGACCTTTACCGGATGGACCTGGTGCCGTTCTGGTTTCACGCGGCGCCGACCTTGAAGAACTTCGTCACCCTGCTCCATCAGAGCTACTTTCCGATGTGGTTCGTGAACACGATGCTGCTCTCGCTCTGCCTGGTCGCGATCACCCTGGTCACGGCGATGCCCGCCGGGTACGCGCTGTCGCGGCTGCGCCTGCCCGGCGCCGGCAATCTCGGGATCGCCATGTTCATGACGTACCTGGTACCGCCGATCATCATCTTCCTGCCGCTGGCGCGGATCGTCGGCGCGCTCGGCCTTTTCGATTCCTGGTGGGCGCTCGTCGTCGTCTATCCGACGTTCACGATTCCGTTCTGCACGTGGATCCTGACCGGCTTCTTCAAGACGCTGCCGCGCGAGATCGAGGAAGCGGCCTGGGTGGACGGCTGCGGGCTCGTCGGCGGCGTGCTCCGCGTGGTGCTCCCGCTGACCCGGCCCGGCATCGTCATCACGGCGATCTTCGCCTTCACGCTCGCGATGCAGGAGTCGCTCTACGCGGTCGTCTACGTCGCCCCGCGCGATCAGACGACGGTGACGGTCGGTGTCGCGACGGCGCTGATCCGCGGCGACGTCTACTACTGGGGCGCGCTGATGGCCGCCGGTCTCATCGTCGGCTTGCCGGTCGCCGTCCTCTACAGCGCGTTCCTCGACCACTTCATCCGGGGGCTCACGGCAAGCGGGACCAGCTGAGCCATGGAGTCGGGCCTCCGGACCTACGTCGCCAAGCGCGTCGGCTTCGCCGCGCTGATGCTGGTCGGCGTCTCGATGATCCTGTTCACGATCATGCGCCTGGCTCCGGGCGGGCCCGAGGCGGTCCTGATCGGCGGCGAGTTCTCCCAGGAAGCCGCGGCGCAGATCCGCCAGCGCCTGGGGCTCGACCGGCCGATCGCGCTCCAGTATCTCGGCTGGGCCGCCGCGGCGGTCCGCGGCGATCTCGGCCGCTCGTTCAAGACGGGCGATCCGGTCGGCGCGCTCATCCTCGATCGTCTCGGTCCCACGCTCCAGCTCACCGCCGGCGCGCTGGCGCTCGCGCTGGCCGTCGCGATTCCGCTCGGCGTGCTGGCGGCCGTCAGGCGCGGCACGATCTGGGACACGCTCGGCTCGGCGGTCGCGCTGTTCGGCGTGTCGTTCCCGAGCTTCTGGCTCGGGATCATGTTGATCCTGCTCTTCTCCGAGGTCTTCCACCTGCTGCCGCCCTCAGGGCTCAGCGAGTACGGACGCGAGACCGATCTCCTGGCACGAGTGCGGCACGCGATCCTGCCGACCCTGACGCTCGGGCTGATCCAGATGGCGTCGTTCATGCGCTTCACGCGCTCGAGCCTGCTCGAGGTGCTGCGCCAGGACTACGTGCGCACGGCGCGCGCCAAGGGACTCGGCGGCGGCACGGTCGTCTGGCGCCACGCGCTCCGCAACGCGCTGATCCCGGTGGTCACCGTGGTCGGTTTGTCGCTGCCGACCCTGGTCGGCGGCGCCGTGCTCACCGAGACCGTGTTCGCATGGCCGGGCATCGGCCGGCTGGCCGTCGGCGCCGTGTTCGAGCGCGACTACCCGGTGATCATGGGCGTGAATCTCATGGTCTCCGCGGTCGTCATCACCGCGAACCTCCTCACCGATCTCGCCTACTGCGCGATCGATCCGCGGATCTCGTACCGGTGACCGGCGAGAGCCGTACGGAGCGGCCGTCCGCGCTGCGGCACTTCGCGCGCAACCGGCGCGGGCTGCTCGGCGGCGTGGTCGTCGCCGTCATGATCGTCGCCGGTACCTTCGCGCCCGTGCTGGCGCCCCACAGCTATTCCACGCAGTCGCTGCTGAATCGCCTCAAGCCCCCGAGCGCCGCCCACTGGCTCGGCACCGACGGGTTCGGCCGCGACGTGCTGAGCCGCGTGATCTGGGGCAGCCGCGTGTCGCTCGAGATCGGGCTCCTGGCGACCGCGCTCTCGCTGGTCGTGGGTACCGCGGTCGGCAGCGTCGCCGGATATTTCGGCGGCGCCGTCGACACGGCCATCATGCGCGCGGCCGACGTGTTCCTCTCGGTGCCGGCGCTGTTCTTGATCCTCATCGTCGTGGCGCTCTTCGGCGCGAGCCTGACCAACACCGCGCTCGTCATCGCGCTCGTCACCTGGGCGCCGGTCGGGCGCGTCGTGCGCAGCGAATGCCTGAGCCTCTCGAATCGCGACTTCGTCCACGCGGCGGCCGCGCTCGGCGCCGGACACGCGCGGATCCTCGCGCGCCACCTGCTCGTGAACGCGCTGCCGATCGTGATCGTCCAGGCCAGCCTCCTTTTGGGCCAGACCATTCTGATCGAGTCCGGACTGAGCTATCTTGGGCTCGGCGCCCAGCCGCCGCTGCCGAGCTGGGGCAACATGGTCGTCGAAGGCCGGCAGTTTCTGGCCTCGGCCTGGTGGATCGCGACGTTCCCGGGCCTGGCGATCTTCGTCACGGTGCTGGGCTTCAACTTGTTCGGCGATGGGCTGCGCGACGCGTCGGATCCGACCCTGCGCGGCCGCTCGTCGTGAGACCGATTCGAAATGGAGGACTGACGTGATCCACGCCATCGCGCTCGCGCTGCTCGCCGTCGTGCTCGGCCTGACACCCACGCTCGGGCTCGCCGCCGGCAAGGACTTCGTGATCGGGCTCAGCGGCGACGCCACCTCGCTCAACCCGGTCGTGGCCACCGACGGTCAGTCGTACATCGCCGAGTGGCCGCTGTTCGACAGCCTGGTGGAGCTCGATCAGACCCTCAACGTGAAGCCGCTCCTGGCCGAGTCCTGGGAAGTCGCGCGCGACGGGCTCACCTACACGTTCAAGCTCAAGCGCGGCGTCAAGTGGCACGATGGCAAACCCTTCACTGCCCGCGACGTGGCCTTCACGTTCTACGCCGTCCTGGATCCGAAGGTGACGACGCCGCATCGCGCCTATTTCGACGCGCTCGCCGGATTCCCCGAGCTGACCGCGAAGGAGAATCCGAAGCGACCGGAGGAGCTGGCGGTCCGCCCGATCGAGGTCGTCGACGATCACACCGTGCGCTTCCGCCTGCGCTATCCGTCCGGCTCGTTCCTGGCCGTGCTGACCAACCCGCGCGCCGGCATCGTGCCCGAGCATCTGCTCAAGGGCGTCGATCTCAACACCGCCGAGTTCAACCGCAAGCCCGTGGGCACCGGCCCCTTCAAGCTGGTCGAATGGCGGCGCGGCGAGCGCCTGGTGATGGAAGCCAACGACCAGTACCACGCCGGCCGGCCCGCGCTCGACCGCTTGATCATGCGGATCATCCCGGACAGCGTGGTGCTGCTGCAGGAGCTGCGCGCCGGCGGCGTCGACTTCATCGAGAACCCGCCGCTGACCGAGGTCGCGCGACTCAAGCAAACGCCCAACCTCAAGGTCCTCGTCGCCGACAACACCTCGTACACCTACTTCGGCTGGCGGCAGGACCTGGCGCCGTTCACCGACGTGCGCGTGCGCCGTGCGCTCTATCACGCGATCGATGTGCCGAGCATCGTGCGCGAGGTTCTGCAGGGCTACGCCGCGATCTCGACCGGGCAGTTCCCGCCCTCGAGCTGGGCGTTCGATCCGAGCGTCAAGCCCTATGCCTACGATCCCAACCGCGCCAAGGCGCTCCTGGCCGAGGCCGGCTTCAAGCCCGGGCCGGACGGTGTGCTGGTCAAAGACGGCAAGCGCTTCAGCTTCTCGGTGCGCCACGACCAGGCCAACCAGAGCGTGAAGGACACCGCCGTCATCATCCAGGAGTATTTGAAGCGCGTCGGCGTCGAGGTGCAGCTCGAGCCGCTCGACTGGCCGACCTTCGTGAAGAAGCTCTTCGCCTCGGAGTTCGAGGGCATCGTGGTCGGCTGGACGAATCACCACGACCCGGACCCGTTCGCGTACACGATCTGGCACTCGAGCCAGTGGAAGGGCCGCAACTTCGCCCACTACAAGAACCCGCGCGTCGACGAGGCGCTCGAGGCGGCGCGCCGCACGGGCAACACGGCCGAGCGCAAGAAGCACTACGCGGAGCTCTCGAAGCTCCTGATGGAGGACGCGCCGTACGTGTTCCTCTACTTCCCGCAGCAGGTCTACGTCACGCGCGCGGGCTACGAAGGCTTCGTGCCGATCCCGACCTTCGCCGGCATCTATCAGTCGCTGAAGGCCGTGCGCTGGACCGGGAAGTGAGCGTCAGCGCGCGGGCGCGGCCTTCTGATCGCTAACCCAGAAACGCCGCCAGCCGCCGCGTGAACGCGGCGCGCTCCTCGATCTGCGGCGAGTGGCCGCTGCCCTCGAACACGGCGAGCTCGGCGCCGGGCACGAGCCGTGCGATTTCTTCGGACTGGTCCACGGGACAGATCCAGTCGTGGCGCCCGACCGCGACCAGGGTCGGGCAGGCGATCCGCGGGAGCTCGGCCCGGCAGTCGTAGCGCGCGTACTCGTGCTCGATGATGAACCGCCGCACCGCGAGACGGTAGCGGATGTCGGTGCGCACGGCGTTGTTCTCCACCGCGCGGCTCGGGTCGAAGAAGTAGAGCGGGCGGATCGTGTCGAAGGCACGCTTGAAGCTTGCATCGTCGGCCAGCGAGCCGTCCCATAGCGCGCGGTACGCCGCCCATTGCTCGGCCGTCGCGCGGCGGCGCGCGTTGTCCTCGGCGCGCGCCATGAAGTCGCGGCTGGCGGCGGCGCCGACGACGGCCAGCTTCCGGATCGACGCGGGGTATCGCGCCGCGTACATGAGCCCGAGAAAGCCGCCCCAGCTGATCCCAAGCACGTGCACCAGGTCGAGCCCGAGCGCCCGGCGCACGCCGTCGACGTCGGACACGAGCCGGTCCTGCGTGCACTGCTCGACCGGCACCCACTCCGAGCGCCCGTGACCACGGTGGTCGTAGAAGATCAGCCGCAGGCCGAGCTCGGCGGCCAGGGGGCTCAACGTGCGCGCGAGCCCGGACCCATCGGTCCCCGGTCCGCCGTGCAGACAGATGCACGGCCGGCCCTCGCCGATCGACTCGCAATGGAGCGTGGCTCCGTCGACTCGAATCTCCATCGCGATCTTTATAGCATCCGCTACCGCGAGTAGCGGTCGGCGGGATGCACCAGGGCGAGCAGCGCCCCGAAGATCGGGCCGACGAAGCGCGGGAAGGCCTGCCACGCGATGAAGATGCCGAGGATCGAGAAGGCCGGATTCGTCGTGAAGCTCCGCAAGGCCACGGCCGCGCGCTCGGGCAGGATCCCGCCGATCGCTGAGGCCCCGTCGAGCGGCGGAATCGGCAGCATGTTGAACACGAACAGCAGCAGGTTCAGCACGAGCAGCACCGACAGGACATCGCCGAGTGCCGTGAGCCATGGGGCACCGTTCGACGCGTCCACGAGGTGCGAGAACGTGACGAAGTCGGGCGACTCGAAGAAGCCGAAGTACAGGCCGCCGCGGAGCACGGCGAAGGCGACGAGCGCGATCAGCAGGTTGCCGGCGGGGCCGGCCGCCGCCATGGTGGCAGCGCGCCGAGGATAGTGCGCGGCCCACACCGGGTCGTAGGGTGTGCTCGCCCAGCCGACCGCCCAGCCGTTCGTGAACGCGGTCAGGAGCGGCACGACGAGCATGCCGATCGGCTCACGGCGGATGTGCGGCAGCGGCGAGAACGACACCTGCCCGCCGAGATAGGCCGTCGGATCGCCGCCGCGGAGTGCCGCCAGCGCGTGAGCGGCCTCGTGTACCGTCGTCGAGAACAGAAAGGCCGCGAACCACAGAACGCCCTGGAGCAGCGCTTCGGGTTGCACCGCGAAATCAGTATCGCATCCGCCGGCATCGGCGACTGCCTTCTGAGATGCCGTGCCCACGACGGGCGCGCCCGAAGCTTGCACCTCGGCCGGGTTGGGCGATAGAGTCAGCCGAATTCCTACAGGAGGAACTTCATGCGTCTCGCCCGCTGGCTACGCCCGAGCACGACGGTCGCTATGCTGCTCGCACTGATCGGGACGGCCGCCGCTCAGCCGACCAAGTTCCACGAAGCGCCGCGCCTGGCCGAGCAGGTCAAGGCCGGGAAGCTTCCTGCCGTCGAAAAGCGTCTGCCCGCGGATCCGCTCGTGGTGCCGGTCGTCGAGCGCGCCGGGCAGTACGGCGGCACCTGGCGCCGCGCCTTCCTGGGCCCGGCGGACTCCAACAACTACGTGCGCGTCGTGTACGACGCGCTCGTGCGGTTCTCGCCCGATGGCGCCAAGATCGAGCCGAAGATCGCCGCCGGCTGGGAGTCGTCGAAGGACTTCCGGGTGTGGACGATCAAGCTTCGGCAGGGCGCCAGATGGTCGGACGGGGCGCCGTTCACCGCCGACGACATCGTGTTTTGGTACCAGGACGTCCTCCTGAACAAGGATCTGTTCCCGGCGATTCCGTCGTGGATGAAGAACGCGGACGGCACGACCGCGTCGGTCGAGAAGGCGAGCCCGACGGCCGTGCGCTGGACCTACAAGCAGCCCAACACCCTGCTGCTCACGGCGCTCGCGAACCAGGACGGCGGCGACCGGACCTACGCCGTGTTCCTCCCGGCGCACTACTTGAAGAAGTTCCATCCGACCTACACGAAGAAAGAAGACCTCGACAAGCTCGTCGCCGCGGCGGGCTTCAAGACGTGGACGGAGCTCTTCGCCGCGCGCAACGCGCCCCCCGAGAACCCGGAGCGGCCGACGATGGCCGCGTGGGCGCCGGCGACACGCGTGAGCGACCAGGTATTCACGCTCAGGCGCAACCCCTACTTCGTCGGCGTCGATCCGAGCGGCAACCAGCTCCCGTATCTCGACGAGGTACGCTTCACGTTCTTCGCGGACATCCAGGCGCTGAACCTCGCCGCGATCGCCGGTGAGTTCGACATGCAGGAGCGTCACATCCAGATGACGAACTATCCCGTCTTCAAGGAAAACGAGAAGACCGGGAAGTACCGCGTGATCACCTGGCCCACCTTCGGCGGCGCCGACGCGGTCATCCAGTTCAACCAGACCTACAAGGCCGACGCCGAGATCGGGAAGCTCATGGCGACGAAGGAGTTCCGCGTCGCGCTCTCCGAGGCGATCAACCGCGACCAGATCAAGGAGTCGGTGTTCCTCGGTCTGGGCGAGGCGCGTCAGGGCGTGCCGTCGCCAGGACATCCCTACTTCCCGGGCGATCAGTACGCGAAAAAGTACACGCAGTACAAGCCCGACGAGGCCAACAAGCTCCTCGACCAGCTCGGTCTCACCAAGCGCGACGGCGACGGCACGCGGCTCCTGCCGTCCGGCAAGCGCGTCGTCCTCGAGCTGTCAGTCGTTCCGGCGTTCGCCGCCTGGCCCGACGTGGCGCAGCTGGTCGCCAAGGACTGGGAGAATGTCGGCGTGAAGACCGTCGTGCAGCTGCGCGAGCGCGCGCTCCATTTCAAGATGCGCGACAACAACGAGCTCATGACCGAGATGTGGAACGAGGACACGACGGGCTTTCCCTTCACCGGCAACGCGAAGTTCGACCCGCGCAACTCCCCGATCCTGACGCTCGGCCCGCTCTACGGCCGCTGGGCGCAGACCAAGGGCGCCGAGGGCGTCGAGCCGCCGGCTCCGGTGAAGCGGATCATGG
>JACXTT010012045.1_pt1 | contig 11503 bp, 9 predicted proteins | sample 9270951 | NCBI WGS metagenome assembly JACXTT01 (sample SAMN15532306, study PRJNA645909) | rock metagenome | isolation source: weathered quartz diorite | place: Puerto Rico | collected 2017-06-21 | reverse complement strand
TGTTATGTTGCCATCTACGTTATCAAGTGCAGTAGCACCTGCATCTGTATAGGTTGAACCAATTTGTACTGACACTGGGCTTGATCCTCGCAAAGTGATTACAGGCGGTATTGTATCAATTGCATAGTTTGCAGTGGTCATATTTCCAGAATTGCCTGATGTATCTCTTGCAAATGCCTTTAAGCTTGTATTAGAGCTTATAGAGATTGGATTTTTGTATATGGCACTCAGTGTTGTTGGAGTAGAACCATCAATTGTATAATAGATATTTGATGGCGCAATTGTAGTAAGCGTCACTGCTAGAACATGAGGATACAATCCAGCAAGAGGCGAAAGCAGCACGGTCAATGGCGCTGGGGGCGTTAAAGTCACTTGTTGAATTGCTGTGACCGAATTACCAGAGTGGTCAGTAGCCGTCCACGTTACTAAAGTTGTACCAATTGGAAATCCCGCAGTTGGCTTATTATTAGTTACAATCGGGGAGGTATCCACGTTATCAGTAACGATTGGTGTTCCTAAGGTAACATTAGTAAAAGTACCAGTTGCAGAAGCTGTCACATTTGCAGGAGGCGTAATGGTAGGTGGAACACTATCAGTTCCATTCACTGTAATAAAGAAAGAATTAGTAGCAGAAGAATTCTGGCTGTCAGTTGCTACGCATGTAACAGGAGTGTCTCCAACAGGAAATAAAGTTCCAGAAACAGGATTGCAAGATAATGTACTAACGGGGACGCCATTGTTTGAAGCTGTAACTACGTAACTCATATTAGCACCAAAAGGTCCTATACTAGATTGATACGCAATCTTTGAAATTACAAAATTGAATTGGTTTGGCGATGCATCAGCTTGTTGAAATCCGATAAAAATAATTGCAAGTAAAGCAAAAATACTAAAAGATATCCAATATCTTTCCACAGCCACTACAAACCCACCAATACTATAGTTTGTCAGTGTACTATTAAGTTATATCATATTTTGTTCTACTTTCCAAATTTGGAATACAGTTCACAGATAAATTAATCGTGAAAAATAATTCATATTTTCACATATGCAAGATATTGCACATATATTTAATTAAAGCAAGCAGCCAAAACACCTAAAACATGAATAAGATACTTGTAATTGCAATTCTAAATATTGTGATTATTGGTGCGGTGACATCTGCCGTTACATCACTATCATCTAATGTTACAGCTCCAGTCATTACTATAACTGGCACAAACCAGATATCGGTACAGCGTGGCTCAACCTATACAGATGCAGGTGCTACTGCACTTGATAACGTAGATGGCAACATAACATCCTCCATTGTAGTATCAAACCCAGTGAATACATCAGTACTTGGGACTTATACTATAACTTATGATGTCACAGATTCGCGCGGGTATCATGCAAAACAAATAACACGCACAGTTATTGTGACAAACTCCGAAGATGAATATTCTAATAATACTTTCGTGTCATCGTCTCCATCGGAGTCGTCTAATTTTGACAAATGGAAAATAAAAGAAATCTACCCAACTAAAATCAATGGCAGAGAATGGTTTAGTGTATGGGATAATGGAATTTCAAGAAAAATCACTTCTGGCAATCTAGATCCATATGATCCAACAGGATGGTTTAGAATTCGAGGCGACGGCTCAGGTGCAGAAATACCTACTCTGTATATTGATGGCAGTGGAACTGCAACCATGTCCGGTTACCAACCAAGAATGTATGTCTATGATTCTTTGCTAAATCAGAAATGGTTGAATACAGAAATCACTGTATACGGAAAACGTCTTAGTGAAACAGGCCATGATAGCGCTCAAGGTATTAACATAGGTGCTAGAAGTAATCACCAGATTCAAGGAAAATCGAATTGTAACGTGGACACATATTATTCAAGAATGCTTTATAATGGCGTCGGAAATTTTGCAAAAGAGATAAACTGGCCTAATGATGTCAAGACACCTTCTAGTACCTTTCGCTTGAATTGGAGTACGATTGATGACACCATGCCACACAATGTTTGGATAGGCCATAAATTTGTTATAAGAAATGTTGATGGAGGTTCACATGTTAAGTTGGAAATGTGGAGAGACCTCACTGATGGGCTAAACGGAGGAGATTGGAAATTGATGGTAGAATACACAGATAAAGGAGACTGGCGTGCTCCAGAGACTGTTGGATGCGCCACCTCAGACCTTAACAAAATAATACTTGAAGCAAATCCATCCATATTTATCCGCAATACCGATATTAGTTCTGCAGAGTACAAATACTTCAGTGCTAGAGAAATTGAACCGCTCCCGTGATTATATCACTAAGACTGTGCAAGGTTTTGTTTACATAAATATTCTTAATCGTCTTTTCAAAAGAAAATATTAGAAATAATCTAATTAATTTTAAATTGCAGAATTGTTATCAGCTGGCAAGCGAATTTTTTGCATTCTGGGAATCATAGATGACATATTTCAAGTAGAATACTATCTCTCCAGAACCAGTAGCCTTTGTTACTTCAAGGGCAAAAGGATATGTGATATTGGTCAAATCTGTCTTGCTGACATCAACTTCTAATTTCTTCCAGTCCTTTTCTAACAAAATATCTTTTGTGACAACACCAAACTTTTCATTGCTAAAGATCTTTTGATTGGACGATGAAACTCCATTTGCAGTATTAGATTTCTTTCCAGCTATCATGAATTTTACTTTGGCATCTCCTTCTACTCCGATAATGTAGAAGGTAACTCTTTTAGCGCCCAAAAGATCATGTCCCTTTGTATCCATGTAGGCGACGCCTGCCACGCCTTGCGGGCCTGGCGTGTATTCTACGCGAGTACAGAATTCGCAGTGGTTGTATGTGTCAATATAATCTTCATAAACTTTGAATGAACCTGCATTAGAACTTGCGTCGCCATCCATGTCCTTAGATTTGAACAATTGAGAAACCTCGAATTGGCCTGGGACTGCATTGGAGCTGACAAATAACCAATTGTGATTATGATTAGCTGATATATTTTCAGGAAAACCAGTCATAGCTATAAACAGCAGGAAGGACAATGAACCCGATAGCGAGAGAAACATCAAGTGATCAAATGTAACTTTTTTCCTCACAACCATTTCTATAAAGTGCCCCGGAATCTATATTAACCTTTTAAAGCTGTTTCAAAGTTTTTATTTTTTTGTGATTAGGATTTTCCATTTATGAAAAATAAACATCAAAAACTTTCAAGGGAGTTCATTTAAATAAAAGATTATGAAAATTAACACGTATTGTCTGAGCCAAGACTGAGCCGGCGAGATTTTTTAAAACTCGCAGGTGCGGGGGTAGTGGGGGGATTACTTGGAAAATTTCTTAATTTTAATTCCAAATTCATCCAGTCTCAGCCTCTAGTCCAAGCTAGCGCTCAAACTTTGGGTTCATGGTCGATTGGTACAAATACATCGATACCGCCCATTCATACTGCGTTACTTCGAAACGGAAAAATTATGTATTTGGCAGGTTCCGGATACAGCCATATTACTCAATATGGCCCGTTCAAAGCTGCCCTGTTTGATCCTAACACAAACTCAGAAACTATCTTTGTTCAGTCGGAAGATCTTTTTTGCTGTGGATTTTCTCAACTTCCAAACGGGAATATTTTGATAGCTGGTGGGACAAAGGACTATGACAATGTAGCAGGCGATGGCAAGTGGCACGGATTGAACGCTTCTTATGAGTATGATGTTGATTCCAATAATTTTTACAAAGTCCATTCAATGGCTCATGGTCGGTGGTATCCAAACATGGGAACATTACCTAGCGGTAAGGTGTTTGTTATGACAGGCTATGATGAATATGGTATACTTAATTCGCTAACTGAGGTTTATGATCCCATTTTCAAATCATTTTCTATAAAATATGACCCAACATCAAGTATACAATATTGTGTGGGCTCGGGAAGTTCTCTGCCAGGAGCAGGAACGCCATGTTATGGTGGAACCAACCATGGCGTGAATACTTCAGTGTCGGTATATGCACGAAGTATTGTAATGCCTAGTGGTTTGGTGCTTATAGCAGGTCAACTTCAACCAATGAATCTATGGGATCCGGTTACTGGTAAATGGACTTCTATCGGAAACATGAAAGCTACGGAGAGAACATATGGAACAGCTGTACTTCTTCCGCTCAATAATACAACCTCGGAAAGGGGACGAGTTTTACTTGCAGGAGGACAGCCAGCCAGCGGCACAGTTGCTTTGAAAACTGCCGAACTCGTAGACTTTAATGCCGGCACAAATCTCAACCCTACCATAAATTATACTTCCTCAATGACTTACGGACGCATGTACGTGCTACCAATCATCTTGCCTACGGGCCAGGTTATAATATTTGGAGGCACTTCTGACGTAAATGTAACTCCTGTATACCAACCTGAGATGTTCAATCCTACAAATAATACTTGGACTGTATTACCATCAGCATCAGTTCCAAGACAGTATCATTCTGTTGCAATATTGTTGCCCGATGGCAGAGTTTGGACAGCATCTGGAACTCCTAATTTGGTATCCTTTGAGCCCCGAATTGAAATATTTAGCCCATGGTATTTGTTTGCCGGTTCCAGACCTACCATTTCTGATACTCCGACCGTTGGCACTTATGGTGGGACAATAACCATCCCTACCCCTGACGCAGCTAGTATTACTTCCGTCTCTCTTCTACGACTTGGCAATACCACACATCATTTTGATTTTGAAAATAGATTAATTTGGCTTCAGATACAGAGCACTACATCTTCAAGCGTTGTAGTGTCTGCACCAATTAACTCCAATATCGCACCTCCTGGTTATTATTTAATTCACGTGTTAAACAGCTCTGGAATTCCCTCGGCTGGAAAAATAATTCACATTGATGTAGCTAGCGTAGGAGGTCCAGATTCAACTCCGCCCACTATTGGGATCTTTGCACCATCAGCGAGAGCAATTATTTTTGGCCCACCAAGTGGAGTGCCGGTTAACGTTCAAGGCACTGCGTCCGATTCGCAAAGTGGAGTTCAATCAGTAATGGTAAGCATTGATTCAGGAGCTACGAGTGCCGCTTCTCCAAGAGCGCCAGGAGACTGGTCCAATTGGTCATTTTCTGCCTTCATAAAAACTATGGGTCCACATACTATTGAGGCTGTGGCAACGGACAATGCCGGTAATAAATCGTCAATCAAAGTACCCATAACAATTTCCTTTTAATGGTAAAAGAATTTGCCTGCAGCTAACAACATGAAAGTTGGCAGATGTATTTCCCACATATCGAGTGGTTTTCTACTTTGTGCCGGTATATCCTTATGTTATTTTTGTACCCACGGCAACATCCTCATTTACCGTAAGCCAGAAGGGCTTTCCGTCTACATCTGCAGCCAAAAGCATAGCATTTGAGTCTATGCCTGCTATTTTTTTAGGCTCAAGATTTGCTATAATGATAACTTTCCTATTTAATAGCTCCTCTGGAGGATAATATTCTGCCCCGCCAATTATTACTTCTCTGTTATCTTCTCCTAGGTCTATGATGCCTTTTACAATTTTCGTTCTTCCCGGAATCTTTTCTATTTGAATTATCTTAGCTACACGAAGATCCATCTTTGCAAAATCGTCATATGCTACCTGGCTCACATGAGGTCTGATTTTCAGTCATTAAAATTGATTGCGGAACTTTGTCTAAATATAAATATGTAAAGAAAAATTGGTACGTGTGGTTCAGATCTTGGCTTCAGTTGAAATAACTTCTTCAAAAGATAAAGTTTGGAAAGTTATATCAGACCTTGATTCTGAACCAAAATTTTGGAAAGGAACTAAAGAGGTTAGAAACATATCAAAGGAAGGAAATGTCATTAACCGAGAAATCACCATCGCATTTAAGGATTCCAAATGTTTACAAACGGTAACAATTTATCCAAATGAAAAAATTCATGCCAAGTTTACAAAAGGAATTATACATGGAACTAAGACGATTTATGTTATACCGCTAGATGATAAAACTAGGCTTGAGGTAGTGTGGGATATTAAGTTGACTGGTATGCTGGGAATGTTTACCGGAATGATTAAGAAGCACATTCAAAGTGGTACTGAGCAGGCCCTTCAAAGTATAAAGCAAGAAACTGAGAGATAGCTCAATGCATCTTATTGTTGACGTATTAAACTATGTTCTATCAGCTATGCTAATTGTTGTTGTATTAACTTGGATTCTTTTGATTAGGTCCATGTGGATTACATTTCGTGACTCGCCTTTCTTGGATAAATTCAATAAGCAAACTCGTGGCAGACCAAAAGTATCTGTAATCTTGCCTGCAAGAAATGAGGAAAAATTTATTGAAAGATGTCTTCTATCTCTAATAGAACAAGATTATGAAAATTACGAGGTAATCGCAGTTGATGATAGATCCGATGACAGAACTGGAGAAATCATAAAGAACCTTGCCCAAAAGAATTCCAAGATAATATACGTTCTTGCTGAACCAAAACCCGAAAAATGGACTGGCAAAAATTGGGCATGTATTGAAGGCTTCAAAAAGGCTACAGGTGAATTGTTACTTTTTACAGATGCCGACACGTTTCATTCAAAGGGAATAATTTCTCTGGCAGTTGACCATATGATGAGCCTAGATTTAGACACGCTCACAGTAATTCCCAGAATGCTTTGTCTTGATAGGTGGACTATGATTACTTTGCCTGTATTATCGACTTTTCTGCATACTAGATTCTCTGCTCTTAGAGTCAATGATTCTTCAAAGAAGACTGGATATTTCTTTGGAAGTTTCTTTATTATTAAAAGATCGACATACGAAGCGGTTGGTACTCATGAAGGTGTAAAAGGCGAAATAGTCGAGGACGGGGCATTAGGCAAAAAAGTAAAAGCGGCAGGTTTCAAGATGAAAATGGTACGTGGCGAACATCTACTTGAAGCAGTGTGGGCAAGAGATTGGTCAACGCTTTGGCATGCGCTTAAGAGATTAATGGTTCCGCTTTATTTACAGGCACGGTTAGTTGCCGTGGGAATTTTCTTTGCGGTTCTCTTCTTGTTGTTCATACCATTTCCAATTTTAGTTTACTCTGCAAGCTTTGCAGTTTTGTCTACTTCTTTTACAATTCTCTTTGGAATCTCACTCTTTGGTTCAATTCTTGTTTATGTTGCAAGTATAATTGATGCCAAGAAGGGATTATCTCTTAGTATCAAGTATGCTTTACTAGCTCCTATTGGAAGTTTTATTATAGTAGCTGGATTTGCAAGTGGAATACTACACGCAAAAAGAAATAATGCTGTAACTTGGCGAGGAAGAACGTACTCTATGATAGACACAATTCAAAATCCCACAAGTCTCTGAGTAAGGATTATAGAGGAAGTCACCGCACCTAGCTTCTTGGATAAAACTACTGCAATTTTGTGCGGGTCATATGGTGTAATTGCAATGTCGCTAGTAATCATATTTGCCTTGGCACCCGCAAGATCAGATGTATCACACCCCATAGACAATTCAAATGGTGTCATCAATCAAGTTAACTCTAATTTACTTGGCTCATCGAACCTGGCAGATCTGTTTTCCAAGTCAGATGATGGCGTAGTTCAGATAATAGTTCGAAAATTAAATGATTCTGCAACTGACAGAGCTATAGGTTCAGGAATTGTTTACGATTATAGTGGCAATATAATAACAAACAATCACGTTGTAAGTGATGCACAGAAAATTAGAGTTGTATTCCATGACGGGCAATCCTATGTAGCCAAAGTTATCGGTACGGATCCATTCGCGGACCTTGCAATTGTTAAAGTAGATGCAAGTCCAGACGTCTTTCATCCGTTGCAACTTGGCGATTCGTCCAAGCTTAGGATAGGAGATGAAGTCGCTGCAATAGGAAGTCCTTTTGGGTTAACGGGCTCAATGACATCTGGGATAATTAGTCAAACTGGCAGATTGTTAACGCCACCTAATGCCGGGTCGTTTTCTATATCAAATGTCATTCAAACTGATACTGCAATAAATCCTGGTAATTCAGGCGGCCCCCTACTTGACATGCAAGGTGATGTAATAGGGATCACTACTGCAATTCAATCTAGTACAGGAGAATTTTCAGGTATAGGTTTCGCAATACCCTCAAACACTATGAAACGAATAATTCCTTCCCTCATAGAAGATGGACATTTCAAGCATTCTTGGCTTGGAATATCTGGAAGCAGCATAGACCCTGACTTGACAAGTATTCTAGAACTTCCTGTACAAAGTGGTTTTCTGATTCAGGATATAGTCCCGAACAGTACTGCATCAAAGGCAGGACTACAAGGATATAAGGAAATCAAAACAATTGACGGAGTCAAGTATAAGGTGGGAGGAGATATTATAGTTGGAGTAGACGGAAATTCTGTAGAGAAAATCGAGGATATTCTCAATTACTTACAAGATCAAAGATCTGTTGGAGATTCAATTACTCTGAAAATAATTCGAAATGGTGAGAATATGGAAATAAGTCTGACCTTGCAAGAAAGACCTAATGTAATACAGTAGTACAAGCATAAATACAACTGCTTTAGCTACATGACTAGTTGAGCAAACTCGTCCTAAGTTCTGAATCGCTAAACAGGTTAGTTGATGGAAAAGAATTATCCAAAGATGAGGTGTATAAAATTTACTACGACGCAGAGAGAAATCCTTCAGAGCTTTACAAAACAGCACAGTTTCTACGAAATAAAAACAAGAAGCAAATAGTCACATATTCAAGAAAAGTATTTTTCAATTTGATTAACCTATGTCGAGATTCCTGCTCATATTGTACTTACAAATCAGAGCCAGGCCAAGCAAAAACGTCACTGATGTCAAAACAGGATATTCAGAATTTAATTGCAGTTGGTCTGAAATACAAATGTACCGAGGCTCTTTTTGTCACAGGAGAAAGGCCTGAGCAAAAATACCAAGAGGCACGGATTTGGCTAAAACAAAATGGTTTTGCCAGTACTGCTGAGTATTTGGCACATGCATCAGAAACAGCGCTTGCTGCTGGACTTTTTCCTCACACCAATGCTGGAAACCTCACAAAAGCAGAGATGATGGAGCTAAAAGAGACAAATGTAAGTCTTGGCTTGATGCTTGAGAATTCGAGTGTTAGACTTTCTGGAGAGGGCATGCCACACGAATTTGCTCCAAGCAAGAATCCGAAAGCGAGAATCAAGGTGTTAGAAAATGCAGGCGAACTAGGAATTCCTACTACTACGGGGCTTTTAATAGGAATTGGAGAAAACACGTTTGAATTAATTGATTCTATTTATGCAATAAAAGAAATTCATAAGAAAAACCGACATATTCAGGAAGTAATCTTGCAAAACTTTCAGCCAAAACCAGATACCATAATGAAAGATATTCCAAGTCCACATGAGAGATATTTCAGGACATTTGTTGCACTAACAAGGATAATTATGCCAGAGATGAATATTCAAATACCGCCTAATCTTTCTCCTGCTTCTTATTTTGATTTTCTTTCTGCAGGCATAAACGATTGGGGCGGTATTTCTCCAGTTACTCCAGATTATGTAAACCCAGAATTTCCTTGGCCTTCCATAAACTCTGTAGAAAGAAATTGTGTTAATGCAGGTTTTCAACTGAGAGCAAGATTTCCGATTTATCCGGAATATTTACCATTTCTTAGTTCTCAGTTGAGATCAAGGATAATGGAAAAGGCCGATTCCAAAGGATTTGTAAGGGAGGAATTCATTAAATGAGCGTACAAACTTCACTGTTTGATTCACTTCTAAGACAAGTAGATCCCCTTATTGCTCAAACATTGGACAGGGCTTTAGCAGAAAAGGAAATTTCTGCAGGCGAGGCTTCAAGATTGTTTTATTCTAAAGGAATCGATTTTCACTTAATCGGGATGGTGGCAGACGAACTTCGAAAAAGAAAAGTTGGAGAAATTGTAACTTATGTGGTAAATAGAAACATCAACTTTACTAATGTGTGCATAAAACAATGTGGATTCTGCGCATTCAGCAGAGATTTTCGTGAAGAGGAGGGATACTTTTTGCCTGTGGAGGAGATAGTGAGGCGAGCAAAAGAGGCAAGAGCACTTGGAGCAACAGAGGTATGTGTTCAGGCAGGTCTTCCGCCAAACATGGATAAATGCACGTATGAGAACATTTGCAGGGCTATAAAAAAAGAAGTAAGCGATATCCACATACATGGATTCTCCCCTGAAGAAGTACTTTATGGTGCGACGTTATCGAATCTCTCGATAAACGAATACTTGGTGCGATTAAAGGAGGCTGGTGTTAATTCCCTTCCAGGTACAGCTGCTGAAATTTTAGACCAAAATCTTCGTGATAAAATTTCTCCTGGTAGAATCAGTGTGAAGAAATGGATAGAAGTGATTAAAACTGCCCATAGATTAGGAATGCCTTCTACTTCTACGATAATGTATGGCCATTTAGAAAACCCTGAAGACAGAGCAAATCACATAGATTTGATACGCAGCATACAAAAAGAAACCGGAGGCTTTACAGAATTTGTACCTTTAAATTTTATCCATTCCGAGGCACCAATGCACATAAAAAATTTGCATGCAAATCTGAAAAATGGCGCGAATGGGCAAGATGTGTTATTAATGCACGCCGTTTCTCGCATTATGCTAAATAACTACATAAACAACATTCAAACCTCTTGGGTAAAGGAAGGCTCAAGCTTCGCGCAACACACGCTTTCATGGGGAGCAAATGATTTTGGTGGAACACTAATCAATGAAAGCATCTCGACTGCCGCGGGTGCAATGTATGGTCAGCTGTTAAGACCACGTGAAATTAGAAGATTGATAAGACAGGTAGGAAGGATTCCAGCTCAAAGAACAACTTCTTATAAGATTATCAATACATTTTGTTCGGACGAATATGAAGATCCATTGGATGAAGTTCAGGACACGTCTAGATTTGGCTCGTATAATGAATTAATTAAACTAGATAGATACAGATTCAAAAGTGCTAGGAGAAACTAGTTGTCAAAATGCGAAAGCATACTACGGAAAGCAAAAAGCTTAGGATTAGACGAATGCGAAGCCATTTTCGTTGATAAAAAGGTAACCACAGTAAGGATAACAGACTCCGAGATAGCAGAAACAAAGCAAAACGAAGAGAAAGGCCTCGCTGTACGTATAATCGACAAACAAAAAATATTGTCAGCTAGAGCAAGCATGACAGATGATGAAAATAATATTTTTGAAAGAGCCTTGCAAACAAAAACTCTTATCCAACCAAAAACATTTTGGAAATCGCTTCCTTCCAATTTCAAATGTGCGAAAATAGAGGGCACCTATGATAAAAGACTTGATGAAATTTCTGGCCCTCAAGCAATAGATGTTGCAAATACGATGATAAATTCTGCATCACACAAAGACGTGACGCGAATTTCAGGCTCACTCAATATAGTGTCAGAGCGGTTTGAGATAATGAACAGTCATGGACTGCATTGTTCAGAAAAAGCCACATATGTAGAAGGTAGTATCAATGCGGATTTTGTCA
>JACXTT010012044.1_pt1 | contig 11503 bp, 8 predicted proteins | sample 9270951 | NCBI WGS metagenome assembly JACXTT01 (sample SAMN15532306, study PRJNA645909) | rock metagenome | isolation source: weathered quartz diorite | place: Puerto Rico | collected 2017-06-21 | reverse complement strand
AGGCGAGCATGCGAGCGCGTGGTCGTCACCGATCTGCCGCCGCTCCTGAGATCGTTCGCAAGATCAAAGCGCGAGACGCGAATTGCGGGAATCAGTCCGACACCAATACCCGACAGCGCCGCGATTCCAAATGCAAACAGGAAAACGCGAGGATCAACAGGAACAGTGCCGAAGGGAACCAGCGTCGCGGCAGCAGGTGCGTTCTCCACGAGCACACTCGTGAGCGAAAACGCCAGAATGGCTCCCACGACGCCGCCGGCCAGTGCCAATATGACGCTTTCGGTAACGAGTTGCTGCATGATTCGCCCACGCCCGGCGCCGAGCGCCGCGCGAATGCCCAGCTCTCGAATTTGCGACGTCGCGCGAGTCAGAAGCAGGCTTGCAATATTCACGCAGGCAATCAGGAGCACGCACCCGACGGCGCCAAGCAGCACAATGAGCGGAGTCCGCACAGTCTGGACGAGTTGATTATGAAGAGGAAGAACAGTCGCGCCCTTCCCTGTCGCTTCGTCTGGATGAGCGCTTTTGTAGCCGGCCGAGATGCTGTCGATCTCAGCGCGGCCCTGTTCAAGCGAAACTTCGTCACGCAGGCGGCCGACCACACTCAGGTTGTGCAGATCATGCCGGATCTGCAGTTGAGGCGGAAGAAGGGTCAGAAGCGGCCGCCAGACTTCCACAAGCCGGTGTGGAAACATGAAACCGCGAGGCATCACGCCGATGACTTCATGAGTTTCTCCATCGATGCGAATGGATTTGCCGATCACGCCCGCTGCTCCACCATACTGCCGTTGCCACAAGCCATAACTGATGATGGCTACGCGAGGCGCGCCGAATCGGTCTTCCTCGGGTGCGAACGCGCGACCCGCAACAGGATTCACACCCATCGTTGAAAAAAGATTCCCTGAACAACCGCAAACACCAACGCGCTCCGGCGCGGCGCCCGGGCTGTCGCTCGACAGCGTCAGGATTCGGAATCCGTAGGCGGACATCTGCTGGAACGTGGTAGTGCTCTTCTGCCAGTCGAGAAAGTTACCCACAGCGACACCCATCTGCTGTTCGTCGCTGACCACATTGCGTTCCCACAACGCCGCGAGACGCTCCGGTTTCGGATAGGGCAGCGGGCGAATCAAGAACGTATTCACCACACTGAAAATGGCGGTGTTCGCACCGATGCCGAGCGCGAGCGTGAGAACACCGACCAGCGCAAAGCCTGGGTTTTTTAAAAGCCGGCGGAGAGCATAGCGAATGTCCATATCGCAAGAGACAAGACTCACGCCGGAACGGTTGGCGCATGCTCTTTTCCCCTCCTTGAAAAGGAGGGGTGGCCGCGACGTCAAAAAGACGCTGCGAAGCCACCTTTGAAAGGAGCGGACGGGGTGTTCGATTTCGCCGAACTGACCACCCCGTCTGCGCCTTTTCGGTGGCTTCGCGACTTCTGAATCGCTGGCGCAGCCACCCCTCCTTTTCAAGGAGGGGAATAATCCTGCGCTATAATGCCTCAACAAAAAAGCGCTTAAAGACGGAGGGGCTCATGACCAACAAAATCGCCGGCGTGTTTGTGGCGGCTGTCAGCCTTCTGGTGCAGTCCGTTCCCCTGCTTGCTCACCATGGGGCGGCAAGCTTCGACGACAAAATCCTGACGTTGAAAGGAACCGTGACGGAATGGATCTGGTCCAATCCCCACTGCTTCCTGACATTCGACGTCAAGGAAGAGAGTGGCAACGTTACACACTGGGCTGTCGAAACCCAGAATCCAACGACCATGAGCCAGCTCGGTTGGACCCGAACCTCATTCAAGGCCGGAGAAGTCGTGACGCTGACGCTGCAGGGCGTCAAGAATGGTGCGCCCATCGGACGCGTCAGAACCGTCTATTTTGCCGATGGCCGGGTGTTACTGGCGACTGGTGTAACCGCCCCCGACCCACTGCCGGCGAAGTGACAGCCTGAAGCGGAGGATTTCAACATGCGAAGACGCTTCATCGTCCCGGTCATTACCTCAGTGGCGGCCCTGATGTGTTTGTTGACGTATTCGTTGACGTGTTCGTCCGGAGTCCTGCTTGCGCAAACCTGGAACAGCTCCGGGCTGCCCCGGGACGCCTTCCAACCGACGCAGGCGAAATCTGATCCAGCTCCCCGGCGTGATCTGACCGGCACCTGGGACGCAGGTAATGCGGGAATCCAGGGGACAGGGCACGTGGCGGCTCCATTCACGCCCTGGGGCCAAGAGAGGCTCAAGGACATCAAGCCCGGAAATGGACCCAGAGCGGTGACCGAAGAGTTCATCAACGACCCACTGTCGATCATGTGTGATCCGGCCGGCTTTCCCCGGCTCGTCCTGTATGAGCTGCGGCCCGTACAGATCGTGCAGACGTCAAATCAAATCCTGATGCTCTACATGTTCGAGAAGCGGTGGCGCGTCATTTGGACCGACGGACGAGCGCTTCCCCAAAATCCGGATCCGCGCTGGTACGGATACTCGATTGGCCGGTGGGAGGATGACTACACCTTCGTGGTGCAGACCATCGGGATGGACGACAGGACCTGGCTCGACAACGCCGGCAATCCACACAGCGCCGATATGCGCGTCGAGGAACGGTACCACCGCCGAGACCGCGACACGCTGGAACTCACTGTCACGATCAACGACCCGATCGCATATACGAAAGCCTGGACGCCGCACGATAAGCTTCCATTGAAACTGATGCCACCCGGCACGGACCTGATGGAGATGATTTGCTCACCGACGGAGGCGGCCGCCTACAAGAAGCTCGTCGATAAGCAGAAAAAGTAGCTGTAGCGACGCTCTATTTTTGAGGCTGCGCGCTATCGCGCTTGCGCTTCGCGGACTGCCGCTACAACTTGACGCACAGCACTGCGCGGACTAGTATCTGCTGGACTTTCCGTTCACCAAAACATCACCTCGATTGGAGGTCTCATGAATCTCCGCCTGTTCAGTATGTCCGGCGTGTTCGCCATCGCCGCCAGCGTCTTCCTGATGCCGGGCCCGGTCTTGGGCCACCACGGTCGAGCGTTGATCTATGACTCGAAGACGGAAACAACGGTGAAGGGGACCGTTACCGAATTCGTGTGGAGTAACCCGCACGTTCAGATCGGTATCGAGGGTGTCGATCCAAGTGGCACACGCCGGCAGTGGCTGATTGAAGCGAGTTCCACAGGAATTCTGACGGATCGAGGATGGAGTCGAAGGACGCTGAAGGCGGGAGACACGGTAACTATAACTTTCCATCCAGGCCTGAAAGGATCGCCTACCGGAGATTTGATCAAGGCAGTGTTGGCCGATGGTAGAGAGCTGGGAGCAGGAGTGCAACGGTAAGCGCTCCGAGCTGGAAACTATACAAATGCGAAATCACCTCTTAATCGCGTTGGCTGGATTGCTGAGTGCTGTCACATTCATATCCGGTTGTTCGAGCGGGCCCAGCGGGCCCAGCGGGCTCAGCCGGCCCGCGGCATCAGCGGCACCTCAGCACCCGGACATTTCCGGTGTGTGGCTGGGCATGGGAAAGTCGTCGTGGAGCAGCGCGCGTGCGAAGCCCGGCACTGAACCGGATATTCCGTACACCGCCTGGGCGCTCGAACGCATGAGGGGCCAGCGGCCAGGTAGCGGTTCGGAATCCGACTTCGAGAACACGACTGACCCGGCGTTGAAGTATGCAGACCCTCTCGGCTTCCCACGGCAGTACCAACATCCGTTGAAGTTCAAGATCGTACAGACCGGCGACACGATCTATCAACTCTGGGAATGGAACAAGGTCTGGAGGCAGATTCCACTGGATAAGCCGCATTCCGAGGACCCGGATATTTCGTGGTATGGCGAGTCTGTGGGTAAGTGGGAAGGCGACACGCTCGTGGTGGATTCGGTCGGATTCAAGGATTCAACCTGGCTGGATGGAGTCGGTCATCCACATAGCGAGGAACTCCACGTCATCGAGCGGATTCGGCGTGTCGATCCCGCAACGCTCCAGATTGACTTCACGTTTGAAGATCCTGTTGCCTACACGCATTCGTGGACCTCGCAGCACACCTTCAAGCTGGTTCCCGGCGGCAAGATGACCGAAGTGGTGACGACCATGTCCGACGAACTGCATTATCGGGAGCGGTTCCTCAAGCAGAAACCTCCTGTTCCCATTCGGAGGTAACGCATAAAGGAGGATTGCAAAATGCTTCACATCGTTCGCTGGTTTTCCATGGTGGCGATTCTCGCGCTTTGCGTCGTCATGTTCGCGTTTGCGAGAACGCAACAACAGGCCAGGGATACTTGCTGGGGGAAAACGCCGTGTCCGGAAGATCATCGTCCTCCGGTTGCTTTCAAGGAAGACTGGACGGATGCAACTCCTGGCGTGCCCACCGATTACAAAGACAAAGATCTGGATGCCCACCTGCAAAATAAGAATCTGACGATGGTCCGGTATGGGGCAGGAGCCAAAGACATCATATACGATCGCCACGTCGCCCCCCGCGACGATCCGGGATACATCTGGCTCGGTGCGTGCGCGGCCGGTCCATGCGTCATCACGCTGAAAGACAAGACCGATTATCTTGATTTGTCGAACCCCATGTCGAAAGTCGTTTGGCGCACGAAGCAAGGTGGTTTCCGACAACTTCGCCTTGTCCTGAAGCTGGCGGACGGAAGTTTTCTCATCAGCGACCGCTACGCCGGCCCCGCAGAAGACTGGAACATCTCGGAAATTCCGATCAGCGAAGTCCACTGGAGAATTCTCAAGATCCAGGAGCCCGTCCGAATATATGAGGACGCTCTTGTGGAGAAACCCAACTTGACCACGGTCGACGAAATCGGCTTTACGGATCTCATGGTCGGCGGCCCCGGCTTCACGAGCGGAACTTCACGCGTCGATTGGATTGAAGTTCATGCGAACCGTGTAAAGCGGTCGGGTGCTACAAACAATAACTGACCGCTCTTTTTCATCAATCGAAGTGCCGCCTAACGTCCTGGCGATAGCCGGCGCCGCCAACTGAGTATTTCCTGGAGGGCCCCTTCTCCGCCGCTCGATGGACCCTCAGCGGGGCAAAGTTTGCCGCCGAGCGTTCATCGCCTCGTTAGCCAGCATTTCGTAGCGCTTCTTCTTTCGCCGTATTCATTTTATCGGCCAACTCCTGAAGCGAAAGACCATACGTGTCCGGCAAAGCGCCTTCAGTACCGGCCATCGCTGAAGCTATCACTCTCAATCGCCGGTAACCCGCGTACTCATTCGAGAAATTGAAAACAATCATTCGCTTCAAACCAATCGAGCCCACGGCAAACAGTTCAACATCGGTCCATTTATATGAGTGTCCACGATAGAGGGATCGAATTGTAAAACCTTCTTTGTTCAAGTAAACGATGATGCTCAGGACATCTCTTTAATGCTGGCGTAGAGCGCGTCATAGACAAACGCTGCGCGCTCAACCGTCTCGTGATCGTTACCGGTGACCAGTGGAAATCCGCGGCTGATCAACTGCAATCCGTGTGCAGCAGGATGGTCATTCAACTCGCCTTTGATGTCTGCTGCCTGAACGATGCGAGCCATTTCCATCAAGACTCGATCATGGGATAGTCTCTCGCGCACCAGCGCGGAAAAGGAACACAGGCCGTTCGAATCCTGGTGAGGGTAAATTGCGCCCGGCGCATCGAAGCCCGTCGCGCCGGCTTCAGCCTGAACTGAGGCAACCTGGTCCGCCGGCACAAAAAGAAACTCGGCATCGTGATCCAGGAACTTCCGAATCAGCCAGCACGTTGCGGTGCGGTTCACCCGGATTCTTTCTCGTGTGATCCATTTCATCGAACGTTACCTCCGGAATAACTTGTGAAAGATACGCCGAATCGTTTGACCCGAACTTTCGTCATAGCGTCCGGCCAGTTCATACGTTATAAGGAAGCGCGCATGACTCCACAATTCCTTATAAGGCTTCTGATCACCGGTTTCGTTAGCTCGTCTTCTTATTTGTGGGCGCAATCAGCAACAACGGGTGCGTTACGTGGCACTGTTGTGGATCCCGCGGGCCAAGTCGTTCCGGGAGTCACGATCACGCTCGTAAACCCAACGACCGGGCAGTCCCAAACGACGACGACCGACGCGAAGGGCCTCTACGGATTCTCGCTACTTTCTCCCGGCACCTATGACGTCGATTTTTCCATGCCGGGATTCAAGACCTCCAGAGCGTCGTCCGTGGTCGTCAACGTCTCTGAGGCACCCGACCTTGATGCCCAGCTCGAAGCGGGTACAGCGGAAGATCGTGTTCCGTGCCAGTGCGAGCTCCGCGAGACGGCGACGTCCTCGAGCGGTACGCTGGTGGACAGTAAGACCATAACAGCGGTGCCTCTGACCACTCGGAATTTAACTCAAGTGCTCTCGATGTCTTCCGGCTCCACCGCCAGTGTCAACAATGCCGGGATGCTGGGAGCCGGCTCTCAGAGCGTGAATGTGAATGGCAATACGGCCACAGGCACATTCACTGTAGACGGCGCAGCTTCCGCCAGCACCGTTCCTAACCCGGATACGATTTCGGAATTTAAAATTCAGACTTCACAATACGACGCCGGGTATGGCACGAGAGTTCCCAATGTCAATCTGGTTACACGGACCGGTGAGAACGAGTTTCACGGAGACGTTTGGGAATTCCTGCGCAACGATATTTTCAATGCGAATTCCTTTTTCAGGAATGCGGTGGGGCAATCGCGCGCGACGCTGAAGCAGAACCAATTCGGCGGCACGATCGGCGGTCCCATCAGGCGAGACAAATTGTTTTTCTTTGGCTCCTACCAGGGAACACGTCAGGTAAACGGGCTGGACCCTACCGCTTCGTTGTCTACAGTTATTCTTCCTCCACTCACCAACGATCGCTCGGCGGCCACGATCGGTTCGCAGTTCTGCCCGGGGAACAAGGAGCCGGCTGCACAATCCAGGTACTTGACGTTTGCCGGAGGAGTGCAGGTGGCGTGTGATGGATCGAACATCAATCCTGTCGCTTTAAAGCTGGTGCAACTGAAGCAGGCCGATGGCAGCTATCTGATCCCCACGCCTCAACGGATTCTTTCGAGCGGAGTGAATGCGGGCCTTGGGTATTCCTCCTATAGTATTCCGTCGACGTACAACGAAGACCAGGGGCTGGCCAATATTACGTACGTGATTTCCAGAAAACACACGCTCACAGGCCGGTTCTATCAGGCTACCGCGCACACGAAAAGAGCCTACTCATCGGATTTCCTTCGTTCCCCCGAGACACCCCCGACTCCGGGGTTCCCGGTAACCACGCACGATAAGAACTACGTTACCAGCAACCAACTCAGTTCGGTGTTGACACCGAATCTGGCCAATGAAGCGCGGATGACATTCACGGACAGCCTTTCCGAACCGGCAGTGCCCGGTCTTGCCTTAGCAACTTCCGTCGGTATGGCCCCTGCTAATGCTTTGTCAACGGGGTTGCCGGATATCACGGTGCGGGGATCCTTGGGAGGTTTTCAGGCGGGAAACGTCTACAGCGACTGGCTGAACGGCAGCAGAACTTATTCCTGGTCGGATACTCTTTCCTGGACTCACGGCAGGCATACCATTCGCACCGGCGTCTTTGCATTAACGCAGCATTTGACATCCTCCAACATTGGTCTCGCTCGGGGACGGCTTGCGTTTCAGAGCTTCACCGACTTCCTGCTGGGAATGAGTGCGGCTCAGAATGGCAGTCCGCAGGGACTCAGCAATGTTCAATCGATCGAGGCCAACCTGGGTATGGGACCGAAGGGCGCCGCCGTGCTTTCGCAGTGGTTCCACCATGTCGCCGCATTCGTCGAAGAGGATCTCAAAGCCGGTACGCGTCTCACGCTCAATCTGGGTTTGCGCTGGGAATATCTGCCGCCTCTTCTTGGCGACGCTCACGATCTGGGCAATGCCTGGCCGTCGCTGCTGCAGACTGTGCCCATTCCGCCGGCTTCCGGAACGTACGCAGGGATGACGGTTCCTTCGGACTACAATCCGAACGTGATCAACCCCTATACGGGCCAAACTTTCGGGCCGCCGCCTCCCGGCGTGATTGTGCGCCCCGACAGAGGTCACTACCAGAATGGTGCTCCTTTGGACAGCTTCGCGCCTCGCTTTGGCTTTGCGTGGCAACCTGGAAGCAGACAGAGCCGCGTGACTGTACGCGGCGGCTATGGATGGTTCTACCAACCTCTCCCCGAGAGGGGAAATGCGCAAGGCACTGCCTCGACGAATATGCAGCCCCTTGCCCAGCTCATCAGTCGTTCGGGAGCCAGCAATAGTGGGTCAACATTACAAGCGCCATTCCCGGCCACAACCCTTGGGTTTGTACCACGAACGCCCTCCTCAAGCCTGGGGGATCGGATTATCGGACCGAGCTTGCGGCTTCCGAAGCTACAACAGTGGAATCTGAACGTGCGGTTCGCGCTCTCTTCCAATTTCAGTTTCGACCTGGGTTATGTCGGATCGTATGCGAACAATCTGTTCCTCTTTTATGGCTTCAACCAGCCGCTGCTGGCGACTCCGGGACATCCGGTAAACTGCGGGCTGCCGGGGACGCCCGCTGCTTTGGGGGTAACGCCGGCGGTCTTCGCCACGTTGGGTGTCGATCCGTCATCGGGCTGCGTCACCACGAATACCTCCACCAATGCCTACCTGCGCGTCCCTATCGTCGGCGAGTCACCGACAGCCTTGGCGGCGCACCAGTATCTCGGGGGTTCGTGGTATCACAGCATGCAGGCCACATTCAGGCAGCAGATTTCTCACGGCGTGTCGTCTCAATTTGCTTACACGTTTTCCAAGGCCGAGGCCAATACCACTGTTTATAACGACCAGAGGAACCTCGATCTGGATTGGGCCCGCACGAGTTTCGATCGCACGCACCGGTTGATTACGAACTTCACCTATGATCTGCCCGGCTTCCAAAACGGTCTGCTGAGAGGCTGGTCGATTTCCGGAATCGTTATTGTGCAGAGTGGAGCGCCAATGTCTTTGATCGACCGCAGCGGAGGCTCCGTGTATGGTTTCGCCGGACCCGCCACAGTCACACTTTGCCCGGGCGCGACATATAAAGACCTGGTAACCGCTGGCACCACCGCGTCTCGTTTGAATAACTGGATTAATAAGTCGGCGATCTGTAAGACGTCCGCAATTGGGTCGGACGGGTCGACGGGTTACGGGAGTACGGGGCAGAGCATCATGGATGGGCCGGGAAAATTCAATACGGATTTCTCTTTCGGCAAAACGACTTCCGTCGTCGGTCTCCGGGAAAACGCACAACTCGCTTTCCGTGTGGAGTTCTACAATGCCCTCAATCACCCGCAATTCGCCAATCCCGGTACGAATTTCGGGACGGCAAACTTCGGCGTCGTTACTCGAACCTCGGTGGCGCCTCGGCTGATCCAATTCGGCCTGAAGTACATTTTTTAGTTACTCATATCTCAACGCTTCCATCGGATCCAAGCGGGCGGCGCGCCGTGCCGGGATGAAGCTGGCAACGATCGCGATCCCCACGATGATGACCGGAACGACGGCGAATGCGGCGAAGTCTGCGGCTCGCATTTCGAAGAACAGACTCGCGGCGGTTTTGGAAACTGCCGCGGCGGCTGGAATTCCGATCGCGATGCCGATGAGCGCCAATCGCAGAACGGCGCCCAGCACCAGACCGAAGAGGTCCTTCGAGCTTGCTCCCAAAGCCATGCGCATTCCAAACTCACGGGTTCGCTGTTCGACCGAATACGAAACGACACCATAAATCCCGATGGCAGCCAGCAGGGCGGCGATGAATCCGAAAGACGTCATGAGGATGGCAGGCAGGTTTCTCAGGAACATCGTCGTGGAATTGGCCACGCGTGTGTCCATCGTCATCATGCCGAAGAGCGCGACATCGCGGTCGATCGCGAGAATCGTATTCCGAACACTTGGGCCGACAGACGATGGATCCACTGCAGTCCGGATCAGGATATTGGCAGTCGTGTTTCCGCCGCCCAGAGGTGTGTACAGCGCAGGCCGCGCCGTCGAATCCAGAAAGCCTTCCTTGATGTTATCCACGACGCCCACGATTTCGCGCGGCGGCTGCCCGGGTGCAAACGTGAACGTCAGATGCTTGCCGACCGCGTCGCCGTTGAAGTATTCGTCCTGGAGGGCACGGTTCACTACAACCACGGGGGCGGCGTTTTCCGCAAAATCCTGCGGGCCGAAGACTCTTCCCTTCAGGAGCCGCGCTTGCAAGACACGAAAGTACTCCAGACTTGCGTTACGGGAGGCCGCCTCTGGTTGTACGGCACCTACAGGGTTCGGCTGGCCTTCGATGGCAAACCGATTCGTGTTGCAGCCATTGCAGTCGGACAACGGCAGACTCGATATCTCCGCGACGCTCATCACGCCCGGTAAAGCGCCGATTCGCCGCTCCATTTCCATCTGAAAATTCCGGAGAGCGGCAGGCTCCCTGTATGCCGCGGCCGGCAGGATGTAGGTCAACAGGAGAAGATTTTGACGATTGAAACCTGGATCGGCATTCACGATCCGCGATACCGTTTTCAGCAAAAGACCCGACACCATCAGGAGCGCCGCCGCAATCGCGATCTCAGCGACGACGAGCGCGCCACGCACACGATGGTGCGCGCCGATGGCGCTTCGTCCGGACTCCGCCAAACTCTTCTGAGGGTTCCGGATGGGAATGTTCATGGTCGACGCCATACCGAGGATGATCCCGGCCACCAGCGCGACGATCGCCGTGAACAGGAGTGCGGCAGCGCCCTGAGTGATGTTCTGTAGAAAGGGCATGGCCTGCGCAACCGGCGCAGGAACCGTCGATAAAAGCGCTGCCACTCCCGACCGGGTGACAAGCAGACTCGCCGCTCCGGCCAGAAGCGAGAGCAAAACGCTCTCGGTCAGCATTTGCCGGACGATTCGTCCGCGTCCTGCGCCCAACGCCAGACGTATCGCCATTTCCTGGCGGCGGGCGGAAGACTTTGCGAGAAGCACGTTTGCCACGTTGGAGCACGCAAGAACGAGCACTGCTGCGGCGGCAGAGAGCAACACAAGCAGTATCGGCCTCACGTTTCCGACAATGAACTCTCGCAGTGGGACGATGTGCACGCCCGTTCCCGCATTCGCTTGCGGATAGAGCTCCGAAAGCCGCAGTGAAATCGCAGTCATCTCCACGAAAGCACGTTCCTGGTTAATGCCGGGTTTCAGGCGGCCGATAACCTGGAACCAATGCAGGTTGCGACGCTCGACCAGATTACCGCTCTGTGGCGGCAGGACGAACATTTCCGCGGCTCCGAGGGGACCGAACTCAAACCATCGCGGCAGAACTCCCGCAATCGTGTACGTGTTGTTTCCCAGGCGGGCCGCCTGTCCGACAACATCGCGTCTACCTTCGAACCGGCTCTTCCAACACGCGAAGCTGATGATGATCGATTGATTGCCCGTGAACACGCCTCCAAGGTCAGTGGACACTCCGAGCGGTTGGAAGAAATTCAAAGAAACTGTACCTCTCACTCACGGGG
>JACXTT010012043.1_pt1 | contig 11504 bp, 10 predicted proteins | sample 9270951 | NCBI WGS metagenome assembly JACXTT01 (sample SAMN15532306, study PRJNA645909) | rock metagenome | isolation source: weathered quartz diorite | place: Puerto Rico | collected 2017-06-21 | reverse complement strand
GACGGAGCTCGGCAGTCGCACGGTCGCCGAGGTCGAAGTAGCGAATGTACGGCTCGGTGAAATCTGAGGCGAGCAGGCCGAGGCCGGGGATGATCCCGGTCCAGCCCCACGCGCCGGGCTTGAGGTCGAGGATCTCGATCTCGAGCACGTCGCCGGGCTGCGCACCTTTCACATAAACGGGCCCGCCCAGCGGATAGAGCTTGTCGAAGTCCAGCTGCGTCAGCTTGGCCGCGCGGTCACCCTTCTTGATCTGTCCGGAGGTGACCTCTTCAGTGTCGAAGTGGACAACGTCGCCTGACTCGATCTCGACCGCCGGCGGATTCGACTTGTCCCACTTGTAGTGGATCTGTTCACGACCGACCTGGTGCTCTTTCGTGCCTGTGCGTGCCATCAGCTGCGCGTGGCCGGAGCGGCGCTGGCGTGGATGGGCTCGGCGTTTGAGCGCAGCACTTTCTTGTCGAACTTGCCGACGGAGGTCTTGGGCACCTCGTCGATAAAGCGGATCTCGTCCGGCAGCCACCATTTGGCCACCTTGTCGCGCAGGAAGTCGATGACCTCCTCCTGCGTGACCTGGCCCTTGAACTCAGGCTTGGCGACCGCATACGCGACCGGGCGCTCGTCCCACTTCGGATGCGCGAGGCCGATGACCGCCGCCTCCATGATCTTGGGGTGGGCCATGATCGCGTTCTCGAGCTCCACCGATGAGATCCACTCACCGCCCGACTTGATCACGTCCTTGGTGCGGTCGACGATCTGGATGTAGCCCTCGGGCGTGATCTTGGCGACGTCGCCGGTGCGGAACCAGCCGTCTTCAGTCAGCTTGCCCGGGTCGTAGCCGTTGTAGTAGCCGCGCGCGATCCACGGTCCCCGCACCTGGATCTCGCCGAAAGCGACGCCGTCCCACGGCAGCTCCGCTCCGGTCGCGGCGTCGCAGATGCGCACCTCGACCGCCGGCACGATCACGCCCTGGGTGAGGCGCGCGTTGAGCTCGTCCTCCGGCTTGGTGCCGGCGCGCGGCCGCGCGACGCTGCCGAGCGGCGATGTCTCCGTCATGCCCCACGCGTGCAGCATGCGCAGGCCGAGCGCGTCCATGGCCTCCATCAGCGAGCGCGGGACGGCCGACCCACCGCAAATCACCGTGTGCACCATGGGCAGGCGTTTGCCCGACTCCTTCATGTAGGCGACGGTGTTCATCCATATCGTCGGCACCCCCGCCAGCACGGTGGCGCCTTCGCTGTCCGCCAGCTCACACACCGATTTCGCGTCGCCCATGAACTTGTCGGGGAACAGGATTTTCGAGCCCGCCATGCCGAGCGCGTAGGGCAAGCCCCAGCTGTTGGCATGGAACATCGGCACGATCGGGAGCACCACGTCGCGCTCGCTGATGCCCAGGTTGTCCTTCTGCAGCACGCCCATCGTGTGAATGAACTGCGAGCGGTGCGAGTACACGACGCCTTTCGGGTTGCCGGTCGTGCCTGACGTGTAGCACATGGCCGCGGCCATCCGCTCCGAGAGCTTCGGCCACGGGTAGTCATCGCTCTCGGCCGCGAGCAGGGCCTCGTAGTCGAGCATCTCGCCGAGGCCGTGGTCTGCCGGCGCCGGCGCGCCGTCGGTCATGAGGACGATCTTCTCGACGCTCTTCATCTTGCCCGCGAGCGGCTTGAGCAGCGCGACCAGCGGCAGGTCGACGAAGAGGACCTTGTCCTCAGCGTCATTGATGATGAATTCGAGGTGCTGGGGGAAGAGGCGGAGGTTCAGGGTGTGCAGCACGGCGCCCATGCAAGGCGCTGCGTAGTAGAGCTCGAGGTGCCGGTGGTTGTTGAAGGCGAGGGTGGCGACGCGATCGCCAGGCTTGATGCCCAGGCGCTTCAGCGCTCCGGCCAGGCGGTTGACGCGCGGAACCAGCTCCGCGTTCGTCATCCGATGCACGCCTTGCTCGCGCTTGGTGACGATCTCGCTGCGGCCGTGCAGGCGCTCGATCCGCCACATCACGTGCTGCAACGTCAGCTCGTAGTCCTGCATCAAGCCTTCCACTGCCCACACCTCCACCAGCTAGCGGTTGGGACGACGTTGTGTCTTTAAGTAGGTCGATGGTAAGGCCGCCGGGCGTAGCATGCACGGGACTATGAAGGTCCCCGGTCGGGCCGACCTCCACATGCACACGAACTTTTCGGACGGTTGGCCGAGCCCGGCCGAGCTCGTCGACCACGTCATTCGCCGCACTGACCTGGACGTGGTTGCGGTCACCGACCACGACACGATCGAAGGAGCGCTGCGAGCGCGTGAGCGGGCGGCTCGCCGTCGCGGCCCGCATGTGATCGTCGGTGAAGAGGTGTCGAGCCGCGACGGACACATCCTTGCTTTGTTTCTCGAGACCCGGATCAAGCCTGGCATGCCGGCCGCGGCGACGGTCAACGCCATCCACGAGCAAGGCGGCATCGCGATCGCAGCGCACCCGTTCTGGCGCACTGTGCGGCAAGTGCGAAGTGGGCCGGTGCACGGAGTCGGCTGGCTTGCCGCCGAGCTCGATTTCGATGCGGTCGAGGTGGAGAACGCGACACCCGGTTTCTACGTCTTCAATCGCCTGGCGCGCCGGCTGAACCTGGGTCTGGGCGCACCGGAGATCGGTTCGTCGGACGCGCACATCCTGGATGCCATCGGGCGCGCTTTCACCGAGTTTCCTGGCCGTACAGCCGAGGAGCTGAAGGCTGCGATCCGGCTTGGGGAGACGGAAGCAGGGCGATCGCGGTATCGGGCGATGGGCCTTATGCGCTACGCGGCGTGGGGCTTCAACCACCAGCGATACGCGGTAACCGCTCGCTAATCTGAAGCGGGCGCCGCGCCCGCTTAGCTCAGTGGATCAGAGCATCTGTCTTCGGAACAGAGGGTCGGGGGTTCGAATCCCTCAGCGGGCACCATTTTTTTACAGACCGTCCGCGGCTTAAAGCATCTCCTCGACCAGGCGGTCGAGCCGCTCCGCGTTGCGGTGGATGTCCGCGGCCAGGCGCCGGACGTCGTCGTCATCGAGGTTCGAGCTCTGCAGCTGCTGGCTGAAACGCTCGATGCCGACGATGCCGCTCCTGAAGTCCTGGTTGAGCAACGAATGCGAAGACTGAATCTCGGCCAGCATCTCCAGAAATTCGCGGCGCTCGATGATCATGTTCACGGTCAGCAGCAGCGCGAGAGCTGCAGTCAATGACGACATGAACAGGTCGAGCTCGTGGCCGCTGAGCGCTGAGTAGACATCGCCGGCCGAGGCGAGGAGCAGAGTCATCCACGGCAGCGCCAGCTGCCACAGGTCGAGGGGCATCTGCTTGGCCACGGCCGTGACCTGGATCGGTGGATAGATCGCGGCGAGGGCGATCATCAGGAAGCCTGCATACCACCCGGTGTTGAGGACGCTGCCTACCGACGCGTACACGCCTCGCGCGGACAGGTAGGCGAAGGCGCTGTCGGCGACTGAGTACGCTGCGACTCCGGCGAGCAGGAGCGCCATCCGGCTCGTGTGCTGTCTGGTCGCGCGGCGGATGGCGAGGATCAGCATCGTGCCGACGAGGATGTCGCCGACCGGGTACGCAAGGTCGAAAACCTTGGTGCTCCACGGTGAGTCGGACTGGTAGACCTCGCGGAGTCCGAACGCCCACGCCGTCGAGGTCAGGGCAAGGGCGACGATGACACCGTCGAACCACACCCGCCACCGCGCCGATGTTCCGCGGGCCGAGTCGCTCCAGAACGCGCGGATGCCCGCGAAGGCAAAGGGGACCGCGCTGAGGAATCCCGCGTCGGCCAGCGACGGATACGGAACGGTGACCTGGAGGCCGACCTCGTAGTAGGCCCAGACGACCTCGCCCAGCGCCCAGAGCCCGGTCGAAATGCTCATGAGCATCCAGCCAAGGCGATCCTTGCCGGTCGCGCGACGCGCGGCCCACGCACATGCGCCAGACGCGATCCCAGCCGCGACCGCCTCGCCGATGTCGTCTATGGCCGTGACGGTCTGGTCGCCAAAGAAGCCGAATTTGAGGATGAGCGCGTACGCGAGTGACGAGATCGCGACGACCGCTGCGGCGGCCGCAAAAATCCTCTGCCGTCTGTCCCATTTGGCCCACGCGCTCATCGCCGAGCCAAGTTAAGCAGCACGCATCGCGGATTCATCCGCGATTCGGAAGGTTTTGTCGCTACGCCGTTGGGGTCGGAGTCGGCGGTGGTGGTGGAGCGCCTTTCGCCGAGTAGACGGTGCCCATCTCGACCCATTTCTGACCGTCCCAGCGGTAGGTGCCGTCGTCCGAGACCTGGCGCCATTGCGCGCCATCCCAGTACCACTTGCCGTCGGCTGAGACGCCTGGGCTCGAGCCTGCCACGGCCGCACTCTGTGCGTCCGGAACCGCCATTGGCATGCCAGTCGACGCTGCAGGCAGCTGCGTCGCGCGGCGGCGCCCACCGAGCACGAACCACAGGGCGAAGATGGCAATCAGGATCGCGCCGACTGTGCCCAGCACCAGGCCGCCACTCTGGGTGTTGGACGTCTCGTTTGCAGGGTTGTCATAGACGTCCGTCGTGTACTTCGTCGGGTTCTGGTCGTTGGCGTCGTACAGGGTGATGGCGATGATGGTCCTCGTTCCCTGGTCGATCCAGATCTGGATCATTCCGCCCTTGTAGACCTTGTCCGGCAGTGCGGGGTGGAATGAGGTCTTGTCCAGGGAGTAGGTGTTGCTGTCGCCCGCGAGCTGCAGCTCGTTGTGGTCGTACGAGTTGTTCTTGGTCACCTCCACATAGGAGGCTTCAGTGCCATCGACCTCGACCGGCTTGCTCGGGTGTGCCGAGAAGTAGGTGATAACCCCGAACCCGCCCAGGATCAGGCCGGCCACCAGGTAGGTCCACTTGAAGCGGAGGAGTCCGGCCAGGCCGATCACGGCGGCGCAAGCATAGACCGCGATTGCGCGCCGTCCATCGGCATTACCGAGGTTGCTGTTGCTGGTCGCGGAGTGGCGGCATCGGTAGAATCAGCCGTCGCAGCAAGGGCGGCTGGCGGAACTGGTAGACGCGCACGTTTGAGGGGCGTGTGGGGCAACCCATCCGGGTTCGAGTCCCGGGTCGCCCACCACTGTGTGAACCTTTCTGCGAGCAGGCATTGGGTTTGCACAGGGCTGGCACATTTGACACCGGCCGCCATCGCCGGATCGATCGAAATCGCCTGCAGCGCTGACGCCTCTTTCTTTGGGGTGAGGAAGGCGCTTCCCGCAACCTCCTGACGCCGGCTAGTGTCTTGGCGCGCCCCCGCAATCGGGAATCCCGTGGACCTGGCGGCGCAGCTCGCGGGCGAGGTACGTCGACATGGGTGCCTGCGCCGCCGTAAACGTCGCGGGATACGCTCCCGTGTCAAGAGCCCGATCCGGCGGTTGGAGCTCAACCGCCGGGTTCTAGGTTCAGTTACCCAAGCGATCCTACGAAGTCAGCTTTGACCCCGAGATCGTGGACGACGCTCGGCTGGTTGACGTTGATCCAGAGCAAGTCTCCGGGATCCCCGTTGTTAGGCTCGACCCGGCCGACCACGGTACTGGAGTTGAGCCAACCCTGCGCGCGGAAACCGTCCGGCAGCTGCAACATTCCGCCGCCGCGCGTCTCGACTTGCGAATCATTTAGGACCGCCTGACCGTCGCTCGAGGCGAGATTGCTCCAAGCGCCGAAGCCTTGGAGGTGAGTGGACCAGACGACACTGCCCCCCTGGTCCCGAACCGTAATCAGGTCGCTTGCATCGGTTGTGCAGGCGATGAATCCCTGGTTCGTGATCGCGGCCGAGTTGCAGTCGGATCCGCCCAGGAGCCTGCCCTGCTTGCCGGTATCGTCGATCAGGTAGAGATGTCCACCTGGCCACAGATTCTGTGACGCGACGACCTTTGGAACCATCCCGACCGGTCCCTCCTGAATCCAACCCACCGGCCAGATCGTCGTCGGGGCGCCAGCGCGCTGGAGCCACTGATCGCTGGTCTCCCAGTGGACGAGGGTCGTGGTCTGCCCTCCGGCGGGCGCAGACCGGAGGTCGAACTTCGTGAGCCCAACCAGAGTGTTCCACGAGGTGCCCGGGATCACGGGCCCAAGAGCGGGAAACGTGAGGATTCCCGTCATGACGCGAGAGCCGTCGGGGCTCACCGCGAACCATGCGTCCTCCTGCGCCGGCTGCAGCGGAAATCGGGCGACCACCTGGGGCTGACTTCCCGGCCGCAAAACCCGGACGGTGCCGCCGGCGTCGATGTAGTAGACGGCCGAGCCGGCTACTTGAGCGACCTTCTGCACGGGTGTGTAGGCGTCCGGCATGACGGGTCCGATCGCCCGCAGCTGGAACGTGGCGGATTCCCTCACGCGGCCGTCAAGGCCGACGATCGCGACCGTGCCAGGCTGTGACTGCCCGGAACGTCCTTCGACGACGGCGAACAGGACCTCTCGCGCCGTTGGGGTCGCTGTCGACGATGTGGCGGGCGTGCCGCAAGCGCCCGCCGCCAAGAGGAGAAGAACGGCTGGGGCCAGTCGGAGGTTGATCATGACTACGGTCTCCTTGGGAGCTCTGCCGTTGAATCGCGGTCATTCGAGCTCGCCAGCATCAACGCTCAGCCGGCGCGACGGTTACGTTCGGCCGGCGGATCGACCGCACGGCTCCCGGGCGCCCCTCACGACGGCTGTTGGCGGCATCGTCGGAATCGGTTCCTATGTCTTCGCAGCCGAAATGGGCTGATCCGCCCAGCCAGAGGCGTGACTGATCCGGAAGACTGATTAGTACTCCTTGGATGACGAACTCGCGGTTCGCCTTACGGAAACTACGGCCCACCACTGTCGAAACCGCGGTTTTGCACAAGAACCGCCTATCACGCCATTCGGATAACCAGCATTTGCGCAAGAACCGTCAAATCCCCGGACCAAGCTTTCGACTCACGCTACCCTTGCGCCGCCAACCGGGGTCGTGTCCCAAACTAACTCTGTGACCGATGGCCAGGAGCTCAACCCCGCGACGCAGTTCCGAGAGCTCTACGCCCGCGAGTACACCCCGGTGTTCAGGGCGATCCGGGCGGTAGTGCTCGATTCGGCCGCAGCCGAAGACCTGACGCAGGAGACGTTCGTCCGCGCTTACAAGGCCCGCCACCGGTACACGCCCACGGCTCCGCCCGGAGCCTGGCTGCGGCGGATCGGCGTCAATCTCGCCATCTCGCACCTGCGGCGACAGAAGTTGGCCCGGTTCCTGCCGGCCCGCCTATATGTCACCCCCGACCGCAGGGAGTACGACCAGGCCGAGGCCAGGGACGTGGTGACCAAGGCTCTGCAGGCGCTCAGTCCTAAGCTCCGGGCGGCGGTGGTGCTGCATTACTACGAGGGGTTGACGCGCGAGGAGATCGCCGCGGTGCTCGGTGTGCCGGCTGGGACCGTGGCTTCCCGCATCGCCAAGGCGGTCGCGATCATGCGCCGTGCGACTGCAAGCGATCAAGTCTTGGAGCCGAAGCGTTCCAGTAGCGAAGGTGCCGTACGTGGAAGATAACCCCCGCCAGGGAGGGGAGAACTCGCCCTCCGACGAAGACCTCGGCCGGATGATCCGGGACGGGGTGCAGACATGGCAGCCGCGCCGGGGCGCGGACTGGCCCGACCTCCTGATGCGAATCGCCGGCTCGGGCCCGCCGACCTGGGTGCTCTACACCACCGCCAGCGCGGCGCTGGTGGTCATCCTGGTGACGGCGTTCCTGGTTGGGTCCTACCTCGGGATCGGGGCGCTGGCCCCGCAGTCGATCCCCGAGCACATCCACTAGCTCCGGCGCCGCCCGGCGGCTCAGGCCACTCTGACCGAGGGCCCACCCTCCTCCCGCTGCGTGGCGACCCACCCCCTTCGCCAACGCACCTGCGCCACCAATTTTCCGAACCGGATGCCGCGTGACAACCCAGCCTGTAAAGGCAGCTACGGAAGGAGGCTGATCTCCTCGCCCAGCCCCCGCTGGACTGCGGCCGGCAGGACGACCGATGCGGCGGCCAGGTCCCACAGCGCGAGGCCGTGCGACTCGAACAGCGTGATTCCCGGCGCCTCAGGCGCCTTCCAACCGCTCGCGAGCAGCGATCCGAGCTCCCGGCAGCGTTCCCAGTCAAACGTCCCGGCGCCGTGTGCGGTGATCAGGTCGCCGCTCTCCAGGCGAGCGGTCGCCAGCTGGTCGACCACGATCAGGTCCGCCCGGGAAACCAGCTCAGGGGGCAGCTCGGACCGATTGGAGAAGTTCGACCCGGCCCCGATCACGAGCGCCGGGCTGCGTACCCAGCTCGCGTCGAACACCGGAGTCGGGCTCGTGGTCATGGTGACCACCACATCGGCGTCCCGAACCGCCGCCTCAGCGCTTCCTACCGCCACGACCTTGATCCCCAGCGCCACCGATTGGGCGGCTACGAACGCCTCGCGCCTGGCCTGGTCCCTGCCGAACACCCGCAGCTCCGCGATCTCGAGCACCCGCGAGATGGCAAGCGCCTGGGTCTGTGCCTGTCGGCCCGTACCGATCAACCCGACCTTGAGCGGACCGCTCGGAGCAAGCAGACGCGCAGCGACGGCGCTGGCCGCGCCGGTGCGGTAGGCGCCCATCGTCTCAGCCTCGATCAGCGCCTTGACGGTCCCGTCCAGCCCGAAGACTGTGACCAGAAAACGGACCGCCCCCGCAGCCACGGTGTATGCCTTCAGACCCATGCACTCACCGCCGGGATAGGCGGCGAACATGACGTTCAGCATCCCGCCAGGCGCAAAGGCCCGGCGCCGAGGCTCGTTCTGGGCCTTGCCCTCGCCCAGTTCGCGCATCGCCGACGTGACCGCACCGATCACGGCGTCCATGTCGAGCACCTGAGCCACGTCCGCTTCGCGCAGGAGCCGTGCCACCCCGGGGAGAATAGCGCCCGTGGCGATGAGCTCCCTGAACGTCGGCCTGATCGGGCTCGGCACCGTAGGCGCTCGCGTGGCTGAAAGAATGCTGACCTGGCAGTCGCAGCTGGCGCGCCGGGCCGGTGTGGAACTGTGCCTCCGTCGTGTGCTCGTGCGTGATGTGAACAAGCCGCGCACCGTCGACGTCGGCGCCGACCTCCTGACCGCCGACCCCGCCTACGTCCTCGACGATCAGTCGATCCAGGTGCTGGTCGAGGTCGCCGGAGGCGACGAGCCCATGCACTCGTATCTCGAGCGTGCGATCAGAGCCGGCAAGCACGTGGTGACAGCGAACAAGGTGGTCATGGCGAACCACGGCCCCGAGCTCTTGAGCCTCGCGGCGGAACGCAACGTCGACATCTACTTCGAGGCCGCGGTTGGCGGTGGGATCCCGCTCATCAGCGCGTTTCGCACCGACCTTCAGGCAAACCGAATCGAGCGCGTGTCGGCCGTGATCAACGGCACCACCAACTACGTGCTCGGCCGCATGGCGGGTGATGGTTTGCCCCTCGACTACGCGGTGCGTGAGGCGCAGGCCGCCGGCTACGCGGAAGCCGACCCGACCGATGACGTCGGCGGCTTCGACGCCACCTACAAGCTCGCGATCTTGGGGTCGATTGCATACGAGATCCGCGTTCGTCCGAGCGATATCTATCGCGAAGGCATCGAAGGCATTGAGCCGGTCGACTTTCGCTACGCACGAGAGCTCGGATACGCGATCAAGCTCATCGCCCACACGCAGCGCCACCCGGGCAGAGTAGAGGCGCGCGTGCATCCGGCAATGGTGCCGCTCAGCCATCCGCTGGCCCAGGTGGAAGGTGCCAACAACGCGGTGTTCGTCGAGGGCGACCTCGTGGGGCAAGTCCTGCTCGTCGGACAAGGGGCAGGTGGGCGGCCGACCGCATCCGCAGTGGTTGGCGATCTCATCGACCTCGCACGGTCCATCCGGCGTGGTGTGCAGAGCCGGCCGTCGTTCAGCTTCGACGACCGCATCGGCGTAATCCCGATGGGCGAGGTGGTGACCCGTGCGTACTACCGGATCCGCGTCGAGGACCGCGCGGGAGTGCTCGCCGCGGTCGGACAGGTCTTCGCCGAGGAAGGTGTGAGCATCTCGAGCTTCATTCAGAAGGACGCGTGGGTCGAGGAGAAGACCGCCGAGATCGTGATCACGACGCATCCAACGGCGGACACACAGCTGCAGAAGGCGCGGGAGCGGATCGCGAAGCTCGAGCCGGTGCACGCGGTGTCGGCGTTCCTGCGCGTTTTCTGAGGGTCGGGAAACTGGTGGGCCTTAACAGCCAGGGTTGCCCTGTTTTCGAAATCCCGGTACTTTTGCTGTGCGCAATAAGTTCTCCCCCAGAGTGGCGGGTGGGGGGTCAGTGGGTGGGTCGCGCGCGCGCGATCCTTCTAATGGGCGCCATCTGATGGGCGTCATCGCCCGCTACCGCGAGCACCTGCCCGTCGGGCCCAACACACCCGAGGTCGACCTGCACGAGGGCTCGACGCCCTTGGTGGCCAGCCGCAACATCGCCAAGGCGCTCGGCCTCGAACAGCTCTACTTCAAGTACGAGGGCCTCAACCCCACGGGCTCCTTCAAGGACCGCGGCATGGTGGTCGCGGTCGCGAAGGCGCTCGAGTCCGGTCACCGCGTCTTGATGTGCGCCTCGACCGGAAACACCTCGGCGTCGATGGCCGCGTACGCGGCCCGCACCGGCGTGCGCGCGATCGTCGTCGTGCCTGCCGGCGAGATCGCGATGAACAAGCTCTCCCAAGCGCTCATGTATGGCGCGAAAGTGGTGGCGCTCAAGGGCAGTTTCGACAAAGCCCTCGAAACTGTCCGCGACCTTTGCAGCCGCTATCCAGTCGCGCTGATGAACTCGATCAACCCCGACCGGATCGAAGGCCAGAAGACCGCGGCGTACGAAGTGGTCGACGCGCTGGGCGAGGCGCCCGACTACCTCCTGCTGCCGGTCGGCAACGCTGGCAACATCACCGCCTACTGGAAGGGTTTTCGCGAATACCACGAGGCCGGCAAAGCCGCTCGATTGCCCAGGATGGTCGGCGCCCAGGCGGAAGGCGCAGCGCCGATCGTGAACGGCCAGCCCGTCGCCAGCCCGCGGACCGTCGCCTCGGCGATCCGCATCGGCAACCCGGCCTCGTGGGAAGGCGCCACGAGCGCGCGCGACGAATCGGGTGGCGCCATAGAGGCAGTCACCGACACCGAGATCATCTCCGCCCAGATCCGCCTGGCCGGCAGCGAGGGTCTTTTCTGCGAGCCGGCCTCGGCCGCACCGCTGGCGCTCCTCTTCAGGCTCGTGCGGCAAGGCCGCATCGCGAAGGACGCCACAGCAGTCGTCGTCCTGACGGGCTCTGGGCTGAAAGACCCCGAGGCGGCACTCAAAAATGTCGAGCCGCCGATTGAACTCGAGGGCGATGCCCGTACACTGGCCAAGGTTTTGAAGCTGTGAGCGTCATTCACCACTCCAAGCGACCCCGCCGCGCCGCCTGAATGCGGATCCGCGTTCCCGCCTCCATCGCCAACATAGGTCCCGGCTTCGACTGCATGGCCATGGCC
>JACXTT010012042.1_pt1 | contig 11505 bp, 7 predicted proteins | sample 9270951 | NCBI WGS metagenome assembly JACXTT01 (sample SAMN15532306, study PRJNA645909) | rock metagenome | isolation source: weathered quartz diorite | place: Puerto Rico | collected 2017-06-21 | reverse complement strand
GACGCCACCAGGATCGAGATCCATGGGACGCCCCTGCCATTAGTTTTTGTCAGGGCCGCCGGCATCTCTCTTTCTTCGCCCAATGCATATGACAGCCGCGCCGTCGTTGCGACGTAAACGACGCCGGTGCCTGCCGGCGAGATGACGGCATCGACTATCAGGATCTTCGCGAGCCATCCCGCGCCCACCGCCAGTGCCAACGTGTACCACGCGCCGTAGTCTGAAGGATCAGTTCCCAGCGGCTTGGTCCACCCACTGGCGATATTCGCCGGCGCGAGTCCGCCGATCATTACGACTTGGAGCAGCGAATACAGCACCGCGCCGATCGCCATTGCCATGATGATCGCGCGTGAGAGATCGCGCTTTGGATTGCGAGCTTCGCCGGCAAGCTGCACTGCTTGTTCGAATCCTTGTAGCGCGAAGACGACGCCACCGGTAAGCGCGGCAAATACCCCATGAAAACCAAACGGCATGAAACCACCGCCAGCATGAAAGTTCGAGGGGTTGAATTGTAGATACGCAACCACACCGATCGCTAAAACCGGCACGGCTGTCTTCCAGATGACGACGATCACATTGCTGTCGGACAGGAACTTCGCACCGGCGAGATTCATCGTCGTGAATAAAATCATCAGCACCACGGCCACCACTAGGCCTCGCGCATTAAGCAACCCGGCACCATCGCCAACCTTATTGATCATGTTGAAGTGATGGTTGATCCAAACCACGCTGTTAACGTATGTGATAACCGCCAGCACCTCGATTGGGGCGATGAAGACGGCTTGCAACCAGCCGATCCATCCTGCGGTGAAGCCCGCAATCGGACCATGCGAATAGTAGGAGAATCTAGCCGCCCCTCCGGCGACCGGATAGGTGGCGCCGAGTTCCGCATAAGTCAGCGCCAACAGCGAAAGCATGCCGGCCGCCAGCAACCAAGAGAGGATCGACGCCGGCCCAGCGACTTTCGCGGCGTTGAGTGCTCCGAGGAGCCATCCGGAGCCGATAATCGATCCGAGCGAAATGAACATTAGTCCATAGAAACCGACCGATCTCCGTAATCCGGTAGAATGTGCAACTGCGACTTCCCTTCTGGCCCCGGCTGCATCAGCAGCGATTACATTTTGCATGTCGCTTCAAACAGAATTTCCCCGACTTTCTTCAGCCAGCTTGATTCTGCCCTTCCCTTCTGCGCATCGAACGTACGTCGACGCAACCTTGTCGTCCATGGAAAGGTTGAACGAATTCCCTGAAAAGGTTTTCCAGTAAACTTTTCAGGCAGTTATGAATGCGATTTGTCGAGATTCGTGATAGGAAGATTATTCCGGAAACGTTCAGATGGCGGCGAACCAACCCAATCCAAGCGACGTGCTAACCACCTCGGGTCTTGTCTATGAGTTCGGCCGGTTTCGCTTTAGCAGCGGCGCAGACAGCCTGACCCTTTGGTCAGAAGGTCGCGTAATCGCTCTGAGCACAGCTGAATCGACAATTCTTCGCGTGCTCATCGAGAGTCATGGCCAGTTTGTCAGGACTGAAGAGTTGTTGAGAACCATCTCACCATCTCCGATGGCGTCTGAGAATCTTGTCCATGGAGCCGTGCGCGGATTACGACGCACGCTGAACGATGCCAATCTAATTCGAAATGAAAGATCGCGAGGCTATTCGTTCACCGGCGACGTTGTGCGGCTTTCTGATGAAATCGGATCGCAGCCGCGGCCCAGTGCTACAGTCGACGAGCATGCGTCGCATAAATCGTTTGCCCCGACGAACACTGACGCATCGAAGAAATACGTTCGCCGACGCGATTCGTTCGTTGCGGTTGCGCTTCTCGTAACGGCGCCCGTCGTTCTGCTGCCGCTTGGGCTAGGCTTGTTTGGTGGAAGTTGGGAAAGTCTCCCGAGACAGCTCGGCTTCATTCAGGCGTTGATGATTCTCGTCGCGATTGGCTACGACTATTACTTTTCAGACGCACGCGAATTCGACTTCGTTGATCCTGAGACCGGCCGCGCGCGACTCGCCGTGCAACAGCTTAGAAGGTTCTGGCGATGGCTGCTAGCTTCATGGTGTTGCTTGTACTTGACGCTGCCGTTGTCGCAATGGTTCGCGCCGAACTCCGCGGTTGACGCCACGTCCTGGACCTGGCAAGTGGTTCAGGTTATGGCGACCTTCCTGAATAACGCGAGCGCCCTGATGCTGGTGCTTGGCTATCTGGTCCTGAATCGACCAACCGTGATTAAAGTGGCCGATCGCGATATCGAAAAAGTTTCCCTCAAACCCGGCCTCATCCTAATCGCTTCTGTCGGTCTCATTGAGGCATTGCTCGTTACCGTGTGCGATCGCTTCGGATGGGCGCCCTACTCGGCGGACGTCTTATTTGCGTTTGATTTGATCAGCGGCATTGGCGGCGGTATTGCCATGGCGCTCTTCATCAGCCGTCTCGACAGCAGACTGTTGGGAACAAAGGGTCTGCTTCCAATCATTCCGATTGTTCTCTACTTCTACGTGGTTATTCAACCGTTCTACCCACTCATCAACCGCACCTTCCCAAATCGATTTGGTCTGAGTCAGCACTTCGACCTCTGGATTATTCAGCTCGCGTTCATGTTAAAGGCAGTTATGTACATCTATGTGACTGAACTATTTCGGAGCCAGCGATTTTTGTTCTATATGATTCACGCCAGGCGCGTTTACGAAAACGTCGAAACAGATTGGAGCGCCTTCAGATCAAAGCGAAACGCCCAGCATTAATTGGGTCAATCCTCCAAGTGCCCCGCTTGACACCGCCTAAAAGCGACTGCTATCGTTTCCGTCTTTTGGTTTAGTCCTATATCGCATCTGTAATGCTAATCATCACAGTGGAGGTTTCAATTGAGTAATAATCATCGCGGAGTACTGTTTACTTCAGAGTCGGTCACCGAAGGCCACCCCGATAAAATCGCAGACCAGATATCAGACGCCGTTTTAGACGCAACGCTCGCACAGGATCCTACTTCACGCGTAGCGTGCGAAACGCTTTTGACCACCGGCATGGTCATTGTCGCCGGAGAAATCACTACCAAAGCCACGGTCGACTATGCTGATGTGGCGCGGGAAACAATTCGCAGCATCGGTTACGATCGCGCGAAGTACGGGTTTGATTGCGATACGTGCGCGGTTCTTTCCGCGATTCACGCCCAGTCCCCAGACATCGCGATGGGCGTCGATCCCGGTGGCGCCGGCGATCAGGGTTTGATGTTCGGCTTTGCTTGTAACGAGACTCCGGAGCTTATGCCCCTGCCGATTCAACTCGCCCATCAGTTGGCACTGAGATTGTCAGAGAGTCGTAAGTCTGGAGAGCTTCCCTACCTTCGCCCCGATGGAAAATCTCAAGTAACGGTCGAGTATCGCGATGGTCGTCCCTTCCGCGTTGATGCAGTTGTGATTTCATCACAGCACGCGCCCGAAGTGACCAACGATCAGCTTCGTTCGGACATTCGCGAACAAGTGATCCGCAGTACCGTTCCCGGCGATCTCCTGGACGACAACACGAAATTTCACATTAACCCGACTGGTCGCTTCGTCACTGGCGGTCCTCAAGGCGACTCCGGCCTGACCGGCCGCAAGATTATCGTCGACACATATGGCGGTTATGCGCCGCACGGCGGTGGCGCGTTCTCGGGAAAAGACCCGACGAAGGTTGATCGTTCAGCGGCGTACATGGCGCGCTATATCGCCAAGAACGTCGTGTCCGCGGGACTGGCAGATAAATGCGAAGTCCAACTTGCTTATGCAATCGGCATCGCCGACCCTGTTTCAGTCTACGTAGACACGCGCGGCACCGGCCGAATTGATGAATCAAAGATCTCCGATTTGGTGCGCAAACATTTTCCGTTGACTCCAAAGGAGATCATCTCGGAACTGGATCTGCGACGGCCGATTTATCGAGCCACTGCCTCGTACGGCCACTTTGGTCGCACCGGTGACGGCTTCACTTGGGAGCGCACTGACAAAGCAGAAGCTTTGCGCGCCGCCGCGGGAATCTAGCGCGTCAGTATCGAAAGTGGACCGACTGGATAAGTCTATTCTCTTTAAAAAAGGAATCATAAACTGATGAGTACAGCCATGCCTGCGATTGAACACGACATAAAAGATATTTCCCTTGCCCCGCAGGGAAAGAAAAGAATTGATTGGGCCGAGCGGGAGATGCCCGTGCTGCGCCTAATCCGCGAGCGCTTCGGCAGCGAGCAGCCTCTGAAAGGCGTCCGCCTTGTCGCTTGTGCGCACATCACGACTGAGACGGCCAACCTCGCGCGCGCTTTGCAAGCAGGTGGCGCTGACGCGCTGCTGATCGCTTCGAACCCGCTTTCAACTCAAGACGACGTGGCCGCCTCGCTCGTGGCAGATTGCGGCATTCCGGTTTTCGCTATCAAAGGCGAATCGACCGATACGTACCGGCGTCACGTGCAAACCGCACTCGAGTTCGCGCCTGACATCATCATCGATGATGGCTCGGACGTAGTTGCGACCATGATCAAAGAGAAGCCCGAACTCAAGAACAAGATCATCGGCACGACCGAAGAGACGACCACCGGCATCGTTCGCCTGGAAGCGATGGCCAAAGCCGGCGTGCTCAGCTTCCCTTCGATTGCCGTGAACAACGCGCAGACGAAACACTTCTTCGATAATCGCTACGGCACCGGCCAGTCAACCCTCGACGGCATAATTCGCGCGACCAACATTCTACTCGCGGGTCGCACGCTGGTTGTCGTAGGCTACGGATGGTGCGGCAAAGGCGTGGCGTTGCGCGGTCGCGGCATGGGCGCCAACGTCATCGTCACCGAAGTCGATCCGATCAAAGCCGTCGAAGCCGTTATGGATGGCTTCCGCGTCATGCCGATTTCCACCGCAGCTTCCGTCGGCGACATTTTCATCACAGTCACCGGCAATCGTCACGTAATCGATCGTGATCATTTCGCGAAGATGAAGGACGGCGCGATCGTTGCGAACAGTGGTCACTTCGATCTGGAACTGAACTTGGTCGCGCTGCGAGAGTTGTCTGACGAACCGACCGATGTACGTCCGTTCGTGCAGGAGTATCGGAAGAAGGACGGCAATCGCGTCATGGTGCTGGGTGAAGGCCGCTTGATCAATCTAGCCGCCGCGGAAGGTCACCCCGCGAGCGTGATGGATATGAGCTTCGCGAATCAGGCTCTGTCGGTCGAGTACCTTGTGAAGAACAAAGGCAAGCTCGATCCGGGCGTGCACCTCCTGCCACCAGAAGTTGATCAAGAGATCGCCAGCCTGAAACTGAAAGCGCTGAGCATCTCAATCGACACGCTCACGGCTGAACAGCTTGAATACATGTCGAGCTGGGAGACGGGAACATAAGGTAAATAGCCGTCTAGAAAGAAAGAGCCGCGGGTTCTGCTCGCGGCTTTTGCTTTTAACGCCTCGACCAAGTCTTTGATGAAATTTGTTCAATCACTGTCCTGATGGCCACTTCAGCACGTCATCTATTGTCGTTACGGCGATGGGGTGATAACTCGGGCGGGCGCGGCGGTAGATCGCCAACGCGCGTTCCCTGCCCTCCGGGGTCTTTGCGAGTTCTTCGTACAGGGGCTTGATGAATTTGCGTCGGCCAATCGTGAGCAGAAACTCTTCAAGGCGCGGATAAGCCGGTTCGTATCGATTGCGAATCGACATCAGCAGCCATTGAAACGCAATTTCAGAATTGCCCGAGCGCGTCAGGTGAAATGCGTTATCGAGTTCGCGCATGCGGTCAGCGCCCGCAGTTGTCGAAGACGCAACGGCCGGCTCCGAAACAAATCTCAGGAAGTGCAGCCATTCCTGTGTCGTCCACTTCGCCGTGAAAATTTGCGCGGCCGGAATCATGCCGTCCAGCCAACGCCTCGCCTGTTCTTCAACCTTGCCGAACGCCGCCGATGTCGGCTTCGGCGCAGTGGCCGGAATACCCGGCTGATTGATCCACTCATCGACCGGGATCTTCGCCGCAAGTGACGCGTTCTCATTCAAGAGATTCTGCTTCAGATAAGTCACAAACTGATCAGTGGTGATGCTTTGAAAGGCGAAATGGTTAAAGTAGCTTTTCAGGAAGCGATCAAAACGCGCGCGGCCGAAAGTCTCTTCGAGATGACGCAGAAACAGCGCGCCCTTCTCGTAAGGAATGTCGGTCGAACCATCGTCTGGATCGCGGCCCTTCAAATCGATGTGGAGAATCTCGTCGCGATCAGCGAGCGAGGCAATCTCTTCATTCAAATCACGCAGACCAAGAGCCGCTTCCATCTCTTCGCGCGGCCGCCCATAGACCGCTTCCAGAATGCGTCGCTCGATGTAAACGGTGAAGCCCTCGTTTAGCCAGAAGTCGCGCCATGTCGCGTTCGTCACCAGGTTGCCCGACCACGAATGGGCCAGCTCGTGGGCCACCAGCGATACGAGACTTTTGTCGCCTGCGAGAATTGTCGGCGTCGCAAACGTAAGCCGGGGATTTTCCATCCCTCCGTACGGAAAGCTGGGCGGCAGCACGAGAATATCGTAGCGGCCCCAACGATACGGTCCATAGAGACGTTCGGTAGCCTCAACCATTTTTTCGGTGTCGCTCAGCTCACGCGCGGCCAGATCGATCGTGTGCGGCTCAGCATAGACCCCGGTGCGTGGGCCCAGCTTGCGAAAACGCAAATCGCCAACAGCCAGCGCGATCAGATAAGACGGAATCGGCTGTTGCATGCGAAAGCGGAAATCGCCATCGCGCGCTGGACCAGAGAGATTCTCCGCGCTCATCACAGCCAGCAGATTGCGCGGCGTGCGCACGTGAGCGGTGTAAGTGATTCGCACGCTCGGCGTGTCCTGCAAGGGAATCCAACTGCGTGCATGAATCGCTTCTGACTGAGTAAACAAAAACGGACTCTGCTTGCCGGCGGTTTGCGCGGGTTCCAGCCATTGCAGGCCCGATGCGGCGGGCGACGTCGAATAGAAAATGCGGACCCGCGTCGCTCTAGCCGGCAAAGGAATCGTGAGCGGCGCGCCGAGAATCTTGTCACTGGCGCCAAGCGTGAAGGTTCCGGCTACAAAGGTTGCGCCATCGACCGATATCTCGACTTTTTCAATCTTCAGATCGCGGGTGTCGAGGATCAGCGGATCAGCTTGCGAGATGCGTTCGACGGTAAGGACTGCTGATCCCTTGAGGATCTTCTGATCGAATAGCACTCTCCAATCGAGGTCGACGTGCTTCACGCGCACCGCCGACGGGTTCGCATACGAATGGTAGTCCTGAGCCGTGACACTCATACCAAATACGATGATGGCGCAGAGGCCGAATAGAAAACGGTACATCATATTCACAGATTACGCAGATTGTGGAGATTAGAAAACCGGAGGAGAGGATCCTTGAAATACACAGATTAGCAAAGGCCTCGGAAGGTTGCCTCGCAGCGCCGCGGCCAGATTGCCCGCTTGCTTATTTCACCCATAACACCGGCTGGCGGATAAAGAAATTACGAACCACCTCTTCTACCTTCGAGTCCGCCGGCAGCTTCTTCCACAAGCCGAAATATTCTGGCTTATTGAATGCCAGTCCGGCGAACAGCAAACTGTTCTGCCGCATGGGCCACTGGTCGTCATACATCACGTCAGCCTTCAACGGCCAGGACTTCTTGTCAGATATGAACGGCCACATATATTCAAAAGCTTGACGAAAGCTGCGGCCGTTCGAACTCTCATAAACAAACAGATTATCTTTTGGCGTCGAAAGAATCTGGCAGATCGTCGCCATTGCTTCGAGATTGAACAGTGAATAGCCATATGGCTTTGTTCTTCTTAGCTCTTCAGGAAAGCTGCCGTTTTCGGCAATCTGATGAGGCACGATGACTGTCTTGAATCGTTCGCGACAGAACTCGAGCAGTTTCTGATCGCCTACGAGTTGTGCGAACGCCGCGACCTGCATCACCCAGCACGTCCCGTGATTGTTCTTCGCTTCGCGCTCATCTAAGCCGTTCTTACTGGTCGTCATCCATTCGAGATAGTCTTTGAACCATTTCGTAATCGCCCCGAGTTCAGTCATTGATAGAGCCGAAGAGTCTTTTAGAAGTTCGATTGACCGAGCGACCTCGACCAGATGGATTGTGTCGATGATTCCAATGCCGCGTCCGGTAGTGATGCCATGGATCGCTTGTGCATATTGAAGATTGGGATTCATCCGCGTGCGCTCGTCGATGAACCACGCCCGCAGATGTTCCGCTGCTTTGGCCGCATAGCGCTTGTTTCGTGTCAGCTTCCAGGCCGCGACTAGCGCCGGTACCTGAACACTCAAGCGCATAAGAGCGCGGCGATGCTCGACGAAGTTGTCAGGGTTCGACATGCCGTCGCGCTGGATGTAAGGCCCATTGGGATTCGCCGGATCTGGCCACCAGTAGTCGCCTTCCGAGAAAAAGTCATGTAAGCCACCCGCGCTGCGTGGACTTGATGATGCAGTGACGGCAATCGGCCTTTCCAAGAGATATTGGTTCGCCGCTGTTATGATCCGCTGCCGATCGATCGCGGCGACATCGATACGCGCAGCTTGCGCGGCGCCAACGCTTGGCAACGAACAGAGCAAGAAAATGATTGCAATGAGTCGACTCATATCAGTCGCTTTGAGGTGGGCGGAACGCGATGAGGTCATCGAGAAAACTATTTGAGTTTCCAATTAATCAGCTTGGGCTTGTAGCCGATACTCGCCGCGCCCAACTCTTCATTCATAATCAGAAAAGCGCCGACGCCGTGAAAATCATTCGCATTGCGCTTGCGGGCAAAATAGTAAGCGAGATCACCCACGTTGGTGCCTTCGGAGATATCGGCAAGGTTCGTCATTCCGTCAGCGCCAACTGAAAGCTTGGTCAGCACGCCGCGATAGCCTTTCTGCGCAACCGCTTCGTAGTGCTTAGGCAAATAACCACGCTTGACGCCCATCCAAAGCATGTAAGTGTACATGCTTGAGCAAGACGTCTCGAGCCAGTTCCCGGCGACATCACCTTTGTCGACGACCTGATACCAGAGCCCTGTCTTCGGATCCTGATAGCGCGCAAAAGCCTTCGCCATTTGCTGCACGATCTCGATCAATTCACGTCGCTGCGGCTGATCTTTTGGAATGATGTCGAGCAGGATGATCAGCGTCATCGCGTACCAGCCGAACGCCCGACCCCAATGAAAAGCCGACTGATGCGTGGTGGGATTGGCCCATGGTTGCGCGCCGCTTTCATCGTACGCGTGCCACAACAAACCCGTGGCCGGATCGTTCAGGTGCAGGTAGTAAATCAGCATCTGCTTCACCACTTCTTCGTTCGTGTACTTGCTCTCGCCAAACATATCGCCGTAGCGCGCGAGAAATGGCAGCGACATAAAGACACCGTCAGCCCACAACTGCCACGCGCGGCTGGGAATGTTGGCGTGCCAAAAGCCGCCGTCCTTGGTGCGTGGATAGCTATCGAAAACCTTGCGAATATTCTGCGCGGCCAGCTTGTATTTCTCCCGCTTCGTCTCTTTGTAGAGAATCAGACACAAGTTTCCCGGCATAATGTAGTCCAACGAGTTGATCTCGCGATTGATCTTCCCTTTTTCGTCGATGTGCTGATCGACCCACGATTGAATATGATCCAGGTAACGCTTGTCTTTGGTGCGAAGATAGACGAGGTATTGGCCATAGAGATAGAGGGCCTTCGCGTATCCCCACCCTTTGAATGATTCGCCGGTTGGGTTGCGCTTGATCGTTGATTCGACGACCGCAACTGACCAGTCGGTAGCACGCGCGTGAGCTTTTGGAATCGCACTTGCGGAGCGCACCGAAAAGCAAAGCAGCATCAACACAGTAATCGATAGCTTTCCTCTGGTGATCATTTTCTCGTTGTACCGGCGTAAAGCCGACCTCCGCTCAGTTATCCGTTGTGAAGTCCGCGCGCATTAGTCTGCTGCGATCTGATGGATCTTCCAAAGGCACCTTCGCCATAGCAGCGTGATAAGCCTGATCGCGGTAGATCACCGCGGCGCGCCGCATCACGGGAAATAACAACTCCCGTTTCACACCACCTTCGATCTCCAGGTAAGTCCATTTTTTCTCACCCAGCGCGATTGGCGCAAGAAAGTCGAGGGCCTTGCGAATACTGCGGCCGTCCTTCGTCCTAAAACTCCACAAGTCCACGCCCACGACTTGTCCCAGTATCGCCAATTGCGTCAATCCCTCCAGATTCCCGTTGCTGTAACTCCAGGCTTTGGTGCGTGCCAATTCCAGCAGTTGCCTTCCATCGGATTCGATCTGCGTCGCGATGCGTTTCTGTTTGGCCTGTTCCAGAACTTGCTTCGCCAAATCCATTCGCCCAACAAACAATGCGAAAGAAACAATCTGTACGTCGTAGTAAGTGCCATGATTATTCTTAGCCGCGGATTCGTCGCGTCCATTCTTGCTGTTGAGCATCCACTGGAGAAACTTGCCAAACCAATCCTTCAGACCGCGCTCGTCTTCGCTGGTCAAAGCCTTCGATCCTTCAAGCAAACCGATCGCATCGACTACTCGAGTCAGTCCGCGCGTTTCGATCAAGCCGATGCCGCGACCTGTGTTCACGCCGGGAATAAATTGCGCATACTCAAGGTTCGGATTCATCCGGGTCGCCGGATCAAGAAAGAACGTACGCAGCAACTGAATCGCTTTCGATGCGTACTTCTCGTCGCCCGTGAAGTAGTAAGCGAGCCCCAACGTCTCGGCTGCGTTCTCAACGTCATCGATACTTTTATGATCGGTGATCTTGTTGATTTCGGGATTGCGTTCTCCGTCACGACGAACGTACGGCAAACCGTTTGGAGTTTTCGGATCGGGCCAGAAGTATGGCGCCTGGCTCATGTAATCATGCTTGTCATCGCTCGGTGGCGCGACTCCCTTATTCACAACCGAGAAGGGTCCAGCAAACAACGCCTTCTGGGCCTCGCGTTGCAATTTCGTCCAGGCGGGATCTATTTCCCTGTCGCCCCCATTTATTGCGCGCCTCGCCGCCTGCAAACGAGTCGCATCGAGAAGAAAAACTCTCGGCGTCTTCACCTGAGCGTGACTCGCCTGTCCTTGCTCCAGAATGGTCGTAACAACCAGACCGATCACCATGCAGAGAGCTGCGAAACTGATTTGCTTCATAAAAACCCTGAGTCGCTTACTTGGAATAAACTTCTTGCTCCCGCGCCGCTCGACGTTGTAAAGTGGCGAGCACTAACACGCGTTACCGGTAACGAGCGATGGATTCTATTGATTTGGGCTGAGGCCTGTCAATAGTAACCCACGACGAACAGCTATGAAGAAAAGAACCGCTATCGTGCTTCTCTGCGTCGTAGCATTGTCTAGCGCGGTCCCCTTCAGAGAATCACATAGCACCGCCCAGGACAAATCGTCTATTTATCATCAGGACTGGATCGATTTGAACAAGAACGGCCGGATGGATGTCTACGAAAATCCGCGCGCGCCGATCGACGCTCGGGTGGAAGATCTGCTGCGACAGA
>JACXTT010012041.1_pt1 | contig 11505 bp, 2 predicted proteins | sample 9270951 | NCBI WGS metagenome assembly JACXTT01 (sample SAMN15532306, study PRJNA645909) | rock metagenome | isolation source: weathered quartz diorite | place: Puerto Rico | collected 2017-06-21 | reverse complement strand
CTTGTCCGTTCGCCGCCGTCAGATCGCGCGCCGACTTGTTCTGCACCGTGATCGTGTAGACCACGATCTCGCCCAGCGTCGCGTCGGGGCGATCGCTGCGCTTGTCGAGCCGCACCTGCTGCGAGAGCGGATCGAGCGCGATGTGGTTGTTCAGCACGTCGTCGCCCGGCGCCGGGATGTCGAAGCGCAGGTAGTACGTGCGCGGCACGTTGGGCGCGAGCGACGGCTTGTCGTTCGGCACCACGAACACCGGCTTGCCGTTGCCGACCGGCGCGAACCCCGGCGTGGGCGGGATGATCTGCGACGGGAACGACCAGCTCGACGGGCCGACGTCGAGCTTCAGCTTGTACTTCCGCCCCGGCAGCACGTCGAACTTGTAGATGCCCTGCTCGGTGGTGAGCTGCCCCTTCTGCCCCGGGCCGAGGCGATCCGCCTGCACCAGCTTGCCCGGCTCCGACGCGTCTTCGTCGTCGTAGTACAGGAACACGCGCACGCCCGGCACGTCCTTGCCGGTGGTCGCGTCGTACACGCGGCCCGACGGATCGACGACCACGTCCTGATCGGTGACCTGGTTGCCCGGCACCGTGATGTGGCCGACCTCGGCGAGCTGCACGCCGTAGGGCGAGAACGCGCGCACCAGGTACTCGCCCGGCGGCACGGTGTTGATCTTGTAGCGGCCGTCCTTGTCGGTGACCAGGCCCGCGACCGGCGCGCCGCGCGGATCGTCGGCCTTGTACAGCTCGAGCTGCAGATCGGGGAGCTTCTCGTCCTCGGTCTCCTCGTAGACGCGATCGTGCGACGTGCCGTCCATGAACGCGCGGCCCACGATGCGCCCCGTCCCGGCCACGCTGCCGATCACCACGCACATCGGCGACGTGGACTGGAGGGTCGTGTCCACGTTGACCGCGCCGATGTTGCAGATCGAGTCGCCGTCGACCGGACCGTTGGCGGCGATCTGCACCTGGAACTGCACGGTGATGGTCTGGCCGGCGTCGAGATCGAGCCCCTTCATGTCGATCGCGCCGGTGCCGTTCGCGCCGCCGGGGAGGAACGCGTCGCCGGGCATCGGCCAGATGGTCGAGCCGGTCACGAACGCCGTGTTGGGCGGCAGATCGTCGTGGATGTGCGCGGCGGTGATCTTCGAGCCGCCCTGGTTGCTGATGGTGATCGTGTAGAGCAGCTTGTCGCCCGCGAGCACCGTGCCGCCGTTGAGATCCTCGACGGCCTTGGTGATCGCGATCGCCGCGCGGTCGCCGACCGGCGTGATGGTCGGCTGGTTGCCGTTGGCGTCGTTGCCGTCGGCGTCGGTCGGCTCGGTGGGGGTCTCGTCGGAGTCGACCGAGCCCTGGTTGGTGATCTCGCCGACCGCGGTGGTCTCGACGCGCACGCGGAAGTCGACCACGGCGGTCGAGTGCGGCCCCATGTCGCCCGCGCGCACGGTCAGCGTCGTGCCCACCACCTCGCCCGCGTCGCCGTCGCGCGGATCGGTCAGCGCCGCGCCCGCGAGCTTCAAGGATCCCGCGACGTAGGTGCCGCCCGCCGGCAGCGGATCGGTGAGCGTCACGTGGTGCGCGACCGCGTCGCCGGTGTTCTGGATGGTCACGTGGTACTGGATGATCTCGCCCGGATCGAACTTGCCGTTCGCGTTCGTGTCGCCGATCGGCGCCGGATCGTAGGTCTTGGTGATCTCCGAGAGCAGCGGTCCGCCGCCGACCACGACCTGGGTCGCGTCGCCCTTGGCCACTGTCGACGGATCGTCGGAGTCGGTGGTGACGCCGTCGCCGGTCGACGCCAGCGCCTGGTTGGAGATGATCGTCCCGACCAGCGCGCCCGGCTGCACGCGCACCTGCCACGTCACGGTGACCGTCGCGCCCGGGGCGATCGTGGGGATGGGGATGCCCGGCGAGACGTTCAGCGCCGACAGCCCGCTGCCCGCGTCGGCGACCGGCGCACCGTTCAGCGTGGTGGTGTTCGGCTTGTACGCGGTCAGCGTGGGCAGCGGATCGAACAGGTGCGACGCCGCCGCCGGCGCGGTGCCGACGTTCGACAGCGCGATCGAGTAGGTCAGCGTGTCGCCCGGCTGCACCACGCCGCCGTTCACGTCGACCACGGTCTTCTCGGCGTCGAGGATCGGCCGCGCGACCACCGTCACGACGGTCGGATCCTTCGGCGCCGGCGTCGCCGGATCGTCGGACAGCGCGGGCATCGGCAGCGCGTTCGCCGTGGTGACCGCCTGGTTCGAGATGGTCGCGCCGTCCATCGCCGTCGACGACACGTGCGCGGTGAAGGTCAGCGTCGCCGGCGTGCCCGGCACGATGTGCGCGAGCGCCGGCGTGGTGGTCGGGTTCCAGGTGATCGCGCCGCCGGCGAACGTGCCGCCCTGGCCGGGCGTGACCATGGTCAAGAGCGGCGAGATCGCGTCCGAGACCGTCACGTTGAACGCGTGCGCAGGTCCCGCGACGTCGACGCGGATCGTGTAGGTGAGCAGATCGCCCGGGCCGACCGGCGCGCCGTTCTCGTCGGCGACGGTCTTGGTCACCGAGACCATCGGCGTGGCCTGCGTGGTCACGACCGTCGGATCGTGCGGCGCGGGCGTGGCCGGGTTGTCGGTCGGCGCCGGCGTCGGCACCTCGAGCGAGGTCACGTTCGCCTGGTTGGCGATCTGGATCGCGTCGGGCACGTCGGCGCGCACGGTGGCGGTGAAGTGCACCGTCTGATCGACGCCCGGCAGCACCGGCGTGGCCAGGTTCCAGGTGATCGTGCTGGTGGCCGCGTTGAACACGCCGCCGTCGGCGGGCGTGATGGTGTCGAGGTGCGCGGTGTCGATCACGTCGGTGACGGTCACGCCGGTGGCCGGCGCGTCACCGGTGTTCTTCACCATGATGGTGTAGGTGAGCACCGTGCCCGGCCCGACCAGGCCGGTCGGCGTCGCGCCCGCCACGGTCTTGGTCGACGTGGTCAGGTTCGGCGCCGACTGGATCACCACCACCGTCGGATCGTTGGCCGCCGCGGTCGACGGATCGTCGGTGACCTGCACCGACGGATCGCCTTCCACCACGTACGTGCCCTGGTTCGGGATCATCGTCCCGTTCGGCAGCGGCGACTGCGCCGACGCGCGGAACCTGACGATCACCGGCGTGCCGGGGTTGAGCGTCGGCACGGTCCAGCTGTACGTGCTGGTGGGCGCGTTGAACGTCCCGCCGTCGAGCACCTGCACGTGGATCAGCGTCGACGGGATGGTGTCCGTCACCGCGATGTTGTGCGCCGCCGCGTTGCCGGTGTTGGTGAGCGTGATCGAGTACGTGAACGTGTCGCCGGGCGCGTGCACGCCGCCCGACTCGTCGACGAACGTCTTGGTCGCGGTCACGATCGACGCCGACTGCACCGTCAGGTTGGTCGCGTCGTCGAGCGCCATCGTGGTCGGATCGTCGGTGAGCGCGGGGTTGGTGATCCCCTGCGCCGCCGTGATGGTCGCCTGGTTCGAGACCACCGTGCCGTTGTCGAGCGGCGTGGCGATCTGCGCGGTGAACGACAGGTTGATCGTGGTGCCCACCGCGACGGTCGCGAGCTCCGGCGTGCCGGGCGCGCTCCAGTGGATCTGGCCGCCGACGATCGTGCCGCCGTTCATCGGCACCACGTTGGTCAGGTGCGGATCGATCGGATCCGTGACCAGCACGTTGACCGCGTTCGCGTTGCCTTCGTTGGTGAAGCTGATCGTGTAGGTCAGCGTGTCGCCCGGATGCGCGGGCAGGCCGGTCGCGTCGGTGACCGTCTTGGTCGCGCCCGTGACCACCGCGCCCGACACGATCGGCCGGCAGGTGGCGTCGTTGGCCGCCGCCGTCGACGGATCGTCGGACGGGATGGCCGCGAGGATCTCGGTCGACGTCGTCTGCGCCTGGTTGCAGATCGGCGTGTTTTCCGCGAGCGGCGACACCGCCGAAGCGTGCAAGGTCAGCGTGACCGCGTTGGCCACGCCGGGGCACAGGTGCGCGAGCGGCGGCGTGCCCGCGCTCCACGTCACCTTGTGCAGCGCCGCGTCGAACACGCCGCCCTGATCCGCGGTGACGGACGTCAGGTTTGCGTCGACCTGGTCGGCGACCACCACGTTGTTCGTGCAGCTCGTGCCGTTGTTGGTCACCACCAGCGTGTACGTGACCGCGTCGCCCGGGCCGAACACGCCGCCGTTGTCGTCGGCGAACGTCTTGGTCACCGTGAGCGCCGCCTGCGACGCCACGATCAAGATGGTCGGATCGTCCACGGCCGGCGTCGCCGGATCGTCGGTCGGCTCCGGCGCGGGGCAGCCGTTGCCGCACATGACCAGCGCCTGGTTCGGGATCGCCGTACCGTTGTCGAGCGGCGTGACCACGCTGGCGTTGAAGTGCACGGTCGCGTTGGCGCCGGTCGCCACCGCCGGGATGGCCCAGGTGATCGTGCGCGTCGCCGCGTCGAACACGCCGCCGTCGGCGGGCACTACGTTGGTCAGGTTCGCGTCCACCACGTCGGTGACCACCACGCCGGTCGCGCTCTGCGTACCCGCGTTCGACGCCACGATGGTGTAGGTGATCACGTCGCCCGGGTTGAGCGGCGCGCCGTTGAGATCGACGGCGGTCTTGGTCGACGACGCGAAGTCGGGCCGCGACGTGGTCGTGAAGCAGACGTCCGGCGTGGTGAACGGCCCCGGCGTCTGTGCGGCCGACAGCGTGGCGTGCTCGCACACGTTGGTGCCGTCGGGCACGGTCGCCGCCAGCGTGCCGATGAAGTGCAGTGTCAGCGGCGGCGTCGCGCCCGGATCGAGCGGGCCGGCCAGGTTCCAGGTCACGATGCCGCCCGCGAACGAGCCGCCGTCCTGCGGCGTGATGGTCGCGTAGTTGAGATCGGCCGGCACCTGCACGCTGATCGCCGTCGCGGGCGAGTCGCCGGTGTTCACGACCGTCACGGTGTAGCGGATCTGATCGCCCGGCTGCTGCGCGCCGCCGTTGAGATCGGTGAACGTGATCGTCGACGTGGTCAGGTTCGCCGCCGACGTGACGGTGAAGGTGGTCGGATCGTCGACCGCCGCCGTCGCCGGATCATCCGTGGGCGTCAGCCCCACGACTTCGGGCGTGGCCAGCTCGCCCTGGTTCGGCACCGCGATGCCGTTCAGGAGCGGCGTCTTCAAGGTCGCGCGGAAGCGACGCACCACCGCCGGCGCGCCCGGCGCCAGCGCGCCGATGGTCCACGACACCGTGTTGCCGGCGAGCGTGCCGCCGTCGAGCGGCGTGATGTCCTGCAGCTTGGTGGTGTCGACCGTGTCGGTCAGCACCACGTTGGTCGCGATCGCGTTGCCGGTGTTCGACACCGTGATCGCGTACTCGACGATGTCGGTCGGCTGGAACGGCGGTCCGTTGAGATCGGTGACCGTCTTGGTCGCCGTGGTCAGGTTCGGCGCGCTGGTGATCGTGACGTTGGTCGGATCGTTCACCGTCCCCGTCGACGGATCGTCCGACGGCTCGGACGGCTGCGGCTCCGCGGAGTCGATGTTCGCCTGGTTCGAGATCACCGTGCCGTTCGCGAGCGGCGTCACCACCTGCGCGGTGAACGTCACGTTCATGCTCGCCCCCACCGCGAGCGTGGGCTGCGTCCAGGTGATGGTGCGTGTCGGCGCATCGAACACGCCGCCGCCGCTGGTGACGATCACGTTGGTCAGGTTCGTCGACACCACGTCGGTCAGCACGACGCTGGTGGCGGGACGGTTGCCGGTGTTGGTGACCGCCAGCGCGTAGTCCAGCGTGTCGCCCGGCTGCACCGGCGCGCCGTTCGGATCGGTGACCGTCTTGGTCAGCCCCGAGTAGTCGGGCCGCGCGAACACGGTGAGCGGCGGCGAGGTCAGCGTGCGGTTCTCCGACGGCTGCTCGGCGATGGTGATGGCCGCGCTGTTCTGCACCACCGTCCCGTCGGCGACGGTGTCGAGCACGGTGACGCGGAACTGCAGCGTCGTCGTCGACATCGCCGCGACCGGCAGACTGGTGATCGTGAGCTGCCCCGTGCCGTTCGTCCCCGCCGGCGCCGGGCTGAACGTCGCACCCACGACGGGCGTGAGCATGACGAAGTTGCCCACGCCCGCCGGCATCGAGTCGGTCAGCGTCACCGTGCCGGTGCGGTTGCCGGTGTTGGCCAGCGTGATCGTGTAGGTGAGCGTGTTGTTCGGCTCGAGCGGCGGCCCGTTGTCGTCGACGACCGTCTTCGACGACGTCGAGAAGATCGGCGCGTAGGTGAGCGTGAAGCACGTCGAGTCCGGCGGCCCCGCCGTCCCCGGGTCGTCGGTCGACAGCGGCGAGGCCAGGAACGCGGCGGTCACCGAGCCCTGGTTGCACAGCGTCTGCCCGTTGATCGAGGACGCCGGCACGCCCGACGCCACCCACTGCGCCTCGTTGAACACGCGCGCGGTGACGGTGATCGTCGCGTTGCCGCCCGCCGGGATCGACACGTTGGTGAACTTCACCAGGCCGGTGCCGTGCGCGCCGCCGCTGAACGACGACATGTCCGTCGCGGTCGCGCCCGGCGACGTGTAGCCGAGCAGCGTCATGTGCGCCGGCACATCGTCCTGGAACGTGATGCCGCTCGTCGGCGACGACGGATCGCCGGGGATCGAAATGGTGTACTGGACGATGTCGTTCGGCGCCGGCAGCGACGACGACAGATCGACGTCGGTCTTGGTCGGCTGCCCGAGCGTGACCGCCGCGACGGTGGTGCACGCCGGCCCGATCTCCGCCGCGGTCGGCGTCTCCGTCGACGTGACGGTGCCGACGTTGCACACCGACGTGCCCACGCCCGTCGCGGCCATCGTGCCGCGGAACGTGAGAATGCGATCGGTGTCGCCCATGAACGGGATCGTGCCGAGCGAGATGCTGAGCGTCGTGCCGGAGAGCGTGCACCCGTCCCCGTCGGCCGCGTCGGTGCAAGCCACGCCGTCGATGCGCATCGAGCCCGGCTGGTACGTCATCCCGGCGGGCATGACGTCCTGGAACTGCACGTTGTGCGCGTTCAGCGAGCCCTGGTTGGTGAGCGTGACGTTGTAGAACACCGTCTCGCCCGTGCCCGCCGTGGGCGGATCGGCGATCTTGTGCGTGAGCCCGCCGCGGAAGTTCGGCGACGGCCGGTTGAGCCGCAGCGCGACCCAGCCGAGGAAGATCGACTCGCCGGTCTCGCCGGTGGCGTTGATGATGTTGTCGCCCGAGCCGGTGATCACGTTGAACGACGTTGCACCTGGGCCGAGTAGCGCCAAGCCGGAGCCGTCGTCGGTGCCGATGTGAAACGTGTCGAGGTCGAGGCCCAGTGCGGTCGAGCTGTTGTACACGTTGCCCGGCGGATTGAACCCGTCAGTCAGGTTCGTCCCGTTGATCGCGAAGAAGTCGGGGCAGGTCGGGCATAGGCCCGGTCCCGCGCCGAGCTGCGCGTCACCTTCGAGGCCGTAGTAGGTGATCGCCACGTTCGACGGCGTCCCGACCAGGAAGCCGTTCATCGTGAAGCTGACCTGGCCGAGCGTCGTGTTGGTCTCGTCCATGTGGACGAAGCCGTCGTAGATCTTCACGTCTTTCTGCAGCGTCGCCGACGGCGAGTCGTACACGAAGATCATCGACCACGAGGCGTACTTCGCCTGGCAGTGCGGATCGGAGAACGAGCAGCCGCCGCCGCCGCCGAGGTGGCCGGGATCGGCGTAGACGTCGCCGACGGTGTACGAGCCGTTCCACGTGAACATGCCCGGGTGCGCGGTGACCAGCGCGGTCACGTCGGCGCGGCAGTAGTAGAACAGGTTGGTGGGCGAATCCGGCGGCGGGAACGTGAGGATCGACTGACACACATCGGCCGTCACGTTCATGCTCGTGCCGTCGGCCATCGTGAACAGCGCGTCGTGATCGATCGCCAGCGTGGTGTCGGTCGGCGCGAGCGATCCGGACCACCAGAGGAACACGCCCTGTGGATTCGCGTCGGCGGGAATGCCGGCGAGGCTCGCCGTCGATTCGGCGAGGAGAACGCTGTTCACCTCGAGCGCCGGCGGCGGATTGGCCATCAGCGTGTTGCCGATCGGCACGCCGTCGCCGAACACCTGATACGACTCGAACGGCGCGGGCGTGGTCCCTTCGACCAACGCGTGTGCCGATCGCCCGGCGAGGACGACGGCAACAACTGTCACGATCCTTACAAAGCTACGGCGCCAGTCCAAGTGTATGAAACCCCCGAGAGAGTCAATGGTACCGGGGGTTTCGATCTGATCTCAACTAATTGGCCACCTTTACCCACAAGTAGGCAGCCACCCGATCGACGGATCCGCGAACGATCCCGCGAACCTTCGCGCGATCTGACTTCGGATCACATGAGTAGTATCCAGGGTATGCGCCCAATGATGGTCGGCTTGCTGTTGCTCCTCGCCGCTTGTACGACGCACCGCGATCACGACACGAAGCCAGCAGCAACGCAGCCGGCCCCGGAGCGGACCGCGAAGCCTGCTGTTGTACCGGCGCCTCCGGAGGGAACGATCCTCCCGCACATCGGGCACGCGCGCAGCGTGATCGCCGGCGACAAGACCACCGCCTATGTCTGGAAGGCGGTGTACGAGGTCGACCCGACCGACGCGCACATTCGCGACGCGATCGACAAGGCGCGCGCGGACGGGCTGACCCTCGATGCGGGCGACGCCGGCGTGGCGATCTACCGCGAAGAGGTGCGCGCCACCGGCGCCGACATCACCTTCGACACCACCGGCTTCGGCTACCCGATCCGCGGCACCTCGCTCTACGTCAGCGTCCGTTCCGACGACGACGTCCACAAGGGCGATCCGACCGGCTTCACGATCAGCGTCGGCCCCGGCGGCGGCTGATCGCGACCGGCCGTCGCTCGACGGAGCTTCACGAATTGCGCGACGACGTGAACCTGCTGCGCGTCGAGACGAACACCCGCCTGGAGCGAGTCGAACAAGGGCTGCTCGATATGTCGAAGTCATCGAGAAGGACGTGGAGGATCTGAAGACCCGCGTCCGGAACCTCGAAGAAGATCGAAGCCGTCGACCGTAGCGCTGGCGGCTACGGAACCAGGATCGCGTGGCCGTCGCGGGCTTCGGTGCCGAGGAAGCTGGCGTGCTGGCGCTGCGCGGCGGGGATGTCGAAGACGACGAAGTGGCCGTCGCTCGAGGGATCCTGATCGTACTGGAGGAACACGGCGGTCTTGCCGTCGAGGTTGTTGGTGACGGGAGCGTCGAGCGTCTGCACGCCGCGCAGCGTGAAGCCGTCGACGGGGTGGAGGATCGGATTCACGGGAGCGACGCCGAGCGCGGTGCCGAGCGCCTCGATCGACACGTCGGGCGTGTAGTGATCGACGAAGCCTTCGCTCTGGTAGATGTCCTTCGCGCCGATGCCGGGCGCGGGCTCCTTGGTCATGAGGCGCGCGTAGTTCACGGTGTCGCTGCGCTCCATGAACATCTGCACGAGCGCGAGCATGTCGTTGAACTCGTCGAGCGGCACGTCGCGCACGATCGCCGAGACCAGCGCCGGGATGTTCACCGGCTCGGTCTTGTTGAGGAACGCCAGCACGATCACGCCGCCCGCGCCCGACAGCACGGCCGCCTTGATCTCGGGCTCGTAGGCGAGCATGGGCGGCCCGGTGATGCCGCCCTGCGAGTGGCCCATGTAATAGATCTTCGAGGTGTCGAACTTGTGCGGGCCGAGCTGCAGCGTGTGGATCAGGCGCACGATGGTGTAGCCGTCGAGCGCGCCCTGGCGCACGTTGTCGCGGCCGGCGAGCGGGTTCTGGAAGTTGAAGAACGCCACGTCGGGTGACGTGCCGGCCGGATTGCGCGGCCCGTGCAGCACCTGATCGAACGAGATCACCGCGAGGCCCTGCGCCGCGAACAGCGACGACGTGCCGTCGTTGTTGAACGACAGGTAGTTGCCGCCCGTGCCGTGCCCGTAGATCACGACCGGCCAGCCGTTCGGGGGCATGGGCACGCTGTTCGGCACGCTGACCGCCATGCGGATGTTCTCCATCCGCTGGACCACCGGATCGCCGGCGGTGTCGAGGACGATCTCGCCGCCGTCGGTGTCGTAGGGCGGATCGCCGGTCTGGAAGTTGGGCGCGTCGTACCAGCCGACCCAGATGTCGTGCGAGCGCGCGTAGCTCGCCCACAGGGTGGTGTGCGACGCGGTCGGCGCCGGCACGTCGCGGTAGATCACGTCGCGGATCTTGCCCATCTCGGAGGTGGGATCCTGCGTGGTGAACACCGCGGCGTCGACGACGTCGGTCCGTTCGTCGCCGCCCGGTTGATCCAGATAGTCGAAGAGCGGCTGGTACACGGTGCGCGCCGCCATGACCGCCGAGTCGGGCGCGCCGTCGCCGATGAGCGCGGTGAAGTCGGCGGCGCGCGCGACCGGCGTGCCGTCGGTGGCGTGCAGCCGCGAAGAGACCACCAGCGCGTACGTGGTGAGCGGCCGCAGCGGGAAGCCGGGGTACGGCAGACACGACAGCCAGTCGGTGCCGATCGAGCTCCCCGCGTAGTGCTCGAAGCGACGCCGCATCGGCCACTTCACGCCGAAATCCGGCGAGCCCGCGGTCACGTCGACGAGGTACACCGACGCCGCGTCCTGCCGGAAGTCGTCGGGCGCGGCCGGCAGCGTCGACTCGTCGATGGGCGCCGAGAAGCGGACGAACATCGCCGCGTTGGTGCCGAAGCCGTTGAAGCGCGAGGAGATGATGTCGAGGTACTGCTCGATCAGCGGGTTCGGCCGCTGATGATCGGACAGATCGAGCGTGCCGTCCGCCTTGCGCCGCAGATCGTTCGGGAACGGCAGCGCATAGAACTCCGAGATGGGCGCCCCGCGCGACAGCTCGAACAACGCCGTCGCCGGCCCGACGAACGCATCGGGCGGCGCCGCGTCGACGGGAGTCCCGGCGGGCGACGAACACGCGGCGCCGACCAGCAGCGCCGCGACGACGACTCTCAGATTTCGTCGCACTGCTGGAGGAACCGCTTCATGAGGCCATCGACCATGAGGTTGCGCTCCGTCGCGTCGTAGCGACCCGACTTCCAGCCGTCGACGAGATCGGCGTAGCGCGTGCGCGTCTCGGTGATGAGCGTGCGGTAGTGGCCGACCTTCTTGATGATGTCCTTCTGGTTGCGCACGAAGTACGAGATCATCGAGGCGCCGGCGGCGAGCGTCAGCACGAGGCCGAGCGGGCCGCCGATCGCGTAGCGGAGGCCGATGCGCAGCGCGAGGATCATGGCCGCGCCGATCGCCACCTTCTTGGTGCCGGTGCCGTCGACGACGCTGTCCTTGGCCAGCGTGAGCGCGGTCTGGCCGGACGCGATCAGCAAGGCGATGAAGTTCCCCTTCCGCGACGTCCAGCCGCGGTCGTAGTACTCCTTGATCGCCACCTTCAGGAACGAGTCGAAGTCCCCGTAGATGCTGCGTCCTGCGGCATCCGCAGGTCGTGCTTGCGGATCCGGATCGCCCGGACGTTCCACTGACATGCGTG
>JACXTT010012040.1_pt1 | contig 11505 bp, 11 predicted proteins | sample 9270951 | NCBI WGS metagenome assembly JACXTT01 (sample SAMN15532306, study PRJNA645909) | rock metagenome | isolation source: weathered quartz diorite | place: Puerto Rico | collected 2017-06-21 | reverse complement strand
GTCAGCCGCTGCCCGGCGGCCGCGATCACGTAGCTCTGGTAGTACGAGAACAGCCCCCAGACGAGCGCGATGAGCAGGAGCAGCACGCACGAGATGGTGGCGACCCCCAGGGCGCCGGATCCTTTGACCTCGAACGGTAGCGCCCAGCGCAGGTGGTGCTTCGGAATGAGCGCGTAGTCGAAGACGATCTTGATCGGCCACGGCCGCGCGAGGACCGCGAGCGTCGTTCCCAGGGTACAGATGAGGGCGAGGATGAGCTCGCCCTTGATGCGCCGCAGGTCGTAGCGGAAGTAGTGGAGCAGCCGGAGGAGCCGCCGCCAGCGCAGATTCTTAAAGAAGGGATTCTTCTGCAGGGGCATACCGGCCCTCTCGCTTGGCACGCCGCAGCGAATCGACCATCGCCAGCACGCGGGCAGCGTTGCGGTCCCAGGTGAATCTCTTCACCATCAGTCGACGAGCCTGGCGTGCGAGCCTCGCTTGGAGGCCAGGGTGCGCGCGAAGCCGTTCGATGTGCTCGACCATCTTGCCGATGTTGCCCGGAGGATGGAGGAGCGCCGTCTGGCGATGGGTGAGGATCTCGGAGATCTGGCCGATGGCGCTCGCCACGATCGGCACCCGCGCTGCCATGTACTCGTAGATCTTGAGCGGCGAGAAGTAGAAGTCCGGCAGGGAGGGATAGGGCGCGAGGCCCACATCCATCTGCCAGAGAAGCCTCGGAATCTCGGCATAGCTCACGTTACCGGTGATCCGTACCGCGCTCGCAACGCGCTCACGCCGGCATGTCGTCTCGATGGCGGAGCGCTGCGGACCATCCCCGACGATGAGGAGGCGATACGCGGGGTCGCGCCGATGCAGCCGCGAGAACGCCACGAGCAGATCGTCCATCCCGTGCCACGGCTTGAGGCTGCCGAGGAAGCCCAGGACGAAGCCGTCCTTCCCCGCGAGCCCTCCGTTCGCCGGGGCCGGGCGGCGAAAGAAGGTCGGGTCCGCCGCGTTGGGAACGACGCGGACACGCCCGCTCCGCGCTCCTCGCTCGATGACGTACTCGCGCAGCGCTGAGGAGGGAACGACGACTCGGTCCGCGAGCTGGAAGAGGTGGCTCTCGAGAGCCTCGGCGAGCACCGCGTTGTGGAGCGTACGAAACCTGGCCTGTTCGATCCGCAGTGGTGCGTTCACCTCGAGCACGAAGGGAATGCCGTGCTCGCGCGCGAACGCGAGGCCCGCGAATCCCCACAGCGAGTAACGTTCGTAGATCACGTGGATGTGCCACCGCAGGTGCAGTCGACGAAGGCACTCCTGCACCCGATGATTCAGCAGCAGGCCGGCGGTCTCCCTCCCGATGGTCTCCCCCAGCTCGCCCGGGGCCGCACGCTGTATCCGATGGCGGAGCGTTCGCGAGAAGCGCTCGGGCGAGACGTCGATCGCCCGGGCGGCGAGCGACGCGCGAGCGTCTCCGTCTGCCTGGCGCACCGTGACGAGTCGCACCTCTGCTCCCCGGGCGCACAGCGCGTTCACCAGCTCGCGCACGTGGGTGGACCCGCCCTTCGTCCCCAGCACGGGAACACCTCGATCGGCCGATACGTACGCAACGTGGGGCGCCGACGCCATCATCGCTCCGTCAGCCACCCGGCGAGCCGCGCGACATTGGCACGTAGATCGAAGAGCTCCTCGGCCCGGTGCCGGGCAGCGCGTCCGAGCCGCTCGCCCGATTCCGGGTCCCGGAGCACCTTCTCCATCGCGCCCGCCAACGCGGTGGCATCCCCCGGGTCCACGAGGTATCCGGTCTCCCCATCGACAATGATCTCCGGAATACCCGAGAGTGCCGTCGAGACAGCCGGTATCCCGCTCGCCATGGCCTCCAGCAGCACGGTGGGGAGGGCGTCCATGTTGCCGTCGGCGGCGACGATGCACGGGAGCACCACCAGCGACGCCCCGCGCATCTCGAACGCAACCTGTTCGAGCGGGAGCGCGCTGCGCACCGTGACACGATCCCGGAGCCCCCAACTCCCAATCAGGTCCTCGAGCAGCGCCTGTTGATTGCCGGAGCCGATCAGATCGCACGTGAAGGGGACCCCGCGCCGGCTGAGGAGGCCGCAGGCTTCGATCAGGATAGGGAATCCCTTCTTCTCGACGAAACGGCCGACGGCGAGAATGCGACCGGGGTCCACCCGCCCTCCAGTGCGGGGTCGGAAGAGCTCTAGATCGACGCCGTTGTACAGCCGACGCACCTTCTCCTCCACGCTGGGAATTCCGGTGCCGATCCGAAGCAGCGCGCGGCGATTGAACTCGCTCACCGTCACCACCAGATCGGCATAGCGCAACTTCACGCGCAGAAGCTCCTGATCGACCTCCTCGTGGTAGATGTCCTTGGCATGGGCGGTGAAGCTGTAGGGAACGCCCGCGAGCCGGCTCCCCAGCATGGCGACGTGCGCCGCACGCGACGCGAAGTGGGCATGGAAGCGGCCGAGCGCGAGTCCCTCGGCGGCAGCCGCGAGCCGCGTGGCCAGCCGAACGTAGTGGCGTGGAAATAGCCGATCACCCAACGACGCTTCGGCGGTGAAGCCGGGGCGTAGAGTCGCCATCGCCTCGGCGCTACGGGTCTTGGACGGCTCGGCACAGCTCTCGACACAGGTGATCGGGGCTCGGAGATCGCCGAGCAGGCGATGGGGGACGGCGGCGGGAGGCGCATGGAGGGAGAACACGTGGACGTCGATGCCCTGCCGCTCCAGCTCATGAATCTCGTTCAACACGAACGTCTCGGACAGGCGGGGGAACACCTTGGCCACGTAGCCAACACGCCGGGCGGGACGGCAAACCAGGGTCGCGCCTGACATGCGTGAGCTTATAGCCTAACGGCCGCAGCGCCGGGACGCCCGCCGTATTGGGACGACACGACGCCGATCCTTGCACCATGCGACCCCGACTGGGCGTGACCGGCGAGATCCACGGCCATGCTCGGAGTATCGGCAGGAGGACCGCAGGCACATGAGTCCCATACAGGAATCAGCGCCACGCCCGATGGGTAGTTGACAACCAACGGCGTCCCATGTGATGAGAAATCCGGGCGCACCGAGGTTCGAGCGAGGCGCTTCCTCGGTTTTTGAACTTGGGAAGTCGGCAAATGGAGTACAGCAGCAGGGCGCATGGTCTCTCCCTCGCGGCGCTTGTGGTCCGGCGCCGCTCGCAGGCCGCGCCCGAGCCTGAAACACGCTTCAGAAGGAGATCGCCATGAGATTCGGGAAGCTGACCATCGTCGTCATCGCATCGGCGCTGGGGTTTGCGGGGGTCTCCTCCTCGCTGGCGGGCGTCGCTGACAGTCCGCTGCCCTCGCTTGGCGGTCCCCCCGCGCAGTTTCTGTTCACGGCGACCGCAGTCATGAAAGCCGGCAATTTGGACACCGAGTTCACCTGCACATCATTGTCGACCTCGTCATTCAAGTTTGCCGTCCAAGTATTCGCCTCGACGGGCGGGGCGCCTCTCAACGACGTCACGACTGGCAACGGGGTAGCCACGTTGGCCGCCGGCGCTACTCAGACGATCTCGACGGGAAGCACGGCGGGACTTCACGAGGACGTGGTCATTTCGGGCGTGGGAACGAGCCTCAGAAACGGATCGGCACGCATCGTCAGTGAATCGAAGGCCATCGCCTGCACGGCTTACGTTGTCGATAAGTTTGGCACGATGCGATGCGGTGGCGCCTCCACAAACGCCGGCGCGCCATGCACCGGCGACGGGAGCTGTATCGGCGGTGGGGCGGGCAGCTGCCGGACCACGCCGGACTCGATGCTCGAGCTCAAGCTGATCTCCAGGACAAGGCAGCGGGGCGAGTGAGGTGCCTTGGAGCGTGCCGACGGGCCGGCCGTTGTGTAGGCTCGGCACACCGGGGTGAAGTTCACGTAGATCGCCTGCGACGCGCGGCGCCAGAGTGAGGACGACGCGCCGCGGCGGTGATCCTCTCACCGGTCTCGCAGCGCTGAGCCTCGTCGGATTCGGACTCATCGTCCTCTCGACCCGATGGGGCGCGGGGCTGGATCCGGATTCCACGGTGTACGTCCGCGCAGCCAGAAGCATCGTGGCCGGGCAGGGCGTGGCCCTGATCGCAGAGCGAGGGCGGGCACGACCGGTGACGCGCTTCCCCCCTCTCTATCCTGCGCTGCTGGCGACGGGGTCGTGGCTGAGCGGGCGGGACCCCCGAGACTGCGCGCGCTGGATCGGCGCCTCGTTCTTCTCGGCCAGCATCATCCTGGTAGGGGTTGCAGTCGCAGGCGGTGCTGGCTCGCCATGGGTTGCCGCTCTGGCGGGGACGCTCATGGTCGTGTCGCCGGACATGCTGCTCGTCCATTCGATGGCGCTCTCGGAAGGACCCTTTCTCTTTCTTTCGATGCTGGCGTTGTACCTCCTCGCCTGGTGCATCGACCGCCCATCTCGGGCGACGCTCGTGGCGGCAGCGGTCGCCGCCTCGCTAGCGAGTCTAACCCGGTACGGGGGCGTTGTCCTCATCGCCACGGGCGTCCTGGGCCTCTTCGTGCTCGTGCGAGCGCCGCTCATCCGCCGCGCCCTCAACGTGCTACTGTTCGGCGCGCTCAGCTGCGCGGCGACGGTGGCGTGGGCGCTCCGCAACATTGTTGTCGGTGGCACCATCGCGGAACGCACCCTAGCGCTCCACCCACCCACCTGGAATCATCTCGCGGGTTTCGAAGAGACCATCTCGGGATGGCTCCTCCCTGGAACTCCGTTCGCCGTCAGGGCCGGGGCGCTGCTGACGATCACCGCGGGCGCCGGCATCGCAGCCGTCGTGCATCGCTTCCCCGTCGCGTCTCGTGACCAAGGGGCTCCCGCGGGCGAGTCCCTCCCGCGGATCATCGCGTTGTTCGTGATCTCGTATCTTTTCCTCCTCGGCTTCACGATCGCCTTTGTCAGCGCCGACACCCGGCTCGACTTCCGAATTCTTTCACCCGTCTATGCCACGCTGGTCATTCTCGTCGCCGGCGGGTGCGCGCGACTCGAGGGGCCGACGCGGGTTATGGCAACGGTACTCGTCGTCCCCGTGCTGGGAGCGTACCTGAACGCCGCAGCCGGTTTCGTCCGGAAGGCGCATTCCGAGGGCCTGGGGTACGCAAGCAGGTCGTGGCAGGAGTCCCCAACTCTGGCTGCACTCCAGGCACTACCCGCTTCGCACCCGATCTTCAGCAATCGGTCCGACGCGATCGCCGTGCTCACCGGCCGGCCGGCAGAACGACTCCCGGCGAACTTCAATCCAAGCACGCTGAGGGAGAATCCGAACCGTCCCGCTGAGCTGGCCAGGATGCGGCGGAACGTGAGGTACCACGATGGGCTCGTGGTCGTCTTCAAGAAGATCGGGGCCCGTGGATACCTGATGTCGGAGGCGGAGCTGAGCACGGCCCTCCCGCTTCGGCTCGTGAAGCGAACGCGGGACGGGACGATCTACGGCTGGGACGGCGAGCGAAGCGGCGCCGCCCCTGAGCAGCGCTCACGCTGACGCGGTCACCGCTTGAGCCGACGCACGCACTTGAGGAGCAGCTTGTCCGTGTCCCGGATCCGCGTCGGCGAAGTGGCCTGCACCTGGACGGCCACGGGGTGCCCAAGTCGGACGGGCACCGGGAGTAGCGGGGTGCAATTGGAGGCGGTCGCGTCCGGGGGGTTGAAGTTCACACGATTCTGTCGCTTGCCGCTCCGGGAAGATGGTGCGAGCGCGGCCAACGCCGCCAGCATCGTCTGAGCCGCGGCGGAGCGGGGCGGCGGGGTGCGCAGTTCGTAGGTGCTGACTGACCCCGGCTGGCAGGTCGGCAGGTTCAGGTCGTGGTTGTCGAGGCAGATGCGGACGTGAAAGGTGCATTGCCGGGGGTCGATGTCGAAGTCGCACAGAGGATCCCCCTGCTTGCAGAGCTGCACCTTGTTGTTGACGCCCCGCGGGTTGTTGGGGTTGAGCACCACCCATTCCGCGGCGCAGTCCGTTGCGGGCTTGCCTCCCCCGGGGATGCACATCGAGACCGGCGGGATCGCACCGCACCGACCGGTACCGGGGTCACACGCACCCACCAGATCACAGGGCGTGTCGGCACCACACACCACGGGCCTCCCGGAGCACACTCCAGCGTTGCAGGCATCCTGCATCGTGCAGGGATTACCGTCGTCACACGTGGTACCATCAGGCGCCGCTGCGTGAGTGCAGGCCCCGGTCGCGTCGCAGCCATCGACCGTGCACGGGTTATGGTCATCACAGGTGGCCTGCGAGCACTGCGTGATGGTCGGCAGCGTGGTGAAGCTGGGCGGCGGACAGGTCGGGCAAATGGCCGGGTCTTGCACCGTGTGGAACCGATCCATCGCCAGCGCCACACAAGCGAAGTCGACGCCGGTACTGACGATGCGCGCCGAGCCGTTGCGGAGGTTGTTCGCACCGTTGCCGGCCGTGTTGAGCGTAATAGCCTGGTTCTCGTGCAGCGCCGCGATCGCGCCGGTCGCGATCGTCACGGTCACGCCCACGGGCACACCGACGATCGCGCCGTCCCCGGTCGGAACCGAGTTGCGCAGGGTCGCCGTCTCGTCGAAGAGCTCGAGGCCGATGTCCATCGGTGCCAACGAAAGGTTGGTGCAGATGACCGCGCTCTCCACGTTGTTCCTCTTGATGAACGCCGGGATGAGCACCGAGAACTGCGCGCGTTGTCCATCGCTGAAGCTCGGGAGTGGTGTATCGATCAGACCCCCACCGGCGGTCGAGGGAAGAGCGAGGAGCGCAGAGAGCCCAGCCGCAAGGCCGAGCGCTATGCAGGCTGACCGCGAGATCGTGTCCAACGCAGCGTTCTCGCGCTATGGAACGCGGATCAGGGGTAGGCTGGTGAAGGACGGCGGCGGTGCGGACGGGTTTAGGGCGGGATCCACGATCGCATGGAACTTGTCCGCGATGATTGCGCTGCAGGCGATGTTCTTGGTGGTCGCCACTACTCGCGCCGAGCCGTTGATGAGCTCGTCGGCCCCGTTTCCGCTCGCGTTGAACGTGATCGTCTTGTCCTCGTGGAACGCCACGGTCGCTCCCGTGCCGACTGTCACCGTGACGCCCGGGGTGACGTTGACGAACGAGCCGTTGTTGGCCGGGATGGAGTTCCTGAGCGCTCCCGTCTCGTCGAACAGCTCCACTCCGATGTCGACGGTGATCGAGTCGATGTTGGTGCAGATGAAGTCGGTCTGTAGGTTGTTGCCCTTGACTACACCCACCGCGTTGTAGACCCGCACGCTCGGCTTCCCATCGGAGAACGCGGGCAGGGGAGTGTCGATGACGCCCGCTTGGGCGACGCGAGGGATGGGGAGAACCGCCATCAAGAGGACAGCTGCGAGGGCGCTGGCCGCACTAGACATCGTCACGCCTCCTCGGTCGTTGGCTAAGATGGCTGATGCTACCCATCTCAGCCGTGATTCTCCATACTTCACCTCCTAGCCAGCTCCGACTAAGATCGCACGCATTGCCCTCTCGACATCGTCCGGACGGGCGGCGAAGCGACTGGGCACAGCACAAGGCGCGGCAGGCACCTGGGCAAGTAGGGGCTTGTCGGTGGCCGGCGCTCGGAGTTAGACTGACGGCTGGATGTTGTCCAGGACAGCCAGGGTGTTGCTCGCTGCCCTGGTCACGGTCTTGTCGGGCGAGGCCGGGGCGGCGGACCTGGCGCCTACCGCACGGGTCGAGTATCGCAACGACCTGCTCTCGGTCGACCTGCAACGCACGCCGCTTGCGGACGTGATCGACGAACTCGGCCGCCAGAGCGGGGCCGCGATCCACGGGCACGTTCGAAAGCCGCGGGAGCTGAGCCTCTTGTTCGCCGACGTTCCCCTGCCTGACGCGCTCGAGCGTGTACTCGGCGAACAGAACTTCACTCTCCGCTACGGCGCCGGGGGCCGGCTCGAGGCAATCGACTTGCTGGGCGAGCCCCGCCCTCTGCTTGCACCCGCTGCGACGGCTGGCGAGCCGGGCAGCCCCACCTCGTTGCAGGTGCGCGGTCCAGGCGGCGCCGCTCCTGCCGCCGCCGGGCAGGGTGCGCGAGCCGGGCTTTCCGTATCGGTGCTCGGAGGCCCTGCGGCGAACGGACAAGGGGGAGCACCGGGCCCACCGGGGGCGATCGCTGCCGGCTTGCAAACAGCCGCTCAGGCTCAGACGTCGACCCGCGATCATCAACAGCAGGAAGGGGACCCGACCGCCGCGGATCTCGAACAGCGGATTCGGCGGTCTGTCATGAACTCGCTCGACGCCATGGATGACGCCAGTCTTGCTGCCTTCATGGATACGCCCGAGGGCAAGCGAGTACAGGCCCTGCTCCAGTTCTACGCGGACCATCACGTGGGGAGCCATCGACAGCAGCAGGCTTCGGGTATTATCCAGCGACTCCCGAGCGCGCCCGCCCCGGCGCCCGCTCCAGCCCCCTCGTCAGGCTCGCCCACAATCCACACCTGGCGCTGAACGGCTCGTCGCTTCCCTGGCACGCCATCGGCGGGGTGGTCAGCCTAGCAGGGGCCCAGCTTGTACCACCCCTTCCGACCGCACTTCAGTTGCGTGTTCCACTTGCAGATGACTTTGCCTTCCTTCTTCTCACGTCCCTTCCAGACGCACACGTGCTTCGATCCTGCCTCGCCACCGAGCATCGCCGCCTCGCTCTCGTAAATCGCGCTCGTGTATACGCCCGATCGCGGTGGGCCTTCGCCCTTCTCCTCCGCAAGCGCCCCGGGAGCCATGCCCACGATGGCGAAGAGCGCCAGTGCGCTGCCGAGTTGGGTCCTTCGATCCATGGCCAACTTTCCCTTCGCCCCCCGCAGCGACTCTGAGGGATGGGTGAATGCCGGGAAGGAATGTAGGTACCACCGCCCCCCGTGCAACATCACGAAGCGCGGGCCGGCCGCAAGAACGACGTCCAAGACCCTACCTGGTCGTCATCCTCGACCTCTTCTCGCGGGCACGTCGTCGGCTGGGCGACGACGAGCGCGCGCATCACTCGGCAGCTCCCCCCTCGATGGGCGGGCATCGCGCGCGTGCATACTGCCCCCTTGTGTCCTCAGGGGCAAGGACGCTGCCACAGTCGGCCTGACCGGATCTGTAGGCCCCGTCATCTCCAAGCAGCCTCACGTTCAGCGGCCACCTCGCCGAGGCGAGCGCGATAATCGAGGGCGTATGAAACTCAAAGACCCAGGTTCACAGAACGCCCCGATATGAGACGCACCTTGTAGGCCCAAAGTGCAAATGTCCGGTTTCTCCAAAGTAGAGATGTCCGGTTTTCGCCCACAGTGGGGCGATGGCGGACACGGTTGGGCTGACGATGGGGGAACTGGATCGGCTGCAGGTCATGACGCGGATCGCGGAGCGACGGCTGACCCGACGCCGCGCCGCCGCGCTGCTCGGGCTGAGCGCGCGCCGAGTGCGGCGGCTGTACCGCGCGTTCCGGCGCGATGGCGCCACGGGGCTGGCCTCCCGCCGTCGGGGGCGACCGAGTAATCGGCGCATCGCGACTGCGACCCGCGACCGCGCGCTGACCTTGGTGCGCGAGCGGTACTCGGATTTCGGCCCGACCTTCGCACATCAGAAGCTCACCGAGGAGCACGGGCTCGGCTGCTCGGTCGAAACGCTGCGCGGCTGGATGATGGCAGCGGGCCTCTGGGTCCCTCGCGCGCAGCGCGCACGACGAAGCCAGCCGCCCCGGCCGCGGCGCGCCTGTCTCGGCGAGCTCGTCCAGATCGACGGCTCCGAGCATGCGTGGTTCGAAGACCGTGGCCCCGTCTGCACGCTGCTCGTCTACGTCGACGACGCCACGAGCCGGCTCAGGGAGCTGGCCTTCGCCGCGGTCGAGTCCACGTTCGACTACTTCCGCGCGACCCGGCGCTACCTCGAGCGCCACGGGAAGCCGATGGCGTTCTACAGCGATCGGCGGAGCGTCTTTCACGTCTACGCCCGCGATCGCGCGCCCACGGGCCGCGGGCTCTCGCAATTCGGGCGCGCCCTCCGCGAGCTCAACATCGAGCTCCTCTGCGCGCGCAGCCCGGAGGCCAAGGGGCGCGTCGAGCGGGCCAACGGCACGCTGCAGGATCGACTCGTCAAGGAGCTGCGCTTGCGGGGGCTCCACGATCCCGTCGCCGCCACGCCGTTCCTCCCCGCGTTCATGGCCGACTACAACCGCCGGTTCGCGAAGCCGCCCGCGGTCGCCTACGACGCGCACCGCCCGCTGCGCCCCGAGGACGATCTCGATCAGCTGTTCACGCTCCAGGAGACGCGCCGGATCACGCGGCAGCTCACCGTGCACTACAAGCGCGACCTCTACGTGATCGACGACTCGGTCGCGACCCGCCGGTTGCGCGGCGCGGTCGCCCTCGTCAGCGAGGCGGAGAACGGCACCGTGACGATTCGGGCCCACGGCGCGGTGCTCCCCGCCCGCCTCTACCCGAAGGATCAGGCCCAGCTCGATCCCGGCGTCGTCGTCGAGCACGAGCACCTCGACGGGGTCTTCGACTGGATCGCCGCCCAGCAGCGGGAACGCGACGCGCTCCGACTCGACAGCCGTAAGATCACCCGACGCGAGAAGCAACGGATCCGCGCCGGCGTGGGCCTACGAGCCCCGGCCCCATTACCAAGCTAGCAAAGCGGACAAAGGCGTGGTTAAGGGAAATCGTGCCAGGCGCGCGCTCGGCCGGGCGGTGGGCGAGGGGGCGCCGACACTCCCGAACGGAGCGTCAGATGACCGCTGGGCCGGCTTATCAGGTTGTCAGAAGCCGAAGTCGCTCCCGACGATGGGCGGAGGCCGCGGGGTCGGCACGTCCGGCGGGAGGCCGAGGTGGGTCAGGATTTTTCGGATCACGGCCGGGTCGTCGATCGTGGCGATGAGCTGCATCCGGCCGCCGCAGCGCGGGCAGGCGAGAACGTCCGTCTCGAACGCGCGGCGCATGAGGTCGGCCCAGGTCCAGTAGCGACGGCCGCCACCGGTGGCCGGTGGTGTGTCCGGCGCGGGCGCGGTCGAGGGCTCTTCCGCGCGACCGTAGGCCACGGCGTGCTCTCGCAGGCGGGAGGCGCGAGCACGCCATGGTAGAGCACCAAATTGATGCGCGGCCGCGGCGTGAGGGCGGCGAGCTTCTCGAGCAGTCCGACGGGCTCGAAGATGAGGTGCGTCGTGCCGTCGTGCCACTCGCCCTTCAGCGTGACGAGGATCCGCCCGTCGGGCATGAGGCTGAGCGGGTCCTGTGCAATCGCGGTTGTCGCCCTCTTCCGGACCGCGGTCCCGCATTCACCGGGCCGGCGGAGCCGGTCTGGCGGGGCTTCGAGCACCTCCTCGAGCACGTGAACACGGAGTGGGAGTCACAACCCCGCCACCGCGACCCGATCTTCGCACGTGACCGCTGACGGTGTGCCGTCCCGGCGTGCTCGTCGCGCAAGCAGCTCCACGACCACCACATCGTGTTCCGCTCGCGCGGCGGCGACAACGGGCGGGACAACCGGATCACGGTCTGTGCCTGGCATCA
>JACXTT010012039.1_pt1 | contig 11506 bp, 8 predicted proteins | sample 9270951 | NCBI WGS metagenome assembly JACXTT01 (sample SAMN15532306, study PRJNA645909) | rock metagenome | isolation source: weathered quartz diorite | place: Puerto Rico | collected 2017-06-21 | reverse complement strand
TGGGGGCGGCGGTGGTGGGGGCGGTGCCGGCGGCGGGGGCGGTGGTGGCGGCGCGGCCGCGGGCGGTGGGGCTCCGGGGACGCCTTGCGGCTCGGTGTACCAGAACGTGCTCTCGGGCTTGGGCGGCACGCGCGGCGGCGCGACGAACCACGCCGGCGCGTTCAGCACCCAGGTGCAGTGCCAGCCGTCGGGGCGGTTGTCGCAGTTCTCGACGTAGGTCATCTGCTTGCCGCAGCCGCGCACGCCCTTGGTGCGCTCGTCGATGTCGACCATCTCGATCTGCGGCGACGGGCACTGCAGATCGAAGGTGGCGCGCGCCTTGAGCTGATCCGGGCTCGCGCCGGTGCTGACGCAGCCGCCGACGGCGAGCAGAGAGAGAGGAAGAAAGCGCAGAGACGCGAAGGCGCAAAGGCGCAACGAAGAAAAATGATCTTTTCCTCGGTGACTTGGCGTCTTGGCGCCTTGGCGTTTCACTCTCGTCCTATGGCCCATCAGAACCGATACGTAGCAAATAGGCTCAGGTCTTGGTTTCGGTAGCCGTCGATCGCGAAGCGGCTGTTCTTCAGGTCGTCGAACTTGTAGCGCAACGACACGAGGCCCGCCGTTTCGTAAGCGTACCAGTGGAGCGCGGCGCGGAACTGGCGCTCGTCGTGCTCCTTCTTCAGATCGGCGATCGCCGGCGAGTTCGCGTCCGGCGTGGTGTCGAGCGCCCCGGCGATGTACTCGCCGAAGTCCGCCGACAAGAGCAGGTGCCGCGGCCACAAGAGGGCCCCGAACGTCGCCAAGTAGCTGTACTGCCACGAGCCGAACACCAGCTCGCGCTTCCAGTACGTCTCGGCCATCAGGTAGAAGTGCCACCACTCGAGCACGGCGATGCCGTTCCACGCCGGGTAACGCTCCTGCGAGCGCTGGTCGTACTTGCCGCCGGCCATGAGCGCGATCTTCAGCGGCGTCGGGTTGTAGAGGTACGGCGAGTCGAAGCGGTTGTAGTAGCCGACGATGTTGAAGTGCAGCTGCGCGCCGGCCGTCCAGGTGTAGTTCGAGTTGTTGTCGGCGAAGAAGCGCCCGCCGACGTTGCCCGAGAAGGTGCCGGCGCCGCCGCCGCCGAACACGCGGAAGTTCACCCGCGCCTTGCCGTCGATCGGCCCGCCGAACTCCACCGCCGCGCCGTTGCCCTGCTCGAACGCCTGGTAGACGAAGAACGCCGGCTCGAGCAACAGGTGCTTCGCCGCCGAAATGACCAGCTGCGCGGTGAGCCCGCCGCCGCCCGAGTTGATGTTGAAGTAGTGCCCGATCTTGCCGATGGGCAGCTGGAACATGGCGAAGGTGAGCCGCGGCGTCTTCTCCGCCCGCAGGTTGAGCAGGAAGAACGAGTTCTCGATGTTGGCGATCGGCCCGAGGAACCGCAGCTGCAACAGCGAGAAGTTCGTGTCCCACTTGTTGAGGTTCGCGTCGACCGGGTTGGTGTCCTCGATGCGGTAGAGCTGCTGGACCTGCGCCACCACCGAGAAGCGGAAGCCCGGCTGCGGGTTGCACACCGTGACCTGCGGATCGAAGCGGCAGCCGAAGTCGGCGCAGTCGGTCTTGCCGTCGTTGTCGTTGTCGACGCCGTCGGAGCAGGCGCTGTCGTTGCGCTCGCCGTCGGCGTCGCCGAACTTGCCGATCAGCTGGTCGACGCTCATGCCCTCGTCGATCGGCGGCAGCGCGAAGCTGTTCGCGACCTTGCCCTTGCCGCCCGGCACCTCTTTCCACGAGCCCTTGCACACCGCCACGCCCGAGCCCTGGCAGTCCATGTCGTCGCAGTCGATCTTGCCGTCGCCGTCGTTGTCGATGAAGTCCGAGCACAGCGCGTCGGTCTGCTCGCGCACGCCGGTGGTGCGGCACTCGGGCTTCTCGCTGCAGTCGGCGTCGGCGCAGTCGGTGACCGAGTCGCCGTCGTTGTCGATGCGATCGGTGCAGTTCTGCTCGGTGGCGGGGGCCGGCTTGTTCGCCGGAGCGGGCTCGCCGCCCTTCTTCGGCGCGTCGGGCTTGGGCGGCGGAGGCTCCTTCTGGTCCTTGTCTTTGTCTTTGTCCTCTTCCTCTTCGCCCTGAGGCTGGCCCTGCTCTTCGGAGTCCTGGGCGCGCGCCGGCGCCGCCGCCAGCACGAGGCCCAGCGCGAACAGCCACAGCCCGATTCGTCGCACGACATTCACCATCGTCTCACCCATCATCAGTTGCACACCCGGGGTTTCATGGTCACCTCCGGATCGCACAGCGTCACCAGGGGGTTCCAGCTACAGTCCCAATCGGCGCAGTCGACGAAGCCGTCCATGTCGTTGTCGACGCCGTCGATGCACTTGGCGTTCGCCTCGGTCGAGGTCGCGCCGAGGCTCTCCTGGCACACCGCCTGCACGTTCGGGTCGGTCGACTTCGCGCAGGAGAAGTCGGCGCAGTCGGTGAAGCCGTTGTTGTCGTTGTCGATGCCGTCGTGGCACTTCTCCGGCGTCGCCTCGAGGATGTTGTTGCAGTAGTCCTTGACCGCCGCGTCGCTCGACTGCTTGCAGCTGTTGTCGTTGCAGTCGACGTAGCCGTTCTTGTCGTTGTCGATGCCGTCCGAGCACTTCGCGATGCCCACCTCCAGCACCGAGTTGCAGTAGTCGAGCACCGCCTGGTCGCTCGACTGCGAGCAGCTGTGATCGCCGCAGTCGACGTAGCCGTTCTTGTCGTTGTCGACGCCGTCGGAGCACTTCTCCAGGCCGATCTCCAGCAGCGAGCTGCAGTAGCTCTGGATCGCCGGGTCGGCCGACTTGCTGCAGCCGAAGTCGGCGCAGTCGACGAAGCCGTTGCCGTCGTTGTCGCGGTGGTCGCTGCAGAACGCCAGCGTCTTCTCCGGGCCGGAGCAGGCGTCGCCCGTCTTGCACGGCGGCAGCACGCACGACTTGGCGCACGACGGGTCGTCGCAGTCGGTGAGGCCGTTGCCGTCGTTGTCCTTGCCGTCGGAGCAGGTCGCGGGGGTCTTCTCGCTGCACACGGTGACGAACTTGCCGTGCTTGCAGCCGTTGTCCTGGCAGTCGATGAAGCCGTTCGAGTCGTTGTCGACGCCGTCCGAGCACAAGGCATCGGAGAACTCGTGCGAGCAGCAGTTCTCCATGATCGGCTGGCAGTTGGGATCGCCGCAGTCGAACTTGCCGTTCTCGTCGTTGTCGATCTGGTCGTGGCACAGCGCGAAGGTGTTCTCCTTCTGGTGCGGCTGCGGGTAGACCGGCACGACCTCGCCGCACTGGCCCGAGTCGAAGATGCAGTCGGGGTCCTGGCAGTCGACCAGCCCGTCGTAGTCGTTGTCGACGCCGTCCGAGCAGGCGATGTCGTTCGCCTCGTAGCCGTAGCGCCCGGACGTGGGCATGCGGAAGGCGCACGCGCCCGCCGTCGTCAGCGCCACGAGGAGCCAGCCGAGCCGCTTCGATGTAGGCGCTCGGTTCATCGCAGACACTCGGCTTTGGGCTGGCGGTAGCGGCGCTCGAAGCCGGCGTAGATCATGCACGCCGCGTCCTTCTCCTCGAGCGCGCCGAACGCGCCCTCGGCCATGAGCTGGTCGAGCTTCGCCTTGATCTCCTTGTGCCCGTCGTGGTCGAACACCTGCGCCACGCGGCCGGTGGCGACGTACTCGCCGAGCATCGCCAGGAGATAGGTGTCCTCGATCCCACGGATGATGCCGCCGGTGGTGTCGTCGGCGCGGAGCGAGGCGATGACGCCGACGAGCGCGGCGCGGTCGGCGGTCTTGGCGTGGAAGCACACCTCCTGGCACTCGCCGTACTTGTCCTGGTGCTTCCACTTGGTCGACACGCCGTCGAGCGGCGACACCAGCCGGTTGTAGTTGTCGGCGTTGTCGAAGCGCTCGTCGACCGAGTGCAGGCTGGTGAGCACCAGCGCCGGCACGCCCTTGGCCCACATGCCGCGGCGGTGGACGATGGCGTCGCGCTGCGCGCGGATGAGCTCGCGCGACGACGGGCCCTCGATGCTGAACGCGTGCGCGAGGCCCTTCTTGACGTGATCCAGCGCAAGATCGGGGCAGATCGCCAAGAGGCGGCCGTAGCCGTCCTTCTCGGCGGTGTTGGCCGAGCAGCTCCACTTGCCGCGGCGCGCGTTCAAGGTGGCGAGCTTGGCCACGGCGTAGAGCTCGTGCGCGGTCCATCCGCCCCAGCGGTGAACCGAGCCGTACGACTCGAGCGTGTTGAAGCCGGCCAGGCGGGCCGAACGGCCGCGCAGCGGCCCGGCGAGCACGCGGAAGGTGTCGCCGTCGTTGTAGTAGACCGGCCGGGCGACGGCGTTGATGCGCACCATCGAGGTCTGCGCCTCGCTCCGCGCCGGGGCCATCGCCAGCGCGAGCGCCGCCAAGCCGAGCGCCCATCGGATGAAAAGCGAAGCGCGGTTCACGGCGACGTGACTCGTAGCGGCGGGCGCGGACGACGTCAACACGCGGATCGACGGATGCGAGTTGGTGCTAGAGTGCGCGCATGCCGCGAAGCCTGCTCTTGTTCCTTTGCGCCGGCGCGCTCGCCGCCGCCGCTTGCGCCAAGGATCGCTTTCCACCCGACGACGCCTCGACCACCACCGGGCCCGCCACCAGCGGAGGTGGGACAAAAGGGGGCGGTGGCGCGTCGTCCACCACGACCACGACCTCGACGACGACCACGACTTCCAGCGCCGGCGGAACCAAGGCCGCGGGCGGCGCCGGCGGCACCGGCGGCACCGGCGGCACTGGGTCAAAAGGGGGCGGCGGCACCGGCGGCTGACGCGCCGTCGTCACGAAAAATGCGAAATCCCCGTTCAAAAGCGGGATGCACAGGTGTATCTTCACGCGCGCTTGCTTCACGAAGTGGCGAGCTTTCAGGAGCGGACATGAAACAGCATTGGCTTTACTTGACGGGTGCGGCGGTGGTGCTGGCGAGCGCGGCGGGCGCGTGCGCGTCGAAGGTCGGCAGCAACGCCTCGACGAGCACGACCTCGGGCAGCACGACCTCCAGCGCGGGCGGCGCGGGCGCGACCACCACCAGCGGCACGAGCACCGGCGGCGACATGACCGCGGGCAGCGGCGGCGCGGGCGGCAAGTGCAGCACGCCGGGCACGCTCCACGCGCCGAAGCAAGGCGAGACGAAGACGATCTACTGTCCGTTCAGCGGCATGCCCAACATCTACTGCACCAAGCAGACCGAGCACTGCTGCGAACCGGGCAGCGGCACCTCGACGTGCAAGCCGATCGCCTCCACCTGCGGCGCGAGCGACACCGACTGGCAGTGCCAGGATCCGAGCGATTGCCCGAACGGTCAGGTGTGCTGCTCCAACGACATGGCGGTGCTGAACATCAACGCCGACACCAACTGCGCGAACTTCGCCAACGGCTTCAAGGGCACCCACTGCGCCGCGTCGTGCCTCGCCACCGAGATCACCATGTGCACCGCCGACGCCGCTTGCGGCGCCAAGAAGTGCACGCCGTTCAACACCAAGGGCGCGCAAGTCGGCGGCTGTCACTGAGGGTGGGGATGCGCGCCCGGCTGCTCGCGGCGCTCGCGCTCGGCGTGGGCGCCGCACACGGCTGTGACAGCTCGGTCGACCAGCCGGCGCCGACGGGCGCCGACTGCCCGCCGTGCGTGAAGGACGCCGACTGCCCCGACGGCAGCCGCTGCGGCCAGCTCGGCGGCGACAGCTACTGCGCCCCGGACTGCAGCCAGGGCCAGGCGTGCTCGGCCGATCGCAGCTGCGGCGCGGTCAACACCGCCGAGGGCGCGCAGGCGTCGCTGTGCGTGCTGCGAGCCGGCGTGTGCGGCACGACCGGCGCCACCACCAGCACCGCGAGCGGCACGATGACCTGCGGCAGCCTCGACGGGCCCGACACCAAGGCCTGCTGCCACGGCTGCGGCAAGGGCAAGCCGTGCCAGGCCAACGGCTGCTACGGCGGCTGGTGGTGCAACCACGACAGCTGCGCGTGCCAGGCCCCGCCGGATCTGTCGTCGTGCGGCACGACCATCGCGACCACCGCGGTGACCAGCGGCGGCGGCGGCTCGAGCGGCATCGGTCCGACCGGCGGCAAGCTCGACAGCCTGAGCTTCGCCGTCGTCGGCGACACCCGCCCGCCGACCGAGGACGACCTCGCCGGCTATCCCAAGCTGGTGGCCGGCAAGATCTGGCAGGACGTGCAGAACCAGAGCCCGCGGCCGGCGTTCGCCCTCACCACCGGCGACTACGTGTTCGCCAACCCGTACAAGCAGGGCTCGGCGCAGCAGTTCGACCTCTACCTCGGCGCGCGCGCGGCGTTCGTCAACGAGGTGTTCCCGGCCATGGGCAACCACGAGTGCACCGGCGGCACCGCGTCGAACTGCGGGACCGGCAAGGATGGTTTGACCTCAAACTACGTCAACTTCCTCAAGAAGATGCTCGCGCCGATCGGCCAGTCGAAGCCGTACTACTCCATGGAGGTCGACGCCAACGACGGCAAGTGGACCAGCAAGTTCGTGTTCGTCGCCGCGAACGCCTGGGACACCAACCAGTCCGCCTGGCTCGACGCCGAGCTCGCCAAGCCGACGACCTACACCTTCGTGGTGCGCCACGAGCCCTCGGGCGCCAACCAGGCCCCCGGCGTCGATCCGAGCGACGCCATCATCGCCAAGTACAAGTACACCCTGCTCGTCTGCGGCCACACCCACACCTTCCAGAACCTCCCCTCGTCGCGGCAGATGATCGTCGGCAACGGCGGCGCCCCGCTGAGCGGCAACGTCAACTACGGCTACGTCATCGCCCGCCAGCGCCAGGACGGCGTCATCGAGCTGAAAAACTACGACTACGCCACCAACGCGCCGACCTACTCGTTCGCCCTCACCCCCGACGGCGCCCCCAGCAAGTAGGCATGCTAAGAAGCTGGCATCGGCGCCCGTAGCTCAGCTGGATAGAGCAGCGGCCTTCTAAGTCGCGGGGCGGTGGTTCGAATCCACCCGGGCGTGCCGCTCGTTTGGGCGAATCCGACTGACAAGGGCGGGCGGGGGTCGCATGCTCGGGGGGTGAAGCTCACGCGAAAGTTCGTGTTGGGGCTCGTCATCGGGATCTTGCTGGTGCACGCGGGCAGCGCGTTCCAGCGGGTGCGGCAGGTGTCTGGGCTCATCCGCGCGGACGTCGAGAAAGACGCGCGCATCCTCGGGCGTGCGCTCGCCCTCGCGGTGGAGCGCAACTGGCAGGCGCGCGGCGAGAACGACGCGCTCGGACTGCTCAAGGACACCGCCGACTACTCGAAGCAGGCGCAGGTGCGCTGGGTGTGGATCAGCGACGACCGGCCCTACCCGGGGCAGCTGCCGGTGGTCGAGCGCAAGGCGATCTGGCGCCGGCTCACCTCCGGCGAGCAGGTGGTGGTCGAGCGCGAGCGGCCGGAGGCGATCATCGCCTACACGCCGGTGCACACGCCCGACAACCGCCTCGGCGCCATCGAGATCGTCGACGACCTCGGCGACGAGCTCCCCTACGTGCGCTCGAGCATCCGCAACGTGATCCTCACGACCATCGTGCTGGTGGCGCTATGCGGCGCGGTGGCCTGGGTCGTCGGCTCGCTGTTCATCGGCCGGCCGATGCGCGACCTCGTGGCCCAGGCGCGCCGCATCGGCGCCGGCGATCTGTCGCTGCGCCTGCCGATCACCCAGAAGGACGAGATCGGCGCGCTGGCGCAGGAGATGAACCGCATGTGCGACGGCCTCGAGCAGGCGCGCGACAAGCTCACCGGCGAGACCAAGGCGCGCATCGCCGCGGTCGAGCAGCTGCGCCACGCCGACCGCCTCACCACCAGCGGCACGCTCGCCGCGGGCCTCGCCCACGAGCTCGGCACGCCGATCAACGTGGTCGCCGGCCACGCCGAGCTGGTGCTCGAGGAGCCGGCCGCGAGCGAGACGATCCGCGAGGCCGCGCGCGTCATCCACGAGCAGTGCAAGCGCATGGCGCGGATCATCCGGCAGATGCTCGACTTCGCCCGCAGCGGCAAGAAGAAGGGCGCCGCCGAGGGCGTGGAGTGCGATCCGGTGGCGGTGGCGCGCCAGACGCTGGCGATGGTCGAGCCGCTGGCGCGCAAGCGCAACATCGACGCCGCGGTGGCGGCGGGCGGCGAGGCCCACGCCGGCATCTCCGCCGACGAGCTGCAGCAGGTGCTGGCGAACCTGCTGCTCAACGCCATCGAGGCGATGCCAAACGGCGGGGCGCTCAGCGTGCGCGTGGAACAAGAGCGCCGCGCCGCGCCGGCCGAGAGCGAGGCGCGCGAGATGGTGGCGATCGCCGTGGAGGACGACGGCGTCGGCATGGCGCCCGAGGTCGCCGAGCGGGTGTTCGAGCCGTTCTTCACCACCAAGGACGTGGGCGAAGGCACTGGCCTCGGCCTGGCGGTGGCGTACGGTATCGTGCAGGACCACCAGGGATGGATCGACGTGGCGAGCCAACCGGGTCGCGGCACCCGCTTCACGGTGATGCTGCCGCGGCGGAGGACCGCGTGAACGGCCGCATCCTGCTGTGCGACGACGACCGCGCGATGTGCCGCATGCTCGAGCGCGGCCTCGGCGCCGCCGGCCACAGCGTGAGCTGGCACACCTCGGCCGACGAGGCGATGTCGTCGTTCAGCGCCGGCGACTACGACGTGGTCGTCACCGACGTGCGCATGCGCGGCACGAGCGGGCTCGAGCTGTGCGGCCGCATCCAGGAGACCTGCCCCGAGGTGCCGGTGATCGTCATCACCGCCTTCGGCAGCATGGAGACGGCCATCGACGCCCTGCGCAGCGGCGCGTTCGACTTCGTGGTCAAGCCGTTCGAGCTCGACGTCATCCGCCTGGCGGTGCAGCGGGCGATCAGCCACCGCCGCCTGCGCCAGCGCGTCGGCCGGCTCGAGCAAGCGTTGCGCGACACCGAGCGCTGCGGCGCGCTCCTCGGCCGCAGCCCGGGGATGCGCACGGTCTTCGAGCTGGTCGAGCGCGTCGCCGACACCAGCTCGGCGGTGCTCGTCACCGGCGAGAGCGGCACCGGCAAGGAGCTGGTGGCGCGCGCCATCCACGACAAGAGCCGGCGGCGCGGCGGCCCGTTCGTCGCCGTCAACTGCGCGGCGATGCCGGCGCCGCTGCTCGAATCGGAGCTCTTCGGCCACGTCAAGGGCGCCTTCACCGACGCCAAGGCCGAGCGCCAGGGCCTGGTGCACGCCGCCGAGGGCGGCACGCTGTTCCTCGACGAGATCGGCGAGATGCCGCTCGAGCTGCAGCCGAAGCTGCTCCGCGCGCTGCAGGAGCGCGCCGCGCGCCCGGTCGGCGCCGAGAAGGAGCGGCCGTTCGACGCGCGCATCGTCACCGCCTCGAACCGCGACCTCGAGGGCGCGGTGGAGGAAGGCCGCCTGCGCGCCGACCTCTACTACCGCATCCACGTGATCGAGATCCACGTGCCGCCGCTGCGCGCGCGCGGCAACGACGTGCTCTTGCTCGCCGAGCACTTCGTGCAGCACTACGCCACGGTGACCGGCAAGCCGGTGAAGGGGATCTCGCCCGCGGCGGCCGAGCGGCTGCTCGCCTACTCCTGGCCCGGCAACGTGCGCCAGCTGCAGAACTCGATCGAGCGCGCCGTCACGCTCACCCGCTTCGAGGAGATCGCCGTCGAGGATCTGCCCGAGCGCCTGCGCCAGCACCGCCGCCAGGAGCCGATCGTCCCGGGCGACGCCACCGAGTTCGTGCCGATGGAAGAGGTGGAGCGCCGCTACCTGCTGCGCGTGTTCGAGGCCACCGGCGGCAACAAATCCGCCTCGGCGAAGATCCTCGGCCTCAACCGCAAGACGCTCTACCGCAAGCTCGTCCGCTACGGCGTGATCCCCGGCGACCTCCCCGAAGAGCCGAAGTCCGAGCCGTAGAAGTCCCCACTCTGCCGGTGGGTCGCCCCCGAGGGGAGGACGGGTCGAATCACGAAATGCCCCCCGTTTGCGAGGCCACCGGCAGGTGGGACACTGGCAGAGAGCAGGTTTCGTGCCCCGCGTCGAAATCGTGAATATCAATTATTACGAATAGATAGAACGCGAGCCACAGCTCGGACTGTCCCTTTTTGGGGCAATCGCGGATAAAACGGGCCAATCACTTCGGCTCGGCGTCGGGGGCCGGCAGCTCGAGCTCGCACAGGGCGCCCTCGCACGATCGGGCCTCGAGCTCGTGCACGTGGGCGAGCCTGCCGCGGATCGGCCGGAGGCGCGCGGCGAGCTCGTCGTAGCGCTCGGCGCTGATCTCCTCGTAGGGCGCCTGCTCGTAGCCGTGCCGCGCCGCGGGCAGGAACGTGAGCGCCTTGAGCCGGTCCTCGTACGCCGCGAGGATGCGCGGGATCTCGCCGGCCTCGCGCTCCGGGTCGAGCTCGGCGGTCACCGACACCTGGTTGTCGGACCAGTAGCGCTGCAGCTGCGCCGCGAGATCGACCTTCTCCCACAGCGGCACGTCGGCCTTGCGCCGCGCGAGGTGCGGGATGCGGATCGGGAAGGCCACCACCACGGTGTCGTCGGCGACGCGATCGGGCTCGACCTCGTAGCCGGCCTCGCGGCACATCGCCGCCAGCGGATCACCCGCGGCGAGCCGGACGCGCCGCAGGTAGTGGGGCGCGTGCTCCCAGTGCACGCCCGGGGTCGCGCCGGCGAGCAGGCTCACGCTCCCCGATGGCTTGACCGAGGTGGTCTTGATCGACCGCGGCACCGCCCAGCGCCGCGCCAGCTCCTCGTCGAGCCGCTGGACGTGGCCGTAGCCGCGGTCGCACCAGCCGAGGAACGCGCGGTAGCCGAAGCGCTCGATCGCCTGGACGATGCCGGTCATCGAGCAGCCGATGCGGCGGTTGCGCATCATCACCGCGTTCGACTGCTCGTCGTGCGTCGGCAACAGCGTGACGGTCTTGGCGTACTCGTAGGCGACGCGCAGCGTGCGGGCGTAGTCGTCGAAGCTCGCGTGGTGCGCCGGGTAGGTCTCGACCAGGCAGCACAGCTCCTTGTCCCACAGCGTCTGCTCGACGCACGGGTTCGAGCCCATCGCGCCCTCGTCGGCGCCGCTCGGCGGATCGTGCATGCGGCCGTAGCGGCGGGCGTTGTCGAGCCACAGGTAGCCGGGCTCGCCGTTGACCGCGCTGCGCCGCGCCATGTCCCGGTAGTCGTCGCCGACCGCGACGAACACCGAGTTGTTCGACGCCCAGCGGTAGTCGGCGAGCTTGTCGCGGTCGAGCTTGAGGTCGAGGAACTGCGCGTCGCCGGCCGCGCCGAAGGCGATCTGCGCCGAGCGCCGCACCCCGCCGGCCGACACGCAGCGCCCGGCGATGTTCATGGTGTCGACGATGAGCTCGGCGTCCACCTTCTTGCCGACGTAGCCGTCGTGGAGCGGCTCGAGCGCGTCGAGCATCTTCTTCAGCGGCGCCGGCCCGCTCGCCACCCCGCCGAAGCTCGACAGCGGGCTGCCGCGCGGGCGCACGCGCGCGTAGTCCCAGCGCGCCGGCAGCGTCCCCTTGCCGG
>JACXTT010012038.1_pt1 | contig 11507 bp, 9 predicted proteins | sample 9270951 | NCBI WGS metagenome assembly JACXTT01 (sample SAMN15532306, study PRJNA645909) | rock metagenome | isolation source: weathered quartz diorite | place: Puerto Rico | collected 2017-06-21 | reverse complement strand
CCGAAACAACAGAACTGTCTCTATGTAACTCCGTTTTTTTGTGTTTTTCAAATACACCGACGCGTTCAAGTTCGCGCGATTGCCAACCACGCCCGTGTATCCGATCTCGAAGGCCGTCATCGTCTCGGGCTTCAGATCGGGGTTGCCAACGGTGGTGATCGGGAAGGTGAAGGGCGACAGCGAGGGAAGCGGTGCGAGCGCCCGCAAGTCCACCTGGTTGAAGATCGCCGTCTGGATGTGGTTGTTGATGAAGGATGGCGCCCGGAACGCGCGATTGACCGAGACACGGAATGTGTTGGCGGCATTCGGCTTCATCAGCAAGGTGGTGCGCGGAGAGAATGCCGCGTCTTCAATGGATGAAAACTTGTCGAGGCGCGCGCCGACGACCCACCGGAAGTACTGGTTGAGAAAGATTTCGTCCTGGAGGTACCCGCCGCCTTCGGTGCGGTTGTCGCCTGCCGGCGCAAGCGAGATGTCGAAGGTGTTCCGTCGGAAGTTGCCGCCATAGCTCAGTACGTGCGTGGTGCCGATCGCATGCACGTCGTTGGCTTCGATATCGAACGTCTTGGTATCGAAGTCGAGCGGCAGCGGCCGGCCGTTGAGGCCAAACGCCAGCAGGTTCGAGGCGTTGCCGTTCAGCAGGTTCGTAAAGAACGCCACTCGACGGCCGCCCTTCTGGTAGCGCGTCGTGAAGTAGCCCATTCGGGAATCGCTCGAAACATTGAAAGGACCGATACCTGAATAAATCAGTCCCTGCGTTCCCGCCACGCCACCTTCGAACGTGACCGTTCCGCCGTTGTTCGCCACGTCGTAATCGACGCGCGCGTCGAATTTCGGCTGTTTCGTCCCCTCGTTCTGGAACGAGGGATATGGCGTATTGAACCTGTTGGGAATTGTTCCAACCGGACGCGGCAGCGGGTCCTGCGTGAAATAGCCGGCTGCCAGCCTGTACGCCCAGTTGCCGTTGACCGCCTCCGCATGCGAGCCGTTCACGTAGAAGAGCGAGCCGGCATCCATATCGCGGCCGGTCACGTTCCGATTGAAGGTGCCGACGCCGACGGTGAGCGAGGTGGCTCTCCCCTGCTTCGCCATCTCACGCGGCGTTTTCGTGAGCACGTTGACGACGCCGTTCATCGCGTTGGCGCCCCAGATCGCCGATGCCGGACCGCGAATGACTTCGATCTGCCGGATTTCGTCCGGGTTGGTCGGCACGAGATCCCACATCACCATGCCGAAGAAATCGAGGTACACGCTGCGGCCGTCGACCAGTGCGAGTTGCGATGTTGAAAGTGTGGAGGTCGCGCCACGGGAGGTGAGGTTGACGTCGCGCGCCGACACTTGCGTGACGTTCACGCCGGGGACAGCTCTCAGGAGATCTCCGATATTGGTCGCGGGTGAATTCTCGATCGTCTCTGACGACACCACGCTGACCGCCGCAGGCGCGTTGACCAGCTGCTCTTCGGTCTTCGACGCCGTGACGACCACCTGTTCCTCATACGTCGGTGGGTTGGCGTTCTGCTCGCCGGGATTTGTCTGTTGCGGCTGCGGCGAAGCCGTGCCCTGGGCCAGCGCGGGCGCAGCCAGGGAGAACACGAGTACGGCGGCTGCGGCGAGACGCACGATCATAGGAGTCCTCCTCGGGATGGTGTCTTGGGATGAGCCGCGCGTATTGTGCGGGTCAGCGCGCGCGAACGCAAGGAGCCTGCATAAATCTGCATGGTATGATCCACGGCCGTGCGCCCGTAGCTCAGTTGGATAGAGCGCCGGACTTCGAATCCGTAGGCCGCAGGTTCGAGTCCTGCCGGGCGCGCCAGCCTTTTCGGTTTCGTTCCGAAACCTCCGAGAGCGACGCGACTTGCCGCCCCTCACCGCTCCGGGTGCATCGATTGGTGCGATCGTCAGCGACTTTCCCACTCAGCAGAATGTGCAACAGGGCAAACGGCTACCCGAGAGGAGGAATCTATGTCGACCGCAACGCCGTTGGAGCTTCTCCTTCTGGTTCCCGGCGCGGGCAGGGTCGCGCAAGGGTGGCAGCGCGACCGCCTGGTTGCCGGACTCAGCGCCGCCGCCGAAGGCGTTCGCATTGACCGAATCGAAGGCGGTCCTCCGCAAGCGATCCGACTGAAAGTCACCAACGGCGTAGACGAGCGGTTGATCGATGTTGTCGAGACGTACTGGAACGACCTGATGCCATCGCTCGCGAATCTGGATCCAGGGGCCAAATTCGCCAGAGGGACGTCGCTGGTTATTTACTGGGGGATCTCCCACATCTGGAAGGGCTTTCTCGGTCGCAAGTACCTGACAGCCGGCATGGTGATCTCAGGGGTCGCGCTCATTGCCTGGTACTACGGCACCTTAGCGTTGTTCCTCGAAGCGCTGCGAAACAGCGCCAACGCTCCCGCTGTGCTTCGAGACAGTGCCACAACGCTCGGCCAGCTCCTTGATCTGGTTGCGGGATGGAAAGTCTGGGCGGTGGCGTCGGCGGCAATGGGCCTGATCCCGGTGAACCTGCTCGTCGAAATTATGGACTTCTCGAAACGGTTCCTCAGCAACGAGCGCGTGGGTGAGAGTGGGCTTGGCCTGCGCGTTGCCGTACGAAACCGAGTGCTCGAACAGGTGAGAGCGGCGCTCGACGCGCATCCCTATCAGAAACTGATTGTCGTGGGACACAGCTTCGGTTGTCTGGTCGCACTGGATTTCCTGGCGGACCTGTCGTTACGACCAAATCTTCAGGTCCGGTTCGTGACTATCGGCTCCTCAATCGAGCTCCTCAGCCACAAGGACGAATGGCCGCTGGCGGAGATCGAGAAGTGTGCGAATCGGGGCGAGCTGCAGGCCTGGGTTGATGTGATCGGGGACCGCGACTGGTTCGCAAGCGGCACACCCGCGCCAGGCAAGTCCGCCAAATTCGAGATTGAAAAGGTGCCTGCGCGAGGCACGTTCGTGGACGCCCTAACGTCGCGTACGCATGGGATGTACTTCGATGCGGAAGCAACTGTACGGGCCGTGCTCGGAGTGACCGTGTCGACCAGTGCGGCCGTGACGTAGGTCAGGGTTCGCGCCAGGCGGTCACGTGGAAGACGTTCTCGAGAAGTACACCTTCGAATTCCAACTCTTTACCCACAAGACTCTCGAGCGCCGGATCGTGGAATGCGTGACCACCACGTCGTCGCAACGTGTAAACGCCATCCCTGGTCGCGAGCACCACGGCGTCGTGCTCGCTCTTGCTCCCGGCGCCAACGTGTCGACGTTCGACTCTCCCCTGGACGGTCATCCGCGTCGATGAAGCCTTCGCAACCGAACGATTTTGCCATCTTGTAATGTCGCAACCACGACCACATGGCGTCGGCGCTCGCTCCCGCGCACATCCACCGAACCCTGCATCAGGTGAAATGACGAGGGTGTAGTGCCAGCGACCTTTCGGCCGAATGTCTTTCGCGCTGGATCGTCGATGCCGAAGGAGACCGGGGTCCCCGGCGGAAGGTCCGCATCGCGTATTGCCGCCTCGAGCACCTTACGGATGCGCGGGGATGTCCGCGTGGCGGTTCTTTTCTTCGCGGCGCCGACCGCGACGTCAAGCATCGCGCCATCGCGGGCAAGTCGCTGACGCCGTTGGTCGCGCGCGACCTCCTGAGCGCGACCGTCGAAGGCTCGTTGATAAACCTTCGTTCGATTGAGCTTGTGTCCTGCCCTGCCCACGACTGTGATCGCGGGATCGCCCATCAGGTTGAATTGCGCCAGCGTTTTCAGATCGGTTGGGTCCAGGTGCGTGGCCTGCAACGCGAACGCGATCCTTGCCTCGAGAGCCGCGCGACCCGTCGATGCGCCAGAGAGGACACGCTGAATGAAGAACTGGCAGATGAGATCCGCAGAGCCATTTCCCTCACTCGGTCCGTACGCAATCGTGGAGCTGCCGAAGAAGGCGTACGCACCTCGTTGGAGGTAACGGTTGCAGATTCCCATATCACCGGGAACGGCCGCTGGATCGAATAATTGGGCCCCGTAACAACATTCCGCCGCGACGACCGTACCGTTCTTGATGCGACGATCAAGCCGTGACGACTCCATCGCAATCGGATAGGACCTGCCTCGCTGGCCATAGAACTTCGTGTCGACAGAACCCCCATGACAATTAATGAAGTGCGTGAGGGGGTCGAGCTGTGACGCTCTCCAGCCGGGGCCTTCGGGCGGCGATTCGTGGAGGTCCTTCGCGCTTCCGAAGGTCTTTTGCAGGCTCAGCGCTGTTGATTTACGCCACACCGCCGCCGTCAAACCAAAGTAGCTCGCGTATCTGGCAGCCGGACGCTCAGGGTACGTCGCCGCGATGCGCAGCACTCGTTCAATGTACGCCACATCGCCCGATCCCATGAGATCTGGAATCCGTCCGACCACACGGGTCGGGCCACGGAAATCTGCAATGTCCTGGCTGAACGGTGCGTCGCAGGCATACGGTAGATCGCTCGGCGCGAACCGATCGTCATCATCGCCCGGCGCATACAGTGGGTTGAGCAGGTTCTGATGTGCAACGATGTCCGGAGCACCGAGGATCACCAGGTAATCCGGTCGATCGGCTGCCCACACGGCGTCAATCGCGGCTTTGTTCGCACGATGGTCGTCGGGATCGAGCACCGGCGACGCACCGAACCTCTTCATCGTCGACCTGTCGTCCAACGCAACCACGCGCGAGGTGATCCCGCGGTCGACGTCCGCCTTGATCAATGCGTCGATCGCCTGTGTCACGCGGTTGTAATGGTTCGGGTATTTCTGCTGTAGCGCGCGTGAATTCGTGACGATGACTTTGCTAATTTTGGGCATTAGCGAACTCTACTGCCGACACTTCGGCACCTCTCCCGCCAACAAGATATAGACGTGGATGACTCGGAGGGCGGGAATCCTACAACGGCGGCGCCGATTGCGGTGTCCGGGATTGTCTTACAAGGCGCGCTGCAGGTGATACGATAGGCAGGTTGTTATAGAGTGCGCTCGCTGGGCTTCGAGTCCGAGTCCTGCGGGCGCGCCTCAAGAAAATCCCAGAACCCAAATCCCAAAGCCCAAATCCAAAACGAACTCTGGTCGCGACTTGGGATTTGGATCTTGGGATTAGGCATTTGGGATTTACCTCACGCGCCCTTAGCTCAGCTGGATAGAGCGTCGGCCTCCGGAGCCGAAGGCCACAGGTTCGAATCCTGTAGGGCGCGCCAGCTTTTTCGGTTCGCTCAGCAAATCACGGGGTCGGTGATCAGTCGACGATTGTGAACACCTCGCGATAGCCGGACTCCACCAGCGGCGCCATCTTTTGATAGTTCGCCTGCCAGTCCTTGTCGCCGAACAGGCGAGGCGTGTAGCTTTCAAACGTGCCGAGGTTCGCCACGGTCAACTCCAGCACGAGCGTGTAAAAAGGCCCGGTGACATCCGTCAGGAGGCGCGTGGAAAAGTCCACCCCAGCGAGCGCCCTCTTCTGAATGGCTATTCCTTCCTTCGCGAGAGCCACTGCTTCTCGCGCTTTGCCGAACTTCAACTGGAACACATTGCGAATGACGATCATGAAATCCCTCCGTTCCCACCGCGTTCGAGGCGACCATTATGCGTCGACGGTTTTGGCAACCGACTCATCCACGCGCGTCACGCACAGAGGTTTTGTGAAGATGTCGGCGCCGCCACTTGATAGTCGACCGCTCCGCGGCGACGAGCGCCGGCAGAGGACCGGTAGCCGATAACCCGGCGAGCGGTGATAATCAGCGCGGGTGTCGATCATCATCATTGGCGGCGGCATTTGCGGTCTCGGCGCCGCACTCCTGCTCGCGCGCGATGGTCACGAGGTGACCGTGCTCGAACGGGATCCTGATCCGCCGCCCGACTCGCCCGAGCGCGCTTGGGAGGCGTGGACGCGCAAAGGCGTCGCGCAGTTCCGGCAGCCGCACAACTTCATGCCTGGGCTGCGTCTCATTCTTGAAGACGAGATGCCCGATCTCCTTGACGCGCTGTCGCGCGCCGGCGCCGGCCGCTTCGATCTGCTCAACCCGTTGCCACCATCCATCAAGGATCGATCTCCGCGCCCGATCGACGACAAGCTGTGGACGCTGACCGCACGTCGCCCGGCCGGGGAGTGGGTGTTCGCCGACGCAGCCGCGTGCGAGCCGCGCGTCACCATCCAGCGGGGCGTGCAGGTAGACGGCCTGTTGGCGGGCACTCCGGCCATCGCGGGCACACCACGCGTTGCCGGTGTCCGTACCGCAGCGGGCGAGGAGATCCGAGCCGATCTTGTGGTGGATGTCAGTGGCCGCCAGTCGCGGAGTCCCGCGTGGCTTACAGCGCTCGGTGCATGCAAACCGTACGAAGAGCAGACCGACTGCGGCTTCACGTACTACACGCGTTACTTTGTCGGCCAGCAGCCCGAGCGGCGCGCGCCCACGCTCACGGCGCTGGGAACGGTCTCTCTGCTGACGCTGCCGGGCGACAACGATACATGGTCGGTCACCCTCTTCACGTCGACGGGCGATCAGCCACTGAAGAACCTTCGCCACGACAACAGCTGGACCGCGGTCGTCCGCGCGTGTCCGCTCCACGCGCATTGGCTCGAAGGCGAGCCCATTACCGGCGTCCTCCCGATGAGCGGTATCGTGGATCGGTATCGGCGCTTCGTGTCGAATGGGCGTCCGATCGCCAGTGGCTTTGTTGCGGTGGCCGATGCGTGGGCGTGTACGAACCCGTCTGCGGGACGCGGTCTCACCGTTGGGTTCAAGCATGCACGGCTGCTGCGAGACGTGCTGCGCGAGACGGCCGGCGATCCGGCAGCCGTGGTTGGCGAGTTCGATCGCCGCACCGAAGCGGAGATCGCGCCGTGGTACCACGCGCAGATCGCGCTCGACCGCACGCGCTTCGCTGAGATTGAGGCGCTCCGCGAGAATCGCGCGGCGCCACCGCCGGCCGACGGTCTCGCGCGTGGCATCTTGTCGCTCTTTATTGCGATGATGGACAGCGCCGAACTCTTCCGCGCGGCGATGGAGTACGTCGCGACGATCACTCCCGTGCAGCACATACTCGAACGTCGGGAGGTCGCTGCCGGCATTCGCGACGCGCACGCGGCGACCAAGGGGCCGCCCCCGCCGATGCCCGGCCCTACGCGGGCGCAGTTAATGGACATGATGCGCTAGCGCCGATCCCGCCGTTCAGGGTCGGCAGGGTGCAGCGGCTGTTTCAGAAACAACGCCGCGATGGATTGTTTTACCTGCCGGCGCCATCGTTTGATTGTGGAGCGTGACACTCCGAGCCTCTCTGCTGCGATGCGCACTGGCAGGCCAACGGTTTGGTCGAGGATCGAAAGCTACTGAGGCGAGATGACCTTGGAGTCCTTCTCGTTCTCGCAGATCCATTCGATAAAATCAGTGTCGGGCAGCAGGCGAAACGAGATCGTCTGCGTGGTCCATGCGCGCGAGAACGTGGCCGGGTCGTTGATGGTCACCTGCACCTGCAGCGTCCCGACATTCGGTCGTCGAAACCGTTCTGTCAGGCGCAGCGTTTCGGTGTGCTTGAGCGGCGTCACATCGAGCCAGCCCTGGCTGTTGAAACCGGCCGACTCGATCACGAAGGCGTCGCCCTCCCATCTGCCGACCGAGTATCCGAACCACGCCGGTTGCATGTCCTCCGGAAGTGGACGGCCATCAGTGAACACCTGACGAAAGTGGTTGTACTCCTCGAACAGCAGAATCGTCAGCCCGGGCGTGTGGACGAACTTGATCGCCGCGGGCACGAGAAAGTAATCCACGATGGTGTGCGGCAGACAGCGGCTCGCCGGTCCCTGTTCGCCTCTTCGCATCCGCTCTTGGTACTCGGCTTCTGCGGCTGGAAGCAGCGGGAACGGAGAACCGTCCGCCGTCGTCAGCCGGATGACAGGATCCTCGCCAAGCGTTTGTCCGACAGGCGGCGCTCCGACGGTGGCCTTCGGATCCGGCTGCCACACTCCCGACAGGTCGATTCGGCCGTCGGAGAGGCGTGGGGGTGGCGCCTTGAGGTCGGGCTGACCATCCGCGGTTCGCGGAATGCGCGGATCGCGATAACGGATCCACTGAGCGAATCCAATGTCGACAGCGGCCATGATGAAGCAAACGGCGATAACAAGACGGAGCTTCATTCGCACCTCGCACGTTCGCACACGGGGTGTCCGCGCGTGGTTGACGGAATGCCGCATTATACGGCCCCGTCGCGTTTACATATTGGCGCTGATCTGGACCGGGAATCCGTCCGGATCGACCACATGGAAACCGAAGCCGCCTCCTTGTTGGTCAATCGGAGTGACCCCCCTCGCTTTGAGATCGGCAGTCACGGATTCCTGCTTGAAGTTGTCCACTCCGATCGCGAAATGATCCACTTTGGCTGCCGGTTTACCTTCGCGCAAGACCAAAAAGTTCTTGCCGAACACGAGCTGGTTGTTGCCGTCCCGCTTGTTCACTTTGCACTCGAACACGCGTTGGTAGAAATCGGTCGATCGTTGCAGGTTGCTGACTTGCAATGACACGTGATTGATGCTGTTGCCTTGGAATCCCGCTGCCTCGGCGGCACTGGAGCCAGCCGCCAACACCGCCAATCCTTGTATCAGGGTTCGCCGTGACATTTTGCCCTTCTCATAAGCTTCCAACAGTTTCGAAATCGTGCTTTGCATTGGACCCTCCTTTGAAGGCCTGACAGGCTCGCCTCGCCGAGAGGCGGAATTACAACTCAACGTCTCGCTGATTGTGAATTCTTTTTTTAAACGAAAACCAAAACACGATCGGACAACTGCGTCCCCCAATGGACCCCGCTTCACGCAACGTGGCGCGCGTGGCAGGACCCTCTTCGACCATCGCGAATCGTGATGCGTCTGGCGTCACGTCGTAATTGAACGACCAGTCCAGGTATCCGTAGGTGTAGTTCCCTTGAAAGAGCAACGAAGGCTGGCCGGCGCGAAAGACGGGCCTGGTCTGCACCGACACGCGCATGACACGACGTCCGTTCCGACAAAAAAAGCTCGCCCGTGATCCCAAGACCCAGTTGACCGAACCCCACGACGTCGGTTTCGGCGGCGTTGCTCACCTCAGTCCCATTCGTTCACACAACGCGGAGAATCGTTTTTCGGATCGAAGCGGTTTGAACGCCGGCCGGACGGCAATCCACGCGAGATCGGCCGCGCGCTGCTCACAGGCCTCCTCCAGCCGATCGAGCGTTGTATTCACGTCGCAAACCGCGACGCCCGCCTGCGCAAGCAGCGACGCCGAGACGTAGCGGCCTTGCGCCAGTGCCTCGAGACGATCGAGCAGCATCCGTGCCTTCTCCGCATGACCGGCGCGTCCGTACACGTACGCGGCGGCGGCATGAATCTCGGGATTGGCGCCTGACAGCCGTATGGCCGCTTCGGCGGACGAAACCGCTTCGTCGTGTCGTGCAAGCTCCGTAAGTGTCTGCGCGAGAAACGCGTGCGCCAATGGAAATGCGTCGTCGAGCTCCAGCGTCCTCGTAAAGCCCTCCACGGCATCCGCATACTGCTCGCTGTAGTAGGCGGCCATTCCCATGCTGGTGGTGACCGCGCGCGACAGTGGATCACGTTCCAGCGCACGCTGCAATTCGTCGTGCGCTTCCTGAAATCGCCGGAGCGGAACCAGCACGTTGAGCGCGAGCCAATGGTGCGCGGTCGGATAGTTCTGATTGAGCGCGATCGCCTGCCTGAACAGACGCTCCGCCTCGGTCCAGTTCCAGTCGTACGCGGCAGCGAGGCAGCCGAGCGCCGTCAATGCCTCCGGCATGTCGTCGGACAACGAGAGCGCCGCCTCCGCGGCTGCTCGCGCTTTCGGTACGACTTCGGCCGGCGGCAGCGCGCCATAGATGCCAAGCGTGGCATACGCGTCGGCGAGTCCCGCATGCGCGAGCGCGTACTCCGGGTCGAAACGTAAGGCGGTTCGGAAGAACGACAAGCTCTTGAGCAGGTCGGGTTCGGTACGCTTGTTCCAGAGATGCCGGCCTTTGAGGTATGAGGTGTACGCCTCCAGATTGTTCGACGGCGTCGATCGGACCTCGTCCTCCGCGCCAAGTTGCACGCGCAGCGTTCGAACGACCGCTTCAGCGATCTCGTCCTGGACCGCAAACACGTTCTCGAACGGCTGTTCGAAACGCTCCGACCACAGTTGATAGCCCGTCGTCGTGTTACTGAGCTGCGCGATCACGCGAAGACGTCCATCGGTTGCCCGCACGCTGCCTTCGAGAACGGTTTCGACGTTCAGCACGTCGCCTACGCGCCGGATGTCTTCCGTTCTGCCCTGGAACTGGAACGCAGATGTCCTGGCCGCGACCCGAAGTCCCGGAATGCGCGTCAGTGCGTTGGTGATTTCTTCCGAGATACCTTCGGCAAAATAGTCGAGATCTTTGCGGCGACTGAGGTCCACGAACGGGAGAACCGCAATGGACGGGATTCGTCCGAGCCGTGTGCCGGACAATCGTGATCCCGCGATGGCAATCGGTCGCTGCCCACTTTGGATGTCGTCGAGCGCCTCGAGCAAATGTTGTTCGAGGGTGCCGGCGCTTTCGTAACGCGCTTCCGGATCGTCGGCGATCGCGCCGTTGACCACACGTACGAACGTCGCCGGGAGATCCGGGCGCGCATCGCGCAGCTTGATCGGGGGGACCGTATTGATCCGTCGACGCAGTTCGTCCACGGTCTTCACCGGATGCGGAAACGACGCGGTCACGACGTGATACAGCAGAACGCCGGCGCTGTACACGTCTGTGCGGACGCTGGCCGGTTCACCTCGAAAGATCTCGGGCGCCAGATACAGGGGCGTCCCGACCATCTCCGGTTTCCCGGGCGGCCCGTTCGCGTCGATTTCTCGCCCGGTGCCGAAGTCCATGAGCACGATCCTGCCGCCGTCTTCCCGCATCACGTTCTGCGCTTTGACGTCGCGGTGCAGCAACCCCGCCCGATGAACGGCCGCGAGCGCCCGGCAGACGTCGAGCCCGATGAGCGATGCTTCGCGCGCGCTGAACGGCCCTTGCTTGGTGACGGCCGCCGCGAGCGTGATGCCACGGATCAACTCCATCCACAGGCCCACCCGCCCCTGTTCGACGGCGGCACCGTACACGGTGACGATGTTCGGATGTCGAAGGCGGGCGAGCAGTCGGCCTTCACGCGCGATGCGGGAGGTGTCAAGCGCCGCCACAGATCCGCTCCCCACCACTTTGAGCGCCACCTCCCTGGCGAGGTGGGGGTCCCACGCGCGATACACCACTCCGAAACTGCCCGCTCCGAGCTCCTCCAGAAGCGCAAGCTGCGCCCACGTGCCGATGGGCGGCGAGGGGGGCGCAACGGTCGCCGAAGACGCATACGGGATCTCGGCGTCGGCATCCCGATGTGCGCGAGCGAGCTCCCACAAGACGCGCAGCTGCTCGATGAGCTCCCGCTGATCGGGCGTCGTTGTCGCGGCTGCCGCATCCCAATCAACAACGGTCCCGTCCGCAATCGATTTGGCCAGCGGTAGCAGAGG
>JACXTT010012037.1_pt1 | contig 11507 bp, 11 predicted proteins | sample 9270951 | NCBI WGS metagenome assembly JACXTT01 (sample SAMN15532306, study PRJNA645909) | rock metagenome | isolation source: weathered quartz diorite | place: Puerto Rico | collected 2017-06-21 | reverse complement strand
TATCGACAAATTCCTATGGCAGCCGCGCGCCCGCTCGAGCGGTCGACGCCACTGCCTGCCACTCGATCTGCTCCGGCCGCTCGAGCAGAACGATCACCTCCTCCAGTTTTCCCAAATCAGCGGCCGGCTCGATCGTAATTTCGTGTGAGACCATCGCATTTCCCTGCATGACCGAGACCACTCGGCCTATTGGAATCCCCTGTGGATAGATTCCGTCCTGGCCGGTGGTGAAGACTCCTTCGCCCGACGTGACCGGTTCTACGCCGGACACGTATCGCATCTTGCAGAGCTGCTCACTTTTCCCCTCCACCACTCCAAGCGCACGCACTCTGCCCAACACGCCGATCAGGGCGGGGCGGCCGCCGCCGACCCCGCTCCGCTCATCCGTAATCAACTGAACCTGTGCGCTGTAAAGCTGAAGGTTGACTACACGGCCGACTAAGCCCGTGGGGCTCAGTACCGTCGCGTTCGGCGGGACGTCATTCAGCCTTCCGCGGTTGATGAACATCGTCTGATGCCAACCCGTTACGTCCCGCCCGATCACTCTGGCGATCAGGCTCTTGACGGGCAGGCGATTCTGTATGGCCAGCGCTAACTGCAGGCGCCCGCCAGCAGCCGCCGTCTCGCGTAGATCGTCGATCTGCCTGTGAAGTCCCGCGAGCTCATTTCGGAGCTCCTGATTCTCCCGCTGCGTGTTCCGGAGATCGGCGTAGTTCTCCCAAGCGTGATTAAGGCTCGAGCCGAACCCGCTGGCCAGCGACATCAAGGGTGTCAGGAGACCGATCGACCAACTTCGCAGCAGGGACTGCTGAGATTCAGGATGACGTGCTTGGGTTGACATGAGCAACAACTGGCCGCCGAGCAAGCTAAGAAGCACCATCGTCGTTGAACGTTTTCCCCGCATCTTCCGTCGACCGCCGCTAGTACTCCAAATGCTCCAGGTTAGTACAAACTCGCTTGAGCAAGTCGATGTCATCCAGCATTTTTCCAGCTCCCAGAACGACTCCCGAGAGCGGATCCTCCGCCATCACTACTGGCACACTCGTCTCCATGGTAAGCCGCCGATCGAAATTCTTCAACAGAGCGCCTCCCCCGGTGAGCACGATGCCGTGGTTGATGATATCAGCCGCAAGTTCGGGCGGGGTCCGTTCCAGTGCCACGCGCACAGCGTTGACGATCGTCGTGACCGTGTCGGCCAGTGCCTCGCGCACTTCCTCATCGGAAATGGTAATCGTCTTCGGCACTCCCTCTATCAGGCTCCGGCCCCGCACCTCCATGGAAAGGGGCTCCTCTAATGGATAGGCGGAGCCCAACTCGATCTTAATCTGCTCGGCTGACCTTTCTCCAATCAACAAGTTGTACTTGCGCTTGATGTACTGGATCATCGCATCATCCATCTCGTTGCCTGCGATGCGAACCGAGCGAGAATAGACGATCCCTGAGAGGGAAATCACCGCGATGTCCGTTGTGCCGCCACCGATGTCGACGATCATGTTGCCGGTGGGTTCCGTGATCGGCAAACCCGCGCCAATGGCCGCGGCGATGGACTCCTCTACTAAATAGACATCACTCGCTCGGGCACGATAGGCGGCATCGATGACCGCCCGGCGTTCCACTTGTGTGATCTCGCCGGGAATACCGATGACGACCCGCGGATTCACCCATGCCCGACCATTGTGGGCTTTCCGTATGAAGCTCTGCAGCATCGTCTCCGTCAACTCGAAATTGGCGATCACGCCATCCCGCATGGGCCGGATCGCTATGATATTCGAGTGGGTTCGGCCCAGCATCTCCTTGGCCTCCCTGCCCACGGCTTCAACCTTATGCGTGACTTTGTTAACGACGACGATGGATGGTTCGTTGAGGACTATGCCGCGTCCCTTTGCGTAGACGAGAGTGTTTGCCGTGCCCAGATCGATGGCTAGATCACTGGAAAATATTCGGAAAATGGACAGCAAGGGGATTCTCCTTCACGTACAATCTGAAGCGGTGTGTCTAAATACCCTTCCATAAGTACCTTAGCGATGCAATTTACCACAGTTCCCGTCGCGCGTCCATTCCGATTCCGTCACAGTTGCGGCCCAACTATCATGCGACTACAATCCGTCGTTTGCTCCTAGAACCGGGAGAGCCTCTGGAGGTTGCATGCTTCGATTTCTTAGTAAACAGCGCCGCGCGCGGAATGCATTCTTGATCTTCATCGCCTTCATCATGGTTGGAGGACTTGTCCTCTTGTACATGCCGATTGGCCAACGAATTTTCGGCACCGTCAAGACGGCAAGCGATCTAGAGACGAGTACAGCCGTGGCCTCGGTGGACGGTGAAAAAGTCACGGTGAGCGAACTCCAGAACGCCCTCGCCCGAATTTCTCAATCGCGTTTTGGCCGCGGAATGGAGGATTTTTCCATGCTCAAGTCCTTCAGCGGCGAAGTGCTGGACCAGCTCATCACTCAACGAGTTGTCAGACTCCAGGCGCGCAAATTGGGCATCCTCGCAACCGACGAGGAGGTGTATAACCGGATCCGTCCTTCTTTCACCGACTCGTCGGGCAAGTTCGTGGGCTTCGAACGCTATCGCCGGACAATCGAATCCAGCGGCCAGACCATCGAAGACTTCGACGATGGAATCCGGTACTCCGTCCTCGAAGAGAAGCTGCGGAATCTGCTCACCACCAGCCTGCAGGTCTCCTCTCGCGAAATCGACGAAGATTACGCTAGAACCAATACATCGATCGGGCTCGTCTACGCCAAGATCGAGCCGAAAAAGTTGGAAGATCAGATCACGGTTGCCGATTCCGACGCGCGTGATTACTTCAACCAACATCGCGATCAGTTCAAAATTACTCAGCTGGAACGAAAAGCGGACTACATTTTCATTCCCATCTCGCGCCTCGCGGAATCGATCCAGGTGCCGGAGAAGGATCTAAAGGAGGAGTACGATCGGACCAAGGAGGACTACACACTGGGCGCCACCGTAAGTGAAATCGTCCTGCCCTTTACTGACGAGAATCAGAGCGATGTTCGGAAAAAGGCAGACGACTTGGTCGAGCAGGCCCGCGGCAAAGGCGATAAGCCCGCCGAAGAATTTGCCAAGCTGGGCGGCAAGGGCCTCGGGTACATCAAAAAGGACACTAAGGATACTTCGTACAAGCAGCGCGTCTTCAGCTTGCGTGACCCGCAGAAGAACGTCAGCGATGCCATCATCGAGGAAAAAACTTTCCGTATCCTGAAGGCAGTGAATTGGAAGAGAAAGAGCTTGTCCGAGGCGCGCGCTGAAATCTTAAAGAAAGTGCGTGAGAGAAAAGCCAGGGACCAAGCATCTCAGATCGCCGACGATATCAAGAAGAAACTCGAAGCCGATGGCTCAGCCACGAAAGTGGATACCAAGAAATTGCATGCGGTAGCCGGGGAGTTCAGCAAACAAGTCAACGGCATGCCGGTTGATGAAATGATTCGCCACACCGATTTCTTTGCGGCGACAGACACTTTACCAGAGTTCGGGACGTCCTCCTCCTCGTTCACTAGCACCGTGGCCAGTATCGACGAGGTCGGCGCTGTGGGTAACAAGGTCTACCTCACCGATGGCTACGCGGTTCCCATCCTCAGCGCCAAGCGGGAGCCCAAGAGCCCTGAGTTTGATGAAGTAAAAATGCGGGTGATCACCCGATTGAAGAGAGACCGCGCCGTGGACCTGGCACGAGCTCGGGCCAAAGCGGTGCTCGACAAATCGCCTGACATTGCCGCGTTTGAAAGGAACGCCAAGGCGGCGGGCTGGGAGGTTGCGAAGGAGGACGAATTCAAGGCCGGCAAGGTCCTCACCGGTCTCTCTCAGTCTCCCGAGCTCGATGGCTTCGCCCTTCAACTCAAAGCCAACCAAGTATCGCCGCGAGTGGTGAAGGTAGGTGACTACCTTCTCATCTTCGGCGTCAAGAGCCGAAAGGATCCGGATCTCACGAAGCTGGCGAGTGAGAAAGATAGCACTCGCGACCGGCTACTCAATACCCGCAAGAATCAGATTTACCAAGACTACCTCGAAGGGGCTAAGGATCGCCTCGCTGCCGACGGCAAGATCGTCATCTATCAAGACGCCCTGGATGCCGTTTTTGCTAGCGGTGAAGCGGAAGCGACCCCGGGATCCACGAATCCTTTCGGCGGAGCGAAAAGACCAGGATCCGCAACTAAACGCAAATGACCCCGAATCGATCCGCCGAACTATTCATAGCAGGCAAGGCGGATCCGTTCGTGGGGCCGGCATCCGATGCAGCCCGCGCCCTCGAGCACTAGCACTCACAGACTCAACCTCATGATTGTTGCGGGAGAGGCCTCCGGCGAGAGGCATGGCGCTGACTTGATGCGTGCGCTACGCGCCCAATCTCCCTCGACCCAACTCCACTTCTTCGGTTCCGGCGGGACCGGAATGCGGGAAGCAGGCGCCGAGATTTTGGTGGACGTGAACGAGGTTTCGATTATTGGGCCGGTCGAAATCCTGCGCAGCTTCGATCGCCTGCTTGGGGCTTACCGGAAGCTACGTGCAAGGGCGATCGAACGTTCGCCCGACGCTGTGATCTTCATTGATTGGCCAGAATTTAATTTACGATTGGTCAAAAGCCTCAAGCGCGCGGGTCTCCGGACGATCTACTACATCAGTCCGCAACTATGGGCATGGCGCAGCGGTCGCGCGCGAATCGTGCGGCAATTCGTAGACAAGATGATCGTCATTCTTCCCTTCGAGGTCGAGTTCTATCGAAGACGCGGGATCGATGTAGAGTTTGTTGGTCACCCTCTGCTCGACAGCGTCCATCCATCTCTTGATCGCTCGGCTTTTTTCCAAATGTATTCCTTGAATCCACAAATCCCTCTCATCAGCCTGCTGCCAGGCAGTCGAGCGTCCGAGGTGCGTCAAATCCTTCCGGTCTTGCTCAGTGCCGCCGAGCGAGTCGCTTCGCGCGCGCACGCACAATTTGTCATTCCCCTGGCTACCACCATCCCGCGTTCGAGCATCGAAGAGGCCGCCAAACACTGGAGCCATGGCGTGGCTGGATCGAGCCTCAAGATCATTGAGCGCGACACGTACAACGCCCTGGCTCATTCGAGATTGGCCGTGGTGACGAGCGGAACCGCTACATTGGAAGCCGCTCTGCTGGAGACTCCATCAATCGTGGTCTACAGAGGCTTGGAGGTCAACTGGCGCCTGATCCGTCCATTGATCCACCTCGACACCTTCGGCCTGGTAAATTTAGTCGCCGGCCGCCGAATCGTTCCTGAGCTGATTCAACACGATCTGACCGCTGACAGGCTTGCCAACGCCATGCTTGGCCTGCTTCAAGACGAATCGAAGCGACAGGTAATGAAGGCGGATCTCCGTTCTGTACGACGCCGCCTAGGCGCCCCGGATGCAGCAGCGAGAGCCGCCCGCGCCATTTTGGCACACCTGGGTGAGCACCATGACGGATAGGCGATTACCAGACAGCTAACAACTTTCAGGAGACCCGGCGGCGCCCTTAAGGCGCTGAAATATCGCTCCCTGGACTTGCCGAGGCATTTGCAATTTGATTATTGTCGCGTGACGAGCGACGGGTAACACATGAAAGCGAAAAAATCTGTGGGCTGCATGCGAAGAGTCTGCGTCAAGAGGCAGAATCCCAGGTGCCCTAATCCGCACGGCGCAAGCTCAATCACCGCTTTCGCGTGATTATGCCTCCCCTTAGAGTCTCAGGCATACATTTGAATGAGCGAATGTCCATGATTCATGCTCACACACCGCTGAGATCGGTTTACTACTAATTAACTGAGGTCGCGCTTCTAACTTCTTCCTGAGATTGAATGATTGCAAATCCCGAGTATCAGAACCAACCAAAGATGTTCTGGGCTTATGTGCGCACGATTACCCAGAAGCTCGGCTACACGGTGAGGAATAAGAAACAGATAAAGATTGCCTCAATCCCAGAGATTGTGAGGAGCTTGATTGCGCTCGGTTTAGATTCTACAAAACTCGTGAATCGCTCTGGCGTGCCAACAGACCTAGGCCGGGACCTCCTGGGATACTTCGCCTATCGAGCGCAGGTCTTGAATGAACAGGTTCAGTATCAGCTAATGAACGCGGACGCGGCCAAGGAACTCTATGAGAAGCTTGTCAGGAAGGTCCGTCATCCTTGCCCAATCCCAATGAACAAGCAAACAGGGGCAAAGGCGAAGCCCTCCTATTTCACCGGTATTATTAACATGCTGATCGCCGATAGCCTGGGAGGAGACCACTGCGATTACTCGCCGACGGCCTTGACCACTGTGACTGTCGGAGGCGTAGTTGTTCGCACGCTTTCACGGCGAGTTGATGGCGCCTTCCCTGGCGTTGTGAACCCGATCGCCATTTGGGAGATCAAGGAATATTATTACACAACAACCTTCGGAAGTCGTATCGCGGATAGCGTCTACGAGTCGATGCTTGATGGCATGGAGCTCGAGGAACTTCGGGAGAGTGAAGGGATTGATATCAAGCATTATTTGATGGTCGATGCATATGAGACGTGGTGGGAAATGGGACGATCCTACCTGTGCCGCATGGTAGACATGCTCCACATGCGGTACGTGGATGAGATCCTGTTCGGGAGAGAAGTGGTGGACCGCCTCCCGGTCATCACTAGAGAGTGGAAAGAAAGTCTGGCATCACGGAGTATAGGTAAGCAGTAGCCGGTCGGTTACAACCTCGCTCTCCAAGGTTCGTCCGTTCATTTGGAACCGTTTCAGCATCGACCGGCCACAGTCAATGAAAAACTCCTGTTCAAAGAGACCGGGCGGAATCGGCAAGCGCACAGTAGTCCTTCCCGATTTCTTTGTTCCGTCGATACTGAGTGCCATGTTCACTCCCCTCGCCTTGCATTTTTCCATCGCTTGGAACAGAACTGTTAGGTCGAATGTCTGTGCCCCGTACAGGATCGCTTGGGAATTAGTGTACGGCGGATCGCAGTAGATGAGATCCCCTGAGCGGGCACTCTCCATCGCTTCTTGATATTCCAATCGAAGGAACCGTGTTCCAGCTGTTCGCCGAGACCAATCATCGACACGACGGCCGAAGCTGTTAGGTTGAATCGGATTGTGGATACCACAAGGTGTTGACATATAACCGTCTGCCTGTCTAAACCGTACAACTCCTCCATAACACGAACGACATAAGAACAGCAAATCAGCCCCGTTCGGGTTAGCGTTGTAGGCCGCCTTGATTTTCTCATATTGCCTGACCTTTTCGCCGTCATGCATGAATAGCCACCGTTCTGCATACCAAAGCTTCAGCAACTCAGGATTGCTTGAGAGCGTTTGCCAGATCTCCATCAGTGGCTTGAAAGAGTCAGACGCCACAGCGTGCGAAGGTGCCAATGTCGCCAAGACCGCCCCACTTCCAACGAACGGTTCCATGTATCGCTCAAATCTGGCGGGGAAACAAGCGACAATTTCATGAGCAAACCTTTGCTTATTCCCAATCCATTTGAGCAGACTATTCCTGAGCGGCTCGACTGGGCCACGAAAAGCATCGAACGACATTTGCCGCTCTTTCGTCCTTCCGGCTTTCATCCCACGCTTTTCTGAGTCAGCTTAATGGTCGCTTTGAACGGTAACCAGCTCTTACTTCTATTCCCCCATCTCGCATTCGCCGCCTTCTTCGCGATTTCCTTTCGCTTGCTAGCAGATAGTTTCTTCGCCCGAGCATTCCCGCCCTTCAAGCCTCCCTTACGGCCAATCTCCGCCAGGTACTTGCTCACTTGTGAAATCCCGGCCTCCGATCTTTGGTCTTGGGCCATGGGGACGGTCCGCGCAGCTACCTCGTTGGGACTATTCGGGAGCTGCTTGAGCGCCTCATGCATCCTAGTATATATGAGATCAGGGCGGACGGAAGCAGAAATTGAAACTAGGACACCTCCGGCTGCCGGTGGTGCACGGGATCTTCGACGGCGTCCATCGCGCGTATGCTATTTTGCAATCCAGTGTATTGCTTCGCGCAGCTGATGCCATGCATCTGGCCGGCCTAGCCGAGAGTGGACTTAGGAAGATCTGCTCGAATTGTCAGCTGCTACCCGATTCCGGTTCCCATGTCAAGCTTCGTGCAATCGACATCATCACGTCATGAACCCCGGCAGAGATATTCGACGCAGGTCACATGGGCGACGTGGTCATAGATCTCTTGGCTGTGTAGCGTGGCGACGTACCAGGAGAGCTGACCGCCGCCGCGGAGCAATTTGCGAAATGTTTCGGCCGCGATCCGCCGGAGGCGGCAACGGGTGATCGTCTCGATCGTGGCAGGGTAAGGCCGGCGCAGGATGACCGCGCTAGCGTCTACCAGCCATCCTGGCGTTCGCAAACCGATGAACATCCCGCGGCCTCCGAGCTCATATCGCTTCACTTTCACGAGCCCTCGTTCAATGAAGTGAACCTCCTCGGCCATGGCTCCTTGCCGACCTAGCACGGTTCCGGGCGGACACTCCTGCGGAGGACCCAAGCCGTCGAGATGGTTCCAAATTTCCGCGGATAGCGGACCAAGAAATCGGTCGTTCTGAAGGAGAGTCTCCGGGACTCTGTTTTCTCTTCGAAAAAACCGCGCCATCGAACTCGATCTTCGCACTCCGCTGCCCGCAGGCCTCAATTCCCCATCCGACGAAAGCAGTAGTTACTATAGGGAACTGAATTTTTGCGGAACACCCCCATTTTCCCCATAGTCCCGAATATCCCGCTATTCCTGCTTTTCCGGTTTGTCCACAATATCCCTCGTGCCCCCGGGCCCGCTCGGCAACCGGGGACTCTGGCGAGAGAGGCCGTCGCTGCCCGAGCTCCTATAGGCCAGGTTCGAGACCGGTAGATAAACAAAAAGCAGGAGGAGGTGGAGTTACTTCTTCTTGGAGTTGCTCTTGGGTTCGACGTAGCTCTGGCGATACTGCACTTCCAGCCTGTCGTTGTCGGCCTTGCCATCGCCATCAACATCGACCAGGACCTTGATCTTGCGCCGCTTCCCCTCGCGCCGGGTGTTAGTCGAGATATACCCAAGCACATATTGATTCCGCATCATCGCGGAAATCGACTCCAGCACGCTCGGTATCTCTCCCTGAAACCGAACATCGTAGAACTTGCCGCCGCTGGTCGTCGCGAACGTATTCAAGGTATTGCGCGCCTGCAGGTAGGTGAGCCGCGCTTCAGGGGGAAGCCTGTTCTCAGTGAGCAAATAGAGCAGTTGGCCGATGCCAATAATGTAAATGGGCACGCCTGCGTTTTCGACGATCTTGCGCGCCTGGTCGTAGTTGATCTGGCTAAAGGTGTCGAGTCCGGTGCTCACCAGCAAAATCGCCGTGCGGCCCTCTACTTCGCTCAAGCCGTTGTACTCCACGCCATCCAGCTTTCCGCCGCGGAGAACAAAATCGAGAGTGGAAAAGAGATTGCTCTCGCTAAATGCCGGAAGATTGCGAAACAGGATATTGACGGCCTGGTGGAGTTGGCCTGCATCATCTGTGAAATCACTAAGCACCGCCGGGCGGATGTCGTACGCAACCACAGCGATGAAGTCCTTCGGCTTAACGAATCGCGTCACAAACAGGGCGGCGGGATAGAGCACTTCGTTGCGGAACCATGTGATTTGCCGGCTGTATTCCAGTACCATCGCCAGCGTGATGGGCGCCTCTTCGGAATTGAACGTCGAGACCTGCTGCTTTACCTCATCTTCGTAGACGGTAAAATTCTCCTTCTTAAGGTTGGTGAAGAGCCGGCCGGTTTTCTTCTCAAACACAACTACCGGCACACTGACCAATTGTGACCCCAGGGTGAGGATCTCACCTTGAGCATCGATGACCGGCTCTGCAGTGCGCTGTGGACCTCGTGAAGCGCCTTGACCGGCAGGCGCCCTACCGGATTGAGCCGCTGCCCCCGGTTTCTCGGGAGCCTTGCTCTCTTCAGGCGGGGCGGGAGGCGGAGCCGTCCGTGGCGGCGGTCTTCGACCGGCCTGTACCGCGAGGCCGCCCGCAACCGCTTGCGGCCCAACAACCGAAGAAACGAGCTGCGACGAGACGAGAATGACTATCAGGAGCACCGTGAAGAAAGGTCTATCTTGAGGGTTGGGCATCGGATCTTCTCTCGCTCGTATGCTACTCCCCAGTCGAATCCGCGGCAAGCAGTCGCGCGGACCATCTCCACATCGGATCAAGCGGGGCTCGGGCCTGCGCGCACGGCCGGTGCTCGGACGCGGATCAGTTCCAAAAATCTCGCCGCAGCATGCGAATGAACTCGGTCGCGCAGGTGCACGACCCGGAGCGTCCGTTGGAATCGAATCTCTTTGACGGGCACGGCGACAAGCGTGCCGCGCTGAAGTTCTTCTTCGACACACATGTGGGGAACGAAGCCGATGCCAAATCCCATTTGGACGAACTTCTTAATCGTCTCAATCGTCGCCAGCTCGATCGTGATATTCAGCGGCACGCGGTGCCGGCGAAAAGCCTCGACCACATGTTGCCGCGAAGGCGATTTCACATTGTGCGCGAGAAATGACTCGCTCCCCAAGTCCCTGATGTTTACGCTCCTGCGCTGCGCAATCCAATGCCCGGGCGGCACGATCAACGTCAGTTCATCGAGCAACACCGGAGAAGCCTCCAACTCGGCATCGCTTGGATCGAACGATATGACGCCGAAATCGACATGTCTCTCCTTGATGTCCTGTGGGAGGCGCTCGGATAGGGAGCGATGCACCTCGACTTTTACCGAGGGATTCTGGGCGCGGAAATCCATGATGATGCGAGGTAGAAAATAGAGACTGGTGCTCTCATTGGCACCGATGGTAACTTTTCCATGATGGAGCTGGCGCAATTCGTCAATCGCGTTAACCACTTCACCCCGCATGTTGAGGATCTTCTGGGCATACTCGAGCATTACCATGCCGGCGTCGGTTAAGACTACGTTCTTCCTTGAGCGGTCGAGCAAAGGCGCTCCGATCTCTTCCTCCAGTTTCTTTATGGCGATGCTCACGGCTGGCTGCGTACGAGCCAAATGCTCGGCCGCACGAGAAAAGCTATGCTCTTGGGCTATGAAAACGAGCGCTTCTAGTTGACCAAATTCCATTCTTGTCGAATAGTAGCATTAGAGAATTTAATTGTCATCGAAAAATTATAAATTTTACAAAACCAAGACTCGTTGATAGATTTTTAAGTTACGGCAGAGACTATGAGCGAGCGGATCACAATCTTCGACACCACCTTGCGCGATGGTGAGCAGTCGCCGGGCTGCAGCATGAACGTTCAGGAGAAGCTCCGGATGGCCCGCCAACTTGAGGCGCTTGGCGTGGACGTGATCGAAGCGGGATTCCCGATCGCATCTGACGATGACTTCGAAGCCGTCAAGCAAGTTTCGAGCGAGGTTCGGGGCTCTGTGATCGCAGCCCTGGCGCGCGCTACGACGCTTGATATCGAACGGGCTTGGGAGGCGCTCGCCCAGGCCGCCCGTCCCAGGATTCACACCTTCATTGCGACTTCGGACATCCACCTC
>JACXTT010012036.1_pt1 | contig 11507 bp, 5 predicted proteins | sample 9270951 | NCBI WGS metagenome assembly JACXTT01 (sample SAMN15532306, study PRJNA645909) | rock metagenome | isolation source: weathered quartz diorite | place: Puerto Rico | collected 2017-06-21 | reverse complement strand
GTGGTGAACTCCGCCCTTGGGCCATTTGGCGGACTGGGCGGGAGCTTCGGTTTGCGCGCGGGCCAGTGATTCTCCCAGCATCCCCGCAAAGGCCATCATTCCGAATCCGCTGCCCATCCGGCAAAGCGCTTCGCGACGCGTGATCGGCGTGGGTGCTCTGTGTGTCATTGTGTTTCCTTCGTTCGTTGCGAGAGTAATCGCCACTAAGGCACCAGTTCACTTAGTTGATGAACATGAATTCGGTCGAGCTGAGTAGAATCTTGACGTACCGTCCCCAGTGAGTAACGGTCAGGAGCGGTTTCTTCTCATCGCTCTTGCCGGCAACAGGAACGACGCCGGCCATCATCCCGTTCGGATCCATCGCTGCGGCGTCGGGGATCTCCGCCGGCACGCTCGGCGCAACCGCCGTAGCTTCTGATTGCTTGTCCGTCATTTCTTTCTTTTCTGCTTTCTTTTTTTCCTTTTCCTCTTCCGCTTTCTTCCGCTCTTCATACTCTTTCAGCGGTTCATTGCGGAGATAGTCGAGACCAAGCCGTACTTCTTCTGCCGTTGCCGCGCGCCCGAACACTAGACGGTAGGCTTTTTGTATCCGCGCCTCCGGGGTAGGTTCGGACTCTATCCGTCGTACGAGCAGTTCAGCCTGCTGTTGGACAAAATCGCTATTCATGAAAAATAAACGCTGTAACGGTACGTTGGTCGCGTAGCGTTGCTCGGCGGAAATGTTGGGACTGGGGAAATCGAACAGCTGGAGAAAGTCATCCAGTTTATAGCGGCTCACTTTTCCATACAGAGTTCGTCGGGTGGACTGCGGCGTCAACGCTTCGGGTGGCCCGCCCATTTTCTTGTCGAGCGCGCCGGAAGCGGCTAGGAGTGAATCGCGTATTTGTTCGACGTCCATCCGCCGCCGATTGGCCCGCCAGTAAAACCTATTCGCTGAGTCCTTATCGTAATTCGCCTTGATGGACTCGTCGCCGAGTTGGTACACCGAGCTGAGCATGATCTCCCGATGCAGCTTCTTGATAGACATCCCGTTGCGCATGAAGAAGTCGGCGAGGTATTCGAGCAATTCGGGATGAACCGGACGTTCACCGTTGAAGCCGAAATTGCTGGGGGTGTCGACGATTCCCGAGCCGAAATGCCACTTCCAAATGCGATTCACGATAACCCGCATCGCCAGCGGCTGCCGCAAGATCGCGTCCGCCAGCTCCAGCCGCCCGCTCCCCTTGCTGAAGGACAACCTGTTGTCCGGCGAGAGGACCGACAGGAAGCCTCGCGGAATAACCTCCCCCAAGTTATTCGGATTGCCGCGTAAGCTGACGGGTAAATCCACCGACTTCTCTCGGTCCGCAACCCCATGCACATACGGATACTGAGCGGGCATCTTTTTTCTGAAATTCTCGATGTCCTCTCGCAAAGCGGCCAGATACGCGCGTCCCTCAACGCTCAACTGCCGCTCCAACCCCCAACCCCTAAACGCGAGGAGTCCCGGCTTGAATTTTTGAATCACTCCCGGAAGCATCGGGTCGTCGAGATCGCGCACATAAACGTCCATCCAGAGATTGGTTCTCTCAAGGGGCATGGCTTTGGTCTCAACGCTACAGCTTGGGCAGAAGTCATCATTGGTAACGAATTCGTTCGGCTTGAACAAAGGCTCTTTCGGCTTCGTGCCAGTAAGTGATTTGGCGATGATGATCTCGTTCTGCTCTTTCAGGTCCCTGCGCTCGAAGAGCACATCCAGCAGCAGCGTCTGGAAATCGTCCGCCAGTTTTTTGGCTTCCGGCGCTGTCCCACCCTTCTGCATCATCGCCTGCCAATCCTTCAGGTAGGGATAGTAGCGTGGAGGTCGCGCGAGAAACTTAATCCAACGCTGCATCAGCTCGAAGTCGAGTTTGTTCTTTTCAATGACATCGTTGAGGTCTTCCTTGGGTTCGCCTCCCACCCGCCAAACCGCCTGCATGTATTTCGAAGCTTGCAGCGTCAGGCCTTCCGACAGTTGTTTTCCTTCGTTCTGAAGAAACTCCCCAAGCAGTTTCTCCTTATTCTTCAACTTCTTTTCCAGATCGTTGTATTGATCTACCATGCTCTGCGGCACCTGTGGATATTCTTTATAGGTCGTGCTGGCGAAGATACCGGCCATCGCATAGTAGTCTTTCGTCGGGATCGGATCGTATTTGTGATCGTGGCAGCGGGCACAACCCACGGTAAGACCAAGAAACCCGCGACTGACGACATCAATCCGATCGTGCCGCTCGTCCGCGCGCGTCACCTCGACCGCGCCATTGTCGTAAAACCAGGGACCCTGCCCGAGAAACCCCAACGCCGGCAGCGTTCTCACACGTGACTTCTCATCCGTCTGATCCCCGGCCAATTGCGCGCGCACAAACTGGTCATAAGGCAGATCATCATTTATGGCCTTTACCACCCAGTCGCGGTACAGGTAAGCATGGGGATAGGGCGCAAATCCGCGGCCCATCGGATCAAGGCTACGATAGTCGTCTTCGCCATAGCGCGCCACATCGAGCCAGAGACGTCCCCACCGTTCTCCATATTGCGGGGAGGCGAGCAGGCGATCTACGACCTTGGCGAAAGCGTCCGGGGCCTTATCGTTCTCGAACGACTCAATCTCTTCCGCTGTCGGTGGAACGCCCGTTAGATCGAGTGTCGCGCGCCGCAACAGCGTGCGCCGATCCGCAGGCCCAACCTGCGCGAGTCCCTCTTTCTCCAGGCGAGACAGAATGAATCGGTCAATTGCGGTCTTCGGCCAGCGGCTGTCTTTGACCGTGGGCGCTTGAACCGGGTGCAGCGGCTGGAAGGACCAGAAGGCGCGCCGGGCCGGATCAATGGCGAGTTCCCCCTTCGCAACGACCGGAGTCCTGCCGGTAACCGGCCAGACAGCGCCCGTCCGAATCCATTGTGCAATCGCTTCAATTTGATCCGCGCTGAGTTTCCCGCCCTTCGGCATCTTCAAAGCGCCTGTCTGCCGAACGGCAATCATCAGAAGGCTCTTTTCCGGATCGCCCGGCACGATGGCGGGGCCCGATTTGCCGCCTCGCAGCATGGACTCGCGAGAGTCCAGCCGCAGGCCGCCCAATTGCGAATCGGCGTGACAGGAAAAACATTCTGTTGCAAGGATAGGCCGCACCTTGGTCTCGAAAAAATCATCCTTGTTTTGAGACCACACAGGCCAGGCAGCCATCCCCAGGAGCGCGAGACCGAGCACGAAACGCTGTAATTTCATAGAAGCTCCGATGAATAAGAACTCTCAGCACGCGGTGCTTCTTTCTATGTTCAGACTCTGCGTGCGACGACGGAGTTATTCCCCAACCTCGAAGCGGGTTGCCGGAAAACATTACCCCAGGAGCGGCACATGATCAATGACGGTGTTTCGCGCAGAGACGCGAAGGCCCGCCAAACCGCTAAGCCGTTTGAGGCTCGACGCCATTTCGCTATCGCTCGCGGTACCGAAATCACCGGAGTTTTTGCTAAGATGCGTTTCATGATACGAACACTCTTTGTCATTCCGATTCTGCTGTCTTCCCTTGCGCAGACACCCAAACCCGCGCGTCCACCCAGACCAGGGGTGAAAGCTCCCGATGTGCGGATCTCGGTTACCGCGCTGAAGCCGGAAGCCGTGTTTGACGTGCCCGGCGCGCCGGACTGGATCGCCGTTGACGAATCCGTCTGGGTTTCCAACTCCCCGAAAAACACGGTGGCAAGGCTCGATCCAAAATCCAACAAGGTGACGTCCATGATCCCCGTCGGCAACAAGCCCTGCTCCGGGCTGGCGATCGGCTTTGGCAGTTTGTGGGTCCCTCTTTGCGGCGATCAGGCGCTCGCGCGGGTTGATCTCAAGGAAGGAAAGGTGACCGCTACCATCTCCATCGGAATCGGCGATTCTGAAGGCGGGTTGGCGGCCGGCGCCGGCAGCATTTGGCTCGTAACCGACAAAAAAGGAACTTTGGCGCGAATTGATCCCGCGACGAATAAAGTGGTCGCAGAGATCCAGGTTCCTGCAGGCTCCTTCGCGGTAGCCTTTGGAGAAGGGGCGGTTTGGGTAACGGGGACCGAGACCAATGTGTTGACGCGAATTCACCCGGATACCAATCTGGTGGTCGAGACGATTCCGGTCGGGAAGTCCCCGCGCTTCCTTACCATAGGCGGCGGGTTCATTTGGACGCTGAATCAGACGAATGGCGACGTGTCGAAAGTGGACCCGAAGACGAACAAGGTCGTGGCAACCATAGAAGTCGGTGTGCCCGGCCCCGGTGGAGAGATAGCCTTCGGTGAAGGTTCGGTTTGGGTTACATCCTTCGAATTTCCGATCTCTCGCATCGATCCGGCGTTGGGAAAGGTGGTGCAGCAATTCGCCGGCGAGGGCGGCGATGCTATCCGGGTTGGCCTCGGCTCAGTGTGGCTCTCGAATATCCGCGCCGGCACGGTGTGGCGGTTGGATCCTCTCCGCATCGCGGCGACAGTCGCGCAGTGAAAAAGACAGAAAGCGTCGACGGGTTCAGGAAAGATCGCTCAGAGCGGACTCCATCTGATATCCATTGACACAGACCGCATTGAGCTCCGCCAGGAATGGCTCCATTTCCCTATTGCCATCGGCGCCAGTGCGCAGCGGCATTTCTAAACTTATGCCTTCTAAGACCAGGTCGCGCAATTCTTGTAAAGCGAATCGCAGTTCGGCCTGACGCTCAACCGAGCCTTCATCTTCCCCGGGTGAACACATTCCGGTGTCGAGGCTGCTTGTGTTACCGCGTCCCACTCTACTGAAAACGTCGAGGGTTCTTCTCAGTCGATCCAGGCTTTTGCCAATTGAGTATTTCATTGTGCTATTTCCCACTAATGCTGTAGTGCTAGTTGCTTCCGTTGTTACGCCCCGTCTTGCCGATGTGCTGGGCGAGGCACCGTTCCACTGATCCACAAGTCAATAGTCGTGCCAAACAGGGCTTGAAGTCGGAACTATCCGATTGTCAATTTCGCGATACGCGGTAATCCGACTGTGATGGCCATCCACGTTGTGAATATAGGTCTTCCGTGCCTCAGGGAGGGTCGATCAATTTTGGGGGCGGTGCAAACGACGGGTAAAGAAACGCAGACGAATTGCCTCAGTATCGGTCAAATTGATGGACAGTCGCTCGGTCTTTTAGACAGAATCAACGTTTTCGGGGAATAACTTGTTCGACGAATCTCAAGAATCGCCGGAACTAATGCTGGGCAGGTCGTTCCCGATAACAGATTGCACCTCCCCGTTCTTGCGGCGGATGATCAGGCTAGTATCTTGTCGACTACTTCGCCGTGCACGTCAGTAAGCCTGAAGTGCCGGCCCTGGAACTTGAATGTGAGCTGCTTGTGGTCGATCCCGAGACAATGCAGAATGGTTGCCTGCAAGTCATGCACGTGCACCGGATCCGAGACGACGTTGTAGGAATAGTCATCGGTTTCGCCAAGTGTAACGCCTCGCTTGATTCCGCCACCCGCAAGCCACATGGCAAAGCAGCGAGGGTGATGATCGCGGCCGTAGTTGTTTGCAGTCAGCTTGCCCTGGCAGTACACAGTCCTTCCGAACTCTCCGCCCCACACTACTAGAGTGTCGTCGAGCAGTCCGCGCTGCTTCAGGTCGAGGACTAGCGCCGCCGAAGCCTGATCCGTGCCTCTGCACTGCAAGGCGATGTCGCGAGGCAGATCGTTGTGCTGGTCCCAACCGCGATGGTAGAGCTGGATGAATCGAACGTTGCGCTCGGCAAGGCGTCGCGCGAGCAGACAATTCGCCGCATAGGTCCCGGGCTTGCGCGAATCTGGACCGTACATCTCGAAGACGGACTCGGGCTCCTTCGACAGGTCCATCAAGTCCGGAACTGAAGTCTGCATGCGATAGGCCATCTCGTATTGTGTGATGCGTGTCTCAATCTCCGGATCACCGTAGGATTCAGAGTTGATTCTATTCAGTTTCACAACTGCGTCGAGCATCTGACGGCGCGTGGTCTTGTTTATGCCGGGTGGATCATCGAGGTAGAGCACCGGCTCGCCGCTTCCGCGAAAGCGGACGCCTTGATAGCTCGATGGCAGGAATCCAGGTCCCCACAAGCGCGAAAACAACGGCTGATCGGTGTTGATGGCGTTGGCAAGTGAGAGCAACACGACAAACGACGGCAAGTTCTGGTTCTCGCTGCCCAGCCCATAGCTCACCCACGACCCGAGGCTGGGACGGCCGGGCTGCTGGCTGCCGGTCTGGATGAAGGTGATCGCGGGATCGTGGTTGATAGCCTCGGTGTTCATGCTCTTGATGATCGTGATCTCATCGACGATCTTCGCGGTATGCGGGAGTAGCTCGCTGAGCCAAACCCCCGACTGGCCATGCTGGCTGAACTTAAAGAGTGAATTTACTACCGGGAAAGAGCTCTGGCCCGAAGTCATTCCAGTTATTCGCTGGCCCATTCGAACGGAGTCCGGAAGCTCGGTGGCGTGATAGCGTTGGAGTTTGGGTTTGTAGTCAAACAGGTCCATCTGCGAGGGCGCGCCCGACTGATGTAGAAAGATGACCCGTTTAGCCTTCGGGGCGAAGTGCGGAAGGCCGGCGAGCCCGCCGGTCTTTGGATCTCTGCCCATCTGAGTATCGGCGAATACGGTTTGCTTGACCAGTGAAGCGAGAGCGGCAACTCCGATGCCGGTGCTTGCGAGGCCGAAGAGTTGTCGTCGCGTTAAGATGAGCTCGAGTTTTTGCTTGAGATCCATTTCAGTTGCCTGTACCAACTGCTTCGCTAGTTCAAGAAATCTTTGTGTATCCGTCAAATCCGTTTGATCCGTAGTCCCTGAGCCGCAGAGATCATCTGCGGTGGCCATCGAGCACGGATGACACTGATTCAACGGATGAGCACGGATAGGATGAACACAAGAGTCGGGCGCTGCTACTCCTTTGTGATCGTCTCGTCCAGATTCAATATCGTGCTCGCCACAATCGTCCATGCAGCAAGCTCGGATGCGTCGAGCTTCGCATTCCACTTCGATTCGCCCACACTCAGCAGATCGATGCCAGCTTTTTTGTCGCGGCGGTAATGAGCGAGTTGTTGCTGCAACAGTTTGCGGAGCAATTGCGCCTCCTTCGTTGAGGGCATCCGCGACGTTGCTGCACGAAACGCAAAGCTGATCCGGCTGTCAGCATCCCTTCCGGCCTCACTCATTGCCCTCTGCGCCAACCACCGGGCTGCTTCGATATAAGTCGGGTCATTCATCAACACAAGGGCTTGCAATGGAGTGTTGGTCAACGCCCGACGAGCGGTGCACTTCTCGCGGTCAGGCGCATCGAAGGTCGTGAGCTGAGGCGGTGGAACCGTGCGCTTCCAAAATGTGTACATGCTTCGCCGGTAGAGGTCCCTGTTTGCGCTTGGCGTGAACGACTGGGCGGAGAACCCATCGCCAAACGCCAGCTCGTCCCACAGTCCTTTCGGTTGATAGGGAAAGACGCTTGGGCCGCCAATGTCGGTGTTGAGAAGGCCGCTCACCGCCAGGGCATTGTCACGGATTGTCTCGGCCGCCAGCCGTAATCTAGGTCCACGGGCCAGCAGTCGATTCTCGGGATCCTTCTCCAGTAGCCCAGGCGCGACTCTTGACGACTGACGATACGTTGCCGATGTTACGATCAGCCGCTGCATGGCTTTCACATCCCAACCGGTCCGGGTGAACTCTGTCGCAAGCCAGTCCAGCAGCTCCGGATGCTCGGGCGGCTCGCCCTGGACGCCAAAGTTCTCGGAGGTCTTCACGATGCCGAGACCAAAGTATATCTGCCAGTAGCGATTCACCGCGACCCGGGCGGTCAGAGGATGCGACTCTGAAACCAGCCACTTTGCCAGACCGAGGCGATTGGCGGGCGCGCCTTGCGGAAGGGGCGATAACACCGTGGGCACGCCCGGCGATACCTTGTCGGTCTTGTTGCGGTAGTCGCCGCGCCCAAGGACGAAAGTCTCACGCGGCTTCTCCATTTCGGACATCACCATTACGGTGGGGATCGCGTTATCGAGGTTCTCCTTTTCCTTTCTCAGAATACTCAACTCGGCGTAAAGGTTTTGCAGGGCAGCCGGCGCAGCATGGGTGAGGAAGTAGTTCCGGACTCGCTCGCTCTCGTCTTTCGATCTTTTGCCGGAGACACCCGACAGGATTGTCTGAATCGGATGATGAATCGCAAGCCGCTCGACCTCAGCGTCGTCCAGCGCGCGCTCGTAAAGTCGCAGATCATCGATATTGCCCCTGAACGGTTTGCCTAGGTCCTTGTTTCCGATCTGCAGCTCGGCATTCGTCTTGATTGTGCCTGAGAGATTATCCTGAAGGACCTCAGGTTTGTGGAGCCTGCCATTGATGTAGAGCCTTAAACCGGCGGCTTTGCCAGAGCCGTCATAAGTAAGCGCGATGTGATACCAGTCTCCCAGGATCAGTTTGCTGGTCGTTATTATTTGAATGGCGCTGTCGGGCCAGTGAGAGGTCAGCCTGATCGTTAGATGGGCAGCGCGCTTTTGAATGCCGACAAGCTCAAGCTGATCGAAGAGGAACTCGTAGCCGCGGCGAGTCTCCGGGTTATCGATTCTCTGTAATGCGGCGATTGGCGTGTTGCCGTTTCCCCGCAGCCACAATGCGCAGCTAAAAGGGTCTGAACGCTCGAACGCTCCCACGCTTCCGAAGCTCACGCGGGAGTCGCCATCGAAGCTGACCGCTTTTCCGACCTGTCCGGAGCCGAACGTCGGATCGCCGCTGACAGTCCGCCCGTGCTGATACCGGCCCGACACATCCGAGAGATTGCCGTCGAGTTCATAATGTGCAGTGAGACCGTTTCGAGGCGCCTCGGCGATTGCGCCAATCAGTGACTTCTCCCATTTTTCCTGCAAGGGCTCGACTTCTTTTTCGGATAGCGCATCCTCCTTGACTTTTATTGCGGAGGTCAGTTCTTCAAGTCTCGTTTTCTGCTCCTGAGATGGCAGCGCCAACACAGGCTTCGCGTTGCCCGTTCTACCGTCGAGTCCCTCCTCGGAGACCGTGTTGAAGAAGGCGAAGAACTGATAGAACTCCTTCTGGGTGATTGGGTCGTATTTGTGGCTGTGACAGCGAGCGCAGCCCAATGTTGTAGCCATCCAGACATTGGAAGTCGTTTCGACGCGGTCAACGACATACTCGACTTGATACTCTTCGGGAATCGCTCCACCCTCGAAATTGATCATGTGGTTTCTGTTGAAGCCCGAGGCGATCTTCTGGTCGGTGGTCGCATCCGGCAACAGATCGCCTGCTAGCTGTTCGGTCGTGAACTGGTCGAACGGCAGGTTGCGATTGAATGCATTGATCACCCAGTCGCGCCAGCGCCACATATCACGGTGGCTGTCAATGTGGTAGCCATGAGTGTCGGCGTAGCGGGCAAGATCCAGCCACCACATCGCCATGCGCTCGCCGTAGTGCGGAGAGCCAAGCAGTTTATCCACACGCTTTTCATAGGCATCAAGCGAGGTGTCTTTGAGAAACGAATCGATCTCTTCCGTCGTGGGCGGCAGTCCGGTCAGATCAAGAGTCACGCGGCGAAGCAATGTGACCTTGTCGGCAGGGTCCGAAGGCTTCAGCCCCTCTCGTTCAAGACGGGCAAGGATAAAATGATCGATTTCATTACGGGGCCACGACGAGTTGGCCACTTTGGGAGGCTCTAGTCGCTTCGGCGCCAGATAGGCCCAATGCGTCTCCCATTTTGCGCCCTCGTCTATCCATCGTCGCAGGAGCTCGATTTGTCTCGCACTCAGCGTTCGCTGCGATGCCACCGGCGGCATTCGCATTTCGGGTTCAGTGGCGGTGATGCGCTTGATCAGCCGGCTGTTCGACGAGTCACCGGGCACGATCACTCCGGGTTTGGCGAACGCACCTTCTTTATTGTCGAAGCGAAGACTCGCCTTTCGTTGGGTCGCGTCAGGACCGTGGCAAGCGAAACATGTGTCGGATAGGATCGGACTAATGTCGCGGTTGAAATCGATTGGTGTGGTCGTTTGATGTTTCGGTTCCTGGGCAAAGACCACGCAGGAGGCCGCTAGTACAATTCCGACAAGCACTATTGACACCCTGCGCCTCACGTTATTCCCTCTGCTGAGCACGTTGGGTTGACGGCACCGCACTCGGCGCCGCTTTTATTCCTCGGGGCGGAACTCAGGATTCGCTTGCTCGTCTGAGTATTGTACCTCGAGTAGACGGATCAGTTTTTATCCGCATCGGATTCTGTTTCTTGCTCTGAATCGCAAGGGTACGACACAATTGGGTCAATCGCAATCTCGGGTCGAAACTCTGCTCTGCGTCTTGGCGGACCTTGGCGACTCTGGGCGCAACTGCAAATTGACTGTTTCGCGCAAAGACGCAAACTTCCGCCAAGACCAGTTCGCTCGAATTTCCTCGACATTCATTCTACAATGACAGCCTCCAGAAGTTTTTAATCCGAACAACTAGGAGCAAGAGCGATGAGCATCATCAGGTTCTGCGCTTTGGTGGTATTCCTGTTGGGAGCAGGCAGCCTGGACGCTTCAGCCAAAGAACTGACTGCAGGCGTTGCGCGGGTCGAGGTGACTCCGCCGGTTGGTGCGCCGATGGGTGGGTATAGCGACCGGGAAGGACCATCAACCGGCGTTCACGACCCGCTCTATGCCACCGTGCTGGTTCTCAAATCAGAGGGAATGACGGTCGCAATCGTAAGTTGTGATCTGCGCTCGTTTCCCTCTGAACGAATCGTCTCATCGGCCCGAGAACGCAAGCTGGCCGATCACGTCCTAATCGCCGTCACCCATAACCATTCGGGACCGTTGACCTGGGAAGATAAGAGCTGGCCGCGCCCTGAGGGCTCATGGTTCGCTGACACCGAAGCCAAAATCCTGCAAGCCCTCGAGACCGCCACCAAACAGATGTTCCCGGCGCGCATTGCCGCAGGCTCCGGCGAGATTTATCTCGGTCACAATCGCCGCCAGGTGGGCGCAGATGACAAAGTCACGATGCTTTGGCGGAATGCAGAAAGAAAGCCCAGTGCGCCAATCGATCCGACAGTTGGGGTGATCCGGGTAGACGATGCCACCGGAAAGCCTCGGGCAATAATCGTCAACTACGCCTGCCACGCGGTGGTTTTGGGACCGGACAACCGCTTGATCTCGGCGGATTATCCGGGCTATCTGGCCCGCCGAATGGAACGGGAGCTAGGCGGTGCGCTGTGTCTGTTCACCCAGGGCGGAGCGGGCGACATCAATCCGTACCTCGACAAACAACCGGTCACCCAAGACGGCTTCGGTGAAGGTGAGAAGATGGGCAACGAGTTGGCCGGTGTTGCCTTGACCGTTGCGCGAAAGCTTAAGCCACCGGTGAATGACAACGCCAGGTTGGTGGCTGCTGCTGATGTTCTGAGCTTCCGCGACCGCTGGAACCCGCAAAAGACCATACGAGCCGGGCGGACTCAGCTTTTAGTCAACCACCACAATGCCAAACCCACCCTGCCCGTGTACCCGTTT
>JACXTT010012035.1_pt1 | contig 11507 bp, 12 predicted proteins | sample 9270951 | NCBI WGS metagenome assembly JACXTT01 (sample SAMN15532306, study PRJNA645909) | rock metagenome | isolation source: weathered quartz diorite | place: Puerto Rico | collected 2017-06-21 | reverse complement strand
TCTCATTTAATAAAACATCATTTTCATCAAGGAGATCAAAATCAACCTTAGCAAATGGCGCCATGCTGGTTTGGGAGTTGCCCGTATATTGAATTTCTGAAGGGAAAAGTTTATTGCCGTCACGGACATAGGTGACCGTCATGTAATTACCAAACTGGTCTTCCACTTTATCCAGACACCATCGAAAAATCCGCGATGTATTATTAGGGTCATATTCCCGGGAGGCGGTTGTCGTCCCAAAATAATATTTGGTCATGCGGGCATCGGTCATGACCCAAGCGCTTGCACTGATCTCAAATTTAGAAAAATCTGTCTCCCGGCGCTGGCGATAAAAATTATCGCTGGAGTTAAAGACCAACTCGCCAGACCCACCACTCGATAAAAAAACATAACTGTCCGTTGAATCGTATTTGGGCGTCCCTTTTTTTGTTGAGCGCTGGATGGATCCCAACTCCAGGTTCCAACCCACGCCAGCAATCCCATTTTTAGACATGGAGCTGTAAGATAAAACGATGTTGGGCTGGATGCCGTTTCGTCCAGCTGGCACGGAGATAGGGATCCCCGTTGATGCGCTTCCGGAGAAACTGTCGACGTTAAAGGAAAGTGGCGAGGAATCAAAAGACTTGGGCGCATCGGCTCTAACGATGGATGTATTCAATACGAAAGCAAAAAGGGTTAAAAAAAGGAATAATTTTCTCATTGAAACCTCCGTTTGTTTTTTAAAATCACATATTGTCTGAATCTTGGATCATCGAATTAAAAACCTTCCTTAACTCCCAAGACTGGTTTATAAGAAATTCAAGCTCTTTGTAAAAATGCGTGTTTTCCATTTGTAAAAGCATTAACCAATAAGCGCTTTCATGACATTCTTTACGACTGCTTTTTATACGGAAAAAATAATCCTCTTTACTCAATGACTCCTTAGCTTCGATATAATGCGCCCCAACTAACATTGATGATTTAATCAACTGCTTATTTAACCGAAGATTGATCACATTCTGATCAAGCTGCTTGCATAACCTGATAACACCGCGTGCGAACTCAAATATTTTGTCTTCGACGTTTCCGAGTCTTTCTTCCAATATAATCATAAATTTTCCTCAAAAGAGGAAGGGCCGCTCGATCCCCTTCATCCCCCAAGGTCAGCGGCTCACGGTTATTAAACCCCTTCCTCTCTTTTATTTGACTTAGCGTTGACTATAGACTACGGTCTTAAGAACTTTTTAACTATGGTATGCTTCCAACACGCGCTCTGAAATCTCGTCTTTAATGCCTTCGGACAAACAGCGGACAGAATCATACCATTTATTGTCTTTAGCCTTTTCCGCGGGCATAGAGACAAACAATGTTTCATTACGCTCAACAACCTTTATTCCTTTAATAAGCAACGCATCATTAACAACAATGTCAGCAAACGCCTTCAAAAATTTGTTGTTCTCAATTTTGTGCACTCTCTTAACCTTAATCTCCAATTCCTGTCTCATACGCTCATTCATCCTCTCTTATTATGTTTTCTCTGTCGTCTATCCGGCTACGGGTACGACATCCATACTTGCGTCATTATTCATCCGTCGCTATAAGAACCTTTTTGACTCCCCCAAAACACGACCTCGTAACCGTAACCGCCAGACGATTTCATTAACTAACACCAAAATCCGTCTTTATTTCTGTTTGTTTTGTGTTATTTGATTGTCTTTAAAACATGCCCCACAAGGCTTAAGACCTTTTTTAATGGCTTCGCTGTCATCCATCTTGATGGTAGAGCGATCTTTAATGAACTCACAATCAGCCTTGTGATATTTTTTCCCATTTTTCGTGACATAAACTTCGGCCGCATATAAATGCTGGGCCATGATTTGTCCTAATAAAACCAACCCACAAATAATCACTTTCTGTTTCATCGCATCATTCTCCTTTCGTGCATTTTGGCATTAGTTAATGAAAATCAGTTAAAGCGGCGCTGAAACGTCCGCCTGTATATCCGTCGAGCAATGCTGTTAATTCTTCAATGCGTAATTGCATATCTTGATGTATGCTTTCGTCGTTAAGTTGCGCGCCCACAAGTGTTAGCCTCTTACGTTCAAAATAAATCCGTGTGATTTGATCCAATATATCTTGGCGTAACTCAACCATAAGCTTCGATCGGGAATCAATGGAGGTCTGGTCATTGTTCCAAATTAGTTCTCCCAAATTCCAAGTCACGGATATTCCCCAATCCGTTAAATCCCGTCCTTTTTGTAACACGTCCGGATTAGGACCCGTGTCCCAGTGAAAAACCTCTCCTGCGTCACGGTCTATCCCGACATTAACATTAGGCAATAAAGCTTTCATACGGGCTTGGCTGCGCCATGCTAAAATTTTTTCCGGATTAACCTCTGCATAATCGATGGCCCAAGCCTGAACCTGTCGAATATTGGGTTCAGATAGTCGTGTACCTTCCGTCTTAAATGACTTATCTTCTGAGAATTTTCTAGATGCCAGCGTTTGGTCGTCATTGATAAAGGTCTGTTCTGTCGTTAAATAAAAAATCCCTTTATCCGTTGCGGCGAGAACGTCTGTGTCTTGAGTAACAACTAAATCACGGATATCATTGGTTTCTAGCCCCTGATAAAGCGGTTGCCAAACTTTTCCATTAAAGAGAAACAGCCCATCGGTTGTTGCAGCTAAAAATTTTCTTTTTGAAGCATCGCTAGGACAAACCTCGTGGCTGGCCGAGGAGATTTCAACCATCTTTACTAACTTATTTGTGGGCAATAGCTCCGTATTAAATGGTTTAAATTCCATATCTGCTTGCTTGATATAAATACCTTCTTTTGTTGACACAAAAATATCATCACCACACAAAAATAAATCCTTGATCCATGGATCTTGAATATCCTCTGCATTTTTATCTTCTTCCATTACGTTAATACCTGCATGAAAAATCTTCTGCCAAGTTTTCGTCATGCGTTCCATACGATAGACATCCTGAGATGTAACCGCGTAAAGATAATCTTTATTTGCGGCCAATCGATAAACAGCTTCATTAAAATTGTTAATTTTTCTCCAGGTATTTGAATCAAGTGAGTGCAAAAAAATCCCTTGAGATGACGCTAAATAGATAAGGTCATCTAATTGGATCATGTCATAGGTATCCTGTCCGTGCTCGGCAGAGCTTTCAAATTCCTTTTGCCAGCGCTGCGCAGGCAAATAATAAGAGTAGACACCATCATCTGTTAGAAGATAAATCGTGCTTGATGCCGTTGGTAAGATTGATAATTGATGAACTTGATGAATGCTGGAAGGTAACGTCGCCAACCGTTGGGTCAACTGGTATCGCGGTTGAGTTTGATATAGTGATTTATCAGAGGCAAAATAGATCATATGGCCCGTTGCATTGACTGCAATGGATTGGATCTCCGATTCTAAAACGCCATTTATTTTTTGCCACATTGGTCCATTAACCGCCCCTTCGGCTAGGGTAACGACTAATACCCAAAGCAAACTTAAGGTAAAAATTCCCTCTTTTGTTCCCATGTCCTCGCCTCCTCGTAGATCTTCGCTACGTTAAACCGTTTCAACGCTTCCTCAACCGCCATTTTTAATTTTGGATTATTCTGATCGATATTACGCAAATAGACATCCAGATATTCCAACATCGTTTCAAGTCCCAATGTTTCTTTCATCTTTTTTAAAATGGATAACATGCTGTAGGTTTCAATGCTAAATAATAAACTGTTTTGGGTGGGGGATTTCTTGGGGCACTGATTGTTTTCATCTATATTAAAATTCAATTTTAGACACCATCCTTTTTGACGATTGAGGAAAGCATAACATTAATTTGATTATTTGTCAAATTTAATTGCCATTTAAACAAATTTATAACTCTTTTATTTACAAATAATTACAAATACAATAAAAAATAATTAAAAATTGTTGTAAATTAATTTGATTTTTCTTCCATTTTATTGTAAATTTATCAATAGGCTTAGTAAAAATTTTTACCCAACATCTGTTAAAAAGGACAGTTCATGTTTATAGGAGATCACATCAAGGAATTGCGCAAACAAAAACATATGACCTTGGTTGAACTGGCCCACAAAAGTGGCGTTCAGATTGCCACTCTTAGCCGCATTGAAAATAAAAAGATGGTCGGCACCCTGGAGTCCCACTTAAACATAGCTAAAGCTTTGAATGTGGATGTGACACAGCTCTATGCTAATATTAGAGAAGACAGCTCAACTGAAGCGAAAGAAAAGGAAAAAAAGCTCACCGAAAGCTTTGTCCATAATGACAAAGCTTCCATGGAAATATTAACCACCAAACTTTTCAGCAAGAAAATGATGCCCTCCCTTATACGCATTGAACCGGGTGGGCAAACGACCCCTGAAGAGAATTCAGTAGGGACAGAAAAGTTTATATTTGTTCTGGAAGGAAAAATTGAGGTTTCTATCGATAGTCAAATGACTCCTTTATCCAAAAACAGCTCATTTTATTTTGATGCGGCAAGAAAACATTATTTTAAAAACACCGGGGCCAAAGTCGCCAAAATGCTTTGCGTTTGTACACCAGTGGCTTTATAGGATTAAAGGGTTAAAGTGTTAGAGGAAAAACTGTGAAACTAAATAATGGTATAGCGTTAAAAACTCACAAAGAACTTATTGCATGGCAAAAAGCCTATAATCTTTGCTTGAAAACATTTAAATCCACAGAAAAATTTCCAAGATCCGAACAGTTTGGCCTAACGTCTCAATTAAAACGAAGCGCGCTCTCAATTCCTTCCAATATTGCCGAAGGATACAATCGAGGGTCCACAAGTGAATATATTAGACTTCTTTATATTTCATATGCTTCCTTGGCCGAATTAGAAACACAATTGATGATTGCTCATGATCTTGGATATATACAGACAGATGAATTTAATAATCTTATCAACTTACAAAAAGAGGTTCAAAGGATTATGTGGGGGCTCATCAGATCGCTCTCTTAACAATTCTCCTCTATCCCTTTATCCCTCTAACCCTTATTGACAAAGGAGTTTTTATGACAAAGAAAGTCCTGATCATAGATGACGAAGAAGGTATTCGCGAATCCCTTAAACTCATCCTCGAAGATCATTTTGAAATGATCTTAACAGAAAGTGGTTTTGAGGCCCTGGAAATCCTCAAAAATGATAGAGAAATTGGCGTTGTCCTTTTGGATATCAAAATGCCTAAAATTCAAGGACTGGATATCCTTAAAGCCATAAAAAATGCACATCCCCGGTTACCCGTTATCATGGTAACTGGCTATCGCATGGTTGAAACCGCTAGCGAAGCCGCACGACTGGGAGCACAGGGGTATATCATTAAACCGTTTAAATCAGAGGAAATTTTAGAGACTGTTAAGAAGTATTTGAAATAAAAAATCCAATAAAATGTTTCACATCACACCATTAACGTTATCTGGCTTATTAATAACAATCACCTACTTCCCTTTGTTCTTATTTATTTTACTAAAAGGAAAGAGCAAGATTACCCTTCTCTTTGCATTACATATATTCTCAGTCTTTATATGGGGGATATGTTCGCTTCTAATTGGCTCGATCGATAATCATGAAATATCAAAAACCATATGGAAGATAGCTATTTCGGCAGTCTACTTTATTCCCGTCTTCTTTCTTCATTCTATCTTATTAATGACCAACAAGATTAACCGGTGGCTCATATTTTTCGCTTATCTTCAGGCCATTTTATTCTGTTTAACTGCATACTTTATGCCTGACTTCTTTGAATTAAAGCACATTTCAAATTTTTTTTATTACATAAAGGGAAATTTCTTATTTAAAATTTCATTCTTTATGTGGGCATTTAATGTAAGTCTGGCACACAGTAAACTTATTCTTTTCTATATAAAACAAAATAAAGAATCAATACTTATACTCCTAATATTATCGATAATCGGCTTTATTGGTGGAACATATAATTTTGCAATTACATTTGATCTGCCATATTCTCCTTATGGCAATTACCTTGTCCCCATTCACTCTTTAACAGTTACTTATGCAATTTTAAAAAATCAATTTTTAAATATAGAATTTGCTATTCGAAAAAGCACAACCTATTCTTTATTAATTGCCTGCATATCATTTATTTATTTGATTACTGTATTTATGATAGAAAAATTTACACAACATACGTTTGGGTATAATTCCACCTTAATAAGCATCCTTCTAGCCTTCTTTATCGGCCTCGTATTTATTCCCTTAAGAAACGGCATACAAAGAGTTGTTGATAGTTTCTTTTTCCAGTCTCCTGTAGAAGAAATTATTCATCAAAATGAACTCTTTAAAAAAGAAATGATTGCCTCTGAAAAATACAAGACCATCTCAACCCTGACAAGCGGCATTGCGCATGAAATCAAAAACCCCCTTACCGTCATCAACACTTTTTCTGAAAAACTTCCCGAAAGAATGGATGACCAAGAATTTTTGACTAAATTCTCAAAACTTATCAGTTACGAAGTCACGCGCATTAATAGCATGGTCCACCACCTCCTTGATTACACAAAACCCAAATTAGAATTTATACTTTCTGATTGTAAAGTCCATCAATTGATTGATGACACTTTGGATTTCTTTAATGCCCAATTTATTAAATATAAAATTGAAGTCATAAAAAAATATGGTGCTGACAATGATCTCACCGTGCGCCTTGACCAAAATCAAATAAGACAAGTCCTGATTAATTTATTAATCAATGCCATTGATGCGATGTCCTCCGGAGGACAATTAACCATTTCAACCAACATCAAATCGACTCCCTTTTCTTTTACTTCTAAAATACTAGAGATTAACATAAAAGATAGCGGTAGCGGCATTAATCCCGAAGATATCCCCCACATCTTTGAGCCTTTTTACACCAAAAAAGATAAAGGCAATGGATTAGGTTTGGCTATCAGTGAATCCATCATCAAAGGCCATAACGGGAAAATTAGCGTCAAAAGCGAATTGGAAAAAGGAACAGAATTTATTGTGGAGTTGCCGCTTTCTTAAAGACTATAGACCATAGACCCGAAATTTGTCTATAGTTTGTTGTCTTTACTACACTTTCCCCGCCCTCGCAAGCTCAATGAAAGCTTTCACAGGAATTGGATTAAACTGAATACCGCTTTTGCGTTTGATTTCATCAAAAGCGATTTCGCGGGATAGACCTTTACGGTAGGGACGGTCGGTGGTCATGGCATCAAAGGTGTCGGCCACGGCAATGATGGCCGCTGAAATGGGAATGTCTGCGCCCTTAAGCCCATCGGGATAACCATTGCCATCAAAAAATTCATGATGATATTTAATCCCGTCGACCGTTTCTTTGGGAAGCCCAAGCGGCTTGACAATCTCTGCCCCTCTTACCGTGTGTTGTTTCATAATGTTATATTCCTCGGGCGTCAATTTGCCTGATTTGTTAAGAATTGTTTCTGTAATTGCAATCTTGCCAATATGATGCAGAAGGCCAGAGATATAAAGATTTTCAAAAAAACTTTCCTCAAAACTGGCTGAACCATTGGCGTGCATTTGTCGAGCAATGGCAATCGCGTGTTTAGTGACCCGCTCAGTATGGCCGTGCGTGTAAGCGTCCTTGGCTTCAATGGTTGAGCCCAACACAATAATTGTCTGTAAGAACAGTTGGTGATTGCGCTCCGCCTGCCTTTTTAATCCTTCGAAAAGCTGAGCGTTACGAATAGCCATGGCCGCATCGGATGCGAGCGCCGCAAAAAAATCTAACTCCTCTTGTTCAAACTTGGTGGCGTCTTCCTTTTCTCCAAGCAAAAGCACAGCCATCAATTGTTTTTGATAAAATGCCGGTACGCAAGCTATTGTATTTAACATCTGCATTTGCTCTTCCACCTTATGTAATAAATCTTTAGTTTCCGAGCCATTCCCACTCTTATTTTCAATGAGCGTTTCTTTCCAAATCATGCGGCTGATGTCATCAGAAACAATGGCATTGCGCGTCAAGGTTAAGGGCCTAAATTCTTCACGATAAAAAACTTTAATAATAGGGCTTTCTTGGTTAAAGCGTGTAAATCCCACAGGGACCTTAAAACCTGTTTCCCCTCGAGAAATATTTAAAACATATGTATTTTTAGTCGGATCATATAGGACCATGCCTGCGTGGCGAATTTTAAGCTTACGTACAATCATCCGGATAATGAGCTTGATCAAAAGGTGCGGGTCATGGACCATGATCATACTTCGGCTAGCTAATTCGAGTTCTTTTTTGTAATCAATTTTGAGCATAAAAGAATAGTTGAGAAGTAATGGCCCACCACGAACCCTTTATCCCTTATTTAATTCCCCCAAGACAATCTTCTCAAGTTCCTCCAAGACAAGTGGTTTATTCACATATCCTTTGATCCCCCAACTATTAGCCTCATTAATAATCTCTTCATCCTCAACTCCCGTGACCATAATCACTTTTGTATCATTACCCTTGGAACGAAGCTCTCTTAAAACCTCAACGCCGGTCATCTCTTCCATATGAACATCTAATAAAACCAAATTTGGTTTTTGGTCATCAATTATTTTTAACGCCTCATTACCACCGCTTGCCGTAAAAACTTCGATGCCGCGTTTTTTAAAAAAGCTCTTGGCAAATTCCCTGATATCAACTTCATCATCCACAATCAATAACTTTGACATAATTCCTCCCTATAATAATTAAGATACCGGCTTGTCTTGCCCTGCGGCTTCAGCAACGGGCAATAAAATATGCGTTTCGCTTCCTATTTTATGCCGCGATAAAAACTCCACTTTCCCTCCATGGTTTTCTTCGATAATTTGACGGATCACATAAAGTCCCAGACCTGTCCCTTTTTTACTGGAAAGCTTAGTTGTAAAAAATGGGGTGAAAAGTTTTGTAATATCTTCGTCCTTAACCCCCATCCCATTATCTCTAAAAATAATTTCGATGCGCTTGCCCTTCTTTTCAGCTGAAATCTCAATACGGCCCTTATAGTCTTTTTCTTTTAATTCGTTTTTACGCTGGACAGTTGCATCATAAGAATTATCGATAATGTTAAAAAAAACTTCCTGAAGCTGAGTGAAATTACCGAGAATCATGGGGACAGAATGATTAAAATTTTTGACGATGTCGAATTCGCCAGACTTTATCTTAAACTGGGCCATTTCAAGAGAGGCATCGACCAACTTTCCTAACTCGACGGGGTTAAAACCCTCCTCCCCCTTACGCGTATATTTAAGAAGCCCCTCTACAATCTCCCCGCCGCGTTTAACATTATCCTGAATGCGGCCTAAAGCGCGCTCCACGTCTTCAAATGTTTGCTTAATATCCCCAGGCAAATCATCTTTCTTTTTGAGCCGTATCGTATCAAGCGCATCGCCAGCAATAAAGCCCATGGCATGCAAACGATTGTTGATTTGATGGGAAAGCCCGTCAGCCATGGTCCCGATGGTCGCCATCTTCTCGGCACGAAAGAGTTGTTCATGGGTTTTTTTCATATCCTCATAAAACTGAGCATTCTCAATGGCCAAGGCCGATTGGTTAGCCAAAATAGAGAAAACAGCCAAGTCATCGGGCGTATAAACTTTCCCACTTTTTTTCTTTCCCAGAATAACGATAGCAATAAGACGTTCTTCAATAAAGCTCGGCACAACAAGAGCGGCATCCAATGATTTCATGGTCTTTTCAATTTCATTTAATATTTCATCACTATAATCTTGTGATTTTTGCTTGACCTCGTCATAGACAAGCGGCTCTTGTAATTTTTTAAGCTCGCTTATAAGAGATAAACTGACAGGCAGGACACTGAGCCCTTTTTCTTGGCCAAGTTTTCCTTTAGATGCCTTAAGGACAAACTGATTGGATGATTCGTGGAGCAAATAGATCTCACAATGCTCCAATCGAACAGCACGGGTAACAATATGCACAATGAGCTGAAGAAGCTTCTTTAAATTCTTAATCCTTCCCATACCCATCGAAGCCTGACGCAGCGTTGCCTGATAGGCGCGCTGTTCCTGAAGCAATCTATCTTCGGCGCGTTTTTGGATAAAGAGATAAATAAATGGGCCTGCTGTGGCAAGAATTGTTGAACTTATTAAAGGTATCAACCACCAGTTTTCATGACTCAATTGTTGCAAAAAAGGTCTTCCCTGAAAAGCCAAAGCAAAAGGAGTTCCAAGAACAAGAGAATATACAAATACAAAAATTCCTGTTCTGGTAATAACTAAGGGAATATCCATGAGTCGGTACTTTACAATGGCGTAGGAAAAGACTATAGGTAATTGAAACATAAAAATAAAACCAAATGGATATATATTTAAATTATAATTCGGCAAGAAATCTAAACTAGCAGCCGATGCAAAGATAGATGCTATAAAAACATATCTTAATTTGGCTAATTGAATAGAGTTATTTTCTTTCATCATTTTAATTACCATTAATACGAATCCTGCGCTAAACAAAGAAACAAAAAAACAAAGGAAAACCGGGTGCAGAAATCCAGCTCGAGGATAATATCCCCAATTAAAATTATTAAGCCCGGAAATAAACTTATTGCTAAAAACGAGTACCGAAGAAAAAATAACTCCCAAGACATTTAGAATGAAAATAAAAATTTTCCAATTCCTAATGGCAAGAAGATAAACTACAAATTCAAAGAAAAAAATTGGTATGAATATTATTCCCAAATAACCGATCTTATAAAAAATAAATGCTGAATTTCCAATTAGTGATTTTTGAGCAAAGGTATAAAAAGTTATCCAAACACTTATACTAATTGTTAATTTAAAAAAAGAGCGATTAATAGGAGATGAGCTGTTTTTTATATATGTGAAAAATCCAAACGCGAGGACAAAGAATGAGGCTATAAATTTGAATGATAATAATAACATTTTTAATTCTTAGCAATAAACTGTTCTTTTATTTTCCGCAAATCACTCACAGAATAAATCTTATTATGAAAAGAAAATGGAGCTAATCTTATTCCATGTTTATTTCCTAAATCATAAATCTCCTCTAATTTATCTTGTCTTATTCCTCCCTGTCCAAGAGAATAATCCTCTCGAATGTCCTCTAACCCGAGTATAATTCCCTCAGCAAGACACCCATAGATAAAATCATTATCCGTAAATCCTTTCCATTTAATATTTAATAAATTCTTCTCTAAAACAGCCTTCCCCCCATCATAAACAAAAATATCTTCTCTATTATCTCCAGATTTTATATTGGTTGGCATAGAAACATCGACAACTATTGTCTTGGGGCTAAAGTCGCTCAGATCAAACATAGGAAATATTGAACTAGTCGCTATTAAAACAACATTCGCATTCTTAATAGCCTTATAAGCATCATTTTCAATAACATAATTCACATTATCAACGTTCAATTCTTTTGAAATTTCAGAGTTTTGGTTAATATTTCTAGAAGAAAGAATGATTTTTCCAAAAAACATTGCCAATTTCTTTGCACAAGCACTACCAATGTCTCCGGTTGCTCCTATAATTCCGATCTTTGATTTCTTCATATCAATTT
>JACXTT010012034.1_pt1 | contig 11509 bp, 10 predicted proteins | sample 9270951 | NCBI WGS metagenome assembly JACXTT01 (sample SAMN15532306, study PRJNA645909) | rock metagenome | isolation source: weathered quartz diorite | place: Puerto Rico | collected 2017-06-21 | reverse complement strand
CGAATTTCCACTAGCAAGCAACGCCGAGATCTACGATCCCGCTTCCAACAGTTGGACAATCGCGGGCGAGGCGATCATCGCGTACGGCGAGACTGCGACGCTCTTGTCGAATGGCGATGTGCTTGCGGCCGGCGGTTTCAGCGTGGTCGGCAACGGTCAGGGCTCCACCTACTCAACTCGGTACGCCGCATGGCTTTTTGATCCGTCGAGTCGATCATGGCTTCCTGTTGGCCGTCCGAAGACAGACCACATAGGTCCTGCTGCGACGCGCCTGGTCGATGGCCGTGTCCTGCTGACTGGTGCCGGATTCGACAATCGTGCGGGTAACGCGGAGATCTACGACCCGAGCGGCGCAGAGGCGTGGACGATTACCGGCCCGATGACCGCACCACGCTACGGACATACCGCGACGTTGCTTGCGAACGGCAACGTCCTGGTGGTGGGCGGCTTGCGTTTCCCCAGTCAAGACGGGCTCGATCCTTTGGGGAGCGCGGAAGTGTACGCCGTCAACGCCCTTGTTCCGGCAACCATCAGCCCTGGCTTCAGCGGTGCGTGGATCGATCCGGCGCAAAGCGGCCAGGGCCTGTTCGTCGAAGTGCTGCCCGACAATCGCTTCCTCGCTCTGTGGGCGACGTTCAACCCCGCCGGCGCGCAAGCCTGGTTCGTCGGCATCGGCACCTACAGCGGCAACGTCGCGACCGTCGCCTCCATGGTGCAGCCGAGCGGCGGGCGCTGGATTCCGAACTTCGATCCCACCCAGGTCGCGAGCAACGCCTGGGGCACGCTCACTTTCACGTTCACCGACTGCAATCACGGCAGGGTGGATTTCAACTCTGTGGCGGGCTACGGCAGCGGAAGCATGAACCTCACGCGACTCACGCTTCCCCTGGGCTTGAGCTGCCCGTGAAGGACTACTCCGGGAAGATGAATCGAAAGGGTGTCTTGTCGGTCGGCCGCGCGAAGGAGATCGCATGCGCTAGGGCCACCCGCAACTGGTGGCCCTTATTCTTGGCAGGCCTCCCGGCCGGCGTCCTCAAGCCCTGCCCCGCATGGAAGAATTCGTGGAAGAATTACTCGCATCCCAATGAAATCCGCCTGGCAACGGGCGCAGCCCACCAATTCCTCTTTTTTTGAGCGGCATGGCCGCCGTCATCTACGATCTCGACGGCACCCTCGTCGACAGCGCGGGCGAGATCGCCGCGGCGCTCAACGCCGCGCTCGCCGAGCAGGGCTTCCCGCCCCTTCCCCTCCATGTGGTCCCCTCGATGGTCGGACCCGGGCTGCCCGTGCCCGTCGAACGCGCGCTCGCGAGGCATGGCGCGGCGAGCATCGACCACGACGATGCGGTCGCGCGCTTCGAGCGCCACTACGCGGCGATCGTCGGAACCGAGGCGCGGCTATTCGACGGCGTGCGCGAGGGCCTCGAGCGGCTGCGTGCCGACCGCATTCCCATGGCGGTGGTCACCAACAAGCCGCGCGCCTTCACGTTGAAGCTCCTCGAGCGACTCGGCATCGCGCAGTTCTTCGTCGCGATCGTCGCGGGCGATGACGGCGTGCGCGCGAAACCCGCGGGCGACATGCTCGTCGCCGCGTGCCGCGCAATGCGTGTCGAGCCCGCGCAGGCGCTCATGGTGGGCGATTCGGACAACGACGTGCGCGCCGCGCGCGCGGCGGGTTGCCCCGTGTGGTGCGTGCCCTACGGATACAACGAAGGCCGGCCGCCGGAGGCGCTCGCGTGCGACCGGCGCGTCGCCACGCTGGATGAGGCTGCGCGCATCCTCACAGCGAAGGGCGCATCCGCGTCCAGCTGAACGGACCGAAGCTCGTCGCGGTCGCGGGCGCGTTGTGGTCGTATCCGGGATCGATCGTGAGCTTGAGCCACTCGAGCGGCGTGCTGCTGCCGTGGACCACGACACGGTGGAAGTTGGGAACGTTGTAGCCACCGGGCTGATTCGTGTAGGGATCGGGCGGATTGCCGACCGGCATGATCGACGCTGTGCACGTGGCGGCATCGGCGCCGGGCGCGGGCTCGACCGCGCACGGGGCGCCTTGCACCAGCGGATTGTCGGAACGGAAAAAGTGCGAGTCGCCGTTGAAGAGCAGCACCGGCTTTCCGAACGCCGCCGCGTTCGCGCTGATCTTGTCGACGAATTGCTTGTACTGCGTGAGATGCGCCGCGGTCTTGCCGTCCACGTCCCACATGTCGGCCTGCAGCCCGATCACGACGGCGAAGTCGCTGTTGGCGGTGGCGCGCTGGAAAGCCGCGTCGAGCCAGCGTTTGTTCGCCTCGCTCCGGTTGGTCACCTCCTGCGCCTGCGCCGGGCTCATGGAGGGAGCGGCGTACCACGGATCGGTGTCGTTGTTCGATCCGCCGGGCAGGTTGATCGTGACGAAGAGCACGCCGTTCTTCTCGAACCAGACGTTCTCGACGTAGTTGTTGTCGCTCGCGTGCGCGGCGTCGAATTCGACCGCTTGCGAGTGCACGTCGAGCGCCCCCGTGAAATCCTTGCCCGGCTTGGCGAAGAAGATCGCGCGCACCAGATTGAGATTGGCGAGCGGGTCGCCGCCCGCGTACGAGCGCAAGTTGCCGCCCGAATCGACGGCGAAATCGATCCGTCCCGTCGTGGCGTTGAACGTGCCGCCGCCTTCGCCCGACTTGTTGCAGTCGGTCCACTCGTTGTCGCCGGGCGTGTAGATCATCGGATGCTTCAGCGCCGCCTTCCAGTCGGCTGCGATCTGGAGGTTGTAGGCCTCGGTGCAGAACTGCTTGCCCGAATGGATGTCGCCTACATGCACGACCATCGTCACGTCGGCGTCGCCGTTGATCGCCGCCAGAAAACCCGGATGCAGCAACGACTCGGTCGTGTCGGTCGGCGTCGTTCCGTACGGCACGTCGCCGATCACCGCCACCGTGAACTTCGGCGGGCCGCCATCACTGCTGCCGCCGCCGCAGCCGGAAAGGACGAATGCGAGCAGGACTGCGGAAGGCAAGGCGGCGAAACGCATGGGAGGCTCCCTCATGGATTGGTTTTTCTTGAGAGCCGAGATTCTTTACAGTCGCACGTGACAGGCTTGTGACAATGCGTCCGTTCTTCACCGTGGGACACTCCAATCGCGCGCTCGAGGAGCTCGTGGCCCTGCTCGTGCCCAATTCGATCGCGGCGATCGTCGACGTGCGCAAGTTCCCCATGTCGCACACGCATCCGCAGTTCAATTCCGAGAACCTCGCGCCGGCGCTCGCGGCGCACGGCATCGGCTATCACCACATCGAACCGCTCGGGGGAAGGCGAGGGCGCAGCAGGGACGTCGAGCCGGGCGTGAACGGCTTCTGGGAGAACCAGAGCTTCCACAACTACGCCGACTATGCGATGACGCCGGCATTTCGCGCGGCGTTCGACGAGCTCATCGCGCTTGGGCGCGAGAAACGCTGCGCGGTGATGTGCTCGGAGGCGGTGTGGTGGCGCTGCCACCGCCGCATCATCACCGATTACCTCCTCGCGGCCGGCGAAGACGTCTTCCACATCGTCTCGGGCGACGTGGCCGAGCCGGCGACGATCACGCCCGAGGCGGTCGCGCGCGCTGGCCACCTCGAGTATCCGGCGAAGCAACGCGGTTTGTTCTAGACCTTTTCGATCACCGTCGCGATGCCCTGGCCGACGCCGATGCACATCGTGCACAGCGCGTAGCGCCCACCGCTGCGCGCGAGCTGGTAAGCGGCGGTGGTGATGAGGCGCGCGCCCGAGGCGCCGAGGGGATGGCCCAATGCGATCGCGCCGCCGTTCGGGTTCACGTGCGCGGCGTCGTCGGCAATGCCGAGGTCGCGCAGCGCCGCGAGCACCTGCGAGGCAAAGGCTTCGTTGAGCTCGATCACGTTCATCTTGCCGATGGGGATGCCGAGGCGCGCGAGGAGCTTCTTCGACGCGGGCGCCGGGCCGAATCCCATGATGCGCGGCGCCACACCCGCCGACGCCATGCCGACGATGCGCGCGCGCGGCGTGAGGCCGTGCTTCTTCGCCGCCGCCTCGCTCGCGATGATGAGCGCGCAGGCGCCGTCGTTCACGCCGGAGGCGTTGCCGGCGGTGACGGTGCCGTCCTCGCGCACGATGGGCTTCAGCTTCGCGAGCGCTTCCATCGAGGTCTCGCGCGGATGCTCGTCCTTCGAGACGACCGCAGGATCGCCTTTCTTCGCCGCAATCGTCACCGGCACGATCTCTTCGTCCAATAGCCCTTTTTTCTGCGCGTGCAGCGCTCGCTGCTGCGAGCGCAGCGCGAAGGCGTCCTGGTCCTGGCGCGACACCTTGAAATCGACCGCGACGTTCTCGGCGGTCTCGGGCATCTGGTCGACGCCGTAGCGCGCCTTCATCTTCGGGTTGACGAAGCGCCAGCCGATGGTCGTGTCGTAGACCGCATTCGTGCGCGAGAACGCGCTCTCCGCCTTGGGCATCACGAAGGGCGCGCGCGACATGCTCTCGACGCCGCCCGCGATGCCGATCTCGGCCTCGCCCAGGCGGATCGCGCGGGCGAGCTGTCCGACCGCCTCCATCCCCGAGCCGCAGAGGCGATTGACGGTGGCTCCCGGGACGCCGACCGGCAAGCCCGCCAGCAGCAGGGCCATGCGCGCGACGTTGCGGTTGTCCTCGCCCGCCTGGTTGGCGCAGCCGTAGATCACGTCGTCGAGCGCGCCCCAATCGACGCCGCGGTTACGGTCCATCAGCGCGGCGATGGGGATCGCCCCGAGGTCGTCCGTCCGCACCGGGGAAAGCGCTCCGCCGAAGCGCCCGATGGGGGTCCGGATCGCGTCGCAAATGAATGCTTCCGTCATGGCCTGCCCTCTTTGGGGAAAGTTGACTTGTCCCGCCTTACCGTATCTAATCCATTCCGCATAACAGAACCACAAAAAGGCGGCCCAGGCCGCCCCCGGGAGAACATGTGAAAAACACCGCCCGCCTCCTCTTGGCGCTGCCTTTCGTGTGGGCCGGAGCTGCCCTGGCCCAACCCGCCCATGCCCCCGATTCCGTGGCCGAAATTTACAGCATGGGAATGCCGATCTTCGACAACGCGAAGACGGAGAGCGCGACGCCCGCCGCGCCCGCCAACCGCCCGACCCAGCTCCCCGCGTCCGCCTATACGGGCGTGAACGATCCGGCGCGCAACCGGATCACGGTCGCCACCTCGCACTGGGGTTTCCGCGGCTACGAGAAGCTCGGTCCGGAGCTGCGGCTCGTGTGGCAGACGGAAGCCGCTTTCCAGATCGACCAGAACACGCCTCCGGGCTGGAGCGCGCGTGACAGCAAGGTTGGCTTCCGCCATGCTCGCTTCGGCGAGATCTTCATGGGGATGTGGGACACGCCGTACAAGTACGTCTCGCTTCCGATCAACCCGCTCCGCGCCGGATACGTGTTCAACCAGACGGCGATCATGGGTAACCCCGGCTTCGGCGCCCCCAACACGACGACGCAATTCACGCGAGTCGGCACGATCGCCGATGCGTCCTTCGACCGCAGGCAGGGCAACGCCGTGCAGTACTGGTCGCCTGTCTGGGGTGGTCTCAGCTTCCGCCTGATGCATTCGGTGAACGAGGGCAAGAACGCGATCGTCTCCGGCGGCCCGGTCATCAATCCGGTGGTCAACGCCGCGTCCCTCCAGTACGACCTCGGCACGCTGAGCGTGCGCTACGGATACGAAGAGCATCGGGACTATTTCGGCCTGTCGCAGATCGGCGGTGCGGCCGCGGGCACGACGACCAACGGCGGCTCCAAGGACAGGGCGCACAAGCTCGTGTTCCTCTGGCTCATCGGCAGCACGCGCATCACGGCGATGGTCGAACGCCTCCAGTACAGCAACGAAGACATCGTCGTGGGTAACGTGAGCAACTACAAGCGCAGCGGATGGTACGCGGTGCTCGAGCAGCGCTTCGGCAAGAACGCCGTGTTCTTCTCCTACGGCCGCGTCATGGACGGCCAGTGCACGCGCGTCGGCGGCGCCTTCTGCAACCCCGCCAACCTCGGCGCCGATTACATGACGCTGGGCTACATCTACCGCTTCTCGCGGCGCACGGAAGCCTTCGCGATGTACTACCGCCTCAACAACAAGGAGAGCGCGCGCTACTCGCCGGGTCCGACGGTGAGCACGCTCGCGGTAGCGCCCGGAGCCGATACGGTCGCCTTCGGCCTGGGCATGATCCACTTCTTCTGATCCGGCCTGTCGCCTCACTCGGAGGCGACAGTGCCGTGCGCCTTCGCGGTCCTCGACTGAAGGTCGCGTAGCACTTCCAGCTCTTGCGCAGTCGGCGGCGCGCTCGTCGCGAGCGTCGCCGCGACCTTCAATTCCCATCCCGTCGACGCCTTCACGTGCTCGACCGTGATCCCCGGGTGGATCGCGGTGAGGGTGAGCTCGCGCGTGACGGGGTCCGGCGTGAGCACGCCCAGGTCCGTGATGACCGCGGTCGGACCCGCGCCGCGCGCGCCCGATCTGCCGCGCGATTCTCCGCCCTCGAGGTGGCCGACGGAGGTGAGGAAGTCGAGCTTCGGCACGAAGCTGCGCTTGGTCTGCTTGATGATGATCCAGACTTCCTTCGCGTTCGACGCGATCTCCGGCGCGCCGCCCGCGCCGGGCAAGCGCACGTTCGGTTTCGCGTAGTCGCCGATCACGGTCGTGTTGATGTTGCCGAAGCGGTCGATCTGCGCGGCGCCGAGGAAGCCCACGTCGACGCGCCCGCCCTGGAGCCAGTAGCGGAAGATCTCCGGCACGGAGACCACGCTGTCGGCATGCTCGGCGAGCTCGCCGTCGCCGATGGACAGCGGCAGCACGTCGGGCTTCGCGCCGATCGTGCCCGATTCGTAGATGAGGACGACTTCGGGCGCGTGCGTGAGCCGCGCGAGGTTGGCGGCCGCGGACGGCATGCCGATGCCGACGAAGCACACGGTGCCGTTCTTCAGGCGCCGCGCCGCCTCGATCGTCATGATCTCGGCCGGCGTGCAGGTAAGCGATCCTTCAGGCATGCGCCGCTCCGGAGGATTGGGCCCCGGCCTTCGCCGGGGTGACGCCGATGGAGCGGAGGAATTCCGCGTGATCCTTCGTGCCGAGCACGTGCTGCTTCATCCACGCGAGGAACGTGTCGCGCTCGCGCGCGATCGCGTCCCATGCCTTGCAGAACGCGTTGTCGCGGCCGTAATAGCCGTGGGCGTAGCTCGGATGCGCGCCGTTGGGGACCTCGCAGACCGCGGAGAGCACCCAGTGCGGCAGCACGCATGCGTTCATCGGCGCTTGCAGGTCGTCGACGATTTCCTCGACGGTCACGATCGCCGCTTTCGCCGCGAGCACCGCCTCCTTCTGGATGCCGACGATGCCGTGGATGAGCACGTTGCCGGCACGGTCGGCCTTCTGCGCGTGGATGATCGCGACGTCGGGATTGATCGCCGGCGTGGCCGCGAGCTTCTCGCCGGTGAACGGGCACGTGATCGACTTGATGTTGGCGTTGTGCTTCGGAAGATCCGAGCCGACGTAGCCGCGCAGCACCGAGAAGGGCAGGCCCGAGGCGCCCGCCTGGTAGCGGCCGGCCATGTCGGCGTGGCTGTGCTCCTCGATCGCGAGCGCGCGCGGCCAGCCGTTCTCGATCGCGTCGCGGAAGCGATGGATCGAGCCCACGCCCGGATTTCCGCCCCACGAGAAGACGACGCGCGCCGCGCATCCCATCCCGATCAACTGGTCGTAGAGGATGTCGGGCGTCATGCGCACGAGCGTGAGGTCTTTGCGCCCCTGCCGGATCACTTCATGCCCGGCCGCGAACGGGATGAGATGCGTAAAGCCTTCCATCGCGATCGTCTGCCCGTCTTTCACGGTGCGCGCGACCGCCTCGGAAAGCGGCATGATCTTCGGAGTCATCGGGGATGTTGCGGATTCCTGGATACGGAACGGCGTTCCGGAGCGAATCGTCAATGTTAGACTTTTTTGACCGAGAAATGCGATCCACACGGAGGAGCAAGCGATGGCGGAGGAGAAGAAATCCGGCGTTGACCGGCGCAGTTTCCTGAAGACCGCTGCGGCCGGAGTCGGAGTCGGCGCCGCGCCGGTGCTGGCAGCCGCGGCCGAGGGTGAACCCAGGAAGAAAAAAGAGAAGCCGCACCCGGGCGACATCGTGATCGAGCATCCGGGCTCCGACTTCATGGTGGACGTCATCAAGACGCTCGGCCTCGAATACATCGCGACGAATCCGGCCTCGAGCTTCCGCAGCCTCCAGGAATCGCTGATCAACTACGGCGGCAACAAGAGCCCGGAGCTGCTCACGTGCACGCACGAGGAGGCCGCCGTCGCCATGGCGCACGGCTACGCCAAGGCCTCCGGCAAGCCGATGGGCGTGCTGATGCACGGCAGCGTCGGCATCCAGCATGCCGCGATGGCGGTGTACAACGCATGGGTCGATCGCGCGCCCGTGATGCTTTTCGCCGGCAACGAGCTCGACGCCGCGAAGCGCCGCAACATCACCGAGTGGAATCATTCGGTGCAGGACCCGGCGCTCCTGATCCGCGACTTCGTCAAGTGGGACGACTATCCGATGTCGCTGCAGCATTTCGCCGAGTCCACGGTGCGTGCGTACAAGATCGCGACCACGCCGCCGATGGAACCGGTGCTCATCACCGCGGACATCGACCTGCAGGAGGAGCCGAACCACGAGGAAGACCTGCGCGTCCCGAAGCTCGCGCGCTCGCGCCCCGCGCAGGGCGATCGCGCCGCGCTCGCCGAGGCCGCAAGCTGGCTCGTCGCGGCCGACAGTCCCGTCATCGTCGCCGACCGCTGTGCGCGCGACCAGGCCGGCGTGAAGCTCCTCGTTGAGCTCGCCGAGGCGGTGCAGGCGCCGGTGATCGACCTCGGCGGCCGCATGAACTTCCCCACGACGCACGCGCTCTGCCACTCGGAGCGTCGGCGCGCGTTGATGCGCGACGCCGACGTCGTGCTGCTGCTCGAGGTCGCGGATCCCTACGGGCAGTTCAACACGATGAGCGACCCGCACAAGAACCACCAGTATCTCGGCAAGAAGGGCGCGCGCGTCGTGAACATCTCGATGCAGGATGTCTTCATCCGCTCGAACTACCAGGATCACCAGCGCTACTTCGCCGCGGACCTCGCGATCAACGGCGACGGCCAGGCGAGCCTCCCGGGGTTGATCGAGGAAGTGCGCAAGGCGTCGAGCGACGACAAGCGGCGCGCGTTCGCGGCGCGCGGCGAGAAGCTGAAGGATGACTACGCCAGGGAAAAGCGGCGCGTGCGCGAAGAAGCCACCTACGGTTGGGATGCGAGCCCGATTTCGACCGCGCGCGTCGTCGCCGAAGCCTGGAACGCCATCAAAGGAGAGCCGTGGTCGCTCGCCGTGAGCGATCGGCTGCCGTGGGCGCGCCGCATGTGGCCGGTGACCGAATATCACCAGATGCTCGGCGGATCAGGTGCACAGGGAGTCGGGTATGCGGCGCCCGCGACGCTCGGTGTCGCGCTCGCCAACAAGGCGAAGGGAATCCTCACGCTGAATTTCCAGCCCGACGGCGACCTCATGTACTCGCCCGGCATCCTGTGGACGGCGGCGTACCACAAGATTCCGGTGCTCTTCATCATGCACAACAACCGCGCCTACCATCAGGAGACGATGCACATCCAGCGCATGGCGGCGATCCACAACCGGCGCCCCGACACTGCGTGGGTCGGAACGGTCATTCGCGAGCCCAACATCGATTACGCGAAGCTCGCGCAGGCGCAGGGCGTGTGGGGCGAAGGCCCGATCGACGATCCGGAGAAGCTCGGTCCCGCGTTGAAGCGGGCGGTCGCGGTCGTGAAAGGCGGCGCGCCCGCCCTGGTCGACGTCGTCTGCCAGCCGCGCTAGTTCTTCTGCACGATCGCCACGCCGTTCACACCGCTCAGCGCGAGGCCGAATCGTCCGTCGGGGCCGCGCATCATGTGGCGGACGATGCCACCGCCCGATGGGATCGCCCACGACTGGAACGTTTCGGTCTTCGGATCGAAGCGCACCAGCGCGTTGGGCTTCGTGTTGGATTCGACGTACCAGACGATGTCGCCGTCGGCGAGCATGCCGTAGGGCTGCGATTTCGGGCCGCTCGGCGACGCCCACTCCTTCACGACTCCGGTGGCGGGATCGAGGCGGCCGAGATAGCCGCGCGAGTAGTCGGTGTACCAGACCATGTCGTCGGGCGTGATGGCGATGCGCCGCGGCCTCGCTTCGGGAGCGGGCAGCGTCCACTCGCGGATCGCCATCGTCTCCGGGTCGATCGACGCGATCTTGTTGACCCCGAACTCGTCGAAGAAGAGCTTGCCCTTCGAATTCATGACCAGGCCGTAGGGGCGCGATTTGGCGGTCGGGGATTTCACGAGCTTCACCTCGCCCGTCGCCGGATCGACGCGCCCGACCATGTTGCCGCCCTGCACGGTAAACCACAGCCGCCCCTTGCCGTCGAAGAACGGCGTATGCGGATCCTTCGCCGCGGGATCGGGCATCTTGTACTCGGTGACCTCGCCCGTGCGTGGATCGAGCTTGCCCACGTGCGCGGCCATGTTGCCGGTGTACCAGATGTTGCCGTCGCGATCGGCGACGAGCCCGTGCGGCCCCGAGTTCGGCGATTTCAGCGGGAATTCCTTGAACGTCCCGGTCTTCGGATCGAGGCGGCCGAGGTGGTTCGCGAACTGCCCCGTGTACCAGAGCATGCCGTCGGAGGTGAGCAGCGGATCGTGCGGCCGCGAGCCCGGCCTGGGCACGAACCATTCGCGGATCGTGACTTTCGCGTCGCCGGGCACGATCACCGCGGCGGGCTTCTGCTTCTCGGGAAACGCTTGCGACAGATAACCGACGATCGTCTCCATCTCGCCGTCGGAGACCGTCGCGCCGACGTTGCGCATCTTGTGCACGTTGTCGAGCCACTCGACACGCGTGTACGCCGAGCGCGTGACGTTCGCGAGGTCGTGGCAGCCGACGCAGCGGGTCTCGACCAGCGCCTTGCCGGCGCCTTCGGGAAGCTGCGCTTGCGCGACGGCGGCAAGCGGCAGGAGCGACACGACGATGATGGACCCACGGATGGAAGCGTTCATCGCGATCTCCTAGTCCCTGAGAAGCGTGATCTCCGAGGCCTTGCGCGGCGGCTTGATGGATTGCAGGTAGGCGTGGATGTCGGCGAGGTCCTGGTCGCTCACGAACTGCGGCGCGTAGCGTGGCATCGCCTCGCGCGGACGTCGCACGGCCTGCACGAAAGCCTCCCATGGAAAGGGGTTCGGCGCGATTCTCGGCCCCGACCCGCGCTCGCCCCCTTGTCCCACCGTGCCGTGGCAGCTGTAGCACATGTTCTTCATGAAGAGCGCGTGGCCGCGCGTCGCATCGCCGGCCGGGGTCGCGCCCCACACCCCGAGCGCGCAGCCCGCCGCAAGCACGGCCGGGATTCGCATTGAAGTCATGTCCGCGCCTCCCCCTCTTGTTGCGGTAGCCGCGCGGTGCCGTCGGCTGCGGCTCCGCTTT
>JACXTT010012033.1_pt1 | contig 11511 bp, 8 predicted proteins | sample 9270951 | NCBI WGS metagenome assembly JACXTT01 (sample SAMN15532306, study PRJNA645909) | rock metagenome | isolation source: weathered quartz diorite | place: Puerto Rico | collected 2017-06-21 | reverse complement strand
GCCGAGCAGCCCCGTCGCTCCGAACGCCCGCTCGAAGCCGGGCGGCTCGATGCCGAACAAGGCGAGGAGCGCGCGCACCTCGGCGGCGCACACCCGGCGCTGCCGCAACGACAGATCGAGCGCGGTCGTCTGGGGCGTGCGGCGCGGCCGATACCAGCGCACCGCGTCGCGCTCGGCCAGGCGCTCGACCTCGGCGAGGAGCGCGCCGACGGCCACGTGCTCGTCGGTGTCGATTTTCACGATGATCACCGCGTGCTCGTGATCGTCGGTGACCAGCTGGCGCACCGAGGCGCGCCCGGCGAGAAAGCCGTAGAGCGCGCGCACCTGCGGCTCGGTGGCCGGGATGCGCCGCTCGCCGGCCATGGCGTCGTCGGTGAGCGCCAGCACTTGGCCGATGTGCGTCACCGAGCTCACGTGCGGCAACAGCGCGATCTCGTCGGCGAGGCGCTGCACCTCGCGCAGCACGTTCGGATCGTTCATGTTGCCGTCGACCGCGAGCTGGATGAACTGCGACCCGCCGAAGCGATCGCGCAGAAATCGCTCGGCCTCGGCAGGCGGGCTGCCTTTGGCGAAGAACGCCGACGCCTCCATGCGCGCGTCGACGCGCGAGGTGAGGAACGCCCCGACCGCGGCCACGGCGGCGAGCGCGAGGCTGACGGCCTTGCGCTGCCGGGTCATGTTCGCGACGAACGCGCCGAGGCGCCGCCACACGCCCTCGCCGCCGAGCCGCTTCGCGCCGGCGCGCGTCAACACCAGCATCGCCGGCACGAAGGTGAGCGACAGCACCAGCGCCACCAGGATGCCGATCCCCGCGAACAAGCCGAATTGGCGCAGCGGCCCGATGTCCATCGCCAAGAACGAAAACAGCCCGGCCGCGGTGATGAGCCCCGCGCCGAGCACCGGCGGCCCCACGTCCACGAGCGTGGCGGTGACCGCGTCGTCCGCGCTGTGGCTGGCGCGGTGCGCGAAGTACTGCACGATCACGTGCGTGGCGTAGGCGCTGCCGAGCGCGAACAGAATCACCGGCAGCGAGCCGAGCACCACGTTGGCCGGCGTGTGCGTCACGCCCATCAGGCCTTCGACGATGGCGATGCCGAACCCGGCGGAGGCCACCGTCAAGAACACGCCGATGCCGCTGCGGAACGCCAGCATCACGATGATCAGCTTCACGAGGATCGCCCAAGGGGTAAGCTTGCGCATGTCCGCTTGGGTGATGTCGTAAATGTAGGTGGAGATGAACGGCTGGCCGCCCCAATACTTCGGCACGTCCGGGAACGCGGCGTCGACCTTCTTCTTCACCAGCTGCGACAGCTCGCGCGGGCTCGTGCCGTGCTTGCCGAAGTTGTAGATCAGCACGGACTTTCCGTCGGCGGAGATCAGGTTGCCGACGATGTGGTCGCGGCTCATCACCAGCGCGCGCAGCTCGGCCTTGTCGGCGTCGTTCTTGGGCAGCTCGCTCACCAGGTAATCGGCGCGGATGCCGCCGCCTTTTTCGGGCGTGAAGTCGTCGACGTTGGCGAGGCTCAGCGCGTAGGCGATGGCTTTTTCTTCGTTGAGCTGCTTGGTGAGGGCGCGCAGCTTGCCGAGGAACGCGGCGTCGAACGGATCGCCGGCTTCGATGGCCACCATCGCCACGTCGAGCCCGCCGAAGCGCTCGTTGATGGCGCGAAACGCGGCGACGTCGGCGTTGCCGCGCGGCAAGAATTTCAGGACGTCGTCGTCTTGATCGACCTTGGTCGCCTGCCAGCCGGCCAGCACCGTCACGAGCACCGTGACGATCACCACCGCCCAGGCGACGGGCCGCCGCACCAGGAGCTTCGCGAGCGCCTTCATGGTGTCTCCGCTTCGAGCGCGTCGAGCGCCGCGCACAGCCGATCGATGCCGCGCAGCACGTCGGGCTCGGGAACGCCGGTGAAGCAGAGCCGCGCCTGGGCCGCGTGCGCCCGTCCGAACGCGTCGCCGGGCGCGAGCAGCACCCCTCGGTCGATGGCCAGCTCCAGCAGGCGTCGCAGCGCGCGCCCCGCCGGCTCGCGCGACGGCTCCGATGATTCAGTGACCGAGTGAGTCAATGATCGAGTGACTAAATGATTCGGTGATTCAGTGATTGGATCACTTGTCCAAGTGTCTGTAAAATCTAGGAAAACGAAGCTCGCCCCGGCGGGGATGTGGTGCCGGATGCCGCGCGCGGCGAGGGCGCGGCAGGCCGCGTCGCGCGCCGAGCGGTAGCGGTCCTTGGCGCGCTCGATCCACCCGTCGCCGGCGGCGAGCGCGGCGAGGGCGGCGCGCTGCATCGGGACCGGCACGTTGTACACGGTGTGGTTGGAGATGCGGCGCGTGGCGTCGATCACCTCGGCGGGGCCGGCGACGTAGCCGACGCGCGCACCGGCGAGCGCGTGGCTCTTGGAGAGCGAATGGCACGTGACGGTGCGCTCGGCCATGCCGGGCAGGTTGGCGATCGACAGGTGCTCGCCCTCGTACACGAAATCCCGATACACCTCGTCGGCGAAGATCCACAAGTCGCGCGCGCGCGCCAGCGACGCGATGGCCTCGAGTTGGCGCGCGCCGAGTACGTGCCCGTCGGGGTTGTTGGGCGTGGTCACGTAGACGGCGCGCGTCCGCGAGGTGCACGCCGCCGCCAGCGCCGCGGCGAGATCGAGGTCCGGCGCGCGGTAGAGCTCCTGACGCAGCGGGATCTCCACCGGGACCGCGCCGGCGGTGGTGAGCACGCCCGGAATGAGCGGCCAATACGGCGTGGGAACGAGCACCTCGTCGCCTGGGTCGAGGACGGCGCGGACCGCGCAAAACAGCGCGTGCGTCGCACCGCAGCCGACGTGGACGTTCTCGGGGCCGCGCACGAGCTCGAGCCCCCCCGCGCGCAAGCGCTCGGCGAGGGCGCGGCGCAGCTCGGGGAGCCCCGGCACGCCGCCGTAGATGGCGATCTCGCGGGCGTCGGCGGGGGCGAGCGCGGCCTCCGGCGGCGGCAGAAAAGTGTCGCCTATTTGCAGCGGGATGAGCTCACCGCCGGCGGCGCGGTAGGCGTCGATGCGCGCTTGCAGCGCGGCGAACACGCTCGTGCGGACGGCCGTGGCGGCCGCCGACAGCCGTGGCCCGAGGGGTGGCATGCGAGGGGGGGGCGCTTGATCGTCGCCCGAGCACGAATGCCCAGGCGACCTCGCGCCACCATCGCACGGCGTGCCGCGCGGATCCAGGCGCCAGCCGCCGTCAGCAGCCGGGCTTGTTGGGTGGGCACACGCAATGGCCCGAGCTGCACGTCTCGCCCGCGCCGGTGTCGCACTTTTGGCCGCATTGGCCGCAGTGCTGCACGTCCGCCGACAGGTCGGCGCACACGCCGTTGCCGCAATTCACGAGGCCCGGCGCGCAGCCCGCGTTGGGATTCTGCCCGCAGTGTTGGTCGATGCAGGCCGGCGTGGCCGCCGGGCAATGCGCGTCCACCAGGCACACCACGCACCGGCCGCCGCCGAGGTCGCACACCGGCTTGGCGAGCGGGCAGTCCGTGTTGGAGGCGCACTCGACGCACTGGCTCGTCGTCGCCGAGCAGATCGGTTTGTTGGTCGGGCAATCCTTGGCGGTAGAGCACCCGACGCAGGCGTGCGTGGTGGCATCGCAGATGGGCGCGTTGCCGCCGGCGCAGCTCGGGTTGCCCGTGCACGCGGTTTGGCACTTGTGGTTCTGCGGGAAGCAGGCTTGCCCCGTCGCCTTGCAGTCCGCGCTGCTGGCGCACTGTTGGCAATGACCCGCCACGCACGCCGGGTTGGCGACGCCGCAGTCCGAGCTCTTCACGCAGTCGACGCAGCCGAGGGAAGCGTCGCACTTGACGTTGCAGGTCTGCCCGGCGACCGAGCAGCCACCGGGAAAGCCGGAGCCGCTCGATCCCGAGCCGTTGGTGTTTCCGCCGCAGGCCGCCGCGACGACGGCCGCGACGCCCCACAAAGCCGACAAGCTGCGAATCCGCCGCGAGCTGAAGATGGACGACATGGTGCTCCTCCTGCGACGCCGAGATTTCTTCGCGCCGGGCGCCTCGGCTGCAACATCGTTTCAACCGCCGTGGGCGCGGTCGTTCATGGGCAGCCGCCGCCGCCCTCGACACAGATCGTGAGCTGAGCGTTCTGCGGATAGGCGCAACATTTGTCGAAGTTGCCGAAGCAGCTGTTGCACGGACAGCTCTGACAACCGAGGCCGACGTGCCATGCGTTGCAATTGCCTTTCACGCAAACTTCGTCAGCGGCGCACACGGTCTGGCAGTCGCCGCAGTGCAGCGGGTTCGAGTCGAAGTTGACGCACGCATTCCCGCACTTGTTGGTACCGTTGCCGCAGTTGGCGACGCATTTGCCCGCCTGGCACAGCGGCGTCTGACCCATGCATTGCGTCCCGGGCATGCCGCAGTTCTGGGGATCGGACTGCAAATCGCGGCATTGCCCATTGGCAAACGTGAGGCCCGGTTTGCAAACGCAGTTTCCGGATTGGCAATATTGCGTGTCGCCGCAGCCTTTTCCGCAGCCACCGCAATGGTTGGGGTCGCTCGCCGTCGCGACGCACTGGTTTCCGCAGGTCTGGAGACCCGCGCCGCTGCAAGCGCAATTGCCCGAGACGCATTGCTGGCCGTTGTTGCACTGCTTGCCGCAGCCGCCGCAGTTGTTCGGGTCCTTCGACGGGTCCACGCAGCTGCCGCCGCAACTGATGATGCCCGCGCCCGAGCACGTGCACTTGCCGCTGGTGCAGGCGCCCGAGCCGCAGTTGATGTTGCAACCGCCGCAATGCTGCGCGCTCGACGACAAGTCGAAACAGTTGCCGCCGCAGTTGACTTGGCCCTTGGGGCACATGGCGTTCGGGTTGGTGACGCAGTGGTTGTCGACGCACGCCTCGCCCGTCTTGCACTGTGGGTCGACCACGCACTGCACGCAGGTGCCGTTCGCCACGTCGCACACGGGCGCGGCAACGCCGCAGTCGGCGTTTTTCTCGCACGCCACGCACTGCTGCGACGTCGCCGAGCAGATTGGCTTGGTTTGGGGGCAATCTGCCTTCGTGACGCAGCCGACGCATGCCTTCGTCGTCGTGTCGCAGATGGGCGCGTTGCCTTTGCAGTCCTGGTTGCTGGCGCAGGCCGCCTGGCACTTGTGGTTGCTCGGGAAGCAGACGAGGCCGTTCTTGCAGTCGGTGTTGCTTCCGCACTCTTCGCAGTGCCCCGCGACACACGCCGGTTTGGCGATGCCGCAGTCGGTGTTGGCCGTGCAGTCGACGCAACCCAGGTTGGCGTCGCATTTCACCGGACAGGTTTGGCCGGCGACGGCACAGCCGCCGCCGTTTTGGATCCCGCCCGTGCCGCTCGAAGCGGTGGTGGTGCCGTTTCCCGTGACGTCGGTTTTGTCCCCGCCGCTGCACGCCGCCACCAGAGCCACCGCGGCCCACAATCCGCCGCACGCCAGCCAAAGCCCGTTCAAACCCTTCATCGTCGTCATCGTCATTCTCCCTTGGACCCGGAAGATGGTTTCAAGCGTTGGTCCCGCCTTCGCGGGGTTCCCGGCGCGTGTGCGGCCGCCCTCATGGCGGCGGGCACTGGTTGCCCATGCCGTTTTGGACACAGGCGATGAGCGTGTTGTCCTTCGGATACAGGCAACACTTGCTGAAGTTGCCAGTGCACTCGGCTTGGCACGGGCACGTCTGGCATCCCACGCCGAGCTGCCATTGCTGGCAGTTGCCGTTGACGCACACCTCGTTGGTGGCACACGTGGATTGGAAGCAGCCGCCGCAGTGCAGCGGATCGGTGTTTTGATTCACGCACGCCGCGTTGCCGGTCATTTGGTTGAAGCAGGAGTCGGGCGTGGCCTGCGAGCACTGCATCTTGCACGTCCCGCCGTCGCAGCGGAAGTTCTGGCCTGCGCACTTGGTGCCCATCATTCCGCAGTTGTTCGGATCGGTATTGAAGTCCACGCAGTTGTTGCCGACCAGGGTCAGACCCGGCTTGCACTTGCACAGACCGGCAATGCAGATCTGCGTGTTGCCGCATTGCGTGTTGCAATTGCCGCAATGGAGCGGATCGTTCATGAAGTCGCGACAGCGGTTGCTGCCGGCGCACGTGTTCAGGTTGCCCAGGCACGCGCAGGTGCCGGCGCTGCAGGTGCCGTACACGCTGTCGCAGTTGTTTCCGCAGCCGCCGCAGTTGTTCGCATCCTTGCTGAGGTCGACGCAATTGTTGCCACATGCCGCCAGGCCCTTTTGGCACTGGCACACGCCGCTCACGCAGGTGGCGGCGGCGGCACACTTGGTGAAGCAGCCGCCGCAATGGGCGGAATCCGCCGACAGATCGACGCAGCCGAAGATCGGCCCGCAATCGACGAAGTTGGCCGCGCACTTGCACTGCCCGGCGACGCACTGGCCGCCTGGTCCGCAGTTGTGACCGCACGAGCCACAATTGGCAGTGTCGCTCGACAAGTCGGCGCAGGTGCCCTGATTGACGCACGCCACCTGACCATTCGGGCACTGACCGCACTGTCCCGCCGAGCAGGTCTGGCCCTTCAGGCACGCGCAGTTGCAGCTGCCGCAGTTACCGGCGTCCTTGGAGATGTCGTAGCAGCCGTCTTTGCACGACACGAGGCTCATTGGGCACATGCACATTCCGTTCGTGCAGGTGCCGCCCATGCCGCAGTCCGTGCCGCACGCGCCGCAGTTCTTGGTGTCCTTCGACAGATCAGCGCAGGTATTTTGCTTCAGGCACGCCACCTGGCCGGGGGGGCATTGGCCGCATTGCCCGGCCATGCACATCTCGCCGGCCAAGCAGGCGTTGCCGCATTTGCCGCAGTTGGCGGCGTCGGTGGCCAGGTCATGGCAACCGTCGACGCAGCTCACCTGACCCGGCGAGCACACGCATTTGCTGTCGACACAGACTTCACCGGTCTTGCAGGCATTGGCGCACATGCCGCAGTTGTCTTTGTCGGCGGCGGTGAACACGCATTTTCCGCCGCAGCTCGAGAGCGGTGATTGGCACATTTGCGCCATTCCGCCGGTGCCGCTGGCGTTGCTACCGGTGCCGCTCGCCGTGGCGCCGCCCGCGCCGCTCGTCGCGGTCGTCGCCGCTGCCTGGGCGGTGGCGTCTTTGCTCCCGCAGCCCGACCAAATGAGGGCGAGCGCGATTCCAGCGGCCGAAACGAATGCTGCCACGTGCGGCTGTTTCATGTTCCCACCTCGAAGAGCGCGTGCGTTGTGGCGGCCGAGTCCCGAGCGCCGCCAGCTTCCAGAATGCACCAGCCGCGCAGGTCCGAAAACAACGCCGCATGCCAATGGCGGCCTTTTCGTGTTCATGCGGAACACGCGCCGTCCGCAAAAGCGGCAACTACCTGCGCAAGCGTTGCGTCGCGCTACTTCCCGCCGCCGTGCTCGTTCGACTCGAGCTCGCCGTTGCCGTTGGCGTCGTCGAACAGGTGCGCCGATTCGCGCACGCCCTGGTCGAACGCGGCCAATTGATCAGGGTTGTGCTGCGCATCCACGACGATGGGCGGATTGTTCTTCAGCTTGCCGAGATCGAGATTGTCGAACCACGCGTCCAATTGGAACGCGACGAACACCACGTGCGCATTGGGACCCTCGAGCTTCAGCGGCCCGCCGCCGGGTACCAGCGCCAGCGTCGCGGCCATGCTGGAGCGCAGCGTGAACGGCACGTTGTCGACGTTGCCAGTCACGTAGATCGACGCGCCCGTGAGCGGCGCAGCGGCCACCGGCGTCTCCGCGGCCGACAGCGGGTGAAAACCCAGCGTCATCTTGCAGAAGCTCGTGTCGGCGCTGGCGAATTTCGTGGTGCCGCCGAGCGTGCCCCCGCTCCGCAGGTCGGCGACGATCGGGCCGGGCAGTTGCGGCGGGCCGCCGCCTTGGCAGCGCGCCGTCGGCACCAGCCCCAGCGGCCCGACCGACACGAAGATCGCATCGACCCCGACGCCGTGCGCAAAACGCATTTGAGGCACTTGCAGCGCCTGCTCGTAGCCGCGCAGCTTCACGTCGACCAGCACGCCGTTGCCGACCGCCGTTCCGGCGTCGGGGCCGGAGCTGCCTGGCCCTCCGCCGCACGCCATGAGCAGCGCGCCGAGGATGCTCAGCGGCAAGCAAGCTTTGGACATCGGCTTCATTATCCGCCTCGCCTCGGCGCTTGGGAAGGCCACGTGGGGCAAGCCGTGTTCTCGTGGAACACGCGCGCGCGCGCCGACGCGGCGCTAGCTCTCGCGGCGGCGGCCCGGCCTCGCGTACCATCGGCGACAATGCCCAAAAAGGACGCTCCCCAGCCCGGCTCGCCCGCGGTGGCGCGGGCTGCGTCGGGAGCCCCCGCGAAGCGGGGACCGACGCGCTCCTCCTCCGAGGTCGGGCACCCGCGAAGCGGGCCCGACGCGCCGGGTTTGCCGAGCGTGTTCGATTTCCTCGATTATCGGGCGTTCTTGCGCGAACACTTCGCGGCCAGCAAAGCGCTCAAGAAGCATTACTCGTTTCGCTTCTTTTCGCGGCGCGCCGGGCTCGCCTCGTCGAACTTTCTCAAGCTGATCATGGACGGCAAGCGCAACCTCGGGCCGACCACGATCCCCAAGTTCACCAGGGCCATGGGCCTCGACGAAGAAGAAACGGCGTTCTTCGCCGATTTGGTGGCGCTGGCCCAGGCCGAGACGGTCGCCGACAAGAACCGCGCCTTCGAGCGCGTGGCCGCGAGCCGCCGCTTTCGCAAGGCGCGCCGGCTCGAGGGCCCGCTGTTCCGCTATTTGACGCATTGGTACTACCCGACCGTGCGCGAGCTCGCGGGGCGCGCCGACTTCGTCGAGGAACCGGCGTGGATCGCCAAGCAGCTCATGCCCGAGATCAGCGCCCGCCAGGCGCGCGAGGCGCTCGACACGCTGCGCGAGCTGGGCCTGTTGGTGGTGGACGAGCGCGGCAAGCTGGTGCGCGGCGAGGCGAGCCTGGTCACCGAGCACGAGGTGCGCAGCGTGGTGGTGCCGGCCTACCACCGCCAGATGGTCGAGCGCGCCGCCGCGGCCATCGACTCGGTGCCGCCCGATCAGCGCGACGTGAGCGCGCTCACCTTCTGCATCCGCGCCGCGACGCTCGCGGATTTGAAGCAACGCATCCAGCGGTTCCGTGAAGAGGTGCTCGAGCGCTGCGACTCGGACACCGAGCCCGAGCAGGTTTACCAGCTGTGCGTCCAGCTGTTTCCGCTGTCGCGCGCCCGGTAGAGCGGCCGGGCCCGGGCCCCGCCCTACGGGTTGTCGTCGCAGACGTTACAGCCCGAGCCAGGGGCCGGCGTCCATGACCTGCTTGCCGCGGCGCAGCTCGAAGTAGAGGACCGGCGCGTGGGAGCCGTGGCGCAGCACCCAGCCGATGCGGCCGCGCTCCGGGACGGCGTCGCCCTCTTTGACGTCGAGCCGTTGCAGGTTGCCGTACACGCTGTAGTAGCCGTCGCCGTGATCGAGCACCACGGTGGTGCCGAAATCGCGTTGCCCGACGAACGTCACCGTGCCCGGGTACACGGCGCGCGCGGCGGTGTCGCGGCTGGCGCGCAGCTGCATGCCGGGCCCCACGCCGATGTCCTTGTCGGCCACCTCGGCGCGGCCGGCGAGCGGGAACGACAGGCGCCCATTCATGGCCGCGAAGCGCGAGCCGGGATCGGGCGGCAGCGGGCCGGTGTCGGCGCCGTACACCGAGATGTGCGCCGGATCGTTGCCGCCGCCGAACGCGCGGTCGAAGGCGTCGCGGCGCTCGTCGGCCTGCTGCATGGCCTGCTCGGCGACCTTCATCGCCTCGCGCTGCACGACCAGCGGCGCGCGCTCGGCGCGGACGCGGCGCAGCTCTTTGCGGTCGGTCGCCTGCCGTTCGCGCAGCTCGCGCTCGAGGGCGATGTCGCGCGACAACGACGCCCGCAGCCGCTCCACGCGCGAAGCGTGATCCACCAGGCCCTCGAAGCCCCCGCCGACCGGGAGCATGCCGGCGCGCACCAACCGGTAATATTGCCGGCCGCGCGCGACCATGCGCTTTTGGACCGTGTCGAGCTTCGGGCCGAGCTGATCGAGCTCTCCCGAGAGACGGCGCTCTTCGGCCTCGAGGCGCGCGAGCATGCGGTCGAAGTCGCGCGCCGAGTCCGGTTCGCGCGGCGGATCGGCCGCGCGCGGCAACGCTTGCGGCGCCGCCGACGGCACGTACGCCCCCGCGGTGCCCGCCAACAAGAGCGCCGCCCCCAGGCCGATGAGCACGCGCTTGGCTCTCCGTTCGGCGGGCCGCGCCATGTCAGATCCGGACCGCCTTGCGCAAGCTGAGCCAGGCGGTGGTCGCGCCGAGGAGCGCGCCGACCGTCACCATCATCAGCATCGCCGCCCACGGCAAGAAGCCGGGGTGCACGCCGAGCAGCGTGGCGAGCTGCTGATCGAAGCGCCCGCGCACGATGTTGTAGAGCACGCCCAGGAGCAGAATCGCCGCGGCCGCCCCGCACGCGCCTTGCAGCGCGCCTTCGACCACGAACGGCCGGCACACGAAGGTGGTGGTGGCGCCGACCAGCCTGAGCACCTCGACCTCGATGCGCCGCCGCTCGAGGAGCAGGCGCATCGTCGAGGCGACCACGCTCACCACCGCCGCGAACACCACCAGCGCCAGGAACAGGCTGGCGGTCACGCCGCCGCGGAGCAGCGCCGACAGCCGTTCGGTCCATTTCTGATAGGTCTCGACCGTCTCGACGCTGGGCAGCGCGCGCAGCTTCAGCGCCAGCACCGCCAGGTTGGCGTCGTCGATCGAGTCCGTGAAGCTGAGCTCCACGGAGCTCGGGAACGCTTCGGCGGGCAGCGAGGCCAGCTGCTCGTCGCCGCCGCTGACCACGATCTCGTTGCGCGCCTCTTCGCGCGGAACGAAGCGCACCTTCTGCACGCCGACCGTCGTTTCGAGCGCCTTGACGAGCGCCTGGACATCGTCGGGCGTCGCGTCTTCGCGCAGGTAGACGGTGGCGCGGCCGGCGCGCGACCAGCGATCGCGCACCGCGGCGAGGTTGGTCACCACCAGCAGCGCCGAGGCGAGGCACACGAACGCGACCGCCAGCGAGAACACGCTCAACGCCTGCAGGCGCCAATTGCTGCGCCCCGCGCGCCACGTGCCGAGGAATCGATAAGTGGGTCCCGGATCGCTCATGTCATTCTCCGTCAGCCGGCCAGGCGAACGCCGCTGTCGTCGTCGTCCCAATCGAACGCGTCGAGGCCGGCCTTCGCGTCGGTGGCCTTGCCCTCGTCGAGCACCACCACGCGCCGCGAACGGACGTCGAGCAGCGAGCGGTCGTGCGTGGCGAACACCACGGTGGTGCCGTCTTCGTGGATGTCCTCGAACAGGCCCAGGATGTCGACCGCGAGCAGCGGGTCGAGGTTGCCGGTCGGCTCGTCGGCGAGGACCAGCGCGGGCTCGGCCACGATGGCGCGGGCGATGGCGACGCGCTGTTGCTCGCCGCCCGACAGCGACATGGTCTTGGTGGCGCCGCGCCCGGCCAGGCCC
>JACXTT010012032.1_pt1 | contig 11512 bp, 11 predicted proteins | sample 9270951 | NCBI WGS metagenome assembly JACXTT01 (sample SAMN15532306, study PRJNA645909) | rock metagenome | isolation source: weathered quartz diorite | place: Puerto Rico | collected 2017-06-21 | reverse complement strand
CCCTTGGCGGCTGCCACCTTCGTCAGCGCCGCCGTCAGCGTCGTCTTCCCGTGGTCGATGTGCCCGATGGTGCCGACGTTGACGTGGGGTTTCGACCGATCAAATTTCTCTTTCGCCATCTGCGTCTCCGATTCGTAGGCGGACCTGAAGGTCCGCCTCTACGTCCGTAGAGGCGGGTCTTTAGACCCGCCTACTTCGTGCCCTGAATCCTCGCTACAACCTCTTCGCTGACGTTCTGCGGTGCCTGTTCGTACCGATCGAAATGCATCGAATAGGTCGCACGGCCCTGCGTGCGTGACCGCAGGTCGGTCGCGTAGCCGAACATCTCCGACAGCGGGACGCGGGCGTTGATGATTTGCGTGCCACCGCGATCCTCCTGCGACTGAATCCGTCCGCGCCGGCTGGCCAGGTCGCCCATCACGTCGCCCATGTAGTCCTTCGGGACCACGACCTCGACGCGCATCACCGGTTCGAGCAGAACGGGTTTCGCTTTCTTCGCCGCATCCTGAAACGCCATCGATCCGGCAATCTTGAACGCCATCTCCGACGAGTCGACGTCGTGGAATGACCCGTCGTACAGCTGGATCTTGACGTCGTCGACCGGATAGCCCGCAAGGATGCCGCGCGTCAGCGCTTCCTTGATCCCCTCATCAACGGGCTTGATGTATTCCTTCGGAATCGTGCCGCCAACGATCTCGTTCTCGAACACGTAGCCGGTGCCAGGCTCCGCCGGAAACAGATGAATCTTGGCGTGGCCGTACTGCCCGCGTCCGCCGGTCTGACGCACGTAGCGCCCCTCGCCATCCGCCGGACGCGTGAGCGTCTCTTTGTAGGCGACCTGCGGCTTGCCGACGCTCGCGTCGACGTTGAATTCGCGCTTCAAGCGGTCGACGATGATTTCGAGGTGCAGCTCGCCCATGCCGCGGATGACAACCTGGCCGGTCTGCTCGTCGGTGTTGACGCGGAACGTCGGATCTTCCGCCATCAGCTTGGCGAGACCAAGTCCCAGCTTCTCCTGATCGCCCTTCGTCTTTGGCTCAATCGCGAGCGAGATAACCGGCTCGGGGAAGTCCATCGACTCGAGGATGATTGGCTTCTTTTCCTCGCACAGCGTATCGCCTGTGCTGACCTGCTTGACACCGACGGCCGCGGCAATATCGCCGGCGTAGACCTCTTTGATGTCTTCACGCTTGTTTGCGTGCATCTTGAGGAGGCGGCCGACGCGCTCGTGGCGCTGCTTCGTCGAGTTGTAGACCGATGATCCCGACGTGAGCACGCCGGAGTAGACCCGAATGAACGTGAGCTGACCGACGAACGGGTCGGTCATGATCTTGAACGCGAGCGCCGCAAACGGCGCGTCATCGGACGCCGGGCGTTCGATCAGCGTTTCTTCTTTGGCTTTTGCGTCGAGGCCCATGATGGGCGGGACTTCGACGGGCGACGGCAGGTAATCGACCACGGCGTCGAGCAGTGGCTGAACGCCCTTGTTCTTGAATGCCGAACCGCAGATGACGACGACGAACGGCGCATCCTCCTCGCGCACAGACTTGATGACCCGGTTGCGAAGGGCCGCCTTGATCTCGTCCTCCGTCATCGCTGCTCCGCCCAGATATTTCTCGAGCAGCTTGTCATCGTGCTCGCTGACCTTTTCGATCAGCTTCTCGCGGTACTGCTGTGCCTCGGCCATCATGTCGGCCGGGATCTCCGAGACGTCGTAGTCGGCGCCCATCGTCTCGTCCTTGTAGGTGATCGCCTTCATGCGAACGAGGTCGACTACGCCCCGGAACTTGTCTTCGCTGCCGATCGGCAGCTGAATCGCGACGGGGTTGCCCTGGAGTTTCGTTTCGATCTGTGAGAGCGTCCGCTTGAAGTCCGCGCCGACACGGTCCATCTTGTTGACGAAGCAGATGCGCGGAACGCGGTACTTGTCGGCCTGACGCCAGACGGTTTCAGACTGCGGCTCGACGCCGGCAACTGCATCGAACACGGCGCACGCGCCGTCGAGCACGCGGAGCGAGCGTTCGACTTCGGCGGTGAAGTCGACGTGACCGGGCGTGTCGATGATGTTGATCCGGATGTCGCGCCAGAAGCACGTCGTCGCGGCGGACGTGATCGTGATGCCGCGCTCCTGCTCTTGTTCCATCCAGTCCATGACGGCGGTGCCTTCATGGACCTCACCGATCTTGTACGTAATTCCGGTGTAGAAGAGGATCCGCTCGGTAGTGGTCGTCTTCCCGGCATCGATGTGCGCCATGATGCCGATGTTCCGTGTTCGATTGAGCGGTGTCTGTCTGGGCATTGCTGTCTGTTCGGCGGGTCTGAAGACCCGCCCCTACACTACAAATCTCTTCCCTCTACCACCGGTAATGTGCGAACGCCTTATTGGCTTCGGCCATGCGGTGCGTGTCTTCGCGCTTCTTCACCGCGCCGCCGCGCAGGTTCGCCGCATCGAGCAGCTCATTGGCCAGCTTCTCCTGCATCGTCTTGCCGTCGCCGCGCGATCGGGCGAATCCGACCAGCCAGCGGATGCTGAGCGACAACCGGCGGTTCGGGTTGACCTCCACCGGCACCTGATAGTTCGACCCGCCGACGCGGCGCGACTTGACCTCGAGGCTTGGCTTGACGTTGTCGAGCGCCTTCTTGAACACCTTGAGCGGATCGTCCCCTGTGCGCTCCTTGATGATGTCGAAGCTCTTGTAGAGGATGTGCTCGGCGGTGCTCTTCTTGCCGTCGTTCATCACGGTGTTGATGAACTTGGTGACCAGCGTGCTCGCGTACACCGGATCGGCGGCAAGTTCGCGCTTCGGAATCTCTCGTCTACGAGGCATATCTAATCCTTGGGCGGACCTGAAGGTCCGTCCCTACAACTATTGCTTCGGTCTCTTCGCTCCGTACTTGGAACGACCCTGTTTACGACCCTGAACACCGACCGCATCGAGCGTTCCGCGGACCACGTGGTAGCGCACGCCCGGCAGATCCTTGACGCGGCCGCCGCGAATCAGCACCAGCGAGTGTTCCTGCAGGTTGTGCCCGACGCCCGGAATATAGGTCGTCACCTCGATGCCGTTGGTGAGTCGAACACGCGCGACCTTGCGCAACGCTGAGTTCGGCTTCTTCGGCGTCTGGGTGAAGACGCGTACGCAGACGCCTCGCTTCTGCGGGCTCACCTGCAACGCGGGACTCTTCGTCTTCGTGACGATCTTCTTGCGTCCCTGACGAACGAGCTGGCTAATCGTCGGCATACGACCTCGTACAAAACACGAACACACGGCTGTGAGCGTCGCAGCCGGCGCGTCGTTTCAAGCCTGAAGATGCGGCACCGGCCGCCTCTGGCACCTGAAACTGATGACCCTATTTGTGAGGCGCGAGGCAATCCGCCTGTTGGCGGCGCCGGTCGCGGACTACTTCCCAAGTGGTTGAGACTAGATAGGGTGTCCTAGTCCCACGCAGAACCTGACGAATATAGCACGGTGGTCCAGCTCCTTCCAACCCCTGCTACACTCCCGTCATGTCACCAAAAGCCGCTCTCCTGGCGACGATGCTGGTGGTTACCGCCGCTTATACCGTCCTGTGGGCGGTTGAGGCGCGGCGGCGGCGCTCCCGTGGCAAGGCCATCCCGGACCTGACGCGGACCGGCATTGGGTTTGTCACCAACTTCTTCGATACGCTCGGGATCGGCTCCTTTGCGACCACGACTACTCTGTTCAGGCTACTCAGGCTTGTCCCTGACGAAAACATACCCGGCACACTGAACGTCGGACACACGTGGCCGACGATTTTCCAGGCGCTCATCTACATCACCATTGTCGAGGTCGATTTCACAACCCTGGTCCTGCTGATTGCGGCTGCCGCCGTCGGTTCCTGGCTTGGCGCATCGGTCGTCGCCGCCTGGCCTCGCCGCAACATCCAGATCGGAATGGGGTTCGCTCTTCTCGTCGCGGCGGGACTGATGGTGATGTCGGCGCTCGGCCTGGCGGTGCCTTCGGGAACCGCGCTGGGCGTGACGGGAACGAAACTTCAGCTTGGGATCGGAATTAATTTCCTGCTTGGAGCTTTGATGACGCTGGGCATCGGGCTCTATGCACCCTGCTTGATCCTGATCAGCCTGCTCGGCATGGATCCAAAGGCCGCGTTTCCGATCATGATGGGGTCGTGCGCGTTCCTGATGCCGGTGTGCAGCGTCAAATTCATCCGGAAGGAGAAGTACGACCTGCGTGCGGCGCTCGGCCTTGCCATCGGCGGCGTGCCCGCAGTGCTGATTGCCGCGCTCATCGTCAAGAGTCTTCCGATTCAGTACGTCCGGTGGCTGGTGGTGGTTGTCGTCGTTTACACCTCGGTGACGATGCTGCGGTCGGCAGCGACAGAAGCCGCCGCCACAAGAGCCAAAACCGCGCCTGCGACGTAGGACACAGACGAGGCGGGCCTTTCAGGCTCGCCATTGTCCTTCTCATTGCGACGGCCTGCGTACGGCCGCAGGTCGTTGTTCCATCTGCCACGCGGGCTCCGGTCACCCTCGCCGTCGCCACCTGGAACATGCACGCGGGCAAGGGCGAACTCGCGCGGTTTGTGGACGATCTCGCATTCGGCCGCCTGACGGGCGCAGCTCCCCGTGACTTCGTCGTGTTGCTGCAGGAAGACGTCGAGCGCGACAACGAGCCGCTTGGCGCGGTCGCGGCGACGCGTCATCTCTTCGCCTTCTTCCTTCCGCTTCGCCGCGAGCATGGCGCGATCAGCGGGAATGCAATGCTGTCAACGCAGCCGTTCGAGCAGCCGCGGATCATTCCGCTGCCTCGTCAGCGTCAGCCACGCGCCTCGGCCGCCGCCAACATCACCGTCGCCGGCGAACACCTGTTCGTGGCCAACGTGCATCTTGAAAACCGGTTGCCGTGGTGGGAAGCGCTGTTTAGCGACATAGGGCGAGGACGACAGGCGCGCGCGCTGCTTCAGGAGTTGCCGGCAAACCAGCATGGCGTGCTTGGCGGCGATCTGAACACGTGGTTCGGACCGCTCGAACCCGCGTGGCGCGAAATCGTTCGCCGCTTCCCCGACACAAAGTTCGATCGGCTGCAGCCGACATTTCGCAACCGCCTGGTGCTGGACCATCTGCTGTTTGATTTGCCGGATGGCTGGATGGTCAGCCGGCGTGTGGTGCAGGAGAGTTATGGATCCGACCACAATCCCGTGGTGGCAGTGGTAACGGCGGCAGCGCTCCCTTAGGCGGGTCCGCCTCACTGGCACCGGCGCTCGGCGGAATCCGCCCTACGTACGTGGGCCGGGTTCCGGGGCGCGGATTGAATCCATCGCGTCCCGGACCCGGCAAGACATCACCGATTGAAGCGCAACGACGCGGCAATTGCCGGATGCCGCTTGCGTTCGATGTTGGCGGAATTGCTGTAGAGCGCCACATCGAGCGCCAGTCGTTGGCTCATGTTGAAGCCGACCCCTCCCGCCGGATTCCACATCTCACGCGTGTAGCCGGCGCCGCCGCGCAGCTCGATGCGGCTGAAACGATATTCATAACCGCCGTGGAGCGAGTTGCCGCCGAATCCCTTACCTGCCTCCGCAATGGCGGACCACCGGTCGGCGTTGTATCCAACATTCCCGCGATAGTTCACCGGGAGTTCGACGCTGGCTTCCCCAACAGGAACGGGGACCGTCTCCAGAAATGTTGAATCACCAAGGAACGGATTGCCCATCGTGTAGGTAGTCTGCTCGACATCCTTCCAGTTGATGCGGTTTCCGATCCCGTTGACGCCGAAGCCGAAGTCCCACTGTGCGATAACCAGACCCGCGCCCACATCCACTGCTCGACCGGTTCCGGAGGATGAGTTATTGCGCGTCACGACAAGCGGCGTCGGCAGGAACGGATTGATCGTCAGCAGCCCGGTGCGGTCGGTATCGAGTCGCATCGCGAGGCTGACGTCTTCATAGCGGAAGCCGCGCAGGAAGTTGTAGTTCGCGGCCAGGTACAGGCCGTCACGGTCGGACACGCCGTTCGGCAGCGCGAAGCGACCACGGTAACCACCGGTAATAGCCATCGCCATCTGCCCCCGGTTCGCGTTCGACATGTACATCTGCGTATTGGGCAGATAGACATCCGACGGCGAGGCGAGGATTGTGGTCAGCTGAGGGTCGATGGCGAACTCGCTCCGCATCGAGAAGTACGGTCCCGCGCCAACGTACACCCCCTGAAATGCCCCGCCGGGTCCTCTGGCGATCTTGATTGTGCGCCCCCAGTTCGGCGCCGCAAGCCCCTCGGCAGGCGGCTGGTTGGCGGGAACAAACCCACGGTAGTAGTTCAGGTCGCGATGCAGCGATGCGTTGCGGATGTCCTCGACGAACCGCGAGCCCGAATCCGTCGTGTCGCGTCCGAACGTGTAGTGGAGCGGCGACGCCGCGTATTCCATCGTCCGGATCAAATCGAACTGGTCGTTGGTGGGCTTCAGCTTATCGAAGTCGTGCATCACCTGGAACAGCCCGAACGGCAACACGACGCTGCCGTAATTGCGCGCTTCGTCAATCATCTGCGTCGCCAGGTTCTCATCTCCGCCCGGCGATCCGAGCCCGATCTTGCGCGCATCGAATGACCAGTTTTGTGCTGAGGCCTGTCCCGCGACGAGCGAACAGGCAAGGAGCCCAAACAGAATTTTCCGTGACACCAGACACTCTCCTCGTGGATGAAGGCCAGACCGCTCGGCCTGTTCACCTGGATTAACGCCGGACGAGCTTCTTCGATCATTTTTCGGAAGCTGCGCGACGCGCCTCCACCCGTTCGTGGCGTGCCTTTTTGGCGAGATCGATGAAGGTCTGTTTCAACTCATCGAGATCTCTCTCCTCGAGTTCCTCGAGGTCGAGCAATTCGTTGCGGGCGTGCCCGATCGCGCGTATCAATTCATCGAGCTTCACCTGGATGGCTTCGGTATCGCGGTTCTGCGTGCTTTGGATCAGAAATACCATCAGGAACGTGACAATCGTCGTCCCCGTATTGATCACGAGCTGCCAGGTGTCGCTGAACCCGAACGATGGCCCGAGCGCGGCCCATACGATGATGACGGCCGCCGCGAGGAGGAATGTCACCGGCCGGCCGGACACGCGCGCGGTTTTTTTCGTCAGACGCGTGAACCACGTAGTCGATTTGGTCGGTCTCATGGTGGCGGGATGCTATAGCCGATTTGGGATTTAATGTAGCGATGCCGCTAATTGAAGTGGGTCGGAAAGCGCCGACCTTCGCGCTCAAAGATCAGACGGGCAAGGTCCACAAGCTGGCCGACTACGCCGGTCGGCGTGTGATTCTGTATTTCTATCCGAAAGACGATACGCCGGGCTGCACGAAGGAGACGTGCTCGTTCCAGTCGTATCTGCCGAAGTTCAAGCCGAGCAAGGCGGCAGTCCTCGGCGTCAGCATCCTCGACGAGAAGAGCAAGGCGAAGTTCGCGGACAAATACAGCATCACGTTCCCGCTGCTTGCCGATCCGGACCACGAGATTGCAGAGAAGTACGGTGTCTGGCAGCAGAAATCCTTCATGGGCCGCAAGTTCATGGGCATCGTCCGGACGACGTACCTGATTGGTCCCGACGGCAAGGTGCAGCAGCGCTGGGACAACGTGAAAGTCGACGACCACGCCGACGAGGTTCTCGCCGCGCTCTAGAATCGACCCGCGTCGATGTCGCCTATGAATTTCACGACACCACCCATGTACGTTTTCTGATCGTCGTACATCGCCAGATGGCTGCCGTTCGGGCAGTACAGATAGCGCGCGTGCGGGATGCGCTTCGACATCATTTCCATGTACGCGGGGTCCATGGTGTCGTACCGCGCCCCGATGACGAGCGACGGCATTGCCAGCTTTGACAGGTCCTGTGTTCGATCCCACTTCTCCAGCTTGCCGCTGGCGCCCATCTCGCTTGGACCCTGCATCGGGACGTAAATCGACCGGTTGATGTGTTTGAATGCGCGCTGCACCGGCTCGGGCCACTGGTCCGCAGGCATCCGCAGCAGGTGCTGTGTGTAGTAGTTGGGGATCAGCAGCTCCATGTAGCGCGGATCGTCGAACTTCTTCGCCGCCTCGAGCTGCTTGATTTCGACCAACGCCTTTTGATCCATCGCCGGCATCAGCACGTTCTTCGCATAATCGTTGTACGCGGGGATGCTCGACATCATGTTCGAGATCACGAGCGCTTTGATGTTCTGCGGGTACTTCAGCGCGTACTCGATCGCGAGGATGCCGCCCCACGACTGGCCGAGCAGATAGAAGTTGTCTTTCGTCAAACCCAGCGCTTGGCGGACCTGCTCCACCTCATCGACGAACCGTGGGATTTCCCAGAGCGACGGCTCGTTGGGCTGATCACTGTAAGAGGATCCGAGCTGGTCGTAGTAGTAGTACTCGATGCCTGCCTTCGGGAAATAGCTGTCGAACGCCTCCATGTATTCGTGGCCGGCGGCCGGGCCGCCGTGCAGAAGCAGGACTTTCACCCTGGGATTGTTGCCGATGCGCTTGGTCCAGACGTGGAAGCTCCCCTTTGGCGTGGTAATTGGAATCATCTTCACGCCACCACTCAGCACGTCGTCACGTCCCGAATAATCGAGATAGTCCGTTCGGTTCACGCCGGGCTCGGCCGACGCCGCCGGAACGGGCGGCGCACTAGTCGTGCACGCACAGAACATCGTCAGCACGGTGAGCAAAGTCACGAATCTCACGCAGAACCTCCGCGCCACTTCCCTACTTTTTAACTTACTTTTCCACTTTTCCACTTTTAAACTTTTCCACTTGCCATGAACTCCTATCTCCACGGCCCCAGCCTGACGCCGCTGCTCGGAGAAACGATCGGCGCGAATCTGCGTCGGACCGTCGAGCGCTTCGGCGATCGCGAAGCGCTTGTCGTTCGCTCACAGGGATATCGGGCGACGTACCGGGAGCTGTGGGATCAGACGACGACGCTGGCACGTGCGCTGCTGGCGTCGGGCGTGCAGCCTCGCGACCGCGTCGGCATCTGGTCGCCGAACCGTTTCGAATGGGTCATCACGCAGTTTGCGACTGCTCGCATCGGGGCCATCCTCGTCAACATCAACCCGGCGTATAAGACGTCCGAGCTGCAGTACGCGCTGACGCAGTCCGGAGTCTCGTTGCTGATTCATGCCTGCGCCTTCCGCTCCAGCGATTACAGCGCGATGGTCCACGAGGTGTGCGGCGACTGCCCAGCGCTGCGTGAAGCGATTGTGATCGACACGGGCTGGCGCGATCTACTCGAGCGTGCGAGCCGTGCGTCCGAGGACGAGCTGACGCGCCGCGAATCTGGCCTGCAGTTCGACGACGCCATCAACATCCAGTACACGTCCGGCACGACGGGCTTTCCGAAAGGCGCGACGCTCTCGCACCACAACATCCTCAACAACGGGTATCTCGTCGGCGAGATGATCAAGTACACAGAGCAGGACCGCGTCTGCATCCCGGTTCCGTTCTATCACTGCTTCGGCATGGTGATGGGCAATCTGGCGTGCAGCTCGCACGGTGCATGCATGGTGGTTCCCGCGGAAGCGTTCGATGCGCTGGCGACGCTCGAGACGATCGCAGCCGAGCGCTGTACATCAATCTACGGCGTGCCGACGATGTTCATCGCGCAACTTTCGCATCCGCGGTTCAGCGAATTCGATCTCTCATCGCTCCGTACCGGCATCATGGCGGGCTCACCGTGCCCGGTCGAAGTGATGAAACGCGTCCAGTCATCGATGCACGTGCCCGAGGTGACGATCTGCTACGGAATGACCGAAACGTCGCCAGTCTCGACGCAGAGCAGCTGGGATGATCCGCTCGAACGGCGCGTCTCAACCGTTGGCCGCGTCCATCCACACGTGGAGATCAAGGTCGTGGATCCGGAGACCGGCGCGATTGTGCCGCGCGGCGCGCCGGGCGAACTCTGCACCCGCGGTTACAGCGTGATGCTTGGCTACTGGGGCAACGAGGACGCGACGCGCGAAGCGATTGACGAAGGCGGCTGGATGCATACAGGCGATCTCGCGACGACCGACGCCGAGGGGTACGTGAATATCGTGGGTCGCATCAAGGACATGATCATCCGCGGCGGCGAGAACGTGTATCCGCGTGAGATCGAGGAATTCCTCTATACCCATCCCGCTGTGCTGGACGTCCAGGTCATCGGCGTTCCGAGTGAGAAGTACGGCGAAGAAGTAATGGCGTGGGTGAAACGAAGACCAGGAGCGAACGTGAGCGGTGAAGAACTCGGCGCATTCTGCCGCGGCCGCATCGCGACCTTCAAGATCCCGGTTTACTGGAAATTCGTGGACGAGTTCCCCACCACCGTGACCGGCAAGATCCAGAAGTTCAAGATGCGCCAGGTGGCCGTGGCGGAGCTCGGACTGGAGGCGGCGGCTTCACAGCGTATGGCTTGAGCGGCGCGGACCTTTCAGGTCCGCGAACCGCATCCGGCGGTAAACTCCCTCCGATGAAGCTGCCGGTCGTCGCCGCCGGGGCGGTGATGTTTCTGATTGCCGGTGCCGCGTGGGCGCAATTCGGGCGCGGCTACAATGCCAGCCTTTCCGCGCGCATGGCTCGCCCGGACAGCTTCGACGGACGTTTTCACTACTGCCGCGGACAGTACCGGATGAACCCGGCGGGCGATGGCGGCAGCTGGCTGACGGACTACCCGCTCGCGGACATCGACCTCTCGATCCGGCTTGCTGAACTGACGAAGATGCGGGTCGGGTTCGACGCGCCGAATCAGCCGCAGCACCTGATCGTGCCGCTGACCGGCGCCGAGCTGTTCAAGTGCCCGATGATCATGATGCAGGAGGTCGGCAGACTCTTCTTCAACGATGAGGATGCCGTGCAGCTCCGGAAGTATCTGCTCAAGGGTGGCTTTCTCTGGGTGGACGACTTCTGGGGGTCGTATGCCTGGGACGTGTGGGCGACTCAGATCGCGAAAGTGTTTCCACCGGGCGAGTATCCCATCGTCGACCTACCGGCGGACCATCCGATCTTCCACACGATGTTCGATCTGAAAGGCGTGCCGCAGATTCCAGGTATCGGCTACTGGCGCGGCAGCGGAGGCGGAACGTCGGAACGCGGCGCCGACAGTGCGCAGGTGCATGCGCGTGGGATCTCCGATCGCAGCGGCCGGCTCATGGTGCTGATGACGCACAACACCGACGTGAGCGATTCCTGGGAGCGCGAGGGCGAGGATCCCAGATACTTCTATCGATTCTCGGTCGAAGGCTATCAGGTCGCGATGAACGTGCTCATCTATGTGATGACGCACTGAGCCCACGCGCTACCACCGGACGAGGTCGAGTCCTTTGATTTTCGGGAAGCTGCGACGATCGCGCGTCGCGATGCGATAGTCGAGCGCAACCGCGGTCGCGGCGATCATCAGATCGGCATCCCCGACCGGCGTGCCGGCCGCGGACAGCTCGGCGTCCAGGCGCGCGTGTACACGCGCCACCTCGAGATCAAAAGGGATCACGGGGATCGATCCGAGCACAGTCTCGGCGAATCGC
>JACXTT010012031.1_pt1 | contig 11512 bp, 7 predicted proteins | sample 9270951 | NCBI WGS metagenome assembly JACXTT01 (sample SAMN15532306, study PRJNA645909) | rock metagenome | isolation source: weathered quartz diorite | place: Puerto Rico | collected 2017-06-21 | reverse complement strand
TTGGTGCGGGCCGGACCCGGTTCGGCAAAGACCCGCGACCTAAGGACCACGCTTGCCCGGTCGCTACCGCCTGGCCGCGGGCCGAAACGCATCGCCGCCATCACCCTTACCACCAAGGCCGCCGCAGAAATGCGCGAGCGCGCCAAAGGCCTGATTGGCAAGGTGGCCAAGGACGTCGTGGTGTGCACCTTCCACGCCTTGGGCGTGCGCATGCTGCGCGAGGATGGCGCGGTACTGGGACTCAAGCCCCAGTTCAGCATTCTGGATAGCGACGACGTCACCAACATTTTGAAAGACGCTGGCGGCAGCACCGACGCCGCCACAGCGCGGCAATGGCAATGGACCATCTCGGGCTGGAAGAGCGCCGGCCTGACCGCAGCTGAGGCTCTGACCATGGCCGAGGACGACAACGCCCGTATCACGGCCACCATCATGGCACGCTATGAGGAACGCCTGAGCGCTTACCAAAGCGTGGACTTTGACGACTTGATCAGCCTGCCGCTCAAATTGCTGCGCGACCATGAAGCGGTGCGCAGCAAGTGGCAGAGCATGATGGGTCATGTGCTGGTCGACGAGTACCAGGACACCAATGCCACGCAATACGAGGTCTTGAAGCTGCTGGTGGGTGGCAACCCGGCCGACCAGGCACGGTTTACTGCCGTGGGCGACGACGACCAGTCCATCTACGGCTGGCGCGGCGCCACGCTGGACAACCTGCGCAAGCTACCGGTGGATTTTCCGGCGCTCAAGGTCATCAAGCTGGAGCAGAACTACCGCTCAACCAGCGCCATTTTGCGCGCCGCCAACAATGTGATCGGCCCAAATCCCAAGCTGTTCCCCAAAAATCTGTGGAGCGACCTGGGTGAAGGCGAGCCGGTGCGCGTGGTGGACGCCGACAACGAAGAACACGAGGCCGAGCGGGCCGTGGCCCGCATCCAGAGCCTGCGTGCCGAAGGCAGCCTGGCGCAGGCGGGGGTCCAATACAAAGAGTTTCGCGACTTTGCGGTACTGTACCGTGCCAACCACCAGGCCAAACCCTTTGAGAAGGCGCTGCGCAAGGCCAACATACCGTACAAGGTGTCGGGTGGGCAGAGCTTTTTCGACCGCGCCGAAATCCGCGACTTGTGTGCCTGGTTTCGTTTGTGGGCCAATAACGATGACGACCCCGCCTTTTTGCGCGCCGTGACCACCCCCAAGCGCGGCATTGGCCACCAGACACTGGGCAGCCTGGGCGTGTTTGCCAGCCAGTACAAGCTGAGCCTGTTTGAGGCGCTGTTTTCCAACTCCCTGGGCTCGGTGCTGGGTGCCAAAGCCATCGGTAGCCTGCACGAGTTTGGCCGCTTTGTGAACGACCTGCAATGCCGCGCCCGCCACACGGAGGGTGCGGAGGCTGCCAAGACCTTCATGATGGACTGGTTGAAGGAGATTGGCTACGAACAGCATTTGCTGGACGGCGAAGACAGCGACAAAGTGGCGGCCGCCAAATGGTCCAACGTGCTGGAGTTTTGCGACTGGATGGCGCAGCGCTGCGGTGGTCAGATTGACGACACGGCGGGCGTATCCACGCGCGAGGTCAAGACCCTGCTGGAGGTGGCGCAGACCATTGCACTGCTGTCCACCATCAGTGAGCAGGAAAAAGACCAGGACGTGGTGACGCTGTCCACCTTGCATGCGTCCAAGGGGCTGGAGTGGCCGCATGTGCTGCTGGTGGGCGTAACCGAGGGCATGCTGCCGTTCAAGCTGAACGATGGCGCCGACACCGTGGGAGGCTCCGAGCAAGCCCATGAATCGGCCAATGAAGACATGGCCCTGCGACTGCAGGAAGAGCGCAGGCTGATGTATGTGGGCATTACCCGCGCGCAGCGCAGCCTCGCGGTCAGTTGGACGCGGCGCAGAAAAAAGGGCCGGGAAATGGTGACCGCACTGCCCAGCCGCTTCATCGCGGAGATGGGCCTGGACCAAGCCACGGTGCGCGAAGACCCTCGGGAAAAACTCAAAGCACTGCGCGCGGAATTTGCACAAAAAGCCTTGAACAATGCCGCAGCAGCGGCGGCCTCGCGCTAAGCGATTTGGCCTTAGCGCAGACCGTCCCAGCCAGTGGGGAAGCTGGATTCGCTGAAGCCAGTGCCCTTGGCCTCGGCAATGCCATACATCTCGTCATGAATATCGGCCAAGGTCATCATCGCGTTGGCCGCTTCCTGGTTGAAGCCCAGGCGGGATTTGCCCATGCCATCACCGCCACTCATGATGAGCTTGGAAATGTAGTCGCTGCACTCCTTGTAACCCCACAAGGTGCGAATCGTATTGGCGATGCGGTGGTGGTGCAGCTCCACCGTCAGCAGGGCGTCGTCCTTGCGCTGTTCCAGCGTGCGCTTCTGGGGTGTGACCGCAGGTTCACTGGCGGCACTTTCTGTCAGGCCCATGGGTACGGTTGCCTGGTAGCCTACCTCGCTATCGAGCACCGGTAGCGCGCTGAATTTGGAATCCTGCTCGGCGACTGCACTTTCCCACAGGCCCCAGGTGGTATCCGGATCATCTTCAACGACTTCCAGCCCCCGCGAGTCGGCAGCATCCTTGCTGGAGGGGCCGTCAGGTTTTTTGCCTCTGCCAAGAAAACCGCTGAACATGGAATTTCTCCGTAATTTCCGTGAATGCTACTCCAGCCTGCGCAACTTCGCCAGCATTGCCGCATTGACGCGACTTTTTTGGCAAGCGAAAACGGTAAAAATTCACAGCTTCAGTTTTTATGCGTTGAATGAGGGGGCACGCCTGAGGCCTGAATCGCCTTGAGATAGGCTGACGACAGCTTGGCACGCGCAATGGCGTTCCACAGCTGTTCCGCCACCCCCGGATTGCGCTCGTCGAATTGCCGGGTGATGGCCAGGTACAACACGTCATCGGTGAATGGCGTGGGCAGGGCTTCGAGCTTGCCGGCAAATTCTGGCTGTCGCAACAGCAGCAAACACTCGACCTCGGGACAGATGGTCAGGTCGCCGCGGCCCGCCATCAGCTTCCTGAAATTGCTTTGGGGCAACTTGCCCGAATCGTCCGTGGCAACCTGCAGGGCCGCCAGCTTTTTCCCCGTCGTGATGGTCCCGAACTTCAGCAGCACAGGCTTGCGCAAGCCGGCAAAAGCCGCGCCATCCCAGTGCGCGGGGCTGCCCATGCGCCGCACCACGATACTGCGCACATGGGTGGTGGCCCGCAAGCGGTCCACTTTACCGTCTTGCATGGGAAAAACCATGAATGGCAGGGTGTCGGGGTCAAAAGGCGTGACCGGAAACGCGTCGGCCTCATAGGCACGCAAGTCCTCACGGCAGCGCCGGATGGGCGCGTCATAGAACTCCACATCCAGGCCGATGTCCGCCGCCGCCATGCGGATCAACAGACCTGTCGTGCCCAGGCCACCCGGCATCAGGTAGGGGACATGGGGCAGCTCGTCCGAGCAAATGCGTAGCTTGGTCGCCCATACGGACGCGGGCAGCGCCAACAGCCATAGCAGTGACAACAGCGCGCGAGGCGAAACCATGCGGCGGATTCTATTCCCCATTGCGCAGAAAAAAGCCCCCACGCTTGTCGCTGCGCGTACTGCACTGCCCCCCACGGGGGCCCTGTTGCCTTGGGGCGGCCCGGCGGCAACAAAAAAGCCCGCAAAGATGCGGGCTTGTTGCGCTGCGCTTGTTGCAGCTTTGAATCCAATGGAGCGGGAAAAGAGGCTCGAACTCTCGACCTATACCTTGGCAAGGTATCGCTCTACCAACTGAGCTATTCCCGCATTTGATTCTAAATTTGGTGGCCTGGGGCGGAATCGAACCACCGACACAAGGATTTTCAATCCTCTGCTCTACCGACTGAGCTACCGGGCCTGAGCCTTCAATTATAGCAGGGAAATTTGCCCTATTTCAAGATACCTGCCATCAATTTCCGTTGCGCTTGCCGCGCGTGAGGTCCACGCCCAGTTGTTTGAGCTTGCGGTAGAGGTGCGTGCGCTCCAAGCCGGTCTTTTCGGCGACCCGTGTCATGGAGCCATTTTCACGCGCCAGATGGTATTCAAAATAGGCTTTTTCGAATTCGTCACGCGCGTCCCGCAGCGGCTTGTCCAGTACAAAATTCTGTGTGGCCTGCAGGCCTGCCTCAACCGGACCGGCTGCAAAGGGTGCGACATAGCCCAAGGTCTCCACCGGCGCCACCAGGGGCCGCGCCACCACTGCGGCGGGCTGGGGTTTGTGCATGCTGCTGCGGGCCAAGCCCTGTTCGACGGCCTTCAGCAGCTTTTGCAAGGTAATGGGCTTTTCCAGAAACGCCAAGGCGCCAATCTTGGTGGCCTCTACCGCGGTATCGATGGTTGCATGGCCACTCATCATGATCACCGGCATGGTCAGCAAGCCGGTTGACGACCACTCCTTGAGCAGCGTCACGCCATCGGTGTCGGGCATCCAGATGTCCAGCAACACCAGATCGGGGCGCTCGCGCGACCGCGCTGCGCGGGCCTGCGCTGCATTTTCTGCGAGTTCGACGTTGTGACCTTCGTCATTGAGAATTTCCCAGAGCAAATCCCGAATTCCGTGCTCGTCATCAACAACCAGAATGTTTGGCATGGTGTGTGCGTTGTCCCTTTGATGCTCGATTGCCGCTTACGCTGCTGTGTTGTGAACTGCGGCCAATGATAACGATACTTGCGCACCGATCACGGCGCCGTCCGCCACGCGGTTGACAATGTCAATGCGCGAGCCATGCTCGTCCGCAATTTTCTTCACCACCGCCAAGCCCAGGCCCGTGCCTTTGGACTTGGTGGTGACATACGGCTCAAACGCGCGGCGCAGGATGTGCTCCGGAAAGCCCCCCCCACAGTCCAGCACGCTCAGGCGCACCCGCGCAGCGGTTCGTTGGTGGTGGGTGCGCAAAATGATACTGCGATCTTGACTGGATAACACGTTGCCCATTTCACTTGCGTCTTGCGCGTTCTGCAGCAGATTATGAATGACTTGGCGCAGTTGCTGTGCGTCGCCCAGAATCAGAGGGGCGCTAGCATCCAGTTCCGTTCGCACGGCGACGGTCTGGTGGTCGTGCTCATACAGATGCAAGACGTCCAACACCAGGGCATTCAAGTCCACCGGCTGCAGCTCTGCCGCCGGCAAGCGGGCATAGTCGCGGAAGTCATTGACCAGACGTTTCATGGCATCGACCTGGTCCACGATGGTCTTGACCGATTTCGTCAGAATCGCCTCGTCCGTTGCCACCAGTTTGCCGGACAGCTTCCTCTCCAGGCGCTCGGCGGACAACTGTATCGGCGTCAAGGGGTTCTTGATTTCGTGGGCCAGGCGTCGGGCTACTTCGCCCCAGGCCTGGGCGCGTTGCGCAGACACAATGTCGGAGATATCGTCAAACACCAGCAGACGTGCATCGCCTGGCAGTTCGGCGCCGCGGGCCACCAGGGTCAGTGTGCGATCAAATGGCCCATGCAGCGTGACCGATCCACCGCCCAGTTCAAACGAGCGCTGCCAATGGTCCAGGCCCTGCTCTACCCTTTGCACCAAAAACTCCGCAAATTGCTGCTGCACGGCCAATCCAAAATCTTGCAGACCGTCCAGCTCGGCCAGCGGCTTGTCCGCATGTTTGCTCAAGTCCACTTTCAGGATGCGGGTGGCACCCGGGTTGCTGGACCGGATGTTTCCAAGCGCGTCCAACACGATGACGCCTGCCGTCAGGTTGTCCAGAATGGTCTGCAGATTGGCACGCGCCGCATCCACCTGTTGCATGCTGTGCTGCACCGCCTGCCGTGCGTCGGCCAACTGGCTGGTCATAGAGGCAAAAGCGCGGGTCAGGCCGCCCAGTTCATCGGCGCCTTGCAGCGCCAGCTTGGGCGTCAGGTCACCGGCCGCCACCTGGCTGACACCTTCGGCCAACATCAAGAGGGGCCGTGCAATCTGGTCGCCCAGCAGCACCGCCAGTAGCACGGCACCAAATACCGCCAGGAACAGGCTCAGGGTCAAGGTGCCGTTGTACATGCGCTTGAGCCCTTCTCGTCCCAACGCAACCTCTTGGTATTCGCGGTTCGCGCTGTCAACCGCAAGCGCGTTGGCAACCAGGTTGGGCGGCAGCGCACGGGTGACCAGCAGATACCGCACATCGGGCGTCAACCCGACAACCGCGCTGGAAATCGGGACCAGCACCTTGATGCGTGCGCCGCCGGTGTTGTTAGGGGAAGCCTCGTCCAGGCCTTCGACCCAAGCCAGAGCACGTTCGTTCTTGGCGGTTCGAAACTGCGTCGGCGTTGGCTTGTCGGGCGTCAGCTGAAAGCGGGATTGGCCGGCGCTGGCCAACAACTTGCCAGAGGCGCTCCAGACTGCAACATCGGCAGCACCCAATTGGTCCACCAGTCGGTCCAGCAGCAAACTGGCGCCGGAATCCGATGCCTCAGCAAGCTGGCTGGCGGCGGCCCGTGTTTTGGCTGTCAAGTCATTGGACAGGGTGTCCAAAGTGACGGTCGCCAGATTCAACCCCGCCTTCAGCGCCCCTTCAACCTTGACGTCGAACCAGCTTTCTATGGAGTTCGACACAAACTTGTACGACAGCACATAGATCAGCAAGCTGGGGGCCAGACCGACCAGCGCGAAAATCATCGCCAGCTTGACCAGCAGGCGGCTGCCAAACCGCCCTTGGCTCAGGCGCACCAGCAGCCGGTAGGCGACCCACACAATGGCTGCGAACAAGGCTGACGCCACGACCACGTTCACGGTGAACAGGCGGGTGTAGTTTTGTTCGTTGATCTCGCGGTTATTGGTCGCTTGCGTCAGCAGGTACAACAGCACCAGCCCGATGACCACCATGGTCAGTGCGCCTACTGCCAGGGTCCAGCGCAAAGCCGGTGAACTCTGCGGGGCCGTGGCGCGCTTTGGCGTGTGCAGTTCACCCATCATTTGAGCGTGACGAGTGAGAGCGTGGTGCTGGCAGACGCGGCAAGATCCCAGTCCGAATGCCCCAAGGCTCCTATCTGAAAGGGACGGGGCAGTTGGCTCAGGTCCAGCCGAAAGCTGAAATCGACCCGGTATTTGATGCCACTGTCCAGTTCGCTGACATCGGCGATCTTCCAACGTGTTACGCGCTTGATGGCGGCCAGCGCCTCTTCCAGCGTGTCGAAATTTTGATTCAGTGCCAAGCCTAGATTGGCGTCGGGCACCGCACCGGGGCTTACATTGAGCCGCCAGCGCCGCGTCAGAGGCCGGTATTCCAGCCGCACCTGGCGTTTAACCGATGCCACGCTCTTGTCGTACCAATACCAGCGTTCACGCAGCACCGACGCCTCGGTGACAAAAAACATGGGAATGCCCTTGAGCAAGGCTTCTTCCACCGCATTGGGCAGTTCGAACACCAATTGGGCCGAGACCGCAATGACGTCATCCTGGCGCTCGACCTGGTATTGGGCAATTTCGCTGGAGTTCTGCGCCTGGCTGACGCCCGCAAGCACGAGCAGCAATACGGCGCACAGCGCGCGCACGGCTTGTTCAAGCCATTTTTTTCTGCAGCAACGCGTAATAAAAGCCATCATGGTCACAAGGCGCATTGTCCGGGACGGTTTCTGCTTTGGCGATACTTCCCGGAGTTAAATGGCCCGGCGAGGGCAGCAAAACGGCATCGGTGTTGTGTATCAGAAACGTTTGCACCTGTCCTTTGCCTTCAGCCTGAAACAGTGAGCAGGTGCAGTACAACAGGCGACCCCCCGGCTGCAACAGGCCCCAGAGCGTCTGCAGCATGCGCTTTTGAATGGCTGCCAGTTGCGCAATATCGGACTCGCGGCGCAACCAGCGCACGTCCGGGTGACGCCGCACAATGCCCGACGCCGTGCAAGGCGCATCCAGCAAAATGGCATCGAAAGGCTGGCCATCCCACCATGTCTTCGGGTTGGCCGCATCGGCAGCCTGTACCTGTGCTTGCAGGCCCAGGCGTGACAGATTGTGTGCGATGCGCGCGCTGCGCTCGGCGTCGATATCCAAGGCAAGAACCTGGTGGTCCGCCAGCTCCAGCAGATGCCCGGTTTTTCCGCCGGGCGCAGCACAGGCGTCCAGAATACGCAGCGTGCGCGTGGGTGTTTGCGCCGGCAAGCCATCCAGCAGCAACGGCGCTGCCAATTGCGCGGCTGTGTCTTGGACGGACACCCAGCCCTGCGCGAATCCGGGCAATCGATGAACTGCCACCGGTCGCTCCAGCACGATGGCAGCGGCTCCTGCAGCACGCGCGGGAATGCCGGCCTGCGCCAGCAACTCCAGGTAGTGCGCCACACTGTGGTGGCGAGCATTGACGCGCAGACTCATGGGCGCGTGCCGATTGGCGGCGTGCAAAATGTCTTGCCAGGCCTGCGGATACTCCTGGCGCAGCCGCTTGATCCACCAGGCAGGATGGTTCCACACGGCGACCGGATCAGCGTCGGTGCTGGCCACCAGCGCCTCTTTCTCCCGCAGAAATCTGCGCAGGCAGGCGTTCAGAAAAGGAGCCTGTGCCTTGGTCGCAACGCCATGCTTGGCCGCTTCTACCGTCTGGTTTACCAGCGTAAACATGTCGTAGGCTAGGCCCTCTACCGACTGGTCGCTCGGCCAGGCCAGCGCCAGCGCCACACACAACAGCGCGTCAGCCTCCGGTGGCGGCGCGCGCTTGGCCAGCTTTCTGGCCAGCGCCTGGGCGCGTCCCAGGTGGCGCCAGACATGAAAGGCCAAGGCCTGCACACCGGGGCGCAGGTCCGGCGGCACCCGCTCGATGGCGGCCGTTCCGGAAACCCCGTCCCGCACGGCCGCAATGACCTGGGCCGTGGCACTGAGCTGGCGCCACAGCGGCACCGGTTCGTCTTTGCGGTTCATCGTGAATTCAGAGCATGTCGCCCGGTTTGAAACCCATGGTTGTGACAACCAGACTGGCCGGGAATTGCTCCAATGCCTGGTTGTAGCTGATGCGCAGTTGATTGAATCCTTCGCGTGCCGTCGCCACCCGTTGCGCCGCCAGTTCCAGCTGTTCGCGCAGCACCGCCGCAGTGGCATGGTGCGCCGCGTCCTGCTGCAGCTCGACCATGCGGCGCCAGGCCTGCTGCGTGGCATCAAACGCCTGCCCCAGTGCCGCCGGTGACCCTTGCTGCATCCGGGCACTGGCCGTCGCCTCCTGCAACACCTGCTCCAGCGTCTGCAATCCCGCCAGCAACTGTGCGCTGTCACCGGATGCAGAGTCCTGAATGCCAGGCAGCACATGGTTGCGCAACAGGTCGGCATAGACCCGCATGTGTTTCATGACCGAACCCAGCGCACCCAGCCCACGCGCGCGCATGCGCATCAACCGGTTGTAAACGCCAACGCTCCAAAACACGGTCAGCGCCAGCGTTATCCACAGCAACAGCGAACCATCCATGGCCACTCTACTCCAGCGGTTTGCACCAACCTGTCAACGTCAAAAACAGAAAACCCCAAGCCCCTTGTGACGTGGGCTTGGGGCGCTATAGTTAGTATAGCTGTTTTGACTACTCGCTGGCAGCGCCTTCGCTGTCCTGGGTCTCGCCAACCGTCTCGGCGTCACCGGCCAGTTCGGCAGCTTCGGCCTCGGCAATGGCACGGCGCTCGGCGTCGTCCATGTTCTCGCGAACCTTGCGTGCTTCGTGGTAGGCCAAGCCCGTGCCAGCCGGGATCAAGCGGCCGACGATGACGTTTTCCTTCAGACCGCGCAGCTCGTCGCGCTTGCCCATGATGGCGGCTTCGGTCAGCACACGTGTCGTTTCCTGGAACGAAGCGGCGCTGATGAAGCTGTCGGTGGACAGCGATGCCTTGGTAATACCCAGCAACAGGTTGGTGTAGGTGGCAGCAATCTTGCCCTCGGCACGCAACGCGTCATTGGTGTTGAGCATTTCCGAACGCTCGACCTGCTCACCATTGATGTAGGTGGAGTCTCCCGCGTTCTCGACCACCACACGGCGCAGCATCTGGCGAACAATCACTTCAATGTGCTTGTCGTTGATCTTCACGCCTTGCAAGCGGTAGACGTCCTGCACTTCGTCGACGATGTAGCGCGCCAGTTCTTCGGAGCCCAACAAGCGCAAGATGTCTTGCGGATCGGCCGGGCCGTCCACCACGCTTTCACCCTTGTTGACCACCTGGCCTTCGTGCACCAGCATGTTCTTTTCCTTGGGCACCAGGTCTTCCCAGACCTTGCCATCGGGATCGGTAATCTGCAGGCGGATCTTGCCTTTGGTTTCCTTGCCGAAGGACACGGTACCCGTGATCTCGGCCAAGGTGCCCTTGTCCTTGGGCGTACGCGCCTCGAACAATTCGGCAACGCGTGGCAGACCACCGGTAATGTCGCGGGTCTTCTGGCCTTCGATCGGGATACGGGCCAGCACTTCACCGGGGCCCACGTCCTGGCCATCGCGCACCTGGATCAGAGCACCGACCTGGAAGCCGATGGTCACCGAGTGGTCGGTGCCAGGAATCTTCACTTCGTTGCCCGATGCATCGATCAGCTTGACCTGGGGACGCACGACCTTGGTTGCGCCGCGGCGCTTGGGATCGATCACCACCATAGTCGACAAACCGGTCACTTCATCGACCTGCTTGGCAACCGTCAGACCTTCTTCCACATTCTCGAAATGGGCCTTGCCGGCGAATTCGGTAATGATGGGACGGGTCAACGGATCCCAATTGGCCAAAATGGTGCCTGCCTTGATGGTTTGATCGGCCTTGACGGTCAGGATCGCACCATAGGGCACCTTGTGGCGCTCGCGCTCACGGCCGTGCTCGTCATGGATGATGATTTCGCCGGAACGGGCAATCACCACCAACTCCTTCTTGCTGTTGGTCACATAGCGCATCGTGGCATTGAAGCCGATCACGCCATTGGACTTGGCTTCCACGCTGGAGGCGATGGCGGCGCGCGACGCGGCACCACCGATGTGGAAGGTCCGCATGGTCAGCTGGGTACCGGGTTCACCGATGGACTGGGCAGCGATCACACCAACGGCTTCGCCGCCATTGATCAAGCCGCCACGACCCAGGTCACGACCGTAGCACTTGGCGCAAATGCCAAAGCGTGTTTCGCAGGTCAGCGCGGTGCGCACCTTGACTTCGTCAACACCAGCCAGTTCCAGCTCATCGATCAGGTCTTCGTCCAGCATGGTGCCGCTGGTTGCCAGCACCGAGCGGTTCTCGGGGTGCAGCACATCGTCGGCTGCCGTACGGCCCAGAATACGGTCGCGCAGGGACTCGATCACTTCACCGCCTTCGACGATGGCGCGCATCAGGTAACCACCGTGCGTACCGCAATCTTGTTCAGTGACAACCAGATCTTGCGTCACGTCAACCAGACGACGGGTCAGGTAACCCGAGTTCGCGGTCTTCAACGCCGTATCGGCCAGACCCTTACGGGCACCGTGGGTGGAGATGAAGTACTCCAACACGTTCAAGCCTTCGCGGAAGTTGGCGGTAATGGGCGTCTCGATGATGGAGCCGTCCGGCTTGGCCATCAGACCCCGCATACCGGCCAC
>JACXTT010012030.1_pt1 | contig 11513 bp, 10 predicted proteins | sample 9270951 | NCBI WGS metagenome assembly JACXTT01 (sample SAMN15532306, study PRJNA645909) | rock metagenome | isolation source: weathered quartz diorite | place: Puerto Rico | collected 2017-06-21 | reverse complement strand
TTCCTGGGCAACAAGCAGGTCGTGACCTTCAACGACGTCGCCGGCGTCGACGAGGCCAAGACCGAGCTCCAGGAAGTCGTCGAGTTCCTGAAGTTCCCCGAGAAGTTCAACACCCTCGGTGCCCGCATCCCGCGCGGCGTGCTCCTCGTGGGCCCACCGGGCACCGGCAAGACCCTCCTCGCGCGCGCCGTCGCGGGCGAGGCCGGCGTGCCGTTCTTCAGCATCTCCGGCTCCGAGTTCGTCGAGATGTTCGTGGGCGTGGGCGCGAGCCGCGTGCGCGACCTGTTCGACCAGGCCAAGCGGAACTCGCCGTGCATCGTCTTCGTGGACGAGATCGATGCGGTCGGCCGCCAGCGCGGCGCCGGCCTTGGCGGCAGCCACGACGAGCGCGAGCAGACCCTCAACCAGATCCTGGTGGAGATGGACGGCTTCGACACCAACACGAACGTGATCGTCGTCGCCGCCACCAACCGCCCGGACGTGCTCGACCCGGCGCTCCTGCGCCCGGGCCGGTTCGACCGGCAGGTCATCCTCGACCGCCCGGACATGAAGGGTCGCGTCGCGATCCTCAAGGTCCACACGAAGGGCAAGCCGCTCGACAAGCAGGTCTCGATCGATGACCTGGCGCGGCAGTCGCCCGGCTTCTCCGGCGCGGACCTCGCGAACCTCGTCAACGAGGGCGCCATCCTCGCCGCCCGGCGCAACCGCAAGGTCGTGACAATGTCCGACTTCGAGGAGGCGCTCGAGCGGATCGTCGCCGGTCCGGAGCGCAAGAGCCGGATCATCTCCGACGCCGAGAAGCTGATCATCGCCTACCACGAGGGCGGTCACGCCGTCGTGCAGCGGATCCTCCCCAAGTGCGACCCGGTCCAGAAGGTCACCATCATCAGCCGCGGCATGGCCCTCGGCTACACGATGGCCCTGCCCACGGAGGACCGCTACCTCCAGTCCAAGAGCGAGTTCGAGGACAAGATCGCGGGCCTGCTCGGCGGCAACGTCTCCGAGCGGATGGTCTTCGGCGACACGACGACCGGCTCCTCGAACGACATCGAGAAGGCGACCGACCTGGCTCGGCGCATGGTCACCGAGTTCGGCATGAGCGATCGGCTCGGGCCGCTGTCCTTCGGGAAGCGGGACGAGCTCGTCTTCCTCGGCCGCGAGATCGGCGAGCAGCGCAACTACTCCGACGACATCGCCAAGACGATCGACGAGGAGGTTCGGGCCATCGTCGACCGCGCCTACGAGCGCGCGACGCAGGTCCTCGAGACCCACCGCGACCGCCTCGACGGGCTCGCGCAGAAGCTGATCGCCGAGGAGACCGTCGACAGCGACGGCTTCGAGGCGCTCTTCGCCGACCTGCCGCCGAAGGAGGACATCCACGGCCTGCCGCCGAGGCGGCATCGCGACGAGGGCGAACCCGCCGAGGCGCCCGCCCCGGTGCTCAAGCCTGAGGCCAAGCCGAAGCCGTCCGCTCCGGCGCCGCATCCGGCCTGACCCCAATCCCGCAGCGAACAGAACGCCCGGCCGCCGGCCGGGCGCTCTGATTCCGATCGGGCGGCCGCGAGCGCCAGCCGGCCAGGGGTCTGCGGCTACCATCGCCCGATGATCACCGCTGAAACCAGCCTCGAGGTCTGGCTCGAGGCGCACCGCGACGAGCGACTCGATTCGTACCTCGACTTCCTGCGGATCCCGTCCATCTCCACCCTCCACGAGCACGCCCCGGACATGGTCCGCGCCGCCGAGTGGATCGCGTCGGAGATGCGCCGCATCGGGCTCGAGCACGTCGAGGTCAGCGCCACGGCCGGGCACCCGGTCGTCTATGGCGACTGGCTGCACGCGCCGGACGCGCCGACGATCCTGGTCTATTGCCACTACGACGTGCAGCCGGTCGACCCGATCGACCTGTGGCTGACGGCGCCGTTCGAGCCATTCGTCAAGGACGGCCGGGTCGTGGGGCGAGGGTCGGCCGACGACAAGGGTCAGCTGCACATGCACCTCAAGGCGGCCGAGGCGCTGCTCGCCACGGGCGACCGGCTGCCGCTCAACCTCCGCTTCATCTTCGAGGGCGAGGAGGAGTCCACCAGCGTCAGCCTGCCGCGCTGGCTGGAGGCCAACCGCGACCGCCTCAGCGCCGAGGCGGTCGTCATCAGCGACACCGGCTTCTTCGAGGGCAATGTTCCCGCGATCACGACCTCGCTGCGGGGGATGCTGTACGCCCAGATCGACGTCGTCGGATCGCCGGTCGACCTGCATTCCGGTGGCTTCGGCGGGGCGGTCCAGAATCCCGCCAACGCGTTGGCTCGGATCATCACCGCCCTCAAGGCGGACGACGGAACCGTCCTCGTGCCGGGCTTCTACGACGATGTCGTGCCCGCCTCGAGGGAGGAGCGCTTCGAGATCAGCTGCCTGCCGTTCGACGAGGAGGTCTTCCGCAGGCAGACCGGCGTCCCGTCGCTGGTCGCCGGCGAGCCGGGCTTTTCCGTGCTCGAGTGCATGGGCATCCGGCCCACGCTGGACGTCAACGGGATCTGGGGTGGCTTCACCGGCGAGGGCTCGAAGACGATCATCCCGGCTCACGCCCATGCCAAGGTGAGCTGCCGGCTCGTGCCGGACCAGGACGGCGACGCCCTGTTCGAGCGCTTCCGGGACTACGTCGTCGAGGTCGCGCCGAAGGGCGTCCAGGTCGAGGTCAGGAATCTCGGTACGGCGAAGCCGCTCCGCACGAACACGGACAACCGCGTCTCGCAGGCGGCCGCGCGCGCGCTGGAGGCGACCTTCGGCCAGCCGCCGGTCTACATCCGGTCGGGCGGCAGCATCCCCGTCGCATCGTTGTTCGATTCGATGCTCGGGCTGCCGGTTGTCATGCTGGGATTCACGAATCCGGACGACAACGCCCACGCCCCGAATGAAACGATGGTCCTCTTGAACTATGAGACCGGACTACGCACCATCACCCGGCTGTGGGACGATCTGGGCTCGATGACGCCACAGCCAGCTCGAATGGGAGGCATGACCGAGTGAACGGGGGCACCAGGAGCGCCGGCGCCGGCACTGCCGCAGCCGGAGACGGTTGGACGCTCGAGACGGGTGGCGGCTCGATGTCGCCGCGAACCGCGATCGACGTCCTCAACGACGTTCGGACCAAGGTCGCGACCGGCGAGCTGGCCGATTACGAACCGGTTCCGTTGGGCATGGCTCCCCTCGATCGCATGCTCGGCGGTGGTCTCCGGCCGGGCGAGCTGATGCTCATCGGCGGCGCCCAGGGCACGGGCAAGACGACCATGGCGCTGCAGATGTCGCGCAACATCGCCGCGTCCGGTCAGGCATACGTGCTGTACGTCAACTTCGAGCATGACGACGCCGACATGCTCAACCGGCTCATCGCAATGGAGTCGGTGCTGCCCCACCTGCCGAACACGAAGCCGTCGACCGGCGCGGTCAAGATCACCGATGTCCGGTCCGAGGTCATCCGCAGCTGGGCGAGCTCTCGCGACAACGAGCAGGTCGACCTCGCCGCGAGCCCCAAGCTTCGGGCGGCCATCGAGCGAATCGCCCGTTACGGCAACAACCTGTACCTGCTCCGCGGCTCGCAGACCGCGAGCACGGTCGAGAACCTCCGTGAGCTGATCGACCTCCATCGGCGCAGGTCCGGCGAACGGCGCATGGTCCTCGTCGTCGACTACCTCCAGAAGGTGCCCCAGCTCCCGGAGCCGCCCTCGGAATCCGAGAAGGTCACCTACGTCGTCAACGGGCTCAAGGACATCGCGCTCACCGAGAAGGTCCCGACGATCGCGATCGTTGCCGCGGACAAGGAGGGGCTGAAGGCCGCCCGCCTGCGCAACCACCACCTGCGCGGCTCGTCGGCGATCAACTACGAGGCCGACGTCATCCTGATCCTCAACGAGAAGTACCAGATCGTGGCCAAGGTCAACATCGAGTTCAACCCGTACCAGGCGCAGCGCTTCCGCGACTGGATCGTCGCGTCGGTTGAGAAGAACCGCAGCGGCGCCGACAACCTCGACGTCGAGTACCACAAGCACTTCGACTTCTCGTGCTTCGACCCGACGGGCCGGCCGGTGCAGGAAAAGCTCATCGAGGAGCGCCTCTACAACGACTGATGCGCGCGCTGCTCCGGCGCGCGGGCTTCGTTGTCACCTGTGCTGCTCGCTCGCGCACGTTGACGTGCGCTCGCTCCGCTGCTCGGCTCCGCCTCGCCCTCGCACCGGCTGAGCGCGCGCGCTCCCTCGCCTGACGGCCGCGGTTGCTACCGTTCGAAGATGAGCGGGAGTCGGCCGTTCCCCGAGCGGGTGGAGATCGTGGTCGAGATTCCGCGCGGCAGTCGCAACAAGTACGAGTTCGACGAGCGCGCCGGAGTGTTCCGCCTGGATCGGGTGCTTTCGTCCGCGGTCTTCTACAACTTCGACTACGGCTTCGTCGAGGCCACCCGAGCCGACGACGGTGACCATACGGACGCCCTCCTCATCATCGACGAGCCGACCTTTACCGGCTGCCACGTCTGGGGCCGACCGGTCGGCGTGCTCGAGATGCGCGACGAGAAGGGTGCCGATTACAAGGTCCTGTGCGTCGCGGAGGGCGACCCGAACCAGGCACACGTATCGCAGCTCGACGAGGTGCGCCCGCATCGGCTCGTGGAGATCGAGCACTTCTTCCAGACGTACAAGATGCTCGAGGACAAGACGGTCGAGGTCGTCGGCTGGCGAGATCGCGTCCGAGCGCTCGAGATCCTTCGCCACGATCGCGAGGTGTGGGAGCGCGAGCAAGCCGAGGCACGATGAGCGGCGTGGAGCGACCACGAGGGGGCCGCTGGTCCGCACCGGTCGACCCACCCGACGTGCTCCGGCTGTTTTACGCGGTACCACTGCCGGCGGCCGCGGGGGCCAAGGTCGGCGAGCTGATCGATCAGGTGCAGGCCGGTGTCGGTGACGGGACTGCCCGGATCCGCTGGGTCCGTGTCGAGGGCCTGCACCTGACGCTGCGGTTCCTGGGCGCGACGCCGGCCCGGCTTCGGCCCGAGCTGGAAGCCGCCGCGGACGCGGTTGCGAGTGCTGTCGATCCCTTCGACGTGTCGCTCTCCGGGGGTGGCGCGTTTCCCAGCCTGGCGCGTCCCCGCAGCCTCTGGATCGGCGTGGGCGAGGGCGGCGACGGCCTGTCGGCGCTCGCGGACGAGCTCAGCCGCGGCGCGAGGGAGGTCGGCCTCGAGCTCGAGACGCGGCCGTTCGCGGCGCACCTCACGATCGGCCGTACCGATGGCGTGCGCCTGGGCCCTGCCGCTGCGCGCGCCCTCGCCGATGCCGCCCGCGTGATCGAGGTCCGATTTGTCGCCGACCGTGTCGTCCTGTTCCGGAGTCAGCTCGGCGGGGGGCCGGCCCGCTACGAGGCGCTGCACGAGGCCCGTCTCGGAGCCTGACCAATCGGACTACGATCGGTCTTCCAGTCGGAGGGACCGTTCCATGCCCACGCTCGCGTGCCACGTCTGCGGTCGAGTGGTGGAGACGACCAAGGCGCTCGAAAGCCTCTCGGCCGACGAGCGTCGCTGTCCGCGCTGCGGCTCGACGCTCGACGTCGAACGGCGCTCCGGCGAACGCCCGGACCGCCGGAAGGGCGACCGCCGGAAGGGCGACCGCCGCGAGAGTGACCGCCGAAAGAACCCGCATGACAATCCCGGACCGCCCGGCGGCATCGAGCGACGTGTCGCCGAGCGCCGGGTCGCCGAGCGCCGGGTCGCCGAGCGCCGGGGCGCCGATCGCCGCCAGGGTCCGCGGCGGCGGGAGGGCGGATGATCGCGCGTGGTTGAGGGCGACCATTCGCGGCGGGCCGCCATCGGGCGCCTGCCGGCGCGGATCGCCTTCCTCGGCTTCGGGTTGATCGGCGGCTCGATCGCGCTGGCCCTCCGCGAGGTGGGCTATGGGGGCTCGATCACCGCCTGGTCGCCGAGCGGCGACGGGCCTGCCGAGGGCGCCCGCCGCGGCCTGATCGATGCCACCGCCGTGACGTCCGGCGCCGCCGTCCAGGGCGCCGATCTCGTGATCCTGGCCGGCCCGCCGCTCGCCGTCACCGCGGAGCTCGGGAACAAGGACGGGGCGTGGCGAGCGCGACTCGCCGACGACGCCACCGTCACCGACGTCGTGAGCACGAAGGGCAGGGTCGTCGAGCTGGCCGAGGCGGCCGGGCTCCGGTTCGTCGGTGGGCACCCGATGGCCGGCCGCGAGACGACCGGCGTCGGGAGCGCGGCGGCGACGCTGTTCGTCGATCGGCCGTGGGTCATCGTTCCGACCACGAGCGCCCGGGAGGTGGACCTGGACCGGGTGACGGCACTCGCCGAGGCTGCCGGGGCGCGGCCGATCCGCATGACCGCCGCCGAACACGACCGGTCCGTCGCGGCGATCAGTCACCTGCCGCTCGTCGCCGCCGCGGCGCTCGTCGAATCCGTCGCGCTCGCCGGCGGTCGCGAGAAGGACTGGCCGGTCGCGCGCGCCCTCGCCGCCACCGGCTGGGCCGACATGACCCGGCTCGCGCGCGGCGACCCGGAGATGGGCGCCGGGATCCTCGAGACGAATCGCGTCGAAGTGGCGACACACCTGCGCACCTACCGCGACGCGCTCGACGCGTGGCTGGAAGCCCTCGACGGCGGCACCGACGTGGCCGCCCTCGGATCGCGCCTCGAGGCGGCACGCGAGGCGCTGGGCGGCCGATGAGCGACGACGAGCTCGTCCTGGTCGTCCCTCGCACCACGCTCATGTCGGACCCCGGCTGGGCGGGCGTCCGCAGCGATCTGCCGACCGCCGCCCAATTCGAGTCCATCGTTGCCCGGCACGGCGAGTTCCGGCCACGGGGCGAGATGGAGCGTGATCGTGCCTGGAAGCAGGTGATCCCGTACCTGGTGCTCCGCGACGGACCGGCCTACTTCCTCATGCAGCGAACGAAGGCGGGCGGAGATCGGCGCCTGCATCACCTCTGGACGATCGGCCTGGGCGGCCACCTCAACCCGGGCGACGGCGACCTCGGCGGCGGGCTGCGGCGGGAGTGGCGGGAAGAGGTGCGGGCGTCGTTCGAACCCGTTTTCGAGCTGATCGGCCTGATCAACGACGACGCCACCGATGTCGGCAGCGTGCACGTCGGCGCCGTCTACCTGGCGGACGCTCGCGGCCGCGAGGTGGCGATCCGCGAGACCGACAAGCTGTCCGGGCGATTCGCCAGCCCGTCCGAGGTCGCGACCGTCGTCGAGCGGATGGAGTCGTGGAGCGCGCTCGTGTTCCAGCACCTCGAGGGCGTCCCCGCCTGAGGGCCGGAAGGCCCCTCGCCGTCGCGGTGCGATACTCACCGCGGAGGTTGTGATCACCATGTCCAGAGGGGGGCGGCCAAGGGGGCGCCGAGGGCAATTCCGGATCTCGCTCGCGTTGATCGCGGCGGGCTGGCTGGTGCTGGCCGCCGGTGCCCGCGCGGCAGCCCCCGAGATCGTGGTCCTGCCGACGACCGGCATCGTCGACGACAGCATGGCCAAGTACCTTGCCGACAACGTCGCCGTCGCGGAACAACGCGGAGCCGCGGCCGTCGTGATCAAGCTCAACACGCCCGGTGGAGCGCTGACGTCGACCAACGACATCGTCGGCACGCTGCTCGAGGCGAAGGTTCCGATCATCGTCTGGGTCGCTCCGGCGGGCGGGTTCGCCGCCAGCGCCGGCACGTTCATCACGCTCGCCTCGAACATCGCGTTGATGGCCCCGGGGACCCGCATCGGGGCCGCCTCGCCGATCAGCGGCGACGGGACGGACATCGGGGGCACCCTGGGTAAGAAGGTCCTCAACGACGCGATCGCGGAGATCACCTCGATCGCCCAGGAGCGCGGCCGCAACGTGGACTGGGCGGTGTCGGCCGTGAAGGACGCCAAGTCGTCGCCGGTCGAGGAGGCCGTCTCGCTCGGCGTCGTCAACGGCACGGCGTCGACCATCGACGAGGTCATCGGCTTCGCCAATGGCAAGACGGTCAAGACTGCCGCCGGCGAGGTCACCCTGGACCTCAATGGGGCCACGATCAGCGAGCAGACCATGAACCCGTTCCTGTCGTTCATCCGCCTCCTGTCCGACCCGACGATCGTCGCGCTGCTGTTCTCGACCGGCTCGATCGGCCTGCTGGCCGAGCTGTACAGCCCGAACTTCGTGACCGGCATCCTGGGGACGCTGATGATCCTGCTGGCCCTGATCGGGCTCGGGACCCTGCCGCTGAACGTCGGCGGGCTCCTGTTGATCCTGTTCGGGGTGGTCCTCTTCGGGCTCGAGCTGACCGTCACCAGTCACGGGCTGCTCGGAATCGGGGGAGTGGTGTGCCTCGCGCTGGGCCTGTCCGCGCTGTTCACCGGTCCCGCAGACCCGTTCGAGCCGCTCGTGCGAGTGGCTCCGTCCGTGATCGCCGTCATCAGCGTCACCGCCGCCGCGCTCGTCGCGCTGGTCGTCTACGGGGCGATCCGGTCGCGGGCGGTCGGGCTCAACGTCCCGATCGGCGTCGCCGTGGCGCCGGGCGCCGTCGGCCAGGTGCGCTTGCCGCTCGCCCCACTCGGCTCGGTCATCGCCAACGGCGAGGAGTGGAGCGCTCGAACCGCGTCCGGACAGCCACTCGAGCGGGGTACGCCGGTCCGGGTCATCAAGGTGGAGGGATTGACGCTCACGGTCGAGCCGGACGCGTCATCATCCAAGGGCACGTGACCGCGGCCTGGCCCGCTGGCGCGGATCGGAGGTAAGCGTGGAGCTCCCAGTCGTCCTGGCAGTCGTGGCCTTCCTGGTCGTCGTCCTGCTGGTCATCGTCTATCTGTCGATCCGCGTGGTGCAGCAGTACGAGCGGATGGTGGTTTTCCGGCTCGGTCGCACCGATCCTTCGATGGTTCGCAACCCGGGCCTCAACTTCCTGATTCCGGTCGTCGACCGGCCGATCAAGGTCGACCTCCGCGAGACGCTGACCGAGATCCCGAGCCAGCGCACGATCACCAAGGACAACGCCCCGATCGATGTCGACTTCCTCGTCTACTGGCGCATCGCCGATCCGCTCACGAGCGTCCTCGCGCCCCAACGCCTCGGCGACATGCTGCTTGGCATCTCGGCCACGACGCTGCGTGCCGTGATCGGCGACATCCCCCTCGACGAGGTGCTCTCGAAGCGCGAGCAGATCAACGAGACGCTGCGGATCAAGCTCGACGAGATCACCGAGCGCTGGGGCGGCAAGGTCACGACCGTCGAGATCCGCGAGATCACGCCGCCGCGCGACGTCCAGGAGGCGATGAACCGGCAGCTCTCGGCCGAGCGGACGCGGCGTGCCGTCATCACCGAGTCGGAGGGCACCCGACAGGCGGCGATCAACGTCGCCGAGGGCACCAAGCAGGCGGAGATCCTCAAGGCCGAAGGCGACCGCCAGGCGGCGATCCTGCGGGCCCAGGGTTTCTCCGAGGCGCTGCAGCAGATCTTCAGCGCGGCGAAGGGTATCGACGAGAAGACGATGGCCCTGCAGTACCTCGAGGCCCTCAAGGTGCTCGGCGCTGGCGCATCGACCAAGTTCGTCATCCCCACCGAATTCACCCAGCTCGTGGGCCCGATCACCGGCTACGTCAAGCGCGGCTTCGGGTCCGGCTCCGGCGAGTGAGCCACCCGGCGACGCGACCAGCGAGGGGGAACGTATGACCAAGATCCTGGTCGTGGACGACGAGGCGAACGTCCAGCGCCTGCTGCAGTACACGCTCAAGCAGGCCGGCTATACGGTCGCCGTCGCGGGCGATGGCGTGGAGGCACTCAAGCTATGGGCGACGGAGCAGCCCGGCCTGATCCTCCTCGACGTCAGCCTGCCGAAGCTCGATGGCTACGGCGTCGCCGAACGGATCCGGTCCGACGAGGGCGGCAAGAGCCACGTGCCGATCATCATGCTGACCTCCGAGAAGGAGGTCGAGCAGAAGGTCCGCGGCCTGCGGGCCGGCGCCGACGACTACCTGGTCAAGCCCTTCCACCAGGCCGAGCTGCTGGCCCGGATGCGCGGCCTGCTGTCTCGGTTCACGGGTGGCGACGCCGGCGCGAGGGCGCGCCCGCCGATGGGCAAGATGATCGCGTTCTACGGTGCCAAGGGCGGCGTCGGGGCGACGACGATCGCGATCAACACCGCGATCTCGCTCCACAACTCGCTCGACCGGAAGGTCGCCCTGGTCGACGCCGTGCTCCAGTTCGGCGACCACCGCGTCTTCCTCGATCTCGGCAACGATCGAAAGAGCGTCACCGACCTGATGACCGCGCCGCAGCTCGACGCGGAACTGCTCAGGTCGGTCATCGTCAAGCACGACTCTGGCGTCGATCTCCTGCTCGCACCGACGAGCCCGGAGGAGGCCGACCTCGTCACGCCGGAGAACTTCGCCGGCATCCTGGCGATGCTCCGGACGATGTACGACTACGTCGTCGTCGACGTCGACAAGCGGCTCGGCGACCTCGTCCTGTCGGTGCTCGACCACGCCGACGAGGTCCAGATCGTCATGACGGCGGACCTGTCGTGCCTGAAGAACGTGCGCCTGGTGCTCGAGGCGCTGCGGCGGATCGGCTTCGATCCGAAGCGGCTCAAGCTCGTGCTCAACCGGTCGAACGCGTTCACCGGCATCTCCGTCGGCGCGGCCGAGAGCGCGCTCAAGCGCGAGTTCGAGACGAAGATCACGAACGAATACCGGACCGCGATCTCCGCCCAGAACACCGGCTCGCCGTTCAACCACGCCAAGCCCGATTCGCCGCTCGGCAAGGAGATCGTCGCCCTCGCCCATGCCATCGACGCCACCTTCGCGCCGCAGGTCCCGGCGACGGCCGGCGCTCCGGCCAGCGGCGCGCGCGCGGGTGCGATCAGGGCGCGTTAGAAGCGACGGGCACGACCTGGCGTTCGGTCGCTCAAGTAAGCGGTCGATAAGCCCAACTCGATAGCGTCGCGGCGTGCTCGCCACGCTGCTGTCCGCGACGCTCCTCGCCCTCGACGGGCGGGTCATTCGGGTCGAGGTCGACGTCGCGCCCGGGTTGCCCGGGTTCACGATCGTCGGCCTCGGCGACGCGTCGATTCGAGAGGCCCGCGAGCGCGTCCGCGGTGCGCTGCGCAACAGCGGCTTCGTCCACCCGCCGCGACGGATCACGGTCAACCTGGCCCCCGCGGATGTGCCCAAGACAGGCTCCGCGGCGGATCTCGCGATCGCGATCGGAATCCTCATCGGATCGGAGCAGTTCACAGCGCGCGCCGGCAGGGCGGCGCTGATTGGCGAGGTCTCGCTCGGCGGCGAGATTCGGCCGGTCCCCGGGCTGCTGCCGATGGTCGCGGCGCTGGCTCGGCGGGGCGTCCGCCGGGTCATCGTGCCGGCCGAGGGATTGGACGAGGCGCGTCTGATCGGAGGCCTCGAGATCGTCCCGGCGGCGCGGCTGACGGACGCCGTCGACGAGCTGCGCTCCCGCCGCCGAGCCTCGCCGACCGCGCCGGCACGCGTGGACCTGGCCCCG
>JACXTT010012029.1_pt1 | contig 11513 bp, 8 predicted proteins | sample 9270951 | NCBI WGS metagenome assembly JACXTT01 (sample SAMN15532306, study PRJNA645909) | rock metagenome | isolation source: weathered quartz diorite | place: Puerto Rico | collected 2017-06-21 | reverse complement strand
GGTGATCACCATCCCCATAGCCGTCTGGAAGGCGCCCGACACCGTCCGCTTCACGCCCGAGCTGCGCGCCAAGCGGCACGCCCTGGCCAAGATCGAAGTGGGGCACGTGGTGAAGATCGTCCTGCGATTCCGCGAGCGGTTCTGGGACGAATTCAACTTCGTGCACACCGACGACGCGTACGTTCCAACCTGGTGGACCTCCGCGCCGGTGCGCTCGCCGCTCCTGACCGCGTGGGCAGGGGGGCACGCCGCCGACCGGCTGCTGGCCGAAGGGAACGACGCGATGATCGGCCGCGCGCTCGACTCGCTGGCGTCGATACTGCGGGCTCCACGGCGCCGCATCGCGGCGATGCTCGAATCGACGCACATGCACAACTGGGAAGCCGACCCGTTCAGCCGCGGCGCGTACAGCTACGCCGGCGTCGGCGGCAGCCGCGCGCATCGCGAGCTGGCCAAACCGGAGTCGGCCACCCTCTTCTTCGCCGGCGAGGCCACGAGCGATCAGACCGGCACCGTGGCCGGCGCGATCGGCAGCGGCAGGCGGGCGGCGCGGGAGATCATTCGAGCGAGAGGTGACGACCCTCATCCGCCGCTTCGCGGCACCTTCTCCCGCTGAGGCGGGAGAAGGACAACCTTGGGCCCTCTCCCGCGTCAGCGGGAGAGGGTGGCCGAAGGCCGGGTGAGGGTCGGCTCATCCAACAACTTCCCGAACTCCTCCGCCGGCACCGGATAGCTGAAGTGGTATCCCTGCACTTCGCGGCAGGCGTGATGCTGCAGGAAGTCGAGCTGCCGCTGCGTCTCCACCCCCTCGGCCACCACGCGGAGATCGAGCCCCTGCGCCAGTTGCACCACCGCGCGCACGATCGCCGCGTCCTCGAATCCGTCGGGGAGGTCTTCGACGAAGTGCTTGTCGATCTTCAGGGCGTCGATGGGGAACCGTTTCAGGTATCCGAGGGAGGAGTGGCCGGTGCCAAAATCGTCGATGGCAATGCGCACGCCGGTTTGACGCAGCGCGGAGAGGACGGCGAAGGTCAGCTCGACGTTCTCCATGGCCACGCTCTCGGTGATCTCCAGCTCCAGCGAGCGCGGCGCGAGGCCCGACTGGCGCAGCGCCGCGGCGACGTTCTCGATCAGCGAGTGGTCACGGAATTGCCGCGCCGAAAGGTTCACTGCCACGCGGAAATCGGGGAAGCCGCGATCGCGGAACTGCGCAGCTTGCCGGCACGCTTCGCGCAGCACCCAATCGCCGATGAGGATGATGTAACCGCGCTCCTCGGCCACGCGGATGAACTGCTCCGGCAGCATGATCCCGCGCTGCGGATGATTCCAGCGCAGCAGCGCCTCCATCCCCACGATCTTCATGCTGCGGATGTCTATCTGCGGCTGGTAGTGAAGAACGAATTCGCTGCGCTCGATGGCCTGATGCAGCCCGCTCTCGAGCGTCAGGCGCTCGTGCATGGCGCGGTTCATCTCCTCGGTGGACATCTGATAGGTGTTCCGCCCCTCGGCCTTGGCCAGGAAGACGGCGTTGTCGGCGTTTTTCAGCAGCGCCTCGGCGTCTTCGCCGTCGTCGGGAAAGACGGTGATACCGATGCTGGTGGTGACGTAGAGGCGGTGCCCGTCGAGCTCCACCGGCCCGGCCACGCTGTGCAGGACTTTCTGCGCCACCATGACCGCGTCCTCTTTTTTCTCCATGTCCTGGAGGACGATGGTGAACTCGTCGCCGCCGACGCGCGCCACGGTGTCGCCCTCGCGCACGCACGCCTTGAGGCGCGCGGCGACAAGGCGCAGCAGCGCATCGCCCATGGTGTGCCCGAGCGTGTCGTTCACCACCTTGAAGTGATCGAGGTCGAGGAAGAGCACGGCGACCGTGCGCCCGCGCCGCGCGGCCAGCGCCAGCGCGAGGGTGAGGTGTTCCTGGAAGAGCCGGCGGTTGGCCAGGCCGGTGAGCGCGTCGTGATAGGCCTGATACTCGATCTGCTGCTCCGCGGTTTTGCGCTCGGTGATGTCGCGGATCAGACCGATCACACCGACGACATCGCCGGCGTCGTCGTAGTGCGGGCGGTAGACGGCGGAGACCCAGAGCGGACGCTCGGCGACTTCGTAGAGCGCGTCGGGCGCGGCGACCGTTTCGCCGCGAAGGGCGCGGTCCAGCAGCACCTCGACGTCGCTCTCCGCTACCCGTTTGCCGAGAACCTCCTCGGCGGGAAGGGCGGTCATCTCCTCCATGAAGAGGTTCCAGAGAATGACGCGCAGGTCGCGGTCGTAGACCACGAAGCCCTCGCCGGCGTTGTCGATGATCTCCGCCGCGAACCGCCCCCCGTCAACGCCGGCCGACCACATTGATCCGAGAGTTTCGCACAGTTTCGGAGTGCGGCGTGTAAGCGCCGCTTTGAAGCGGCGGCGATGCCGCCGCACTCCGAAGAACTACCGCACATCGGTCAAGCTGTGGAGCGCCGGCGTCCGCGGGGGCTGGCGTGGCGGCGTCCCGCCGCCACATGCAGGCGAGGACGCCGGCGGGGCCAGCCGGCGGGACGCCGGCGCTCCACGCCGAATGCTCCTACTGCACCGCGTTTCCGTCGGGATCGATGAAGCGCGCGTCGCCGAGCTTCAGATCGCGAATGCCCTTCTCGATCTTGGCGCGGTCGCCGACCACCACCCAGACGAACTGGTCCGCGTGCACCACCTCCATCGCCGCGGCGTTCATGTCGTTGAGCACCACCGCCTTCACCTTCCCGGCGAAGGTGTCGTAGTAATCGGCGGGAAGCCCGAAGGAGACCATCTCGGCGATGGACTGCGACACGGCGGTGGCAGTCTCCCATTCGCCCGGCATCGACTGCGTGAGGTTCCCCTTGGCCATGGCCAGCTCGTCCGCGGTGATCAGGCGGTCCTTGGTGATGTCGCGCAGCTCCTTGACCATCTCGCTGACCGACTCCTTGGTCTTGTCGGTCTGCACCGGCGCGTAGGCGATGAAGATGCGCTGCGCGCGCGCGTTGGGCATGAAGCTGAAGGCGCCGTACGACCAATGCTTGTCCTCGCGCAGATTCATGTTCAGGCGCGACACGAAGGCGCCGCCGAGGACGGTGTTCATGGTCTGGATGGCGATCTCGTCCTTGTTGCCGCGCGGCGGCGCGACGATGCCGGCGATGATCACCGACTGGATGGCCCCCGGCTTGTCGATGATGTAGACCACGGGCTTGTCGTTCACCGGCACGCTGGCGATGTTCTTCTTCGGGACCTCACCTGGCTTCCACGAGGCGAAGAGTTTCTCCAGCTTCGGCTGGATCTCGGCGAGCGTAGTGTCCCCTACCACGAGGAGAGTGGCGTTGTTCGGCTTGAACCACGTCTGGTGGAACTTGACGAGATCGTCGCGGCTGATCTTAGCCACCGACTGCTCGGTGCCGGAGCCGGTGAAGGGGTTGCCGTAGGCGTGCGCGCCGCCGTAGATGAGACGCGGCAGGACGCGCAGCGCCATCTGCACCGGCGTGGCCTTCTCGCGCTGAATGGTGGCCACCTGCAGCTTTTGCCGCCGCTCGAAGTCCGCCTTGCTGAAGGCGGGATGGAGGATGACGTCGGAGTAGAGATCGAGCGTCGGGTCGAGCTCCGTCTTGAGGGCGGAGACGTTCACGAACGACATGTCGATGTTCGAGCCGGTGGTCAGGTTCGCGCCGAGGCTGGAGAGCGCCGTGCTTAGATCGATGGCATTCTTGGTAGCGGTGCCGTCTTCGAGGGTGCGCATGGTCAACGACGCCGTGCCCGGAATGGCGAACTGGTCGGAGGCGTAGCCGGCATCGAAGAGCATCGAGAAATTGACGATCGGCACGTTGTGACGCTCCGCCACGATCACCTGCATCCCATTGGAAAGCTTTGCTTTCTTCAGCTCGGGGAACTTCGACGCCGGCGGCTCGCCCGGCTCAGGCATCTTGGAGCGGTCGGCCCCTACCGCGGCCGGCGTGTAGTTCGGGTACGGGAGAATCTCGAGGTTGTACACGCCGTCGCCGAGCCACTGGTTGGCGACGCGCTTGATGTCCGCGGGCGTGGCGCCGGCCACCCAATGCAGCGTCTTCTTGTAGGCGTCGGGGCTGCCGCCGTAGACGGTGCTCTGCGCCAAGATGTCCGACTTTCCGCCGAAGCCGCCGATGCGCTCCGCGCCGCGCACAAAGCGCGCGAACCACTGCGTGCGGATGCGGTCGAGCTCCGCCTGCGTCGGCCCGTCTTTGAGCAGCTTGGACAGCTCTTCGTCGACGGCCTTCTCGACCTTGGTCAGATCATCGCCCGGCTTCGCCGTGGCCGTGATGTAGAACAGGCCGGCCATCTCGCGGTCGTCGGTGAACGACGCGACCGCCGTGGCGCTCTGATCGTCGTAGACCAGCCGCTTGTACAGCCGCGAGGCCTTGTCGCTGCTGAGGATCTGCGAGAGAAGGTCGAGGTAGGTCTCGTCGGGCGTGTCGTGGCCCGGCATGTTCCACACTTTGTAGAGACGCGCCTGCGGGACGCGATCCTGTGCTACCTCCCGCTGCGACCCGCTGCGCTTGGCGATCCATGAATGGAAGTGCGACACGGGTGGGCCGGGAGGGATGTCGCCGAAATACTTCTCCACCTTCTGCCGCGCCGTCTCGCTGTCGATGTCGCCGGCGACCACCACTACCGCGTTCGACGGCCCGTAGTAGTTCCTGAACCACTCCCGCACGTCATCGAGCGAGGCTGCGTTGAGGTCTTCCATCGAGCCGATGACGGTGTGCGAGTAAGGATGCTCCGCCGGCCAGACCGCCTTGGTCACCAGCTCCTCGCTGATGGCGTACGGCTGGTTCTCACCCTGGCGCTTCTCGTTCTGCACCACCCCGCGCTGCTCGTCGAGCTTCCCCTTGTCCACGGCGCCGAGGAGGTGCCCCATGCGGTCCGATTCCAGCCAGAGCACCATGTCCAGCGCGGAGACGGGAACGTTCTGGAAGAAGTTCGTCCGGTCTTCGTTGGTGGTGCCGTTGAGGTCCGTGGCGCCGACTTTCTCCAACGCCTTGAAGTAGTCGGTGTTGAAGTTCTCGCTGCCGTTGAACATCAGGTGCTCGAACAGATGCGCGAAGCCGGTCTTGCCCGGTTTCTCGTTCTTCGAGCCGGTGTGGTACCAGATGTTGACGGCGACGATCGGCGCCTTGTGGTCCTCGTGAACCACCAGCGTCAGTCCGTTCTTCAGCTTGTACTGCTTGTAGGGAATGTCGACCTGCGGCACCTTCACCGCGGACGATTTCGCCGGGGATGTTTCCGCGGCGCTCGCGGCGAGAGCGACTGCGACAGAACAGCAATCGAAAACTTCATCGGGCGCATGAAGCCTCCTCCGAAAGACTGGGCCGTAACGATATACGAAACGATCGGCCGGCCACCGTCACTATCGTGTGAAGGAGGAAGTCATGTAGGTCTGTCCACGCTCGTTTTTTCCCTGGCCACGGCCGCGGCCTTCGCGCAGCAGCCGCAGATCCCCACGCTGCAGGTCTGCAACGGCACCAAGGCCAGCGGCAGCGCGAGAGTCCATCTCACCGCGCGCCAGGACGCCGTGAACAGCGGCGATTTCGAGCTGAAAATCGAGGCCGGCTGCGACCCGGCGGGAACCGGCTATCCCAGCGGCAGCATCGAGATGAAGTTCAGCCTCTCCGACTCGTCGCTGAAGAACCTCAAGGTCACCTCCATCGAGCAGATGACCACCACCGGCAAGCACACCCCCACCATGGTCCTCAACGGCCGCTGCCTGGCCAACGACGGGACGATCCCCTGCCACATCTGGCTGATGATCGCCGACAACCGCCAGCCGAACAGCAACGGCACGCCCGACGTCATCGGCGTGCTGGTGGTCGACAAGACCGGCAAGCGGATCACCTACGGCACCGGACCGATCTCCTCGGGCGACATCAGCGTAGGAGCGACGGGATTCTGATTTCGTTGCGAGTTGCGCGTTGCGCGTTGCGAAGCACGCTCGAGGCTCGCAACTCGGAACCCGCAACTCGCAATTTCAGTCGATCTTCCCGATTCCCATCGACTCCGCATACAGCTCGTGGAAGTGATGGACGCCGTTCTCGCGCACCGGGGAGTAGCGGCCGGAGGAGTACGTCGACGACCGCAGGCCGCGCTGCACCGCCTCGCAGATGTCGATGTCCTCGCGCTGGATCTCGTCGCTGAAGGAGACGGTCTCGTCGATCGTTTCCTGTTTCGCGTCGCGGAAGTACCACTCGAACAGCGTGAGCGTCCGGTCGTGGCCCAGCGGCACGATGAGGTTGGTGGAGAAGTTGTCGGGATACACGTTGAGCATCAGGTTCGGATAAACCCAAAAGTACTCCGCCTCCTCGCCTGCGCCCGAAACGCGGATGCGGTCCGGCCGCTTGAGCGGCGCGTGCTGGATCGAGTAATTCCGCCGCACCTCGGTGCTGTAGTTCGGGTAGTCGATCTCCCGGAAGAGTCCCGGATGGACGATGGGGATGTGGTAGCCCTCCAGGTAGTTGTCGACGTAGACCTTCCAGTTGCAGTCGAGCCGCCACTCCTTGCGCGCGGCGAGGCGATAGCCGTGGTAGTGGCGGCGGTCGAGCTTCTCGCCGAGATCGCCGAGAAGCTCGCGCAGCGGCGGCGCGTCGCGCTGGAGATTGGCGAACAGCAGCTCGTTCCACGCCTCCACGCGGAACTCCGGCAGCGCCATCTCGCGCTGGTCGAAGCACTCGACGCCGGTCATCTCCGGCGTCTTCAGCAGCCGGCCGTCGAGGCTGTACGTCCAGCCGTGGTAGCCGCACTGCAGAACGGGGCGCTTCCCCTCCCCTTTCGCCACCGGCCCGGCGCGATGGCGGCAGACGTTCGAGAGCGCGCGCAGCTCGCCGTCGTTGCCGCGCACGATGAGCAGCGGCTCGCCGGCCAGCGATGCGGTGAAGAAGTCGCCCGGCGCGCGCACCTGCTCGGCGCGCCCGATGAGCTGCCAGGTCCGCGCGAAGACTTTGCGCTGCTCGCTCTCCAGCACCGCGGGATCGGTGTAGTAGCGGGAGGGAAGGGTCGAGGCGCGCGCCAGGCGCGCGTCGAATTTATAGTCGTTCATGTGCGTCGCTTCACCAGAAGATAAACCGGAATGGTTAGCGCCAAAACCACCAGCGCCCACAACGAATTGCGCGTATCGCTGACGATCGCGCCGCCGAGGAAGGCGACGGAGGCGAGAAGAGCGACAGCGGTAGTGAGGGGGTGCCCTTTCGCGCGGTATGGATCGTTCGCCGTTGGCCGTTGGCCGTCGGCCGAGGGGGCATCGGCCAACGGCCAACGGCCAACGGCCAACCTTTCGCGCCTCCGCAGCACGAACAGAGAGACGAACGACAACGCGTAATTGGCCACGAAAAAGAACGCCAGCACCGCGATGACCTGTTCGAAGCGTCCCGAAATGACGAAGACGGCAGCCAAGAGACTGCTGAACAGCAGCGCGACATCAGGCGTGCCGCCTTTGTTCACCTCGGTCGCGCCACGCCAGAAGAGTCCGTCGCGGCTCATGGCGAAGAGCACGCGCGGCCCCATCAGTACATTCGAGTTCACGGCGCTCACCAGCGCCACCATCGTCAGCGCGCGCAGCACGGTGTCGCCGTACGGCCCGAACAGGTGCCGCGCCACCACGCCCGCCGCGAGGCTCTGCCCGGCGATGCTCCCCAGCGGCACGACGCGCAGAAAGGCGATGTTGAGCAGCAGGTAGATGACGATGACGCTGACCACGCCGCCGAACATCGCGCGCGGGATGTTCCGCGACGGCTCCTTCACCTCCTCCGAAAAATAGATGATCGCCGTCCAGCCGTCGTAGGTGTAAATCACCGCCTGCAGGGCCATGATGAAGGCGAGGAGGAGCGATCCCTCGCGCAGCGGCACGATCGTCGCCGCCGCGGGGTTGCGACCGCCGAGCCAGAAGCAGGCGACGATGAGGAAGAGGAACGCCAGCGCCTTGAGGGCGCTGGTCACGTCCTGCGTCCACCCACCCCACTTCACGCCCCGCCACTGCACCAGCGTGAGCACGGCGATCACGCCGAGGGCGAGAGCTTCGACGGAGCGCAGCGCGGGAAAGAGGACCAGCGCGTATTCGCCGATCACGATGGAGACGGCGGCGATGGTGCCACAGGTGGAGACCCAGTCGCTCCAGCCGACCACCAGCCCGGCGTAGTCGCCGAGGGCGTGGCGGACGAAGACGTACTGCCCGCCGGAGCGCGGCACGAGCGTCCCCAGCTCCGCCAGCGCGTTCGCGCCGAGCAGCGCATACGCGCCGCCGATGATCCAGACGGAGATGAACGGCCAGAAGGTGGGAAGCTGCGCCGCGATGTCGCCGGGAGTACGGAGAATGCCGGCGCCGATGATGTTGCCGACGGTGACGGCCAGGCCAAAGGTCAGGCCGAGGACCTTGAGCAGTCGAGCGCGTTCAGCCAACGCGGAGAGTTTACAGTCCTGCAGGGGCGCGCGGCAGCGCGCCCGGCACCTCGGCCGGAGTATCGGGCGCGCTGCCACGCGCCCCTACTTCAGTCCTCTTTGACCGAGATCGGCCCGTTCGTCGTCGAGAGCGTGACCACCCGCGCGCCGGAGCCGAGCTCGATGCGGCGCGGGCGGTCGTCGTAGCCCTCATCGTTGAATCGGCGCACGTTGCGGCACTCCTCGGCGCGGCAGGTCACGGGGCCGTTACCGTCGGACTCGACCACCACGCCGGAGCGATAGCCGCGCGGGAGCTTGAGCGCCAGCGGGCCGTTCTGCGTCTCCACGTCGAGGCTGCCGGAGCCCCAGCCGGAGCCCGTAAGCTTCACCGAGATCGGTCCGTTCGTGGCGTGCAGCCTGACCTTTCCCGACTCACCGGCGAAGGCGATTGGACCGTTCTGCGTGGTGATGTCGAGCGTGCCGGAGGAGTCCTTCACCGAGATGGGACCGTTGTGCGCGTTCGCGGTGACCGTGCCGTCGACCGAGGAGATGCTGATGGGCCCGTTGTTCGCGCTGAGGTCGAGCGTGGCGCCGTGCGGCGCGCTGACCAGGTAATAGATGACCATTCCATCTTCGCCGCCGTCGGCGCTCACTTCGTTGCCGTCGACGCGGACGCGCAGGCTGCGCGGGTCGCCGAACGCCGAGGCCTTGCACGCCCGCACGGCGAACGCGCCGGCGCGGCCGGTTACGTGGATGCCGCCGTTGCGGTCGCTGCGGATCTTCAGGCTGCGCAAGGAGCCGACTGGAAGATCTTCGGAGACCATCGGCACGTCGCGGCCGTCGTAGGTGACGCGGATCTGGCTGCAGTCGGTGATCTCGCCGTAGTCGTCGTCGATGTTCACCGACAGACCGTGATGGCTGCCGTAGTGCCGGCCGTGGCTGGCGAACGCCGGCAACGCCAGCGCGAAGATCGCCATGAGGATGAGAAGTCGTCGCATGTCGTCCTCCGTTCTCGCCTCGCTTAGACGCCTCCGGGGAGGGGAAGTTAGGCGTTAGACTTCGCTGATGAAACTGGCCGCCGCCTTCGCCGTTTTTCTCGCCACCGCCGCCGCTGCGCCGCAGAAGGAAAGCGTTCAGGAGACTAACGACCGCCTGGCGCAGCAGGTGCTGAAGTCGATCGCCGGCCATGAGAACGAGCCTGCGGAGAAGGTCTTCATGGACATCCGACTCCCGCAGCTCAAGAGCATCCCGGCCGCGCAACTGATCAACATCATGAACAAGGGCTACGCGCGCGCCCTCGGCGTGGCCTGCACGCACTGCCACGACGAGAAGGATTTCTCCAGCGACGAGAAGCGCCCCAAGCGCGCCGCGCGCGAGATGGCGGCCATGCACCGCGCCATCAACCTGCAGCTCCACGACATGAAGGAGATCGATGATCCCCCCGATCAGCGCTACATCAACTGCTCGACCTGCCACCGCGGCTCGATCGATCCGCGGGAGTCCGACCGGAAATGAGAGTCACGCCATGCTCGCGCTGATTCTCCCGCTCCTCTTCGCCACCGCCCCCGGCAGTTGGTACGACCACTACGAGCGCGGCGTGCGCCTCATCGAACAGGGCGACGGTGCCGCGGCGCGCGCGGAGCTCGAGGCGGCGCTGGCCGCGCGGCCGAAGGAAGGGCTGCAGATGGCCACCCGCCCGCAGCAGTACATCGACTACCTGCCGCATCTGTATCTCACCATCGCCGACCAGATGAGCGGCGACGTCGCGGCCGCGCGCAAGGAGCTTGCGCTGGCCGAGGATGGCGGCGTGGCCAAGCGCAGTGAAGTGGGGCGGCCGCTGCTCGTGGCGTACGAGCTGCTGCTGCGCGGCGACAACACCGGCCGCCTGGCGCGCCCGGCATACGCGGTGTACACGGAGAAGCCGCCGGTGCTGAGCGAGGCGGACTTCAACACGCTGCGCAACGACGTGATCACGCACTGCAACCTGCCACACGAAACGAAGCTGGAGGACCTGCCGTGGTACGCGCGCTACGAGCTGGCATTGGAGCTCGAGCGCAAGGGCGACTACCCGCGCGCGCTGCGCCAGCTCATCGATGCCGTCGCCGCGCGCCCCAACCCGCAGCGCCGCGCGCGCACGTACGGGATGTGGCTCATCGACTACTACCCCTACTTCCACATCGTGCGCGAGCACATGCGCCTGGCCAACTGGGCCTGCGCGCAGAACGCGCTCGAGATCTCCCAGCGCCTCGGCGAGATCCCCACCGACGCTCCGGAGATCAACGAGCTGGCGGCAATGCAGCAGGAGGCGGCGAGAAAGTTGGAAGAGCGGTAGGGGCGCGCGGCAGCGCACCCGGTACCCCGCCCGAGCTGGGGGACGGTCAGAACCTCGAGGTAATGAAAGAGGTGCGAGGTTCGAGGTGCGAATGAAGAGGTAAGAGGAAGAGCGAATGCCACCGACGCGCTGGGTGGCTGACACGTAAGAAGAATGAGCGTCCGGCGCACGCTCCCCTTCTTAATACTTCATTCGCACCTCGCACCTCGAACCTCTCTGTAGGTCCGCGCGCCCCTACTCCGTAATCACCAGCTCCACCCTCCGGTTCTGCTGCCGCCCGGCGGCCGTTTTGTTCGTGGCGACCGGCTCATCCTTCCCTTTGCCGACGGCGGTAACGCGGTCGGCCGGTACGCCGGCATTCACCAGAAAATCGCGCACGGCGTTGGCGCGCTTTTCCGAGAGCGCCTGATTCTTGGCGGCGGTGCCGGTGCTATCGGTGTGACCTTCCACCACCACCCTGATGTCCGAGTCGCTCTTGAGCTGCTCGGCGATGCGGGTGAGCGTGGCCTGCGCCCCTTTCTTCAGCGCGGTCTTGCCGGGATCGAAGAAGACGCCGGACGACAGCGTGACCACGAAGCCGCGCTGTTCGCGGCGGGTGGCGGCGATGCGCGCCAGCTCGTTCTCCATCCGCAGGCGCCGGGCCTCGGCCTCGTGCTGCGCCGACTCTTGGCGGCTCCTCTCCAGCTCGGCCTTCGCCTGCGCCTCGCGCTCGGCGGCGGCCTTCTGCTGCTGCTCGAGCTGCGCTTTCGCGGCGGCCTCGCGCTCCGCGGCTTCCTTGCGC
>JACXTT010012028.1_pt1 | contig 11514 bp, 10 predicted proteins | sample 9270951 | NCBI WGS metagenome assembly JACXTT01 (sample SAMN15532306, study PRJNA645909) | rock metagenome | isolation source: weathered quartz diorite | place: Puerto Rico | collected 2017-06-21 | reverse complement strand
CACGCCGTGCGCAATGGCCGGGCCGGCAACGAAAAGCGATTCCAGTATATTCGGGCCAGCCTGGATGAACTAGGTAATAACGCGATTCCCACCATCAACGTGTTGCAGGCTTTTGTCGGTGGCGGCTCGCAGTTCGGCCACTCCTACAACACGACCCAGAACTGGGAACTGCAGAATTACACGTCGCTCACGAGCGGCCGGCACACCTGGAAGTTCGGCGTGCGGGTGCGTGCCGCCGATATGACCGATGTATCGCCGCAGAATTTTGGCGGGACCTTTACGTTCTCGGGCGGCGAGGCTCCGGTGTTGGATTCCTCGAATCAGGTAGTGCTTGGCCCCGACGGCCAGCCGGAGCTGGCGCAGATCAGCTCCATCCAACGCTACCAGCGCACGCTGCTGCTCCAGCAGGCGGGATTACCGGCGGCGCAGATCAGCCAGTTGGGCGGCGGCGCCAGCCTGTTCTCATTGGCGGCTGGCAAACCACTGGCGTCGCTGACGCAGACCGACGTGGGTGTGTTTGTGCAGGACGACTGGAAAATGCGGTCGAACCTTACCGTCAGCCTGGGGCTGCGTTACGAGACCCAGACCAACATTCACGACTGGCGCGACATCGGGCCGCGCATCGGCTTTGCCTGGGCCCCGGGATCCAAGGGGAACAAGCCGGGAAAGACCGTTATCCGCGGCGGCTTCGGAATGTTTTACGACCGGTTCACCGACAACCTGGTGCTGCAAGCCGAGCGGTTCAATGGCATCAACCAGCAGCAGTACCTGGTAACGAATCCGGACTTCTTTCCGCTGGTGCCGCCGGTCAGCCAGTTGGGCTCGAACGCCGCCGGCAAATCCATTTACACTATCGACCCGTCATTGCGGGCGCCCTACACGATGCAAACGGCGATTGGCGTGGAGCGGCAATTGCCGCGCAGCACGACCATGGCGGTGACGTTCACCAATTCGCGCGCGCGGCACCTGCTGCTGGCGCGCGACATCAATGCGCCTCTGCCCGTTACCGGCTTGCGGCCGTACGGAGACGCGGGGGAAATTTTCCAGTACGAATCCGATGGCGTGCTCAACCAGAACCAGATGATCGTCAATCTGACCAGCCGCATGAACCGCAGCTTCACCCTGTTTACGTTCTACGTGCTGAACTACGCGAAGAGCAACACCGACGGCGCCACGTCGATGCCGGCCAATCCCTACAATCTGGCTCAGGATTATGGACGCGCGGCCATCGACGTGCGGAACCGCTTCGTGCTGGGCGGCTCGATCGTATCCAAGTGGAACCTGCGCTTTAGCCCGTTCATCATCGCGCGGTCCGGCTCGCCTTTCGATATCACGACGGGACGCGATGACAATGGCGATTCGGTGTTCACCGACCGGCCGGCTTTCGCCACGGCCTCTACTCCGGGAGCGGTGGTGACGCCGTTTGGAATTTTCAACCCGAATCCTGTGCCGGGCGCGGCCGTGATCCCGCGCAATTACGGAGACGGTCCCGGTTACTTCAGCGTCAATCTGCGCCTCAGCCGGACGTTCGGATTTGGCCCGCAACGGGAGACGTCGGGCGCGCGCCCCAATCCGGGCGGCGGCGGTGGCGATGGCGGACGGGGCGGCGGCGGACGCGGGGGCCCTGGCGGTCTGGGCGGCATGCGCATGGGCGGCGGCGGAGGGATGCGGGGGATGTTCGGCGATGCCACTACCGACCGGCGCTTCAACCTGGTGCTCTCGGTATCGGCGCGCAATCTGTTCAACACTACCAACGACGGCGCGTTCACCGGCAACCTGACGTCGCCCTTCTTCGGGCGCGCCAACTCGCTGGCTGGAGGTTTCGGGCCGGCGCAGGCAGCGAGCAACCGGCGGCTCGAACTGCAGTTGCGCTTTATCTTCTGAGGGCGCCAGACGCGCGGCTACTGCGACTCTTCGACGATCTCCGGTCCCAGGATGCTGAGGTGCACTTCGTCCATGATCTCGCCAGCGCCCTCGAGCTTTTCACTGAGGCGCTGCGCCGTAAGATGGGCCAGCCGGTACTCGTTCAGGGTGAGTTTGCGGAGTACCCTCATGCGCAGCGGGCGCATGGTCCTGTCGGCGAACGGCATCAGGAAGTAGGTTTCGCCCGGCTTGAGCTCGGAGCCAGTGTCCCGCGCTTCCACGTAAAGGCTGGCGGTCAGCCCGAGCTGGCAGAAGTTCACTCGCCGTCCATCGGTTTCGGGAAATAAAGCCCAGAGTTCCTGTTCCGTGTCGATGTACCCCGCATAGTCGAAATTTGTGGGAAGGGGGTACTGGCAGCACGGATCCAAAAACGAATAAGCAGACATTGTGGCGCTCCTTCGTCTGCCCGCTCAGCTAGCGCGGCAGAGCCATCAGGAGAGTATGCCTCAAAATTGTTCGTTCTGCAGGAAAAAATACGATTTCAGCCGTTTTACAATGATTCGGTGCAAATGAGTTCGCTAACCCTTTCACGACGCGCGCTTTTGGGCGCCGTTGCGGCCGGAGCAGGAGCTGCGGCCCAGAATCGCGAACACCGCGAGTGGAAGCCCCGGCTGGGTGTACTGGGCCCATACACCGAAGGCAATCTCGCTTTTGCTCACGAGGCGGGATTCAATAACATGATTCTGGGCGCTACGCCGCGGACCGCGCTCGACGCGGCAACGCTCGACGACGCGCAGATCGCGAACATCAAGGGCGTTATCGGGCGTTCCTGCGTGTCCGTCTCGGCGCTCCAGGTGACGCAGAACCATATCGCCGCCGATACCGATCAGCGCAGCCGCGAGAATTCGTATTTCGTAAAGGCCATAGAGCTGGCGGGAAAGCTGGGAGTGCCGTACATCGGCACGGCATCCGGAAAAGACCCTAAGAAATCGCTGGCCCAGCAGGTGGACGAGATCGTGCGCGTCTACAACGAAAAATATTTCCCCGCCTGCGAGAAATACCACGTGCGCATTTTGTGGGAACCATGGCCCGGCGGGCCGAACGTTGCTACTGGCCCGGCGGGATACGAACCGCTGTTCAAGGCGTTCGGGAACTCTGCATTTGTAGGGTTGCAGTACGATCCGTCGCACCTGGTCTGGCAGATGATGGATCCTATCCAGACAGCACGGAATTTCGTTGACAAGATCTACGACGTGCATTTGAAAGACACCGAGATCCGCTGGCCCGTCCTGCGGCATGGCGGCATTCACCCGGTGGATGGCGCGGACTGGTGGCGGTACCGGCTGCCGGGGTTGGGCTCGATCGATTGGCCGGCGTTTTTTACGGTTCTGCAAGACGTCGGGTACACCGGCGCGATGAGCATCGAGCACGAAGATCCACTCTACGACCCGCCGGGCGGCCACGGCGATTTCACCGAAGGCTGCAGGACGGGATTTCGCATGGCATATAGGTATTTGCGGCAGTACGTGCCGGTGTAAGGGGGAGCGGCTTATGTCTGTGCGCCGACCAGTACGATGTGCACGTCCATCACGTTGGTGTTGGTCGGCCCGGTAATGAGCAGGTCGCCCAGCTTTTCGAAATAGTGATATGAATCGTTGGCGGCCAGATACTGCTCGGCATCGGGGCCACGCGCGAGAGTGTAACCATCGGCGATGGCTCCGGCGGCGTCGGTCGGCCCATCTGTGCCGTCGGTGCCGCCGCTGAGCACCACGATAGCCTTCATGCCGGCGATATCGAGAGCCGCGGCCAGCGCGAATTCCTGATTGCGCCCGCCGAGGCCTTTTCCGCGCAGCGTCACGGTGGTTTCGCCGCCACTGATCAGGCACGCCGGGCGGCCAAGCGGGCGGCCGTAAAGCGCGATTTCCTTGGCAATGGCGGCGTGCATGCGCGCAATCTCGCGCGTTTCGCCTTCGATCTGCGTCGAGAGGACCATGGTGCGGAACCCCAATTGGCGGGCGTGCGCCGCCGCCGCATCCACGGCCAGGCGATTGCTGCCGACGATCAGGTTCCGGACGCGCGCAAATGCCGGGTCGTCGCGCTTGGGCGTCTCGCGAATTTCGCCGCGCGCACCGGCCTCGAGCCGCTCGCGAACGTGCGCCGGCGCGCGATCGAGGATGGCGTATTTTTCTAGAACCGCTTTTGCTGTGGCGAAAGTCGAAGCGTCGGGCGCCGTCATTCCTGAACCGATCACGTCGAGATCGTCGCCGATGACATCCGAGAGAATAAGGGCGAGCACGCGCGCCGGATATGCCATGCGGGCCAGTTGCCCGCCCTTGATGCGCGAAATGTGTTTGCGCACGGCATTGATCTCATGGATGGTGGCGCCCGACGCGAGCAGCAGCCTGGTGACCGCCTGCTTCTCTTCCAATGTGACGGGCGGCGCGGGCAGAGGCAGCAGAGCCGAGGCGCCGCCGGAGATGAGGCAGATGATGAGGTCGTCGGCGCCGGCGGCGGTGGCGAGTTCCGCGATGCGCTCCGCTCCACGGACGCCGCGCTCATCGGGAACGGGGTGGCCGCACTCGTTGAGCTCGATCCAGCGCAGCTTCGCCAGATGGCCGTACTTGACGTTGACGAGTGACGCGCCGCGCTGGGCCGCCGGCAACTTCAACCTCTCGATGGCCTGCGCCATGGCCGCGCCGGCTTTGCCCGCGCCCACCACGTGAATCTTGCGAATGCCGCGCAGCGTATAGCGGACGCTTCCCGCGAGAAGCACGCCATCACGCACCCGCACGTGACGCAGAATGGCGGCTGAGGGATCGGCGGCGGCCAGGGCGGCGCGAAAGATGGCGAGCGCCTGGCGGCGGAGCGTGCGTTCCGCCTTCATTCGAACAGGGGAAGTTTCAGGACCGCTTCGACGGCGGCCAGCGGATCATCGCTATCGATCGCGATGCGGTAATCCGCCCGCCCATACCCGGCCTGGCGCTCGTGAAACAGTTCCTCGAGCCGCCGCGCATCGCGCGCCAGCGGCCGGTGGCCGGCCTGCTCGACGCGCTGACGGACGGTTTCGAACGGGCAATCCAGCCAGACCGTGACGCCGTGATTTTCGAGCAGGTCGAAATTATTCTGCTGCACGAACGCTCCGCCGCCCAGCGCCACCACCGTCGGACGGCCGCGCTCGATCTTGCGCACATGCACGCCGAGAGCGGCGTTTTCGATGCGGCGGAATTCCTCTTCGCCGCGCTCGTCGAAAATCTCGGCGATGGTCGATTCCTCCTGGGCTTCGATTTCATTGTCGAGATCGACGAAATGCCAGCCCAGCCGCTCGGCGAGCATCCGGCCGATGGTGGTTTTGCCGGAGGCCATGAAGCCGACCAGATAAATGCCGGGCGTGCGTTTGAGTTTTAGGATCATGCGGAAGCGCGGCTCTGATTGATGGCGGCCAGTTTCGATTCCACGGTGGCGGGAAACAGGCGGCTGAGGGCGATCAAGGCCCATCCGATGCGCGGCACAACAACCGTGCGGGCATCACGCTCCACGCCGCGCGCGATTGCCTCCGCGCATTCTTCGGCGGTGATGGCGAACTGCCGCCCTTTGCGAATCAGGTCGGGCGGGCGCGAGCCGAGCGCGTGGGCTTGAAATTCGGTGTTGACGTATCCGGGGCAAACGTTCATGGATCGGATCCCATGCGGCTTCAGCTCCGCGCGCAGGCCATCGGTGAGCGAGCAAAGCGCAAACTTTGAAACGGAATACAGCGTGAACCAGGGCAGCGTCACCTTGCCGGCGATGGAGCTGATGCTGACGATCGTGCCGCGCCGGCGTTCCTGCATGTGGGGAACCACGAGCTGCGTGAGAGCGAGGGGCGCGAACAGATTTAGCTCGAAAAGGCGGCGCGCGTCCGCCATGGGTGCGTTCCAGGCCGCCGAATAGAGGCCCATGCCCGCATTATTGATGACGATGTCGATATCGCCGAAATGTTCCAGAGTGCGGGACACCAGATGGCGGCGCGTATCGTCACTCGTGATGTCACCGGCGGTCCGCAGAGCATCCGGCCCGCCCACCGAGGCGAGCTTTTCTCCATTGCGGGCAATCAGCGAAAGCCGCGCCCCGCGCTCCTCGAACGCGCGCGCGCACGCCGCCCCAATGCCCTCGGAAGCTCCCGTGATCATAACCACCCGCCCCTTGATTTGCATTCGTTAACCCACGATCGCCGCCGGCGCAAAAGACAACGCCATGTCAAAACGCAATAATAGTATCATGCAGCCAACGCTGTTGCCCCTGTTCCCGCTGCGCGTGGTGGTTTTTCCACGCACACCGCTGCCACTGCATATCTTCGAAGAGCGCTACAAGGAAATGGTCGGGGAGGCGATACGGGCGGGCTCTGAGTTCGGAATCGTTCTGGCGAAAGAGGAGGGGATCGTAAACGCCGGGTGCACGGTGAAGGTCGGGGAAGTTCTCAAGAAGTACGAAGACGGCCGCATGGACATCCTGACGCGCGGCAGCCGGCGCTTCGAAATCCTGGGCATCAACGAAGAAAAATCTTACTTAAGGGGTGAAGTGGAGTTTTTCGACGACGATGATCCCGGACCCGCGCCGGCGGATCTGCAGGAAAAGGCGCTGGTGCAATACCGTGGCGTGGTGGAAACGGGTGAGCTCCGCGACGCCGAGCCGGCGCTGAATGATCCGCAGCTCAGTTTTCAACTGGCGCAGGCGGTCCAGGATTTGGATTTTCTGAGTGCGCTTCTGCGCAACCGCTCCGAACCGCAGCGGCTCAAGCAGTTGACCGACTACCTGGCGCGGATGGCGCCCCGGCTGCGCGCGAGCTCGCGCATGCGTAAACTAGCGCTGCTGAACGGCCACAGCACGGCGCCGTCCGGAACGTCCGGGTAATGTTCGGCGCCGCCAGAACCGCGCCGCTGACCCCGTCCGGTCCCCGGCCCGTGCCGGTGGTTTTCTCGCTCGTGGCGCATGCCGGCGTGCTGAGCTTCGTAGTTTTTGGCCCGCGGCCACACCTTGCGGAGCGGCAGCGGTCGCTCTACGAGCAGGTGATCAAGCCGCACGAGCACGAATTGGTGTGGTACAGCTTCCGCCAGAAACTGCCGGACGTTACGCCGCCCGACAACCGCGGCGCACAGCCGCCGGCCGCCGAGCTCATGACCGCCGGCCAGACCATCATTTCGAACCCCAAGCAGGGCGAACCGGGCCGCCAGATGATCTGGCGCCCACTACCGCAGATCAAGCCGCAGCCTGAGATCGCGTCACCGAACATTCTGGCCTTCCGGCTGCCGGCGATCGCACCGCCGCCGCCCGGGCCGCCACGGAAAGTCTTCGTTCCTCCGCCGTCTACTGCGCGGAAGCCGCCCGCGACTGCTCCGGCGCTGCCGGAGCCGCCCAGAATCCAGGCCGAGGTTGAGATGAGGCAGAATCCCGCGCTCGCCGCGAACCTGGCTGCGGCGCTTGAAAACCGTCCGAAGCCGCGTAATTTTGTTCCGCCCGTGCCGAAGCCGGAGCAGCGGGTGGCGGCACCGGCGCTTCCGGAAGCTCCGGGAATCGCGACGACGCTCCGGTCCGAGCGGGTCCCGATGCTGGCGGAAAATATGGCGGCGGTGCTGGCGAATAAGCCGCAGCCGCGAAAGTTCGTTCCACCGCCCGCGCTGGGCCGCGCTTCGGCCGGGCCGGCGGCGCTGCCGGACGCGCCCAGGGTCGTATCGCAGCTCGCGTACACAAATGGCGCCGCGCGCAACCCGGCAATCGGGGACAATTTCGCGCCGTTGCTGGCGAACAAACCGAAACCGCGCGCGTTCATTCCACCTGCTCCGGCCGGCGGTGGGGGCATTTCCGGCGGGACCGCTGCGCCCGCTCTGGTGGACGCTCCATCGCTCGATATGGCCGGAATGCCATCCGCCAACGTGAATGTCGCGGTGGTGGGCTTGGACCCGGCCGCCAAGTTGAGCGGGCGCCTGCCGGATACGTCGCGCGACGTGAAGTTCTCCGCCGGACCCAACGCTAATGGAGGGAATGGAGGCGGTGATTCCGCTCCCAGTTCGACACTCTCCGTGCCCGGGTTGCTGGTGCGCGGCGGCACGCCACAAGATTCCGCTCCGGCCAGCTTACTCATCGCGCGCGCTGCGCCCACGTCGCGGGCCTCGCTCGAAGCAGCCGCGAGAACGGAAGGCGCCGCGGGACCGATGAATGCTCCGGCGGCCGAAATCCATCTGGCGCCGCCGCCGAATCAGGAGTTCAACGGCAGGGATGTGTATACGCTGGCCGTGCAGATGCCCAACATCAGCAGCTATGTGGGGAGCTGGATCATGTGGTTCGCCGAGCGCACACCGGCGTTGCGGCGTGGCGGCCGAGGGCTGCGCGCGCCGGTGCCGCTCCACAAAGTTGATCCAAAGTATTTGCCGGCAGCCATCGCCGAGCGCATCGAAGGCAAAGTGCAGCTCGCCGGCGTCATACGCACGAACGGACACGTGGATCTTTTGCGCGTACTCAAGGGCATTGACCCGCGGCTCGACAGCAGCGCGGAAGAAGCTTTGCTCAAATGGGAATTTGAACCGGCCGAGCGAAACGGCACGCCCGTGGAAGTAGACCTGGTGGCCGAGATTCCGTTCCTGCTCGCTCCGCAAGCCAAACCATGATGGAGGGCAACTTCAGACAGCACCTGCTGATCGATGCGGATGACACTCTCTGGGAGAACAATATCTACTTCGAGGATGCCTTCGAGCAGTTCGTCGGGTTTCTCGATCATTCGTCGATGAGTCCCACGGAGATTCGCGTGGTGCTGGACGAAATTGAATCCGCCAACATCAAGATTCACGGCTACGGCGCCGCCAATTTCGCGCGCAATCTGGCGCAGTGTTACGAGCGCCTGGCGCAGCGCGAAATCCGCGACCAGGACCTGCGCGCCGCCATGTCCTTTGCCGAGCGCATCCTCGACTGCCCGATGGAGCTGATCGCGGGCGTGGCCGAAACGCTGGAATACCTGGCGGCGCGCCATGAGCTGACGCTGTTCACCAAAGGGCACCCCGAAGAGCAGAAACTAAAAATCGACCGCTCTGGGCTGGGCTCTTATTTCGGCCATACCGCCATCGTTCGCGAGAAGGACGCCGAGGCTCATGCCACGCTGGCCCGTGAGCGCGCGCTCCGTGCGGCGCATACCTGGATGGTGGGAAACAGCCCGAAATCAGACATTAATCCGGCGCTGGCCGCGGGATTGAATGCAGTCTATATTCCGCATCCGCGTACCTGGGGCCTGGAGCGCGAAGAGATACAATCTGCTAACGGGCGTTTGCTGGTGCTCGAGAACTTCGCGGACCTGCGCCGCCACTTTTAGCTGGTAGTCCGCGCGTTACATCGGCCAGATCAGTTCCCACTCGATGTAAAAGGGCTCCAGGCCCTGCAATCCGAGGTGAGTGAACAGAAGGTCGTCCAGCTTCGGGTCCAAGGCGCAATCGGTCGCCTGCCGGACTTCTTCACGGGGCAAGAGTTGGTCCTTCATATCATTTGGTCCTTATCTAGGCAGTGGCGTCCGCAATCCTGAAATCTCATCCATTTACCTGATCCGGAATCGGCCTTGCCGCACGATGGAGCGGCTCGCCACACTGTCTATGATGGTGAATTGCTCGGTATAGATTCCGGGTTCAAGTTGCGCGGGCACCTTGAGATCGCCGTGGACCGGCAGCCACAGCGAAACCGGATGGTAGACCACGGCCGCCCGGATATCCACGTAATGCGGCTGATCGAACACGATCCTGCCGCCGGGGCCGATTACCCGCAACCCGATTCTGCCGGTGACCCGGTCGCCCTTAAACTTCATGCCGAACAGCTTGCAGCGCATATAGACAGTGCCGGAGCCGCGGAGTACCGGGACCGCGCTCGGCTCTCCATCCGGCGATAGCGACAGGGCGAAATCCCGGAGTTCGAGGCTTCGTGGCGGTGCGGCAGCAGATGCCTCCACCTGAAATGTACGGGACGCCTGCAAGTCGCGGCTGTTCTGGTAGTCGCGCGCCCAGATCGCCACTTTATAGGTCCCAGGGGGAACGTAGGGCGCGAGGGTGATGCTGAAGACTCCATGGACGGGCGAACCTGGGGCGGCCTTGGCAGTGAGGGTGTCGGACCAGGGCTGGTGCAAGGGCAGCCCGTTGGGATCGAAAACCAGCACGTTGGCAAGCAGGCGGGGGCGGCCCTCGGCGCCGGCTGAATAGCCGGTGGTGTCATAGGACACGTTGACCGTATCGCCGGGGCGGTATGGCAGGGCGGCGCGCGGCGCACCATTGCCTTCGAGAAACCGGGGGGTGATGGTTTCATCGCCCGCAGGCACTGCCCTCCGCACGACGATGGTCGGGCTTTCGGGAACCGGCGCAAAGCGGTGCAGTAGAAACGCGACCCCCACGCCGGACCCGAGCAGCTCAAGCCAAAACAGGATCAACCCGGCCCGAGCCATCCGCGAGAATTCGTGCTTCACCACAATCGTGCCGGCCGCCTGGTCGCCGAGCCTCTGGCGCAGATTTGAAAACAACGCCACGATGAAGCCAAACAAGTACAGGCCGAGCCCGTCGACGACCCGCAACAGATTCCGGATGAGCGACGGGCCAAGCCCGCACCGGCTTCCGCTTTCCTTCCGCACTTGTATCCCGGCCAGAGCCTTGCCCAGCGTGGCTCCGAACAGGCCTTCGCAGATCCAGAAGTAGGACAGGCTGGCCGCCAGCGCGACCGAGGCGTATTCGAACGTCCGCCCGCTCGTGAGGGATAAGTTTTCCAGGACGACGCGGCCTTTTGCGACCGCCGCCATGCTCATTAACACAAACACGGAGAGGAGAAGAACGCTGTCGAGAATGGTAGCCGCCAGCCGGTCGCGAAGGCGCGCGATCTGCCAAGCCGGTTCAATAACTGCCTGCGCCTCGCCCGAGAGCGCATCATCCGCCGTGGGAGCGCCGCAGACGCCAGAGGGCACCATCGCACGTACAGTCTACAATTCCTGGGGCCGTCTCCTGCAGACTGCAAAAGGTTAACGGCCGCGCGCTAACTTAGATTGCTTCGTGCCGGATAATCCTCAGATCCTCAAGCAGAAATCCTCACGCGCGGCGCGGCTAACACTTTCGTTAACAGTGCGCTCATAACTTAACGCATATTGAGCCAGCTGCTTTGAATGGCCCATAATCGCGTGAACGGTGGAGTGAATGCGATATGCGTGCTTTCCATCGATGGGCCCAATTCCGTCCCGTACTGACTGCCATGCTTCTAATACTCTGCGGACCGACGTCTCGAGTAGATCGCGCGGACGGGGCTGCTACCGGCGCTGAACAGCGTGACGAGGCGACGCTGCGGAAGTGGATCGATGCGCTGGCAGTTGCCGAATCCGGTAACCGCGGGTGGATCGTGCATCAGGATCGCGATGGGCGGTACTACTACGGGTGCCTGCAGTTTCGCGAGTCGACGTTTCGCTACTTTGTGGAGAAGTTCCAGTTCGCTCCCAATAGGGAGCCGGCGGAAGTCATGAATAATCTGATTTACGATTGCGCGTTCCAGAAGCGCCTGGCGGCACGCATGATCCGCCAGAATCCTGACAATTGGAAGCATTGGAGAAATACAGCCGGGCGGATTGGCTTGCCGCCGGGACCCGCCCCTGCCAAGGACCAGGCGGCCCCCGAT
>JACXTT010012027.1_pt1 | contig 11514 bp, 9 predicted proteins | sample 9270951 | NCBI WGS metagenome assembly JACXTT01 (sample SAMN15532306, study PRJNA645909) | rock metagenome | isolation source: weathered quartz diorite | place: Puerto Rico | collected 2017-06-21 | reverse complement strand
CACCAGCACCAGGCCGGTCAGCGAACTGGACAGGCCCAGATAGCCCAGGACCTGGCTCATGGGTAGCAGCACCACCTGAAAGGGCATGAACACACCAAAAAGCATGAAACCGAACAGCAGTTCACTGCCCTTGAACTTCCACATGCTCAACACGTAGCCGTTCACGGCACCCCAGGCGGTGGAGATCAGCACAGCCGGTACGGCCATGGTGACGGAATTCATGAAGTAGGGCTTCAAGCCGCGGCAGTCCACACCGGTGCAAGCCGAGGACCAGGCCAGCACCCAGGACTCCACGTTCAAGCCATGGGGCAGGCTCAGCAGGTTGCCGGAGCGAATTTGTTCGGCATCCTTGAACGAGGTTGCCAGCATCACATACAGCGGGGCCAGGAAGAAGCAGGCGGCCAGCAGTAAGGTACCGTAGATCACAATGCGTGAGAAAGTTTTGGCATTCATGGTGGTGGGCACAGGAAATTAACGGTCGTGTGCCTTGGCACGCAGTTCGCTGTAGAGGTAGGGGACTACGATGGCGGCCACGGTGGCCAGCATCATCGTGGCGCTGGCGGCACCCAGGCCAATCTGCCCGCGGGTAAAGCTCATCACGTACATGAACGTGGCCGGCACGTCGGTGGCATAACCGGGGCCACCCGAGGTCAGGGCCATGACCAGGTCAAAGCTCTTGATGGACAGGTGGGACAGCACCAGCACGGTGGAGAAAACAACGGGCCGCAGAATTGGCAGGATGATGCGCCAGTAGATGCGTGGTAGCGATGCGCCATCGATCTGGGCCGCCTTGATGATGCTGTCGTCGATGCCGCGTAGACCTGCCAGTGACAAGGCCATGGCAAAGCCGGCGGATTGCCAGATGCCGGCAATCACCACACAGTAAATCGCGGTTTCGGATTGCACCAGCCAATCAAAGTGAAAGCTGCTCCAGCCCAGGTCGTGCATTAATTTTTCCAGCCCCAGGCTGGGGTTGAGTATCCATTTCCAGGCCGTGCCGGTCACGATGAACGACAGCGCCATGGGATAGAGGTAGACCGTGCGCAGTACGCCCTCGAAACGCACCTTTTGGTCCAGGAAGATGGCCATGGCCATGCCCAGTGCCATGGAGCCGCCTACATACAGCAGGCTGAACAGGCCCAGATTTTTCAGCGCCACATACCAACGGTCAGACGCCCACAGGCGTGTGTATTGCTCGATGCCGACGAACTCGTCATAGTTGGGCAGCATGTGCGAGTCGGTAACCGACAGGACTGCATTCCAGATCATGAAGCCGTAAATGAAGGCCAGGCCGATAATGAAGCCCGGTGCGATCACCAACTTGGGCAAGATGTTTTCAAAAGTTTTCATAGCTAATGGGATCGGCCTGCTGCCCCATAAATTAAAAAAACGGCGGTCGCGAGACCGCCGTATAAAACGCCTAACCCCCGAAACAACCTCTTTTTATTACCACCAGATTTCGTACTGCACGCCAGCCACGGTACGCGAGGTCTTGCCACCCGCACCAAAGGTGCTGGCGTTGGCCGCCGCGGCTGCATCGTTCCAGGTGGACGTGGTCACGTACAGGCGCAGCTCTGGGCGGCTGTAGAAGTCCGGTCCCATGGACAGCGTGGGTGCAATCGTGAACTTGTCCAGGCGTTGGTCCGGGCCATTGCCGGTGCGCGTGGTCGTAGCTGCCTCAACCAGGAGCTTGAAGTTCTTGGGGAACGCGTAGGGGATGCCGCCACCGATGGAGGTGTCCTTGGTCTCGATGTTGGTCGCTTCATCCTTGTTGGTCTGGTAGCCAATCATGGTCTGGCCGCCAAACGCACCCAGTTGCCAGCTCAGCGAGTCGGCAATGCGGCTCGATGTCTTGCCGGCCGCAACGCCGTCAATGGACTCGAATTCACCGTCGATGCGGGCGTGGCCAGTGGACGTTTGCAGGAACAGGGCATTGTTCAGGCCCTTGACCAGGAAGTCGCTCTGGTTGTGCGAGATGGAGATGCCTGAACCGGAGTTGCTGTTGGCCAACTTGGTGCCATTCACCGCGTTCAACAACACCCGCAGCTTGCCGCCGGGGTTGGTGTTGATTTCCGAGATGTCGACGTTCAGGCGGGTGGCCGTGACGCCAGCAGGAGAGGCTGCGTCGAACTTGTCACCGGTGAACAAACCAATGCCCAGCTTGGCGCTACCAATGGGGATATCGGTCACGCCAGCGCCTTCGTTGTCGCCATAGTTCAGCAGGAAGTAGTCATTGATGTGCACGTCCTGGATACGCAGGCGGCGCTGGCCGACCCAGAACTTGGCTTCAGGCAGGAAGGACATGCCGCTCAGTTCCACAAAGGCCTGCTCGGTGCCCACGTTGCCGCTGTTCCACTTGGCGGGCATGTAGACCACGCGGTAGTTGGCCGCGTCGGTCTTGAAGACCTTGCTCAGTTCGATTTCAATGCCGTTGTCGCCTTCGTTGCCCAGGCGGTATTCCTGCAGGTTGCCGCCGAGGTTGAAGCCACCTTTGACGCCATCTGAGGTGTTGAAAACCGGGCCGCCGCGGGAGTAGCCGTGGAATTCAAACGTGCCATCGTCGGCCATTGCGCCGCTTGCAGACAATGCAGCGGCCAGCGCTATCGCGCTCATAGAGAATTTTGGGTTCATGATTGGGCTATAAGTGAGTGCTGTAGTGTGTGTTGGCGATGGGCCTGCTTACTTGGCGGTGGCTGCTGCCAACAGACGCTTTTGCGCGTCGGCTACGGTAATCTTGTCGTCGTTCCAGAACTGGCTGACAACGTCCTTGATGGCGCCTTCGGTGGCTGGCTTGATGGCCATGCCGTGGGCAACGGAGGGCTGCAGGCCGCCTGACTTGGCGGTGTCCACAAAGTCCTTGCTGGAGGCCTTGGCGCAGTCGTCAAACTTGTCCAGGTTCATGTTCAAGCGAACCGGGATGGAGCCTTTGTTCAGGTTGAAGATCTCCTGAAACTCAGGGCCCATGATGGAGGCTGCCAGGTCGCCCTGTGCCTTTTGCGAGTCGGCCGACTTCAGCTTGAACATGGCAAACGAATCGACGTTGAAGGTGTAGGCATTGCTGGTGCCCGGCGCTGCTGCGCACAGGAAGTCTTTGCCTGGTGCCTTGCCGGCAGCCAGGAACTCGCCCTTGGCCCAGTCACCCATGAATTGGAAGCCGGCTTCGCCCTTCATGACCATGGCGGTGGCCAGATTCCAATCGCGGCCAGGCGATGCGGCATCGGTATAGCCCTTGATCTTGCGGAAGGTTTCCAGCGTCTTGGTCATGGTGTCGCTGTTGATGGCCTGGGGCTCCAGGCTGATCAAGGCATCGTGGTAGAACTTCACGCCGCCCACGCCCAGTGCCACAGACTCAAAGGTGGTGAAGTCTTGCCAGTTCTGACCGCCATGGGCCACGGCAATCAGGCCGGCCTTCTTGATCTTGTCAGCAGCGGCGAAGAACTCGGCGTAGGTCTTGGGCATGCCAGCGACGCCGGCCTTCTTCAACACATCGGGGTTGGCCCACAGCCAGTTCACGCGGTGCACGTTGACCGGAGCGGCCACGTAGTTGCCCTTGTACTTCATGACGTCGGCCACGACCTTGGGCAGCAGGCTGTCCCACTTCTCGGCCTTGGCAACGGAGTCCAGGTTGGCCAGCACGCCTTCAGAAGCCCATTCCTGGATGGCAGGTCCCTTGATCTGCGCGGCGGCCGGTGGGTTGCCCGACACCACGCGGCTCTTGAGCAGGGTGGCAGCGTTGTCGCCACCGCCACCGGCAACGGCAAAGTCCTTCCACACATGGCCCTTGGCCTGCATGATCTTCTTCAGCTCGGCGACCGACTTGGCTTCACCACCGGATGTCCAGTAGTGCAGCACCTCGACCTCGCCGGCATGGGCCGTCAGGGCAGCGGTCATGACCACCAAGGCCATGGATACGCCGCTTAGGCGCATACTCGAAACTCTCAACATGTCGTCTCCTTGTGTGCTCATCTGGCTCGGGGGCCACGAGCTGGGTTGAATTCAGAGAACACCTTTGCTCCCGAATTAATTAATTGTTAATTAATTTTTTATTCAGGAATATGGGACTAACCCTAGTGTTCAAAAAAGCTGACAGTATTGTCTCGCCGGATGCGCGCTAACGCTTGTTGGGTGGAAGGGGTTGGGCCGAGCGACCGCCCAGGCGTTGCTTGGATGCAAGTGCGCCTGTTTGCCATCCATTTCATGCCTGACGCGAGGGATGGCGCGGGGCAGAGGATGAAGTGAGGCACAGCAGGCGTGGAGCTTGCTGTGCTGAAAGAAAGAAGCTGGCAATTACTTGTAGATGCCGCAACCGATGTAGAACGAATCGTCAATCCGCTCAATGTAAGTGCTCTTCTGCTCGATCTGCTTGGTGATGGGGTTGGGCCATTTGTAGTCCACCCAGCCCTTGCCTTCCTTGCTGTTGGCTACTTCGGCAAACATCTTGGTGAAAGGCACACCATCCACATCTTTGAGCTCAGTCATGACCTTGCCCACCAACTTGGCGTTGGCACCGTGCGCTGGCACGGGAACGTTGGGCTTCAAGGCACCAGAGAACAGGTACAGGTCCTTGACCACAAATTTCGAGTTTTCGCGGTTGTTGATTTCAGCCCAAGTCTTGTCGGCCCCATTGGACTTGTAAAACACGATGGCCTTTTTGACCAAAGCCACGGCTTCTTCCGCCGTTCCGTGGTCTGCAGCCATGGCAGTGGCAGAAAGCACTGCGCCCAAAAGCACGCCCAAGAAAGATGCCAGTAGCTTTTTCATGATGACCTCTTTTCCAACGTTGATGTAATGTTTTGTAAACGTAGCACATTGCTTGGGTGATGTAAATGCAAGTCTCAATGGACATTGATGCAATCGTTATGATCGCCATCAAAAGCTTTCACAACAACAACCCGTGGAGAAACCCATGCCTAGTCAACGCGTCCCATTTCTGCAGCGCATCACCAGCTGCCTGGTCCTGGCAGCTTGCGCTAGTACGGCCCATGCGCAAGCCGCCTGGAAGCCTGAAACGGGCCTGGTGCTGGTCGGCAAGGTGGTGACGATGAACGACGCCGGCGACGTGTTGCCACATGCCCGCGTGTGGCTGGCGGGCGGCAAGATCATGGCCATTGCGCGGGACGGCGAAGCCTTGCCCGACGCCGCCAAGGATGCGCCCGTGGTGGACAGCAAGGGCGTGATCTACCCCGGCATCATCGACCTGCACAACCATCCCGAATATGCCATCTACCCGCTGTTACCGATACAGCGCAAGTACAAGGATCGCTATGAGTGGCGCTGGTATGACGATGTGTACAACAAGCGCATCACCTTCCCGCAAGAGGTTCTGACCCGGCCCCACTACCTGGATCTGGGCATCGAGATTGGCCGCTATGGCGAGTACAAAGCTCTGGCCGGTGGCACGACCAGTTTGCAGGGTGGGCGCACCAACCTGGCCTATTCCAAGGAAGAGTGCCTGGTGCGCAATATCGAAAATTCGCAAGTTGAGCCCCGCGTGGCCTCCAGCCGCGTGGATATCGGTCGCAGCGCCAAGGAATGGGCCGCCATGCAGGCCGAGCGTGCCAAGGGCCCCATGGCCGTGCACCTGGCCGAAGGGCCGTCACCACGCATGGCCTTTGAATTCAACGCCATCAAGGACAGCAACCTGCTGGGCCCAGAGTTGATCGCCATCCATGGCGTCGGCCTGACCGAGCCACAGTTCAAGGAGATGGCTGCCGTGGGTGCCAAGCTGGTCTGGTCCCCGTTGTCCAACCTGATGCTGTATGGCCAGACGGCCAATGTTGCAGCAGCCCGTCGGGCGGGTGTCTCCATCAGCCTGGCGCCGGATTGGGCACCGTCGGGCAGCAAGTCCAGCCTGGGGGAACTCAAGGTGGCCGACCTGGTCAACAAGCATACCCTCCATGGCCTGTTCAGCGACCGTGATCTGGCCGAAATGGTGACCCGCAAGCCAGCCGATGCCATGGGCTGGGGCAAGGATCTGGGTCAGCTGAGCGAAGGCTACCTGGCCGATGTACTGGTGCTGGATGACCGCAACGCAGACCCCTACCGCAACCTGATCGAAGCCATTGAAGACAACATCCAGTTGGTCGCCGTGCGTGGCGAGCCGCTGTACGGCGACAGTGCGCTGCTCGCCAAGGCACGTGGCAGTGCGGACGACATTGAAGTTACGTCGCACTTCAACAAGGGCAAGCGTACCAAGTCCATGACGCCCAACTGCCCGGGCACCAGTCTGCCGGTCATGAGTGTTGCCGAGACGCGCAACCGTATCCAGCAGGGCCTGCGTATGGACGCCGCCCAGTTGGCCACCAAGCTCGCGCCCCAGCAAATCGCCACAGACTTTGAAATTTGTGGCCAACCTGCACCTACGGGTACTGCCACGGCCGCGGATGCCAAACGCCTGTTGGCGTGCCGCTTCGGCTTGCCGTTTGAAAGCACGCGCCTGAGCCCGCTGACGACCAACGAAGACCCGGAGTTCTTCGCCCGTCTCAAGAAGAACCCCAACCTGCCCAAGTATCTGCAGGCCTTGCCGGCGTACTATAAGCAGGCCAGCCAATAGCCATTCAAGCATCTGACGCCTACGGGCTTGGGTGGCTGGCGGACCGGACACCCGTTCTCTGGCTCACGCTCGCCGGCGTCTAGGTCTTGCGCGCCTTGATAACTGCGTCAACGAGCTGGTCGGCACGCCACTTCTGCTGCAACGGCGAATGGAGCCGACGCCCGGGCATCCAGTCCACCAGCCAGGGTTGCATGTTTGGTATGGGTATCCTGGTACCGAATACCAACTTCCCTTCTAAAGGTGCTGGTGGGGTTCTCGGGCGCAGGCAGTATTTGCGGTTGCCACAAAAATGCGAATGCCAATAGCGGTGTTGACGAAGCAACGCTGGAGCACCAAAGACAGCCGCCCGCGAGACAGCCGAGGAACGAGAGCCACGCCATCGACCTTACGCGAGGTGCAACCCCTGTTGTGACTCAATCCACATGCGCACCCGAAGCCTTGACGACCTGTGCCCACTTGAGGTGCTCGCTGTCGATGTGGGCCGCGAACTGTGCCGGCGTATTGCCGCTGGGAATGGCACCCTGGGCCAGCATATTGGCCTTGATGGTGGCAGTATTCAGCGCACGGGCCACTTCCTGTTGCACGCGGTTCACGATGTCGGCGGGCGTGCCGGCCGGTGCCAACAGGCCAAACCAGCTGGTGGCCTCAAAGCCCTTGAGCCCCGCGGCCTCTTCGATGGTCGGCGCGTCGGGCAGGGCGGCTGAGCGCGTGGCGCTGGTGACGGCCAGGGCCTTGAGCTTGCCAGCCTTGATCAGGGGCAGGGCAGAAGGCAGGTTGTCAAACATCACGTCCACATGGGCACCCACCAGGTCCAGCAAGGCTGGACCAGACCCCCGGTAGGGAATGTGCGTCATGAAGATGCCGGTCTGGCTCTTGAACAGCTCGCCTGCCAGGTGGATGGAGGTGCCGTTACCGCTGGAGGCCATGTTGAGTTTGCCGGGCCGGGATTTGGCCAGGCGAATGAAGTCCTGTACCGAGTTGATGGCATTGGCGCGCGCAAAGTCAGCATTGACGACCATCACATTGGGCACACCGGCCACCAGCGTGATGGGGGCAAAGTCCTTGATCGGGTCGTACGGTAGCTTGGGGTATAGCGCGCGGTTGATGCCGTGCGTGCCCACCGTGCCCATCAACAGCGTGTAACCATCGGGGGCCGACTTGGCCACGATCTCGGTGCCCAGGTTGCCCCCAGCCCCGGCCCGGTTGTCGACGATGAACTGTTGCCCAAAGGCCTTGGATAGCTCGGGCGCTACGGCGCGGGCCAGGATGTCGGTGGTGCCACCCGGTGCAAAGGGCACGACGATGCGCACTGGGCGGCTGGGCCAGGCTGCTTGCGCCCGAACGACTCCATTGGTCGCCAGCAGCAACGCTACTGCTGCTGAGCCAGCCACGAGCTGTCTACGATTCGGTCCCGCCTGTGCCATCGTGTGTCTCCTATCGGTATTGCTATGCACACCATCATAGCCATGGAATCCAGCTGGACCGATCGTCAGGTTTTGCGTTGACCCGTGCGCTTGTGCGCAGCTTTGCTCCAGCGGGTCAGCCAGGGCAGCAGAAACTCGGCAAAGCCTTGCGCCGCCGGTGAGAGCGCGCGCGTTACCGGCTGGTAGAGGCAGACCTGGCGTATGGTCTCAGGCTCGACGATGCGGCGCTGCACCAGCTTGAAGTGCTGTGCCAGCACATGCACATAAGCCGGTGCGAGGGTGGCGGCGAGACCCTCTTCGGCAATGCCCAAGGCGGTGGAGACGTTGTCCACCACTTGAACCGGAGTGATGCGGGCATCAGCCGGTGCATGGGCCTGCATGCGGGCCACGCTGCGTTCGTGGTCGCGCCCGGCGGCTACCAAAGCGATGTCGCGCAATTCGTCCCAGCGCACCACGCGCTTGCGCGCCAGTGAATGCTGGGGCGCACACCACAGCACCCAGGGGCTGTCAAAGGCCGCCTGGCTGGCCACGCTATCGCCGGTCACACGGTCGGGTCCGACGGCCAAGTCCACATCGCCGTGGGCCACGCTGTCTACCAACATGTCCACGGCCACATCGTGCACCCGCACGACTACCTTGGGGCGCAGTTGCGCATATTCCGCCATGGCCTGTGGTAGTGCCGTACTGGCCAGCACCATGGGGGCGCCCACCCGCACAATGCCAGCGGCACGCTGGCGCACGTCGTTGGCCACGGTCTCGGCCATCTGGGCGTGGCGCAGCACCGACTCGGCGCTGGCGAGAAAGTCACGACCCGCACTGGACAGGTTGACGCGGCGCGTGGTGCGGTCAAACACGCGAAAGCCCAGCGATGTTTCGAGCTCGGCCACCAACTGGCTGATGGCAGAGGCGGTCAGGCCTAGCCTGTCGGCCGCGGCTGCAAAGCTGCGCAACTCCGCCACAGCGGCAAATGCTTCAAACTGGCGCAGGGTGGTGCGGGCTAGGGCCATAGTGCGATTATCCAGTAAAGCTAATGAATGGCCCACAATCGCTGACTTGTGCTGTGCACCTATAAGCGCCACACTGTCCCCTTTTTGGAAGACGGTCGGCCTGCTGGCAGCGCTGCAACAACCCATGCTTGAATCATCCATACACAACCAGCTCGCACGCGAGCTGCACGCTGTGCGCCACTTGCGGGAGCAGCTGGAGCACTTTTCCAAGCGCTACCCCGGCATGACCATTGCCGACAGCTACGCGATCCAGCGCGCGTGGATGGCGCTGGAGCGTGCCGATGGCCGCCGCGTGATTGGCCACAAGATCGGTCTCACCTCCCGTGCCATGCAGATTGCGTCGCAGATTACTGAACCCGACTTTGGTACGTTGCTGGACGACATGCTGCTGCGCGACGGCAGTGAGGTGCCCGTTGCGCGCTTTATCGTTCCGCGCTTTGAAACCGAATTGGCCTTCATACTGGCCAAACCCTTGCGCGGCCCTGGCGTGACCGTGTTTGATGTGTTGAATGCCACCGACTACGTGGTGCCGGCGCTGGAATTGATTGACGCCCGCATCGAGCAGTTTGACCGCGCCAGCAAGGCGCCGCGCACGGTGCTGGACACCATTGCCGACAACGCCGCGAGTGCGGGCGTGGTCATGGGCGGCAGACCGGTCAAACCCGACGCGGTGGACCTGCGCTGGGTCGGTGCACTGCTGTTCAAAAACGGAGTGATCGAAGAGTCTGGCCTGGGTGCTGCCGTGCTGAACCACCCGGCCAATGGCGTGGCCTGGCTGGCCAACAAGCTGGCGGCCTATGACGAAGGCCTGGCTGCCGGTGAGATCGTGCTCAGCGGTTCATTCACGCGGCCGGTGGCCTGTGCGGCGGGGGACACCTTTCATGCCGACTATGGCCCTTTGGGCTGCATCTCCTTGCGCTTTGTATGAACCCGCGCAGCACACCCGACAACGGCTTTAAGAAGGCCCTGCAGCGCGGCGAGCAGCAGATTGGTCTGTGGCTGGGCCTGGCCGACGCCTATGCCACCGAACTGAGCGCCAGTGCTGGCTTCGACTGGCTGGTCATCGATGGCGAACACGCCCCCAACGATTTGCGCAGCACGCTGGCCGCGCTGCATGCCGTGGCGGCTTACCCTGTGCACCCGGTGGTGCGCATTCCCGAAGGCAGCACCGCGATGATCAAGCAGGTGCTGGAAATTGGCGCCACCACGGTGCTGGTGCCCATGGTCGAGAGCGCCGAGCAAGCGCGCCAACTGGTGCAGGCCATGCGCTACCCGCCGCAGGGCGTGCGTGGCGTGGGCAGCGCGTTGGCACGCTCTTCGCGCTGGAATGCCTACCCCAACTACCTGGCCGATGCCAACGAGCGCGTCTGCCTGCTGGTGCAGGTGGAGTCGGTCGCGGCGCTGGGCCAGCTGGATGCCATTGCCGGTGTGGATGGTGTTGACGGGATTTTCATAGGGCCAGCCGACCTGTCGGCATCCATGGGTTTTCTGGGCCAGCCCACACACCCGCAGGTGCGCGCCGCTATTGACGCAGCCATCACCACGATTGCGCGCAGCGGCAAGGCCCCTGGCATTCTGTGTGCCGACGAGGCACTGGCGCGGCACTACATGGCCCTGGGGGCGCAGTTTGTTGCGGTGGGGGTGGACAGCGTACTGTTGGCCCAGGCCACGCGGGCACTGGCCGCACGTTTCAAAAACCATGCGCAGGCCAAACCGGGCGCGCAAGGCGGATATTGACAAATGAATGGACAAAGCATGAGCAGTCCCTTGCTGGAGGTCGCAGGCTTTCACGTCAGCGCAGACCATTACATTGACGGCCAACGCATAGCGTCGCCACAGACCTTTGCGGTGCATTCACCCATTGACCAGCGCTTGTTGGGCCATGTCAGCCAGGGGCTGGATGCGCATGTGGACCTGGCCATCACCGCGGCGCAACGGGCGTTTGAAAGTTGGAGTGCGCTCAGTGCTGCACAGCGCAAGCCCTACCTGGACCGCTTTGCTGCCGAAATCGGCAAGCGCGCCGACGCCTTCTGCCGCCTGGAAAGCAATGATGCCGGCGTCTTGCTGTCACGCATGGCCCATGGCGTGGTGCCGCGCGCGATGCAGAACATCACACACTTTGCCGAGCACGCACTGACGTTGCAAGACCAGTGCATAGAGACCGCCCAGGCCAAGCACCTGGTGCGCCATGACCCGGCCGGTGTGGCCGCCATCATCACGCCATGGAACGCACCGCTGATGCTGGCCACCTGGAAGCTGGGGCCGGCTTTGGCCAGTGGCAATGCCGTGGTGCTGAAACCACCGGAGTGGGCGCCGCTGACCAGTTCGTTGTTGGCTGATTGTGCAGAGGCCAGCGGCCTGCCGCCCGGCGTGCGGAACATTGTGCAGGGCTCGGGAGGCCAGACCGGTGGCCAAGTGGGGTCCGACCCGCCCCTGGCGCCTAAATCGGTCACAGGCCCGGGGCCAACGGCCAAATGGATTGGCCAGACCCCGGGCTCCAACCTGGTCCCAGGCAGCCTTTGCGCGGCAG
>JACXTT010012026.1_pt1 | contig 11514 bp, 13 predicted proteins | sample 9270951 | NCBI WGS metagenome assembly JACXTT01 (sample SAMN15532306, study PRJNA645909) | rock metagenome | isolation source: weathered quartz diorite | place: Puerto Rico | collected 2017-06-21 | reverse complement strand
CCACTTGAGCCTTGGGGTTCGGCCAAGCATCGCGCGGCGCTACAAGGCGCAGCTGCACCAAGCCGAAGTTCAACATCGAGCGCGCCACAGCGCCGATATTCTCACCCATTTGCGGGCGGACGAGGCAGATCGCCGGCCATTCCTCCTCGATCGGCGGCGGCATATTTCGCGCGCGGGTCATAAGGCAAACGTTCCTTCCCCAAAGGCGGCGAACCCGCAAGGGCGCCAAGTGACGGGTTTGCGCAAGGCGCCCAAGCTGCTACCACCCCCGCCGAACCGAACCGGCGAAGGACTTAAAGATGGCGAAGATCAAGGTGGACAATCCAGTCGTCGAACTCGACGGCGATGAGATGACGCGGATCATCTGGAAGCTCATCAAGGAGCGTCTCATCCACCCCTACCTCGACATCGACCTGCACTATTTCGATCTGGGCATCGCGCACCGCGACGCAACCGACGACCAAGTCACTGTCGACGCCGCACACGCCATAAAGAAGGTTGGCGTGGGGGTGAAGTGCGCCACCATCACGCCGGACGAAGCGCGGGTGAAGGAATTTCACCTGAAGAAAATGTGGAAGTCGCCGAACGGCACGATCCGCAACATCCTGGGCGGCGTCATTTTCCGCGAGCCAATCATCTGCAAGAACGTGCCGCGCCTGGTGCCGGGTTGGACCCAGCCGATCGTCGTCGGCCGCCATGCTTTCGGCGACCAATACCGGGCCACCGACTTCACATTCCCGGGCAAGGGCAAGCTTACGATCAAATTCGTCGGCGAGGATGGCCAAGTGATCGAACACGACGTGTTCAGCTCGCCCGGGTCGGGTGTAGCTCTTGCCATGTACAATTTGGACGAGTCGATCCGCGAGTTCGCGCGTTCATCGCTCAATTACGGCCTGATGAAGAATTGGCCGGTCTATCTCTCGACCAAGAACACCATCCTCAAAGCCTATGACGGGCGCTTCAAAGACATCTTCCAGGAGGTGTTCGACGCCGAGTTCAAAGCCGAGTTCGAGAAGCGCAAGCTCACTTACGAACACCGCCTCATCGACGACATGGTGGCCTCGGCGCTGAAATGGTCCGGCGGCTATGTGTGGGCGTGCAAGAATTACGACGGCGACGTACAATCCGACACCGTCGCGCAGGGTTTCGGCTCGCTCGGCCTCATGACCTCGGTGCTGCTCACGCCCGACGGCAAAACCATGGAATCGGAAGCGGCGCACGGCACCGTCACCCGCCATTATCGGCAATATCAAAAGGGCGAACCGACTTCGACCAATTCCGTCGCTTCGATCTTCGCTTGGACGCGCGGGCTTTCCCATCGCGGCAAGCTCGACGACAATCGAAAGCTGATCGACTTCGCTCATCTTATGGAGAAGGTCACGGTCGATACCGTCGAAGCCGGTCAGATGACCAAGGACTTGGCGCTGCTTGTGGGCGACGAACAACGATGGCTCACCACCGAAGGCTTCCTCGACGCGATCGCCAACAATCTCGACAAGGCGATGGCGAGGGCCTGAACATGACGCGCCGCTCTTCCCTCTCGGGTTCGTGGAGCGGCGCTTTTCGTTATCCCGGCAGTGAGCGCGAGACTGTCTTCAACGCTCAGATCGAAGACTATGGCGGAGCGTTTGTCGGCAAGACACAGGAGCCCAACGAATTCCTGGATTCGACCGATGCAATTCTTCACGGCGAGATCGACGGTCGCCGTGAAGGGCGTGCGGTCACGTTCACGAAGGTCTACAATCACGGGCACGAGAGGGCGCGCCATTCGATACGCTACGAAGGGGCCGTCGACGATATGCTGATGCGCATCGAAGGCAGGTGGACCATCAGCCCCACTTGGTCGGGCACGTTCTTCATGGTGCGCGACGATGACGGCTCGACCGCCGAGGCCGAAGCGGCGGTAGAGGAAAGCATTGAGGCGCCCAAATGATCGTTCGTGACCTCGCCCCATCCGATCGCGCCCAATGGGAGCAACTCTGGGCGGGCTATCTCGAATTCTACGAGGCCAGCCTCGCCCCGGAGGTCACCGCCAAGACCTTTAATCGTCTCATCGATGCGCGCGAGCCGATGTTTGGCCTCGTGGCCGAAGATGAAGGCACACACGAACTCATCGGCATGGTGAATTGCGTCATTCATCGAAGCACGTGGTCGGAACGGAATTATTGCTATCTCGGCGACCTCTTCACGCTCAGCTCCGCACGCAATCGCGGCGTCGGCCGGGCCCTGATCGAAGCCGTGTACGCCCGCGCCGACGAACTCGGCTTGCCGCGCGTCTACTGGATGACGCACGAAACCAACGAGCGGGCGCGCAAGCTCTACGATGCTGTCGCGCTCAATTCGGGCTTCATCCAATATCGGCGCGGTGAGGCTTAGCCTCGAAACGGCGGCGTCGGCCGCCAAGGATAAGGCGCCGGCATGTCGCGCGAGACTTTGTCGGGATAATTCGCCTCGCGCTTTTCTAGAAACGAGGTCACCCCTTCCCTCGCATCGCCTGACTGCCCGCGTGCGACCATCAAGCGGCTCTCGAGGCGATGGGCTTCCATTGGATGGCCTGCATCGAGCATATCGAGCATCATCCGCCGGGCCAGCGCGACCGATACAGGCGCCGTGTTGTCGGCAATCTCGTGCGCCAACTTATAGGCCGCTCCCAAAAGTTCGTCGGGCGGGTGGAGGGAGCGGACCAGCCCGCGCTCGAGCGCTTCTTCCGACGGGAAGACGCGCCCCGTCATCGTCCACTCGAGCGCAGTCGAAACGCCGACGAGGCGGGGCAGGAAGTATGACGACAACGTCTCCGGCACGATGCCGCGCCGCGCAAACACGAAGCCCATTTTTGCGCCCGGCGCGGCCAGACGAATGTCCATCGACAACGTCATCGTGGCGCCGACGCCGACCGCTGCGCCATTGATCGCTGCGATCACGGGTTTCATGCTTTCATAGATCCGCATGCCGACCTGGCCGCCGCCGTCACGATCGCCGCTGGCGTCGAACCGGCCATCGCTGACTGCATTCGCCCGGCGCTTTTCGTAATCGAAGGTGTCGCCCCCTTTCCCCAAATCGGCGCCGGCGCAAAATGCGCGTCCCGCGCCCGTCACGATCACGGCGCGCACCGCATCGCTTGCGTCCGTCAAATCGAACGCGGCGATCATTTCGCGCGCCATCTGATCGGTGAACGCATTCATCCGGTCCGGCCGATTGAGTGTGAGCGTCGCAACGTTGTCGGAGATATCGAGTTTGATGGTCTTGAAATCGGGCATTGGTTCGTCTCCAGAACGAGACGTAGGCTTAAAGCTTGAGAAGCTCCACCTCTGCCGCTTGATAGGGGTCGAGACGATACATCAATTGCCGGTGCACGGCGATGAGCGCGCCCGCGCCCCAATCCTCCACGAGGTCAGCGTCGTCGCGTTCGCGGGTCTGCCAGCGCGAGCCGTCTTCGCACACCAGCACGCGGCCCTTGCCCAAGACGCTATCGATGGTGGAGACGACGCCCGATTGCGCGCCGGCGCCAATTCCCACTCGGAAGACGGACAGAATCGCCTCACGTTGGGTCGACGAGAGCCGGCTCCAGTCCAGCCGCTCGAAGATCTCTGGCCCCAGATAGGCCGCCAGAGCATCGTTCTCGGTCATTCCGCGTCCCCCGAACCCCGAATCGACTCACCCACAAGCAATTGATTTGGTTTCCGAGACGTTACTTCGTTGCGGCGGCGACTCTCGAGAAGTCCGGCTTCGGCTGCTGCTTGAATGCGAAGGCGACGACGGCAATGCCGGCGAGAGGACCGATCAATCCCGCCAAGCCGCCTTCCACGCCCATGTCGCCGCCAGTCCAAAGCGCCGCGCCCGGAAACGAAAATACGCTCCAATGACCAAATGCGAGATCGTTGCCGGTGACGTTTATGGCAAGCACGGGCCCCTGCAATCCGTTCCAGCCCAAATGTATCCCGATCGGCAACCAGAGTTCGCCCGTGCGTACGTAGGCGAGACTGAGCAACAAGCTTGCGAGCAGGATGTTTGCGCCGGCGATAAGGCCTTGGGCGCCTTCTGAGATCGGCTTTGCATGCAGCGCCAGGAAGACGATCGTCGTGACGATGGTGGCGATCCAGGCGCCGTACTTGGCCCACAATTCCTGAAACATGTAGCTGCGCACCAAGGCTTCCTGCGTGATCACGTTGAAGAAGCAGACGACCAATCCAATCGCCACGCCCGCCGCCGAGAAGGAGGCCAGGTGCGGCTCGAGCCGGGCGGCGCCCGTCGCCAAGAGGCCAGCCAACGGCAAGCAGAAAATTCCAGCGCCAATAATTGCGCCTACCAGCAAATCCGGGAGACGCCCAAAAAAACCGAGCGACGCACGCCGGCGGCGATCGACGAAATGGGCCATGAGGGCAAGCGGAACAAGCGCCGCAAACGTAAGCGCGATCTCAAGGCCAACGCGAAACGGCAATTTGGCGAAGAAATCTTCGCCGCCCCATGTCACCGCCGCCCAGACCCCAAGCGCGGTCAAGCCCGCCCACAAAAGCAAGTAGCCGGCAATCTTCGAGGCCGAAACGGCGATGTCGCGCAACATGTCCGCCCCGTTTTCTAGAGCGTCAGCCGCCAGATGAAATCGCGGTCGGCGGCCTTTCCGACCATGAATTTGTGCTCGCCCACGTGCTCGAAGCCGTAGCGCTTGTAGAAGGCTTGCGCGCGGTGATTGTTTTCCCAGACGCCGAGATAAAGCGCACTTGCTCCTTTGGCGCGCGCCCAAGCGAGGCAATCTTCCATCAACGCGGCTGCGACGCCAGCGCCTCTCATGTGGGTGTCGACGTAGAGGCGGTGCAATTCGAGCGCGCTTTTATCCTCGATCCCGATCTCGAGCGCGCCCATCATGCAATAACCGGCGATCGCATCGCCCTCTAACGCTAGGCGATAACGGATATTGGGATCGGCAATCTCTGCGCGCTGGACGGCTTCGGTATATTTGGCCGCGAGGTATGCTGACAAATCCTCGGGCGGATAAAGACGCCCGAACGTGTCGACGAACGTGGCTGCGCAAAATTCGGCGAGCGCGGCGGCGTCGCTTGCCCTTGCATCGCGATAGACGATTACAGCCACTTTCAATTGACTTGCGTATACTTCTTTACGACTTCGGCGCGGATGGCATCGAGCGCATCCTGCGCCTTGTCGACATTAGGCCCTCCGCCCTGGGCGAAATCGGCGCGACCCCCGCCTTTCCCGCCTAGAATGCTCGAGCCGATCCGCACCAGATCCCCAGAACTCACGCCTGAGGAAACGAGGTTTGGCGTAACACCGACCATGATCGTTGCACGATTGTCGGAGATGACGACGTTTGCCGAAACGCCTCCAGGCGTCATCGTCAGCTTATCCTGGTCGATGATGCTGCGAACGTCGTTGATCGGAATATCGCGGAGCGTGCGGGACTGGAACTTGAAGCTGCCGATGGATTCTGGCCCCGTGCTGGCGCTGGAGCCCCCGCCGAGCGCCAGCTTCTTCTTGGCTTCGCCGAGCTCGCGCTCCAATTTCCGGCGCTCGTCCTGCAATTGCGCGACGCGCTCCGGTAATTCCGCAAGCGGGGTCTTCAGGCTCACCGCCGCGGCTTTCGCCAGATGGGCCTGCGACTTGAGATGCGCCAAAGCTGCAGCGCCGGTCGCTGCTTCGATGCGGCGAATGCCGGAGGCGACGCCGCCCTCGGAGAGGATTGCAAAGACGGCGATGTCCCCGGTGCGTTTCACATGGGTGCCGCCGCAGAGTTCAACGGAATATGGCTTGCCGGAGCGATCGAGCGCCTCGCCGAGACGCAGAACGCGCACTCGGTCGCCGTACTTTTCGCCGAACAGCGCCAGCGCGCCCTCTTCAATGGCCTTCGCCGGCGCCATTTCTTTGATAACGCCCTCGACGTTCTGGCGCACGACAGCGTTCACTTGATCTTCGACGCGCTCGATCTCTTCTGGCGACATTGGCTGGCCATGGCTGAAGTCGAAGCGGAAATAATCCGCCTCCACAAGCGAGCCCTTCTGCGTCACGTGGGGCCCGAGCACGTTGCGGAGCGCTGCGTGCAGCAAATGCGTCGCCGAGTGATTGGCGCGAATTTTCTGGCGGCGCACATGATCGATCTCGAGCTTGGCCTTGTCGCCCACCTTGATCGCGCCATGAGTCAGCCGGCCGATATGGGCATGGAGGCTGCCGACTTGCTTTTGGGTGTCCGCAACGGCGAAGGTCGCGCCATTGGCAAAGCCGATAGCGCCATGATCGCCGGCCTGGCCGCCGCTTTCGGCATAGAACGGCGTTGAATCGAACACGAGCGCGGCCTCGACGCCTTCGCGGAGCTCATGGCGTTCCTCGCCGCCGGCGACGATTGCGGTCAGCGCGGCTTCGCCCGTTTCGGCGCCATAACCCAGGAATTCGTTGCCGCGCGTGCGTTCAAGGATCGAGTGCCAGATCGCAGGATTGTCGGCGCCTTCGCCGCCGATCCAGCTTTCGCGGCCCTTCTCGCGCTGGCGCTCCATCGCCGCATCGAAGCCCGCGGTGTCCACCTCCAATCCGCGTCCGCGCAGAATGTCTTGGGTGAGGTCGAGGGGAAAACCGAACGTGTCGTAGAGCCTGAACGCCGTTTCACCGGCGAGCTTTTGGCCCTTCTTCATGCCGGTTAGCGCATCGTCGAGCAGCTTCAACCCATTTGCGAGCGTGCGGCGGAAACGTTCTTCTTCTTCGAAGAGTTGCGCCTCAATCACCGGCGCCGCGCGGCGCAATTCGGGATAGGCCTCCCCCATTTCGGCGATGAGCGTCGGCGCAAGACGATGCATCAGCGGTTCCTTGGCGCCCAAGATGTGCGCATGACGCATGGCCCGGCGCATGATGCGGCGGAGCACATAGCCACGGCCTTCGTTCGACGGCATGACGCCGTCGGCGATCAGGAAGCACGACGAGCGCAGATGGTCGGCGATGACGTTGAAGCTCGGCGCCTTCGCCCCTTGCGCCTTCGTCTTCAGCAAAGCTTCTTCCACCTCGATCAACGTACGGAATAGATCGGTGTCGAACACTGATTTGACGCCCTGCAGAATGCAGGAAATCCGTTCGAGCCCCATGCCGGTGTCGATCGAGGGCTTCGGCAGCTTCTCGCGCCGTCCGTCCCCAAATTGCTCGAATTGCATGAAGACGAGATTCCAGAACTCGACGAAGCGGTCGCCGTCCTGGTCCGGCGATCCTGGCGGTCCGCCGGCGACGCTTGGGCCATGGTCGTAGAAGATTTCCGAGCAGGGTCCACAAGGGCCGGTGTCGCCCATCGACCAGAAATTATCGTTCGTGGCGATGCGGATGATTTTGTCTTCGCTTAGACCTGCGATCTTCCTCCAAAGCTCTGCGGCCTCGTTGTCGTCGTGATAGACGGTGACGAGCAATTTTTCCTTCGGAAGCCCGAAATTCTTGGTGATCAGCGACCAGGCGGCGTCGATCGCGCCTTCCTTGAAATAATCGCCAAACGAAAAATTGCCGAGCATCTCGAAGAACGTGAGATGGCGTGCGGTGTAGCCCACATTGTCGAGGTCGTTGTGCTTGCCCCCGGCGCGGACGCATTTCTGGCTCGTGGCCGCACGCGGGAAGGGGGCCTTCGCGGCGCCGGTGAAATAGTTCTTGAACGGCACCATGCCGGCATTGACGAACAGAAGCGTCGGATCTTCTTGCGGCGCCAATGGCGCAGCGGCAGGGGTTTCATGTCCGCGACTGCGGAAGAAATCCAAGAATTCCCGGCGGATGTCGTTGACGCTCTGCATCGTGTCCCAGGCCAAATCAGGTCTAGCTCGGGTATAGGTATTGCAGCGCACGACGCCAAGCGTCGGGGACGACTTCAGGGCGGCAGCGTCAGCGCACCGTCATCGCCAAGTGGAAAGTGCGGATTCCACGCCACTTCCCAAAGGTGTCCGTCGGGGTCCGCAAAATAACCGCTGCGCCCGCCCCACTCGGCGTCGTGGGCGGGCTTAGTGATCTTGGCGCCGGCGCGTTCGGCGAAGGCCAGCGTAGCGTCGACCGCATCCCTTGCGCGCACATTATGCCCAATCGCAACGTCCCGAAAACCTGCGGGCTCATCGGCGATGCCATCAGCGACGCCCGCATCTTTAGCGAGTTCGCTCGGTGACCATAAGCAGATCGCCATTCGCCCGGCTTGTAGAAACACAACCGCGCCCCCGCCGATCGAGGAAGCAACGAACCCGAGCTCCTCGTAAAAGGCGCGCGCGCGGACCAAATCCGACACACCCAACGTTGATGAGTGAAACGCGTGGCTCCATCGCCCACGCTCCCTGAAAGCAACTTGACCAGTTAGAATTCGCCGGCCGGCTGGAGACGGGCCAGGGCTGGGGTCGGGTCGGCTACCAATGCCTCCAACCAGCCGGCGAACTTATTAGCCGTCCGCGGCGTCTTTTTCTTCTTCGTCCGTCGGCGGCGAATACATGGCGTCAGCCATCACGCCCATCTTGGCGCGGATCGCGTCTTCGATGGCGTGGGCGGTCTCTGCGTGCTCTCTCAAGAAGCGGCGCGCGGCTTCCTTGCCTTGACCGATCTTCTGGCCGCTATAGGCGTACCAGGCGCCGGATTTGTCGATTACGCCGGCCTTCACACCGAGTTCGATCAATTCGCCGGTCTTCGAAACGCCTTCGCCGTAGATGATATCGAATTGCACCTGCTTGAACGGCGGCGCGACCTTGTTCTTCACGACCTTCACGCGGGTCTCGGAGCCGATCACTTCATCGCGTTCCTTGATCTGGCCGATACGGCGGATGTCGAGGCGCACCGAGGAATAGAATTTGAGCGCATTGCCCCCCGTTGTCGTCTCCGGGTTGCCGTACATGACGCCGATCCTCATCCGAATCTGATTGATGAAAATGACGAGGGTCTTCGACTTGCTGATTGACGCCGTCAGCTTGCGCAGCGCCTGGCTCATCAGCCGCGCTTGCAAGCCGGGCAGCTGATCACCCATCTCACCTTCGATTTCAGCGCGCGGGGTCAACGCCGCAACCGAATCCACGATGAGCACATCGATGGCGCCGGAGCGCACCAGCGTGTCGGTGATTTCGAGCGCTTGTTCACCGGTGTCTGGCTGGGAGACCAGGAGATCGTCGAGATCAACGCCGAGCTTGCGCGCATAGATCGGATCGAGCGCATGTTCGGCGTCCACGAACGCGCAGACGCCGCCATTCTTCTGCGCCTCGGCGACGCAATGCAGCGCCAACGTCGTCTTGCCCGAGCTTTCGGGCCCGTAAATTTCCACGATGCGCCCGCGTGGGAGGCCACCTATGCCAAGCGCGATGTCGAGGCTGAGCGAGCCGGTGGAGATGGCTTCGATCTCAACCACTTTTTGTTCGCCCAGGCGCATCACCGAGCCTTTGCCGAAGGCGGTGTCGATCTGCTTCAGGGCGGCGGCGAGGGCCTTCTGCTTGTCCGTTTCCATGTCTTTCTCAACAAGCTTTAGATTGGCCATCGTCCCTGCTCCCACTAGGTCGAGTCCATCGCTCGAACCATCTGGCCCCGCTCATTGCCTGCCAGAGACTCGTTTGTACTGTATTTGTTCTCAGAACACAAGGGGAACATAAGCCTGTGGAGAACGCTTTGGACGAGCGTTTGTTCGGCTTAGGAAAATTCCAACACGACCCGCGCAATCATAGACGGCATCGATGACCCAAACGGCCTCCTCGCTAGCGCCCACACCGCCGCCCAAGGAAGCGCCGGCGACCCTTGAGGGCATGTCGTCGTTTCGGGTTCATACTGCGGCGTTGTCGCGCCCCGCGGGGCCGGGGCGCGTCGATTTGAGCGTCGTGCTGATCACCACAGCCGACGGCGGCGTCATCGTTTATCCGCCGAGCGAGAAGCTTGCGATCCTCAGCGCCGAACGCGCCAAGCGCGCTGCTGCAAGGGCGCCAGCCGAGCGCTAAGGTCCTGTTCGAGCCTGATTGCAATCGCTTCAAAATGGGCGTCCGTCGGCTGGCCACCGCATCCAACCGCCCCCGCCGCGGGAACAACACTGCGAGAGGGGGGCTTAATGTCCAAGTTGCTGCTGCCGATTGCGGCCGTCCTGGCCGCAATCGCCATTACATCGACGATGGACGCGACGGGCTACACCGCCTTCAGCGCGCTGCCTCTCTGTCCCCTGCTTTTCATGTTCTGGCTTATCCAGCGCAACTCGCGTCGTGATGTCGGTTTCGTACTCGCGCGCCCTAGATATTTTGCCTTTGCCGCCCTTTATCCGGCAGTCATCTTCGCCATCATCGCAGCCATTGCCTTCGCCAATCATGCGCTTGATCTCTCGCATACGAACTGGACCAAGGCGTTCATCAACATCGCCCTATTGACGTCGGTAACGTTTGGGGTCGCGCTTGTTACTGAGGAAGGCTTCTTCCGCGGCTGGCTTTGGGCCGCACTGCGCCGCACTGGCTTGTCGGCGGGCGCGGTCATCCTCTGGACAAGCGTTGCGTTCTCCGCCTGGCATTGGTCGGCAATTGTTCTCGACACTGGATTCAACGTGCCGCTGGCGCGAGTCCCGCTCTTCATGCTCAACGCCGCCATTCTTGGGGCTATTTGGGCGCTTATGCGCGAAATCTCCGGTTCGCTGCTGGTTTCAAGCCTAAGCCACGGCCTTTGGAACGGCTTCGATTACGTTCTCTTCGGCTTCGGCACGCACGCGGGCGCTCTCGGCATCGCAGACACCCAAGTCTATGGGCCTGAAGTCGGGTTGATTGGCATCGGGCTAAACGCGCTTTTGCTCGGGGCGCTGGTGATCGCTCGCAGTCATGGCCGTGCTCGGCGCACGGGTGCTGCACTCGAATAACCCGAAGTGGGCCGCGCCCGCCCCTACCCAAGTATTTCACGCACGGCTGGCGCGCGCTCAACTCCCGGCGTTGTCCATGGAGCGCGCTAGCTTGGCCAAACCATCGGCGTTGACACCGACTGGATCGGCATCATCGTCGAGAACGATACACCGGTCAGCCGCGTCCATATTGGCGTCGTCGCCATCGTGCGCATCGACATGCATGCAGTGAGCGTGGCCGAAGAAGCTTTCGCCAATGTGCGGCTACTCACCGCCGACGAGCTCGAGCAAGAAGCGCCGCGCCTCGAAGGCTGGTCGCAGCGTTTGCTCCCGCACCTCGAGTTCTTCGCGACACGCTCGCCGCGATCGAAACGCCGCGCGGTCGCTTAACAAGACTCAAGCTCGCTCAACGCCTAGGACGGCGGACTGTGAAATCGAGCAGGCGCTTTTCGCCAGGTTCGAAGAAGGCCGGCGCTTGGGCGATGAAGTCCTGGTCAAGCGATTGCGGCGGTTCGTTGCGGCGTGGGGTCAGAATTATTCACAAAATTTGCTTGCCAAACGCTGCCAACGTTATTTGTGACGTCCAGTCATTTATCTAAGTCATTGTGTCCTTCCGGATGGAGGGGTCACACCATATTCCGGAGACATAGGTGACACTTTCCAGCATTTGCGAGGAGCGCGCAGATGCCCTGGCGGGAGTGTCGCACAATGGACGAGCGCCTGCG
>JACXTT010012024.1_pt1 | contig 11517 bp, 13 predicted proteins | sample 9270951 | NCBI WGS metagenome assembly JACXTT01 (sample SAMN15532306, study PRJNA645909) | rock metagenome | isolation source: weathered quartz diorite | place: Puerto Rico | collected 2017-06-21 | reverse complement strand
CCGACATGCAGCTCATGGCGCTGACGAATTTCATGGCTTCGCAGAGCGCCATCCAGAAGGTCTATCTGCTCAATCAGGATTACGCTTTCGGCCAGAGCGTGAGCCGGGGTTCGCGGGAACAACTGAATTCCAAGCGACCCGATCTCTCCATCGTGGGCGATGAATTGATTCCGCTGGCGAAGGTCAAGGACTTTGCGCCCTATGTGGCCAAGATTCGCGCCACGGGCGCCGACAGTGTGCTGACCGGCAACTGGGGCACGGACCTGTCCCTGCTACTCAAGGCAAGCAACGAAATGGGGTTCAAGGCGCACTACTACGCCATGCTGGCGGCAGGATTCGGCACCCCATCGGCCATCGGGGTGGCCGGGGCGGACCGCGTGAAGACGATCTATTCGTGGCATCTCAACGCAACCGATCCGAAGTGGGAGCGCATTCTTCTGGATTACCAGAGCAAGTACAAGACCAATGCGGACCTGGCCTACCTGCCTGCCTTCCGGACGGTCGAGATGGTGGCGAGCGCAATCAATCAGGCGGGGACCACCGATCCGGTCAAGGTGGCGCGAGCGCTGGAGGGCATGCACTTCGCCGGACCGACCGGGGACTCATGGATGCGAGCGGAAGATCACCAGATCATTGCTCCGATTTTCGTGATGAGTTTCGTCAAGGCTGGGCAACCGGGCGCAAAACATGACGTCGAAGGCACGGGCTATGGGTGGAAAACCGAGGCCGTGGTCGCGCCGAAGGAGACACTGCCGCCGGTGCGATGCGCGATGGAGCGGCCCACTGGTCATTGACGGGTACGGAAGACACTCGATAGGGGCTGGTTCCTGTCGGACCAATTGACGGTCCGCTCCTGGCCGAGGGCGCAAGTAATGACGCCAAACTTGATAAAGAGGGTACTGGCGATGAACGGCAAATACATGCTGACGATTGCGATTATTACGGTAGTACTCGCGGTCTTGGGCGGCGGGGCCATTTCCGCGCAGGACAAGTACACCGTGCAAGTCCCGGGCGGGCTCGCGTTCTCTGAGTTCAGGGGATACGAAGCATGGCAGGCTATCTCCATCAGTCGGAACGACAGGGTGGTCGCCATGATCCTCGGCAATCCCGTGATGATCGACGCCTACCGGGCCGGCATTCCCGGCAACGGTAAGCCTTTCCCCGACGGCGCCAAAATGGCGAAGATCCATTGGAACCCGAAACAGAACGAGTTCTTCCCGGAAGCGACCGTGCCGGGTAGCCTGCTGAACGTGGACTTCATGGTGAAGGACAGCAAGAGGTTCGCGGACAGCGGCGGATGGGGATATGCCGTGTTCGATTACGACGCCGCGTCCGATACGTTCACGCCCGGCACCTTGGCTGGCACGCCGCCCCAGGGGAACGACGCCAAGTGCGGGTTCGCGTGCCATACGATAGTGAAGGCGAAAGATTACGTTTTCACGGCGTACCCGAAGCGGTGAACGGGGACCAGGAGACTCTAGTTCAAGTGTGGCGCGCCGCGGTGTTTTTTTGTGGCTGTGATTATTGGCAAAGCTATTAACACCAGGAGGGGGATATGAAAACGTCTCGAGGGGTTTTGGCAATCACCGCCGTAACGTTGGGTCTGGCGGGTGCATCTGCGTATGCCCAGGATGCAGTGAAAGTCTGTCCCAAAAATTTCAGGATACTTTCAGAAGACGATACGGCGCGGGTTTTGCATTTCACGCAGAAAAAGGCGAGAAATGTGGCATGCATTCTCACCCTTATATTGCTGCCTACGTAATCAAGTCCGGTCAGCTCACTTACGTCATGCCAGATGGAACGAAGAAGCAAGGCCCTAAACTCAAAGCGGGCGAGGCTCTATTGCGTGGACCGGTAGCGCATGCCCACGAAGCAGCTCCCCGTGATGCCGAAGCGATCGTGGTCGAGTTCAAGAAGTAAACGGCTCCAGGCAGATCCGGACTGAACCCACTGCGTGCGTGCGCAGTGGGTCATTTGTGCGCTCCCTCGACTGCTTTCCAATAGGTCGATTTCGCAGCATGGCCCTATGACTCTCAGGTGGCAGCGTCCGCTCCCGGGAAAAGTCGCCTCGGATCGCCTGGCGAAACGATTCAGGAACTCAGGGCGCATACCGCACACGGTAGATTGCGCCGGCAAGATCGTCACTGATGAGCAGCGAGCCGTCCGGTATGACCAGCACGTCGACGGGTCGACCCCGAACCGATTCCTTGCCACTGGCATCCCTCTGCAACCAACCTTCGACAAAGGGCTCGTGGCGGACGGCACGACCCTGGCTATCGAGTACCACCCTGACAACCCGGTAACCAATTTTCTTGCTTCGGTTCCATGAACCGTGCTCGGCTATGAACGCGTTGTTCCGATACTCCTCCGGGAATTGCTTGCCGGTGTAGAAGCGCATGCCAAGGGAGGCGACGTGTGGCCCAAGCTTGACCACCGGCGGCACGAACTCCCCGCACTTTCGCTTCGCTCCAAATTCCGGGTCCGGAGAATCTCCCTGATGACAGTACGGATAGCCGAAATGTTGACCGGGCTTCTCGACATGATTGAGCTCGTCACTAGGCAAATCATCGCCGAGCATGTCCCCTCCATTGTCGGTGAACCAGAGCGAATGGTCGCTCGGACTCCAGTCGAAGCCGACTGAATTCCGAACACCGCGTGCCACGACTTCGACTGCGCTGCCATCAGGTTTCATCCGCTGGATGTTGGCGAAGCGCGCGTCTGGCTCACAGATGTTGCAAGGCGCGCCGACCGGCACATAAAGCCAGCCGTCCGGTCCGAAGGCGATGAACTTCCAGCCGTGATGGGTTGCGCTGGGGAAGCGATCGGTGACGATCACCGGTGTGGGCGGATTGGACAGGCGATCATCAACGCCATCAAGACGAAGAATCCGCGACACGGCGGATACATACAATTGGCCATCGCGGTAGGCCACGCCTACCGGCATCGGCAGGCCCGATGCGATGGTGCGCACCGCCGTGGCCCGGCCCTGCTCCAACGCAACCGCGTAGACGTTTCCAGCAAACATACTGCCCACGTAGAGCACGCCTCGCCCGTCCGCGTATCGACCCAGGGCCATCTGACGCGCATTGGGTACGGCGTCGGTCAGCAACTCGATCTGGAAACCCGGAGGAAGGTGGAGCTTATCCAGTTGCAGATCGGCGGCCACGGTCACATTTGTGAGTAGCCCGAGCAGGACGAGGCCGACAGCCAGCGATCCGTGTTTGAGTCTTTGCATTTCGGCGGCGGTCAGTGAACGGCACATAGGCGTATTCGAATCTCGCTGTATCGAGCGAACGATTGACTTTGACCCGTCAGCCTCCACTCGTCAAGCGTCACTTCCCGACGCAAAGCTGTCATCCAAAGCGGATGTTCAACGATCCCAATAACCGGTGCACGGCGAAGCGCCAGTTTTTTTGGCTTTCAGATTTGCCGTAGCCATCCGCAAGGCTCTGCACTCAAAGGCAGGCTCGAGCATTGCAGACTGACGGGGGTGAGTGTAAGTTATAAGTCGGCACGAAACCCAAAATGGAGATTCCGGTGAGGGAGGAACCAATGAATCAGCACATCACGCTGCGCGCCGTGGCGGTTATCGTTCTGCTGCTCGCGGGTACGGCAGCCGCGGAAACGCCCAACCGCGTCACCATTCTGTACGACTCGTTCGGCAAGTCTCCTTCGCTGACCATGGATTGGGGTTTCGCAGCCCTTGTGGAGTATGGGGGCAAGCGCATCCTGTTCGACACCGGGAACAATGCCAGAATCTTCGAACACAATGTAATGGCGTTGGGAGTCGACCTGCGGAACATCGATTTTGTGGTCATCTCGCACCGCCACGCCGATCACACCAGCGGCATCACCTACCTGTTGACGGTCAATCCGAAGGTGCAGATCTACGTTCCTGACGAACCCTGGGGATTGTTTGCACGCGGAGTGAAGAACGACTTCTACCGCAAAGACCCGTCGTTGCCCGCCGAAATGCGCTACTACGGCGGCCATCCGCCGGAGGTCCTGGAAGCCGGCACTCCCTGGCCGGACGGCAATTTCATCCCGGTCAGCCAAAGGACTGAAGTGGCGCCCGGAATATTTATTATCGCCGGCGTCTCCACATCTCCCGGCACGCTGGAGTTGAAGGAGCTATCGTTGGCCATCAAGAGTCCACAGGGCGTGATTCTGATTGTTGGTTGCTCGCATCCCGGGGTGGAGCACATCATCCAGGAGGCGAGCGCCATCGATCCTCGCATCAATATCCTGTTCGGCGGGTTGCACCAGATCCAGAAACCCGATCCCGAGGTGAAGCGCATTGCCGGCGTGCTGCACGACCACTTCAAGCTGGAACGCGTGGCGCCGGGACATTGCACCGGTGAGCCGGAGTTCGCTGCCCTAAAGAGAGCGTTTGGCGACCACTACGTGTACGCGGGCGTGGGATCAGTGGTTGAACTACCGGCGCCGCAGTAGGCTCGCCGCAGGTTACTGTCGCTGGCTGTCAGCCGTCGAGGTGCTTGCAGAAGGCTTTCGCTGTCGAGCATGGGCGGCGCCTGTTGACGGCACAGTGGTGACGCTGGATTAGACGCAAGATTTTCCAGTAACCCCTTTACGCCGTGCCGTTCAAGGGCGCGTTGTCACAAGCGTTTAGCCGGTTCACAGGGTAGCGGCAAACGACCCGTTGCTGCCTATCGTGTCCTAAAGAAGCGGGCCTTCGCGGACTTCGCTCTACGGTAAATAGCGGACATTCGCCGAATGCTTTCGATCCTGGCGCTTCAGCGCGAGCGTTGTGCGGTCCCACTGGTGCAAATCAATTCCCAGAGGGCGCAAGATGCGGGCATGAAATGCCAGTTTATTATTGTTCGCAATACTGTAGCGATCGACAAAATCGCCGCTCATTCCCCACCCTTGTGATGAGTAGTAACACGAAGTAAAGTCCAGACTCTTTCTTCCCAATATTATTATCAATAACGGAGATAGTCATGCGGCGTTGGGGTCTTATATTTATAGTTCTTGCGTTATCACTGACAACGAGCTTGGTTCAGGCAGATTCCGGCCCACTCAGATTGGGTGTGGGCTTGTTCCAGCCGGACAAGGAAAAGAACGACGCGACTTACCGGCCGCTGGCCGACTATCTGGCCAAGAAACTCGGGCGCGAGGTCAAGCTTTTCACCGTCGACACCTGGGAGGGCCTTGCAAAATCACTGGCGAGCGGGGAGACGGACATCGCGCTGATGGGTCCATGGGGCTACGTGCTGGCGCATCACACGGCGGATGCGCAAGTCATCGCCACAATTCTCTATGACGGTAAGCCCGAGTACTTCGCCATCACGGTCACCAATCCCAAGTCGAGCATTAATTCCATCCAGGATCTCAAGGGCAAGACCTTTGCTTTCGGCGACAAGGGCTCGACCTCCGGTTACCTGATCCCGTTCTACAACTTCCAGAAACTGGGGATCGATCCCGAGACCTATTTCAGCAAGGTGATTTACACCAAGCACCAGGCGATCGAAACCCAGGTCACGCGGGGCGAACTCGATGCAGGCGCCGACTACAATCGCAACCGCAATGCCATGATCGAGCAAGGCCTCATCAAGGCGGAGGACAGCAAGATCATCTGGACGTCCGACCCACTGCCCAACGATGCATTCGCCGTCAGTGCGGACCTTTTCAAGGACCAGGGTTTGGTCAGGCAACTGCAGAATGCGCTCGTCGCGATCGGTCCCGAACTCAAACAAACGCCGGACCTGCTTCCGGCGCATTACACGGGCTTTGTCGTGAAGGATGACGGTTACTACAAACCCATCCGCGATGCGGGACTCGCAACCGGCAAGCTTGCGCCCAAGTAGCATCGATCGGGTCGATTCGTGCTGGTTGCCTTGCGTTGGCGATTTTTCGGCTACGCGCTGGCCTATGTCGCCTTCGCGGCGATTTGCGTATTCACCCTTGCGCAAGACGACGGTCTTAGCCTGGGGCGCAAGCCCTGGGAGAATTTCAAGCGCACCGCCACCGAGATGGCGCGGCCCAGTTTCCTCGACGTATGGTTTGGCGCCACCCGGCTCGAGTACAAGAACGACGAAGGGCAGGTGCTGCGGGTAGAGAACCGCCGCGAAGTCGAAGCCAAATTCCTGCGTGGCCTTGCGGCCGCCGTATGGACCACGCTTCGCATCGCCACCCTCGGTACCTTGCTCGCCGGCCTCCTGGCGTTGCCGCTGGGTTTTCTGACGGCCAGGAATCTCGCGGCGCCGAAGGTGTTGTCTCTGCCTGCGAAGTTCGTACTCGATGCCTGCCGTTCCATCCATACGCTGGTCTTCGGATTGTTTCTCGTCGGCATCGTCGGATTGGGTCCGACTGCCGGCATTCTGGCGATCGCCGCCCATTCGATGGGGAGCTTCGGCAAGCTCTACGCCGAGTCGATCGAATCGATCGACATGGCGGCCATCGATGCCGTGCGAGCGGTTGGCGCCCGCCCGGTGCAGGTGTTCTTTCTGGGAGTATGGCCTGCCGTGCTGCCCCAGCTCATTTCCACCCACTTCTATATCTGGGAATACAACATCCGCGATTCCACGGTATTGGGTCTCGTCGGCGCCGGAGGCCTGGGGTTGCTGGTGTCCGAGGCGATCTCGCTGTTCCAGTGGAGCCGGCTTGCAACCATATTGATCGTCATCATCGCGATGGTCACGGCATTCGACAGCCTGAGCCGGGCAGTTCGCAATCGCGTGCTATGAATTCATCGGATGCCGTCATTCGTCTCGAAGCCCTCAACGTCGTAGCCGGCGGACGGGGCCTGCTGACTGATGTCACGCTTCTTGTGCAGGCCAAAGAGCGCATTGCCGTCATCGGCGCAAACGGCGCGGGCAAGACGACCTTGCTGAAGACGCTGACCGGCATGATGTTGCCTTCTTCCGGCTCCGCGGACGTGCTTGGCAAGAAACTATCCGGTGCGATCGCTCCCGTCGAGCTGCGCCAGTTGCGCAGTCGCATCGGCCAGGTATTCCAGGGTCTCCATCTGGTGGGACGCTTGAGCGCCCTGGAGAATGTGCTCATCGGTGCCCTCGGCCGCAGCCAATCGATACTGACCTGTGCCCGGCTTTTTCCCGCTGAGGAACGCGACCGTGCCCAGGCTGCGCTGGAAGCCGTCGGCATGGGTCACGTTGCCGAGTTTCGCGTCGACCGCCTGTCCGGGGGAGAGCGACAAAAAGTGGCGGTCGCGCGGGCATTGAACCAGAATCCTGACTTGATCCTCGCCGATGAGCCGACCGCCAATCTGGATCCGATAGCTGCGGGAGAAGTAGCGGACCTGTTGACGCGGATCGCCGAGGAAAGGAAAGTGACGCTGATTACCGTTGCGCACACGCTCAGTTTGCTTCCCAATCTGGCGCAGCGCATCGTCGGGTTGAAATCGGGGCGGATTGTCTTCGACGAGGCGATCGATGCAATCGACCAGAGTCAGTTGCAGCAGCTCTACAGGAGCGATGAGGGCACGGCCTCCACGCCCCTCGCAAGCGCCGGCGCGACGAGACTAATGATTCCGTAAGGTTCTGCGAGGCAGACGATGAACGACCCAACCGACTCCTGGCGTCCCGGGCGAAGCTGCCCGCTCGACTATCGGTATCCTCCCTCGGTCTTTGCCAGAGAACCCGATCTGCAGGCGGACACGCTTTACGTGGTCGGTGGCCTGTACGGAAACAGGCCGGCGCTGGAGACCGTCCTGAACATGCTATCGGAAGAGCGCGGTTCCACCGCCCTAATGTTCAACGGTGACTTTAACTGGTTCGATTTCGACGACGAGACCTTCGAGGCCATCAATACGGCAGTCTTGTCCCACTGGGCATTGCGCGGGAACGTCGAAACGGAACTTGCCTCGGATAACGCCAGCGCGGGCTGCGGTTGCGGCTATCCGGATTCAGTCCCGGAGGCCGACGTTTCCCGCTCCAACCAGATTCTGGAGCAGTTGCGGGACACTGCGCGGCGCTTTCCCGCGCTGCGAGCGCGACTGGGCGGGTTGCCGATGCACGCCGTCGCGCGAGTCGGCGACTTGCGCATCGGCATTGTGCACGGTGATGCCGAGTCGCTCGCGGGCTGGCAGTTCGATGTGAGTGCGCTCGACGATATCGGCCAACGCGGGCATCTCGGCGATATTTTTACCTTGGCCCGGGTCGATGGCTTCGCGAGCAGCCACACCTGCCTGCCGGCGTTGAGGGAGTTTTCTGCCGAGGATGGCAAACACTGGGTGATCAACAACGGTGCGGCGGGCATGCCGAACTTCAGGAACGCGCAATTCGGTTTGCTCAGTCGCATCTCCGTTCACCCCGCAGCGTCCGGCTCATCCCTTTACGGCTTGCGGGAAAAAGGGGTGTTTGTCGATGCGCTGCCCATCCGCTACGACCACGCGCGCTGGGTCTATGAGTTTCTCGCCAATTGGGCTCCGGGGTCACCCGGCTATGCATCCTATTACGAGCGTATTGTGAACGGACCAACCTATCAGGCGGAGCGGGCAAAGTCGGCACGCTAGCGTTACGCCCGCGTTCAAAGAGTGTTCACTAGGGCAGCGATGCGCCTTTCGTTTTCACTCGGGCCGATCTGACGCAAATTCGGGTCACCGCGCCGGGTCGCGAAGGAGAACGCGGACACGGGAAACCGAAAGATGAACGACTGCTTCGGGTCAATTGCCCAGTCGAAGGGCTGCTTTCAGCGACTTGGCTGTACTGCCGCTTTTGGCCGCGAAGTGCCGGTCACACAAGGCGCAACGTGACCCGGTCCCACCGAACCTACCAGGACGTTGGGCCAGCGCACATCAGGAAGCGAGGCGCGCTTTAGGCCCGGGGAGACGTGAAGAGTTGAGGTGGCGGCTGCGCCTGAGGCGGATGATGCATCCCGGCGCAGCGCCTGGCGACTGGGTCGTAGTGAAATCTAGTCAGTGCTTTTTAGCCGCTTCCACGGCTTCGTGCAATTCCTTTTGGGCTTCGCGCAGCAACTGCTCGGCCTTCGCGCCATGCCCTTGCATGTCGTAGTGGTTGGCAGCGCGGGCACGCTCCATTTCTCTGATCGACTCCTGTATATGTTTGTGGACCATTTCGAGGTCCTTCCAGTCCCTGACTTCAGCGGCGTAAGCAAAGTTGGTGATGAGCGACAGAGCGGCAGCAATAAGAACAGTCTTCATAATTTCTCCTCTTGGACAAAACTGACACTGGGCCAAGCGAGATGCCCAGCCGGAAGTGGTCGCAATACCGTGCAGCGTACTGCCCCGTTGACACGTCAGGGGATCCGGGTCAAGGCGTCTTCATGCTGCGCAGACCACCAATGACAAGTATTCCCCGGCCCTTAACGACCTGCCGCAGCGGTGCGTTGACTCGCGGCACTGGGAGGGGCAACGCCAGGGGAATCCTGCAGAAACTCACGCGCTCGGAAGTGGAAAGACCGGAGGAGTGATAAAAGCCGCTTTCCTGCCAAAGCCTTTCGAAGGCTGCCCGATTTGCTATACGATTACGGCCTGGTCAATTTGGGGCATCTATCCCGCAGCGTTCGGCAGGTCTTCCTCGCAGTCGATCTGATCTCGTCCTGGCGGTATTTTCCCGCGGCAATAGACGTCGAACCGGCTTTTCAACGAATTCATCATGCGGATGTTTCCTCGCCGCGCCGCCTTGTTGCTGGCGGCCGCCATCGCGGCGGTTATTGCTGCCGAAGCCGTTGCCGGGGAGGTTTTCGAACTCGAGCCCGAGTACGTCTACGGGCGGAACCGCAAGCCGCAGATGGGCTATCGGCGGCCGGAGGTATTCGATCCCCTGAGCGACCGGCTTTACCAGTCCGGCTACCGCAATTTCCCGCCGACCGCGATCCCCGACGAGCTGAAGGAAGTGCCGGCGATGGAACGCGTGCAGAAGATGGGCCGCATCCTTGCCTGTGCGGACGCCTGGTTCTGGCCCTTTTCCCGCACCGCGCATAAGAACGAACCGCCGGGTCTGGAGATCGAGATTCTGCAATCGATCGCCAAAAAGCATGGCTGGGACGTCAGCATCGCCTGGGTGAATACCGGGATGCGCTTCGGCGTCGGCGTAACCTTTGGCACGTCCATCGACAGGGGCATCTGCGACGTTTTCCTCGGGCTGACGTATACCGGCGACGATCATCACATGCCGAAGCACAGAATGGCCTTCACCAAGGCGTTCATGAGCACCGGCTACGTGCTGGTGACCCAGGGGCCGGCCGCGGATGTGAAAACCCTCGACGATGCTAAAGCACAGGGCATCAAGATCGGCGTGCCGGCCTATTCCCCGATGAGCGAATACGCGCAGGCCAACGGCATCCCGCACGAAACTTTCTTCCAGAACTACCAGGTCATCGACGCGCTGATCAGGGGGCAGGTCAATGCCGCAATGATCTGGTCAGGGGCAATATCGCAGGCAAAACTCCAGCACCCCGAAGCCGAATTCGAGATGGTCAAAGGCTATGTACCGCCGCCGGAGATGCGCTTCGACAACAACTGGGGCGTGAAGGAGAAGGAAGTCGAGCTCATCCAGTTCATCAACGAGGCGTTCGCGAAGATGCTCAAGAGCGGCGAAACCAGGCGCCTCTGCGAGCGCTATGGCGTGCCCTTCTATCCGCCGATTGAAGATCGGTGAACGGTGAACGGCGAACAGGGAACAGTGAACAGCGAATAGAATTTTTCGAAGAAATCTGCTTCTACCCTTCACCCTTCACTGTTTGGAGAGAAAGAATGATCGACAAACTAATAGAACTGAGCATCATGTCCGGCGGGTTGTTGCCGCTGATGGCGGTGCTGCTGCTGGTGACGCTGGCGGTGATCGTCGAGCGTTCGTATTTCTTCCACAAGGTGCTGAAGTCGGGCCTGGCAATGGAACACGACCTGCAACTGGTCGAGTACCAGAACGCGGCCAAGCTCGAGCAGCTCGCCGATCATTACGAAGGTTCGCTGCAGCGCTCCATCATCTCCTCGGCGCTGGCCTCGCGCGGCGAGGACGCCGTCACCATGGACCGTCACATCGAGGAGGCGATCATGTGGCAGATGCCCAAGATCGACAAGCACGTCTGGGTGCTGGATACCTCGGTTACGCTCGCCCCGCTCATGGGTCTACTGGGCACCATCATCGGCATGGTTCACGCGTTCGACATTCTCGGCACGTCGGGCTCGGGCGGCGCTGCCACCCGGATGGTGACCGGCGGCATTGCCGAGGCGCTGGTCGCAACCGGGGCGGGCTTGTTCATCGCCATCATTGCAGTGCTCTTCCTCAACGACTTCAACAAACGCGTACGCCTCGCGTTGCACCAGATGGATTTGCTGAAAGTCATGGTGATCAACCGGTTTTACGGCGGCGGCTCGGCACACCAGGGCGTCTCCGTGCGGGACGCGCACGCGGCAAGCGTCGCCGAGATCAAGGCGGGGAGGGGACAGTGAGCGGGCGTAGGCGCGGCGGATAATTTGACGGCAACCGGCCGCGGGGCGAAGGGATCCCGATGATCGAAATCATGGTTGTCCTGCTGGTGTTCTTGGGTGTTAGACCGCGCAATATGGTCGCC